>WPCJ01260751.1_pt1 | contig 26083 bp, 28 predicted proteins | sample 5399831 | NCBI WGS metagenome assembly WPCJ01 (sample SAMN12869470, study PRJNA574797) | sludge metagenome | isolation source: wastewater treatment of pH10 | place: China:Beijing | collected 2019-05-20 | reverse complement strand
GATCTCCTCGCACAGGCGGCTGACCTGGCTCTTCGAGATACCCGACATGCCCATGGCCTTGACGAGGTCGTCGACCGACCGCGTCGAGATGCCTTGCACATAGGCTTCCTGGATAACTGCCGTCAGCGCCTTCTCGGCCATTCCCGGCCTGCTGGCGGGACGCTTCGATGTGGTGGCGTCAGGCCTGTCCATCACCCCGGAGCGGTGCAGGCAGGTCGCATTCGGCAGGCCCGACCTGAAGGAACTGGATGCCGCACTGGTGCTGCCCGGCAACCCGAAGGACATCCACGGCTACCGCGATATCGTCGACAATACCGACATCGTCATGGGCGCCGGGCGCGGCAGCGTGGTCGTGCGCAATGCGCTGGCGGCCGGCGTGCCGAACGAGCGCATGCTTCTGTTTCCCGACATCCAGTCGAACGTGGCCGCCCTGCGCGCCGGCCGGGTCGATGTCTCCCTGCTTTCGCTGCCGACCGTGCTCGGTCTCCTGAAGGACGGCAGCGCCCGTGACGTGGAGCGGGCGGATCCGTTCGTCATCGCCGACGAGCAGGCCAACTACGCCGCCGTGGCCTTCCGCAAGCAGGACGAGGACCTGAAGGCGCTCTACGACGAGAAATTCACGGCATTGAAGCAGGACGGAACGGTCGCCGGGCTTATGAAGAAGTACGGCTTTGCCGAGGATGCGACCGTTCCCGACACCGTCACCACCGAACTGATCTGCGGCAACGGCAAGGACGGGGCCGGCGAATGAGCATGTTCGACATCTGGTCCGGCATCCTTGCGGGGTTCCGGGTCACGGCCTCCGTCACCCTTTACGGGCTGGTCTTCGCGGTTCCCTTCGGCCTTGTGTTCGGGATCGCCCAGTATCTGACGACCGGCTTTGCCCGCTTCCTCGTCACGTCCATGATCGAATTCTGGCGCAGTTCCGCGGTCGTCATCCTTCTGTTCGTCTTCTACTACGCGCTGCCCGTGGTCGGGGTCACCCTGTCCGCCATGACCGTGGGGGCCATGGTTCTGGGCCTCAACACCGCGGGCTATGCCAGCCAGGCCGTGCGGGCGGGATTGCAGGCGCTCGATCGCGGCCAGAAGGAGGCGGGACAGGCGCTCGGCCTGTCGCGCGCCGCCATCCTCCTGCTCATCGAGTTGCCGCAGGCGCTGCTGGCCATGAGCCCGACCTTCATCAACCTCGTCATCCAGCTGGTCAAGGCGACATCGCTGGTCTCGCTGATCACGCTGACCGACATGACCTTCCGGGCCAAGGAAATCGCCCAGCTCGAGTATGACCCGGTCCCCGTCTACCTCGCCCTGCTCCTGTCCTATTTCATGGTCTGCTATCCGATCGCCCTTCTGGGACGATGGGCGGAGCGGTGGGTGACGCCGGTCAGGGAGGCGGGTCGTGGGATTTGACGTCGGCTTTGCCCTGGCGAGCGTGCCGGCGATCCTGGGCGCCATCGGCATGACCCTGCTGGTGGCGGTCGCGAGCTCTTTCGGCGCCGCCGCCCTTGGCTTCTGCCTCGAGATCGTGCGGCGCAGGGGCGGCATCGTTGGCCTCGGCGTGCGCTTCCTCATCGACTTCATCCGGGCGACGCCGGTGCTGGTGTGGCTCTATTGCCTGTACTTCATCCTGCCCTTCCACGGGGTGCGGCTGAGCGCGCTGACGGTCGGCATTGCCGGTCTCAGCCTCTATTACAGCGGCTATCTGGCCGAGGTCTTCAAGGCCGGCATCGACGCCATCGCCAGGGGCCAGCAGGAGGCGGCAAGGGCGCTGGGCCTCGGCCGGCTCGATACGGTCGTCTTCGTCATCGCGCCGCAGATGCTGCGCAACATCGCAGCGCCCATGGGCAACTACTTCGTCTCGATCCTCAAGGCCACGCCCTATCTGGCGGTCCTGGCCGTGCCGGAAATGCTCGGGGCGGCCTTCGACATCGCCTCCGACACCTATCGCTATGCCGAGCCGCTCACCGTGGCCGGCATCGTCTTCCTGGCGCTGGCCCTGGCCATCTCGCAGGGCGTCAGATGGCTGGAGAAGCGCCTCGCCGTTTCGACGGCGCGATGAACATCTCCCGAAGAATGGCCGCCATGAACCTTCGCTTTCAGAAAGACCCGCTTTTCATGCAAGACCCCCGACAGACCCCGGCCGTCGAGATCGACGCGCTTCACAAATGGTACGGCACCTTCCATGTCCTGAAGGGCATCGACCTCAGGGTCGCGCACGGTTCCCGCATCGTCATCTGCGGCCCGTCCGGCTCGGGCAAGTCCACCCTGATCCGCTGCATCAACGGTCTGGAGGCATATCGGCAGGGAACCATAATGCTGGACGGGACGAAGCTCGGAGAAGATGCCGTGCAAACCGCGCTGGCCCGCCGGCAGACCGGCATGGTGTTCCAGAACTTCAACCTGTTTCCGCATCTGAGCGTGCTTGCCAACTGCACCCTGGCCTTGCGCCGGGTGGCCGGCATGGCGCGCACCGAGGCCGAGGCCCTGGCCCGTCACTATCTCGAGAAGGTCCGCATTCCCGAGCAGGCATCCAAATATCCCGCACAACTGTCGGGGGGCCAGCAGCAGCGGGTGGCGATCGCAAGGGCGCTGTGCATGAGCCCGCGCCTGATGCTGTTCGACGAGCCGACCTCGGCGCTCGATCCCGAGATGATCCGCGAGGTGCTCGACGTCATGACCGAGCTGGCCCATGACGGCATGACCATGATCTGCGTCACCCACGAGATGGGCTTTGCCCGCGAGGTGGCCGACGCGGTCGTGTTCATGGATCGGGGCGCGATCGTGGAGCGGGCCGAGCCCGCCACCTTCTTCTCGGCGCCGAGCCATCCGCGGGCCCGCGACTTCCTCGGCACCCTGCTGCATTGACAGGAAGGCTGCATCGACACGGAGGCTGTATCGACATGGAGGCTGCGATGCCGGCGGGCGAAACGCGCATGTGGACGACCCTCGACCTCGAACGGGACGGCAAACAGCATGGCTTTCTCCGGCTGCCCTTCTCGAGCGACCTTTCCGCCTATGGCACAATCCCGATCCCCATCGCCTGCATCAGGAACGGGGACGGGCCGACGGCGCTGCTGGTCGCCGGCAGTCACGGGGACGAATATGAGGGCCAGATCGCGCTCGGCAAGCTGGCGCGACGGATCGAGCCGGGCGAGGTGCGCGGCCGCATCGTTGTCCTGCCTGCCCTGAATTACCCCGCCGTGGACGCCGGCCGGCGGCTGTCGCCGCTCGACGAGGGCAATCTCAACCGCCTGTTTCCGGGCAAGGCCAACGGCACGCCGACCCAGATGATCGCCCACTACGTCGTCTCGGTGCTTCTGCCCCTGTCCGATCTCGTCATCGACCTGCACTCTGGCGGAAGGTCGCTGTCCTATTATCCCTGCTGCCTGATCCGGGACGGCGGGATCGCGACTGAGACGGCGCGGCTTGTCGAGCTCATGCAAATCTTCGGCGCGCCCGTCGGCTCCATCAGCGACGGCGCAGGCGGCGGCGCCTCGACAACGCTGTCGGCGGCGGCCCAGGCCTGCGGCGTTCCCGCGCTCACGGCGGAGCTGGGCGGTGGCGGCAGCTTCTCGCCCAAAGGCGAAGCCATCGCCACCCAGGGGCTCTGCCGTGTTCTCAGGCATGTCGGCATCCTGCCGAACGCACAAACCGAACCGCCGCCGCCCGTGCGCCTGATGCGGGTCGAAGGCAGGGACGCGTTCGTCTACGCGCCCTGTCGCGGCATCTTCGAGCCCCGCGTCGAGATCGGCGACAGCGTTCACCCAGGCCAGTGCGCGGGCGCCATCCATCCCATCGACGGCCCGCATCGGCCCCCACAAGCCATAAACTTCACCAGACCCGGCCTCGTCGCCTGCCGCCGCTTCCCCGCCCTCACAAACCCCGGAGACTGCCTGTTCAAATTGCTCTCGGATGTAGAACGGCCGTAAGGCAAAAACATTTATAGCTCGTAGCATCGAGTGGAGGTGGCAGTCAGGGGATGACGGTGGCAACCGCGCTCGTGAAATCCATCGCAAAGAGGCGGTGATGAGGTCGGTAATATCTGGCGACGCTCTTCAGTATGTCCAGCAAGGCGTCATTTTCCATCTTCAGGCGTGAGTTATCAGCACGGCAGGGCGATCATGCGGCCGGTTCGGGGATGAACGCTCACTGCCATTTCGACCCCGTAGATGCATTGCAGCATATCGGCTGACATAACCGTCTCAGGCGGTCCGGTCACGACGAGATCGCCCGAATGAAGCGCGACGATTTCGTCGCAGAAGCGTGCGGCCATGTTGATGTCGTGCAGCACGATGACAACACTGAGGCCATTTAGTCTCGACAGATGGCGCACGAGTTTCAGAATCTCCACCTGATGGGCGACGTCCAGTGCGGAGATGGGCTCGTCCAGCAACATGCAGCCCGCGTCCTGCGCGATGAGCATTGCGATCCAGGCCCGCTGCCGCTCGCCTCCTGAAAGCGTATCGACCAGCCGATCGGCCAGGGTTTCCAGCCCCGTCAGTTTGATCGCCCTCTCCACCTTCGCGCGGTCGGTTGACCCGAAACGCCCCAGCGCGCCATGCCACGGATAGCGCCCCAGCGCCACCAGTTCCTTCACGAGCAATCCGCCGGCAGCTGGTATCTGCTGCGGCAGATAGGCGAGCGCGCGGGCAAAATCGCGAGCACTCCACGCGCGAAGAGGCATTCCCTCGAAGTGGATCGCACCACCGGAAGCGGCCTGCTGGCGCGCCAGGATCTTCAGAAGCGTAGATTTGCCTGATCCGTTCTGCCCGATCAGCCCGATGACCTTGCCGGAAGGTAGCACGGTCGTTAGCGGGGCGAGCAGCGTCCGTCCCGCAACCGAAAACGAAACACTCTCAAGCTTGAACAGAGGCCGGGTTCTGATGGAGGCGGTCACACGCATTCACTCTCCATGATCGTAGGTGCCCTCGACCATGCCGCGCTTCCAGTAGTTCAGGATATAGGTCCCACTTGCCGGCAGGGCGCATTCCTTTCTGGCAAAGGCGCGGATGTCTCGGGAGACGGAGGCTTCCGCGCCAACCCATACGAAGCTGCGGCTGATTTCCTGCGGGCCCAGCGCACGAACCGCCGCCGGCAGTACGTCTCCTGACCACGGCTCCAGCGGCGCGTGCAGCCAGCGTAGTCTCATCCGCTCCGGCAGACGGAGCGGCTGCTCTTCCACCTGGTCCGGCACCATGACGATCACATCGCCTTGCGCGTCCTCGGGCAGATGATCGAGGATAAACGCGATGGCCGGCAGCGCGGTATGGTCGCCGGCCAGCACGTAGCGCTCTGGTTCCTCTTCGAGGATGCGCGCATGCGGCCGCCACAGGCCGATCTCCTCGCCGACCGACGCCCGTTCGGCCCAGGCCGACGCGACGCCTTCGCCGTGCAGCACGAAATCGATATCCATGCTGTTTTCCGCATGGTCGAAACGACGCACGCTGTAGGTGCGCACAGCCGGCCGCTGCTCGGGCGGGGGATAGACCGCGTGACCCTTGTCATCGACCGTCGGCCAGCCCGGCTCTTTGCAGTCCTTGCGGGGGATCAGCGCATGGACATGCGGCCCGAGCGAACGTGGCGAGCAATCGAAACGCGAGAGATCGTCCACCTGCACGGTCACGCGCTGCATGTGGGGCGTCACGCGTCGTGTGCGCAGCACCCTTGCGACGCGGAAGTTCTCGGGTCTCGCCACATCTTGGTTTTGTACGGTCATGACTGTCGTCTCAGCAAGAATAGGAAAAGGGGGCCTGCGAGGAACGAGGCGAACAGGCCGGCGGGGATCTGGTAGGGAAAGATCAAGCTGCGGCCCAGCCAGTCCGCCGCGACCATGATTGAGGCCCCGGCGAGGATGCTGGCGGCAAGATGCGCGACCGGCCGCTGGAAGCCCGCCAGCCGCGCCATGTGCGGGGCAAGCAGGCCGACGAAGGTGAGCGGGCCGACTGTCAGCGTCGCAGTCGCGGTGAGGCCGGCGGTCAGCAGCAGCAGTCCCGTCCGCGTGCGGTTCACCCGCATGCCCAGCGCGTGCGAGACGCCTACGCCCAGCGGCAGGATTTCGAGCGGCCTTGCCGCCAGTGGCAGCAGCGCCAGAAGCAGGCAGCCGACCAATGCAGTCACGAGCGCGCGGCTCTCCGTCATGGCGTAGGTCGAGCCCGCCATCCAGCCGAGCAGCGTCGCCATGCGCGGGTCGCCGCTCGCCATCAGCACCGCAGCCAACGCGCTGAGCATCGTTCCAAAGGCGATGCCGACCAGAAGCAGCTTGTCCGGCGCAAACCCACTCCGCGCGCCGACTGCCAGTATGAAGGCGAAAGCGAGGGCCGCGCCGGCCGTGGTGGCCGCCAGTTGCCAGAGCGGCGAGGGCGCCGGCATCAGGAACAGGAGCACGATCAGACCCAGCGCGGCGCCCGACGATATCCCCAGTATTTCGGGGCTTCCCAATGGGTTCGACGTCGTCCGCTGGATGAGGACGCCGGCTGCGGCGAGCATGCCGCCCGCCATGAAGGTCGCCAGCACGCGCGGCCAGCGCCAGGGCAGCATCTCGGCGAGCTCCGGGCCCGCGAACCACGACCAGCCATGCGGCGTGCGGCCCAGCATGAGCGCGCACGAGATGACGAGCACCGCGACCGCGCATCCGGCGACAAGCATGGGCACCGGCCGCGCGAGCCTTGCCTGTCCCTCGACAGACTGCGTCGCCGGAACGCTCGCCGCGCGCATGCGCGGCAGAAGCCACAGGAGAAGCGGCGCACCGATCAGCGCGGTGGCCGCGCCGGTCGGTATCTCGCGCGCGAAGGGTGCGAGCTGCACCAGTTGGTCAGTGAGGCAAAGCAGGCCGGCCCCGATCGGCGGAGCGGCCGCGAACTGGGCGGAGAGTGTTCGCGTTCCGGCAGCGCGCGCGATCGCCGGTGCGGCAAGCCCGATGAAGGCGATCATCCCGACGGCGCTGACGATGCTCGCCGACAGAGCCGTTGCGAGCGCCAGCGCCGCGAGCCGCACAGCCGGCACCTTGACGCCCAGCGCATGCGCGCCTTCGTCGCCGATGACGAGAAGCGCAAGCGGCCTCCCCAGTATCACGACGCAGACCGCGGCGAGAGCGAGACGTCCCGACAGCGTCCACGCGGCGTCCCAGCCGTTCTGCACCAGCGAACCTGATCCCCAGAGAAAGACGCCGGTCAGGTAATGCTGGTTGAAGAGGACGAGAACGCCGGCCGCCGCGCCGGCATAAAGGCTCACGAACACGCCCGCCACGATCATGCGCGTCGGGGAGAGCACCCGGCTCCAGCCGATGGCGGCCACCAGCAGGATCGCGGCAAGCGCGCCGAGGAAGGCGATGCCTTCCGCGCGCAGCGTATCCGCGATGGACGGAAACCAGAGGGTGGCGACGACGAGCGCAAGCTGCGCCCCGGCCGAAACGCCGAGCGTGGCCGGCTCGGCCAAGGGGTTGCGCAGCACGTTCTGGAAGACGACCCCGGCAAGTGCGAGGCCGGCCCCGGCGAGAAGGCCGACCACGATGCGCGGCAACAGGCTCTGCCGCGCCAACAGGATCGACATATCGGCCGCCGCCGGGTCGGCCAGCAGGCCCGGCCAATCGGCCGGTGCCACGAGCCGGGAGAGCGCGACGCCGGAAAGTCCGGCTGCCGCCAGCAGCAGCGCCAGAGCGATCATCATGGCGGCGCGCACCGGCGAGCCATCCGTACGCGCGACTGCATCAGCCCGCATCGAGCGCTCCCCGGTCCAGCAGGCTTTCCAGAATGCCCGCGAAGCGATCGGCGGTCGGCAGGGCGCCGTACATTTCGAGATAGGGGATCGAGACGATGCGCCCCTCCTTCACGAAAGGCAGCATCTTCCAGATCGCGCTTGCATCCAGCGCCTTGAGAGCGGTCCGCGTCACCGGGCTTTCGATATAGATGAAGGCCGCTTCCCGCTTTTCCGTCAGCTTGTCGATTCCCAGGCTGGCAATGCCCCAGGGAGAGCTTTGGCCGCCGAATGCGTTGCGCATGCCGATGCGTCGCAGCACATCGTCAAAAAGGCTGTTGCGGCCGTAGAGGATGACGTGACGGCCGTCCAGCAGCGGACTTGCGAGGTAGACGGGCCGCAGGCGCCGCGCGTGCACCATTTCCCCAAGGGTCGAAAGCCGCTCCTCGTGCGTGGCCAGAAACGCCTCAGCCTCAGCCTGCCGGCCCATCCGGTCGGCAATCCGTCTCAGGGCACCGGCGGCGGCCTCGTGGCTCGATCCGGGCCCGCCATAGACCGGCACGGAGAGCACGGGCGCGATCCGCTTCAAGAGCGCCGCCGGCGCGCCGATGCCGAACGAATTGACGAACAGGTCGGGCTTCAGGAACTGCAGCAGTTCCAGATTCGGCTCGTAGAAGAAGCCGATATCGAGGGAATTCCTCAGGGCCGCGATGTCGCCTTCGGCCTGCCGATAGCCTTCGAGGCCCGCGACGCCGAGCGGCTCCATGCCCAGTGTGACGAGCATCTCCGTCGACGGCGCATCGAGCGCCACGATGCGCCGTGCGGCGGGCAGGCCCGCCCGCGCCACGGGCATCCCGTATGCGAGCGCCGCCAGCGAGGCCAGGAATGCCCGCCTGCCGATACGTAAGCGCCCTTGCGCCTCCGCGCGATGGCCTACCATCGGTACTTCAGCGTGGCGCTGACCGTGCGGCCCTGGCCGTAGTAGCATTGCAGCGCGTTCTGGCACCAACCGACATATTTCTCGTTGAGCAGGTTGGTGGCGTTGACGCGCAGGTCCAGGCCCTCGAAATTCGGGTCGAGCTTGCCGAAGTCGTAGCTCAGCGCTGCATCGACAAGAACCTGGCCCCCGACCTCGAACTCGTTGGCGGCATCGCCGAACGACTTGCCCTGGTAGCGCAGGCCGCCGCCAAGGCCGAGGCCGGCGAGCGGCCCGTCCTCGACCTTGTAGTCGAGCCAAATCGACGCCTGGTGGTCGGGAACCATCACGAGCTCCTTACCGAGGAGGTATTCTGTTCCCGCATTGGTCTTCGTTATGACGGCATCCGTGTAGGCATAGGATGCAATGAGCGAAAGGGCTGGCGTCAATTCCGTCTTCGCCTCGAATTCCAGACCGCGCACGCGCGCTTCGCCGGCCTGCAACAGCCCGGTCCCCGTCGGATCCGGGTTCGGGGCGGTGACGTTCTTCTGGTTAAGATGAAACGCGGAGGCGGTGATGAATGTGCGGCCGTCGGGGCTCTCGTACTTGATGCCCGCCTCGATCTGCTCGCCCTCCAAGGGTTGCAGCGCTCCCCCGGTGGTCGAGAAGTTGTCGACCGGATCGAACGAGGTGGAGTAGGAGACATAGGGCGCAAAGCCGTTGTCGAAACGGTAGACCAGCCCGACCTGGCCGGTCAGCGCTGTCTGATTGACGTCGAACGTTCCCGTAAAACTGTGAATGGAACTGGCGTCCACCCAGTCGTGGCGAAGGCCGGCGCTCACGATCCAGTTGTCCCAGCGCATCTGATCCTGGACGTAGAGCCCAGCCTGCCGGCGCTTCATGTTGTAGTCGAAGCGCGGGATGAGGGCAGGCGGTACGGCGCCGTAAACAGGGTCGTAGAGATCGAAGGTTCCGCCGTAGAGGTTGGAGGCGAAGCTGTAGCTGTCATCGAGATGGAGATAGTCGAGCCCCGCCAGCACGCTGTGCTCCACCGGACCGGTATCAAAGCTGCCAGTGAGGTTGGTGTCGACGGTAAAGCTGTCCGCCGCCGCAAGGCCTTGCGAGGCCACCCGGCTCAGATAGCGTTGCGTGGCATCGAGCATGAAGGCAGGGCTTGCCCGCGAGTCGACGTCGACGCTGTTGAACTGGAGGTTCTGGCGCACCGTCCAGCCGGTTTCGAAATGGTGCTGGAACTTGTAGCCGATCGAATATTGCTCGCGATCGAAGCCGTCGTGGCCGGGCTCACCGGCATAGCGGTTCACCGGCAGCTTGCCGTTGGGGTTAGGCAGCAGCGTGCCGGCCGCCGGCAGCGGCATGTAGTCGGAGATCGTGTCGTCCTGCTGGTAGTGTCCGAAGAGCGTGAAGGACGTCGCATCGGTCGGCTTCCAGGTGAAGGCCGGCGCGATGAAGGCGCGTTGGTCATAGCCGAATTCCACACGCCCGCCCGCATCGCGCGCAAGGCCGGTCAAGCGGTAAAGGAACTGCCCTTCCGGATCGATTGGCCCGGAGAAATCGAACATGCCCTGCACCCGGTCATGGCTCCCGCCCTGAATGGCGATCTCCCGCAGCGGGGTTTCCGTCGGCATCTTGCTGGTCAGGTTGATCAGGCCGCCCGGCAGGTTCTGGCCGTACATGACCGAGGACGGGCCCTTCAGCACGTCGATGCGCTCGAGACCGTAGGGTTCAATACGAAGGAAGGCAGAGCTGTAGGCACCATAGGGCAGCCGCGAGCCGTTGAGATTATAGCGAACGGAGAACCCGCGCGCCTGCAGCACGTCGTTGCGGCTGTCGCTGTCGCCGAAGGAGGCCACCACCCCCGGCGTATAGCGCGTCGCCTCCATCACGGTCTGGGAACCCTGCGCCTCGATCTGGTCCCGCGTGACCACGTTCACGGCTTGCGGCACCTCGACCAGCGGCGTGTCCGTCTTTGTTGCGGCGATGTCTCGCGAGGCGATATAGCCCTGGGTCTGTCCGTCTCCGGCCCCCTCGATGGTGATGGTATCGAGCACCATGGAGCCGTCGTCGGCAGTGCCGCCAGCTTCCGATACCTTCGTGATCGTAGCGCTATTCGGTCCGGTAAAGCGATAGCTGAGGCCGGTTCCCGCCAGAATTTGGCCAAGTGCCTCCCGCGCACCGAGGCTTCCCGATACACCCGAGGTGAGCAGGCCCTTTGTGATGGAGCTGTTGTAGAGCAGTTGCACGCCGCTCGTGGCGCCGAAGCGGGACAAGGCGGCATCGAGCGGGCCGGCCGGTATCGCATAGCTGACGGTCGTTTGCGCAGGAGCCGAAGCGGACATCATCGGCAAGGCGAAGAAGGAGATCGACGCCGCAAGCAGCCCTGTCCTCCATTTGCGGGCCCGGTCGTTTCCACGCGTGCCCTGCTCCAGCGAAACAAAATCCATTCCAGTCCCCATCGGCAATTGCTGCCGAAAGGCAGCCTCTGTTGATAAGAACGATGGGGAATCGCGAACCCGAAATTTTTCCGAAAACTTTCGAGCTTTTTACATCAGCAGTACGATGCCGCCTACGAGGTTCACGGAACGGATGTGCAGCGCGTTCTCGAAATGAGCCAGTATCTCCTGCGGGCGATCGAGATGGAAAACGCCGGATATCCGTTGCGAGCCGAGCGTGTTACTTGCGAGCATCACCTTGCCGCGCCGGTGGCGGTTGAGATCGGCAACGACATCGGCGAGCGATCGGTCGTTGAAGACGAGCAGGCCCTTGCGCCAGGCGGCCGCCGTTTCGACTTCAGCCATCCCCTTTTGCCCGAGGCCCGCCGCCGAATAGACCACGCCTTCACCCTTCACGAGGGTGATGGACGTCAGACAGTCGACCTTGACGGTCCCCTGAATGCACTCCACAGATACATCCTTCACCGCATGTGCGACGGAAAGGGTGCCGGACGACAGTATGGAGCGCCCTTCCGCCGCCGAGACCACGAAGGGGCGCGGATCAGCGCCCTCGACCTCGAAAACAGCCGCGCCGGCAGTGAGCGAAAGATGCCGCGCATCCTCGGTATAGCCCATTACGAGGGCGGACTTGCCGTCGAGAACCGCCGTCGAACCGTCGGGCAGATCGATGCTCTTCTGTTCGCCGACCGCCGTCGTGTAGTCGGCGAGCAAGCCGTTGACAGACGGCAGGAAACCCAGGTCCGACATGATGAAGGCGGCCCCCGCTGCGCTGGCCGCCACCCCGCCAGCAGCCAGAAACGAACGGCGAGTGACGACCGGTACGGCATGGCGGCGCTCATTCCCCAATGCCGGACCGAGATTGTTCCACAGGCGGGCCGCTTCGCGAAACGCACGCTCATGTTCGCTGCTGCGGGCGCGCCAAGCTCGAAGTGCATCTCCGTCCTCGATGGTCGCCGTTCCGGAAGTCAGCCGGACGACCCAAGCAGTTGCTTCGCGTTTGAGGGCGTCGAAATCGCCGTCCAATGCCTGCTTCCTTCACAAAGCTGGGTTTCCGGCAAGGCGATCAGCAACCGTGCCTCCTGTAATCATTAAACGATGGAAAATCGAAAACCCGAAAATTTCAGCGTCGGTTTATTTGCTCAAGCCGCTCGGAGCAATACTCCAGTGCCTTTCGAAGGTCGTATTCTACGGTACGAACCGAAACACCCAGTTCGGAGGCGATGTCGACCTGAGTCTGCTGCTCGATGCGCGCCATGAGCAGGATATGTCTCTGCCTCTCGGGAAGTTCCTCCAAAATATGAGCCAAGAGGCGTATTTGCTCCCTATCTTCGGCAATCCGCTCCGGATCAGGGCGATCGTCGGGAACGGACAGCAGGTCGGCGACGGCATTGGACGATAAATATCGCGTCCTGTTGCGAACATGATCGATCGCCAGGGATCGGGCGACGCTGTTGAGGTAGGGGACCGGCGCACCAGCGGCAGCGGCGCCGTTGCGCGCCAACTTGATCCACGCTTCCTGCGTCAAATCTTCCGCGTCTTGCCGCGATCCCGTCTTGCCCATCAGATAACGCTGGATGCGTGACCGACTGCGAAGAAAGGACGACAGAAGCTTCTCGTCGTTGGCACTCATCCTTCCCCTCGGGCAACGTCCTGAAAAGCGGTGCAGGCGCCTGTCGGGACCGCATCGATATAGATGATTACAATTATCATGTTTAATATTCAACGGGATTTGGTAGGGAAACCTGCGCGATAAGGCTCCGGTTCGAAAGCCACAGAGCTGTTGGTCGGCTACGATTTCGAGACGTTCAGCTTGAACCACATCGAGCTGGAGGTTGATGCTTTCAATCGCCATCGGCGATCTTGCCCTCCGGCCTCAGGGGTCATCGATCAGGGCCGGAAGATGCCGATGGCTACAAAGCAGATTGTCGAAAACAGGATGTGGACGCTTCGGCCGGATGGGATTGCGATCCAGCGCTAATCCTTGAGCTTGGCAAAACGATTCTCGATACGGTAATGCCAGCTGCAGAGTATCTTATTCTGGTCGCAGGAACCTTGCAGCTGTAACTTGAGGGAACGCAAGCCTCAACAGGTAAGCTCATCTTTCCGGAAGTAGATCTCACTTGCAAGAAACCGCCCAGCTATCCGTCTGCATTGGACGACGATGTCAATGGCAGCCAATAACATCTGGCGAATGTCCGCTCTTTCTAAATCTCCACCTCCCTTGGACTCTTTAACAAGCAGCGTAAGCTGTTCGAATGCAAGAAGTGCGGAGTCAGCATGAACTGTCGTGATTGATCCGGGATGGCCAGAGTTTACGTTTCGTATGTAATAGAAGGCCGTCCCGTCGCGCAATTCCTGCAGGAGTATCCGGTCGGGACGCATGCGAAGGCTGGATTCGAGCAGCTCCTTCGCGCCGATCGGCGAGAGGCCTTGCTCTCCCTTCGAATAGTACAGCTGGACATGGTTGGGCTGTGGAATGACGAGTTCGGGAGTATCTTCGATCGATATGATCCGCTCATCGACGGGAATATGCCGGATCAGCGCCTTCGACAGCGTCGTCTTCGCTGAGCCTGTGGCGCCCGATATGATGATGTTTTTCCGCGCGATGACCGCCTCACGCAGAAAATCCTTGTACGAGCCAGCTTCGTAGAGCGCGTTCAGCTTCCGTGGACCCTCAAAGGCACCTCCTGCCACTCGACTGACTTCGCTGAAAAACCCCCTCTCCTCCAGATCATCGAGAGTAAGGTTCAACGATGAGGGCTTTCGGATCGTAATGCTGACAATCTCTGCGGCTGTAGCGGGCGGGATCACGATCTGGATGCGTTCTCCTCCCGGCAGCGTTGCCGAGAGGATAGGGCGTGTTTCATCGATGGACTGGTTGGAGAACGTCGCTACCGCCCGGGCAAGCCGCATCAGCTTTTCGAAGGTCAACTGAGGGACATCATATGCGCACCATCCGCCCGGCCCTTCGGTCAGGACTTTTCCGGGCTGATTGACGATCACTTCGTAGAGCGTTCTGTTTTCCAGAAATGGCGCGAACGGCGACAGCAATTCCTGAACGACCGCCGCATCGGTTCCTTCGGCCATGCCGCGCCCTGCCCTACTTCGTTACTAGCTTCGAGTCCGGCGCAAAGTCCCCCAGCACCGCCCGGTCATAGACGCGGTTCCTCGGCTCGGTCACCCGAAGCCTGTAGACGCTTGAGAAATCGAGGTCGCGGGCAACGAAGATCGAGACGAGCGCACCTGGATGCTTGCTCAGGGTCGGTGGAATATTGATCGATTGCTCGACGGCAATCGCCGCGGCCTGTTGTCCGGCGCTGACAGCGCCCTGCGCGTCGACGTCGCTGTCCTGCAAACGCCTGCCGGCGTAACTCATGGCATCTCCAACGATGGAAAGCAGAAGTGCACTTCCGAACCGTTCCCACCAATGGGTGTCAATATAGCCGTCGACACCTGCTCGACCGAGCGCATCCGTCGTGGGCGACGCCAATGTCACGATGACGCCTTTAGGCGTCTTCGCCCGGTTCCACACCACAAACAGACGTTTTTGACCCCGCTGCAACCCACCCCGATATTCACCGACGACCTGCGTGCCCTTTTCCATCAGAACGACGCGGCCATTGTCGGACAGCACATCACGATTGATCACGCAACTCACGAATCCCGGTTGATCCGAAGCCATGGCCGTTTCGAGCACGCAGGGGACCGATGTCCCCATGGCGACGATGAAGTTTCGATTGCCGAGCGTGCCCGCGCGTGAGCCTTCAAGGCGGGTCGGCTGGAGCAAGCCGTCAAATCGCTGAGCGTCGCTGCTGGCTGTGTCCTGCCCACCCATCATCATGCCGTCGATCGGCACGAAATTGCTCTCGGGTGAGGTTGTTGGATCGCCAGCATTAGCGGGTGGCGCAGCCTGTTTGCCACCGCTGTAGGCTATGACGGGTGCGCGACGAGCAGAATCCAGCAGTGGATCTTCCTCTTCCACGTCTTCAGCCACCACCGGCGTCGGCAGCCTCACCTCGGGTTCGGGTGGAGCGAGCTCTGTCCTTTCTCCGGCCGGTTCGAAGTCGGCTGTTTGCCGCAGCACCACCCGCTCCTGCCGGGGCGCCTCCGACGGCGTCTTGTCGCCGCTCATGGACCATAAGGCAAAAGAGACAAAGACAACGACTGCCAGCGCGACCGCACCCCGTTTCAAAACGGGATTGCCATCAATCTTCCTACCGACAACGGTTTCGGCGCGCTCGCCGGGGATGCGGTCTTCATCTTCCTGAGCCATGGCAGTCTCCTATTGTGCCCTCGTGCCATCGTTTCGCGTAATGCGTTCGACCGATGGCGAGGTCGTCCCGGTCTCCGGATTGATGCCGACACGGTCATAGGCTTCGTTGAAGACACAAAGCACGTCCCCTCCCCGGCGCAGGACGAATTTGCGGCTGACCGCGTGGACGAGCACCAGGTTGCCGTCAACGGATTTCGGGACCAGGCTCTCGCTGCCGTCTGAATTCTCGATGTAGATGGCTGGCATTTCCTGATTGCCGACAAATGCGAAAGTTGTGATTTTGCCATTGTCGTAGACCGACTGCGGTTCGAGCGTCTGCGATCCTTGTGCCGAGTAACGCCAGTTCCGCGGTCCATAAGATTCATGGATTCTCAGCACATCGTCGGCGTCCTTTGCCTGTGCCGCCATGGCACGCGCCGCAGCCGCTTGCCGGCGTCGCTCGGCTTCATCGGCGGGATAGCGATATTTGACGTAGAAATAGGTATTCTGGCCAACCTCCACTGTGGCGTCTCGGACGGTCAATTCCATCTGGTAGCTGCGGGTGGATCCGTCGCGACGCGCTGTTACGACGGAGAGGTTCGTAACCGGCTGGTTTTCCCGGGGTTTGAGGAAGAGGATGTTGCCTGCCGGGGCCACCTCCCAGGCAACACTGTTGCCAAGGGCCACATGGGCGATTTCCTCGTCGGCCGCGAACTCGACTTGCACCGACGAACGTAGCGAGCCGATAATGCGGGTGATGTTGTAGGGCTGATAGTTGACGAAACGCACGCGGCTGTCCTGCGATGCGCCAGACGGGATTTCCAGGGCAATCGCTGACGAAACCAAGCCGGCGAGGAAAAGAGCAAGGAATGCAGTAGTCCTTATCAATTGACCGTCTCCGGATCTGCCCGGTATTCGCTGACCGCGAACCCGAGCGGGTTCACAAGCCGGTCCGTCGAAGACATGGGGGCATTCACGTAAGCAAAAGTAAGCGTCGCGATCCAGTGCGACGTTCGGGTCTCCTCTCCGCGTGTGATGGTACGCATATAGCGAACGGAAACAACATTCGGGTTGATCAGTGAGATCGAAGCGATATTGATGCGCGCTGTCGCGCTACGCCCATAGGTGTTTTGCGGTGAATCCGGATTGCTGCCGCGATAAAGGGCGGAGAATCTGGTCTGCTCCGGCTGGGTGGACAGCAGCGAAACCGCGCGGAAATTCTCCTGTGCCTCGCTCCAGACATAGCCTTCGCGTGCCCGGACATACTTTGCGGCAAAATATTTGGTAACGGCCTCGTCGTAGGTGCCGGGCGTCGACGTCAGCGCCGAGACCACATCGACAATACCGGTTGAGTTGTCCACGCGCACGACGAACGGTTCGACGGTTTTGAGCGGCGTTAAGCCGGCAACAGCGAAGATCGAGCCACCGGCGAGGACGCCGGCAACAATGGCGACAGACCAGGCGATGCGCGCCGAACGCTCGACCTGGATCATGCGGTCCTGATCGAAGCGTCGGGCCTTGTCGAAATATGCCTTGAGTTCGTCCCTTGCGATCATTGCACTATTTTTTACAGGGCGGCGTTGAATCACTTGCTCCGAGATGAGCGAATGCTGCAGGACTACTGGCCTCTTCGGCATAGCTGGAAGCAGACCCGGAAGTTGCAGATCCGGCATCGGAATGCTTTTGCCCGGGATTGCTGTTGCCCTCCCATTCCCACATGGCGCGATTGAGCGGCCGGCGTGAATAGCCATCGCATTTGGGAAGCGGGTAGCTCAATGCTGCGCAGCCGCTCAGCACTGCCGCCATGCAAAGCAGCGCAATCGTTCTGATCATTCGCGAATTGCCTTCTTATGGTTGTGCAAGGGAGGGATTTCATGTGCCTGCATTGCGCGACATGAACGCCCGCCCAACGAAGCGGGAGCTTCACCCCATCATCCGGGTCGCGTAGGAGGTTCCCCGCGCAAGCATGCCCTCATGCGCATCGCGCGCCATACTGTAACCATAGGCCAGGGTGGCACCACCGGACGATAAGGCCGAAGCAATGCCGGGAAGTTGATAAAAGACGTAGAGGGCAGCGATGCAGATAGCACACAACGCCACGGGACGCATCAGAACGTCGCTGTACGTGTCGATTACGGTGAACGTGGTGTCGATGCAACCTATCAAGAGGGAACCCACGGCGACCACAAGGACCTGAAGGATGACAAAGTTGGCAAGTTGCCCAATCCAGGCTTCGGTGAAACGCCGGGTCGACTGGAACATGGCTAGTGCCACGAAGATCGGCCCGATAGCCAGCACAATAGCGAGCGCCAGCCGGGCATAGAGCGAGACGATGTAACCGATTGCTGCGACAAGGAAACTCGCGCCGATCACCATCATTCCACCGACGCTGGTGACCAGGTCGACAGGCCAGGAAGCGCGAGACCAGATGGCAGTGGCGGAAGCCTGCCCTTTATCGAGCAGGCTGTCGAAGGTGGATGCGCTTGGGACGGCGCCGGTGTTCAGCGCCTGCGAGATTTCGCGCGGCAGGACGTCGAAAAAGATGTTCGTGACATAGATCTGGTACTCGCTGGCGTTCTTTACCAACATGACGATGATGGCGAGCTTGATCGCTTTATAAGCGAAGCCAAGAACCGGATCCTGCACAGATCCGCGTAGGACGAGATAGCCGTAGAGCACGACATAAAGGGTGATCGCTACGGTCAATGGACCGGCGGCCCATTCGGAGATGTTCGACGTTCCGTCGGAGATAAAGGTCTCAAGCGGCGACTTGAACTGCCCGTCAACGAAGGCGAACACCTCGTACATGACTCAACCTCCCAGCGATTGCCGCATGCGCTGGAGCCGCAGCTTGCCGTCAGCCGCCTCGGCATTCCGGCAGTTTGCTGTGTCGCGAAGCTCACCCGGATTGTTGCGGCACTCGGTGATGAGCTGCGAAAGCAACGCCTCGTCAGCGACCAGTTCATCGACAGTATGGATGCGTTCCGCCTGTGAGCAGGCCGCCAGAAGGAGAACAACAGTAAAAATGGAAAACTTTCTCATTGCAGTGCCGCCTTCATGGAATCCATGCGTTGGCGCCAGTCCTCGGCCTTTCGCTGCTCATCGAGCTGGGCTTGTGCTCGCTGAACCATCTGCAAGCCTTCCATGCGCAACACGTCAGTTTGGAGGAAAGCCGTTTCGGCCTGGAGCCGCGCCTGCAGGTCGGCGATCTCCTTGGCGTCGCTTGCTGATGAAATCCTCTCGCGCAATTGGTCGATCCCGTCGATACGCTTCGTCGCGGCATCGTAGATCTGCTGGCCGAGGCTCATCTGACCGGCATTCCGGTTCTGGACCCGCGACAGTTCTTGCGCATAGAAATCGTCGGCATCCGTGTAATAGGTGGAATTGCCATCAAGGAATCGGGAGGCCGCGTCTGCGAAAGAACCCGTGCCGTTTCCCTTGAGCAATCCCTCAATAGCCGCGAAATCCTCCGGCAACGCTTTGCGGATTGCCGGATCGTTCAGCTCGTTCGCGATATCCGCTATGTCGGTAAGCTTGTTGAGCGAGCCATAGAGCTGCTGCGCCTGTTCGATCTGCTGATGCAATGCGTCGAGCTGCGATTTGAGTTGCGTGATGCTCTCGATGTGCTTGGCGATTGCGGTCTTGTCGATCACGGGAATGCCTTGTGCCGCCACCGTACCGGCTGAAAGGATAAAAGCCGCAGCGACAGCTGCGCCATGAAATCGAAAGGAAGCCATCAGCTTGCACTCCTTCTCTGCTGGAAAACGGGAAGCCAGTCCTCACGTCGATTGCCGACCTCCGCCCGGATTGCATCTGCAAGCTCGACATTGGCCGTACGACCCGAAAGGATGGCCAGTTCGTCGTCGAAACCATTGAGGTTGAGCGGCCTCAAGCGCAAGAGCGTCAAGGGGTTGCGTTTCAACCTGACGCGCGACCAGCCGATCGTGTCGGTGACGTTGCCCGAGCAGAAGCCGGCCCCGATTGCGATGTTCATCGTGCCTGCGGGCGCGAGCGAGGAGTATGAGCATGCGCTTGCCGACATGATCGAGGCAAGGCCGGAGATCAAGCCCTGGGTCTGGCGGGTGGCGGAAGGAGAGATGCCGCGGCTGCCATGATACTGGCGTGCGAGACCGCACGGTCAGCCTAGACGTGCCGGATGAACGTTCACAGCACGACAGGTCATCGGAACGAGGTCCGGTTTCTCTGGCCATGATCGCGTTACGCAACATTACGACACTGCCCAAGACCGACAAGTCGCAGTGGCCAAAGAACCAGCAGGCATGACACATGATCGTCATGGGGGAACAGGAACACGACGTTGTCCGTATTGAAGGCAGACAATACAAAGGTGCCGGGGCGGAGGAAAAGCGGCCGCCCGACATTCCGCATTTCGTCAAACGAAGCCTGATCGACCTCAAACCACTCACCGACATGGATTCTGCCGCCGATGCGATCCCCGTCGAATGGCGCCTGGGTGTGTGACGGTTCACGAGTGAACATCACCCAGCGCGACGCGATAGGGGCGTAGAATTTTTCAGAAAGAATGATGATGAAACATGGCAACGCCTCTGCAACGTACAAAAGGGCGGGTTCGGCCGCGCGACGGCATGGGATCGGGTTGAAAAGGTGGCTGACGATCGGCGGTCAGGCCGCACTTTCGAGCAGCTTCCGGGCCTTGCCTTCGAGCTCGAGCCGGGTGTCCTGGTGCGTCTTTCCGCGGGCATGCGCAGTGATGCCGGCGACGAAATCGAAGATCGACTCCGGCGGCCGGCCTTCTTCCTGAAGCACCGTCTCGATGATCTTGCCTGTCTCGCCCTTAGTGAACCCGCGTTTGCGTAAGAAGCTCTCACGATCTTCATCGTTGCGTGCAACAATGCGTTCGCGCGCAGCGCGAATGCCGGCGATGAAGGACGCGGGAGAGGAATTGGCGAAGCTGGTCAGTGCAGGCGCGGCCTCATGGGCGAAGCGATTGGCTGCAAATTTCGAGTGCCGGATGGTGATTTCCTCAAAATTTTCGACGCCCCAAAGGTTTCGGTTGCAACACACAGCACGCAGGTAAAAGCTTGCAATACCGAGGGTTTTCGAGCCGACTTCGCTGTTCCAGGCATAAAATCCACGGAAATACAGATCAGGTTCACCGTTCTGAAGGCGGCCGGCTTCGATCGGGTGCGTGTCGTCGACCAGAAACAGGAAAACATCTCTGTCCGATGCATAAAGGGTGGTCGTGTCCTTGGTGATGTCGACGAAGGGATTGTGGGTCATGCTCGACCAGTCGAGAACGCCGGGTACCTTCCAGATCGTGTCGCCTGTCCCGTTCCCGGCAATATTCATCACCGCCGAAACGAGTTCGTGATCCCAGATTCGACCGTATTCGGAACCTGTCACCGCTCGTAGTTCGATGCGCCCATCGTCCGTTTCCAGCGTCTTCACCTGTTCGGCACGGTGGTTGAGGAGACCGTGCTGGAGGTTGATCGCGGCGAGCGGCGCGGGTAACTGGCGCATATAACTTGAAGGCGCACCGACGAGGCTACATAGCTGTCCATAGCTCCAGTGCGTGGGCGCGAGCGCCTGACGCTCACCGGGCACGACGAGCGCAAGACGCTCGGCGTTGTCGCGGGTGGCTTCGACACGGATTGCAGCACTTTCAACGGTCCGTGCGCGTGCGTTTTCGGCCCTCGACTTGACGGTACGATAGAGTTCGGACAGCGAAAGATAGCGCTCGTCGTCGGGCCGGGAGAACCACTCTGACGATACTCGCCCGATCCGCTCTCCGCGCGAGATGTCGACCTTGAAGCCGCCGCCGCCCGGCCGTGGGCGGGAAACCATGGTGTTCATGATGATGTCTCCTGGAAGAAAAGGGCCCGGCTGGCCGTTTGCGCGACAACCGGGATGATCAGGTAGATGGAGGAGCGGCAGCTGGACCTGCGCACTGCCGCAACACGGGTGGCCGCAGGGGACCCTCTTTTCGGTACCTTGCGCTGCCCCGCCGCAAGCTGCCCCTTTTTTGGTGATGTGATTCGGTCGCAATAAGCCACGAGCGAGCCGAGCGGCGCGATATCGAAAATGAGAGATGCGGACATGCGTGCTCTCCGTGTCGAGAATGCAGAAAGGCCCGGCAGGGCCGGGCCTTGGTGTTGCGAGGATGAAGGGCGGCTATTCCGCCGCGCCGAGGTGAGGACGTTCCTCGCACCCGCCATTCTCGTGAACGGCGTCTTCGTCCTCTGCACCTTCGGCGAGGAATGCTGGGAGATCCACGTCGGCGTCTTCCACAATCATGTCCTCATCGACGTCCTCCGCCGTGCTGTCCTCGAGCGGAGCCTTATCGGCTGCGGAGCGGAGCGGCTCAGGAAGCCAGCCGCTGCCTTCGAGCAGACGGGCGGCCTCGCGGGCCATATCCTGCTTCTTCAGGTGGTCGATAAGCTGGGCAGACTGTTCACCCCGCGCCTCGCGAACCGCCTGGAGGATATGCGCTTTGGTCACACGGCCCAGATAGTTGTCGACAGTCGGAGTCCAACCAGCTTCCACCATGTCGAACCCGATCGACCGAGCGACCTGTCCGGCATGGGCAATCTTGGCCGACCGGCGGTTCCAGGTCTGAACGATGGCGTTGAGCGACAGCGACACGCAATGTGCAAACAGCGCCTGCCGGCTGGCCTCATCGAGCGCGACCAGGAAGTCCCAGAGTTCGTCTAGGTTCTTCGGCAAGTCATGGCCCCATGCATCCTGGCGCTGTTCGATCTCCTTCGCCCAGGGCGTCTCACCGAGCCCTTGCGTCTGCCCAAAGGTCGTGTTCTGCACCGTAACCTCCAGGCACGAGTCCGAACTATACGGGTAGAACGTCTGCAGGACGAAGACGTGCAGCGCGGCGATCCAGGCCATCGCGGGATCACTTGCAAGTGCGTTTCGCAGCGCCACGGTACGCGTGGCGGTCAGATCCTCAACGAGCCGGTCGGAGAGCGGACGGATCTCGTCATCCTCCTCCTCCTCCGGCTGCTCGACATCGGCCTGCTTGCCGTTGATCGAGTCGCCCTCGCTATCCGATGCAGGATCGCCGCCATCGTTGACATCGCTCTCGTCACCCTCGGTGTCAGGTTCGTCCTCGGGACGCACGAAGCCGCGCTCGATCTTCAGCTCGCCGCCAGCACCGAGCGAGATGAAGGCTCCGCCGCGAGCGACCTCCTCCGGATCGAGGACATAGGGCCGGTCGTTGAGCTGATCGATCTCGTTGCCGAGTTCCTCAAGCCGGATTTCGGTTTCCTCGGAATAGTCGTCCGCCTCGGCATATTCGGCATCGAGTTTGTCATACTCCACCTTCAACGCATCGTAGCGCGCAAGTTCTTCCTGGGTGAGCTCGGCCTGCTGACCATAGAAGCGCCGCAGCCCGCAGGTGTGGCCATACGGGAAATCGATCGCCTCATGGACCCACTTCCAGCCCTCCTTGGCCTTTACGGTCTCGGCATCGACCTTCAGCTTTTCGAATACGAGCTGCTCCAGCAGGGCGGGGTCCTGAAGCCAGTAATCCTCCTCGAACAGATCCCGCAGGACGACACCTCCCGCCGCTTCGTAGGCCTCGACGCCGACATAGACTGCACGACGATCGGTGGCGCGCACCGCTGTTTCGGTGAGAAGCCGACGAATGTAGTACGGCTCCTGGTTGTGGGACCTCGTCACCGTATCCCAGACCTGCTCCTGGCGGGCATGGTCATTGGTGATCGAGAATGCCTTGACCTGTTCGAGCTTCATCTCGTCGTTCGCGTAGAATTCGAGCAGGCGCGGCGAGACCGAAGCCAGTTGGAGCCTCTGCTTCACGGTCGCGACCGAAATGAAGTAGCGTGCCGCGATTTCGTCCTCGCTGAGACCCTGTTCACGCAATCGCTGGAACGCGCGATACTGATCGAGCGGATGGAGGTGAAGGCGGTGGACATTCTCGGCGAGCGAGTCGTCCACGATCGAGGTGACGGCGCGGCGCTTGACGATGCAGGGGACCGGCTCCGTCTTCGCCATTCGCTTCTGCTTGACCAGAAATTCGAGAGCGCGATAACGCCTGCCGCCGGCGGGAACCTCGTAGCGGCCGGTTTCCTCACCGTCCTTGTTGCGCTTCGGACGAACGTTCAGGCTCATGAGGAGCCCGCGCAGCGCAATATCGTCCGCGAGATCCTCGATGGAAACGCCGAGCTTGACGTTGCGGACGTTCTCCTGAGAGAGATCAAGCAGATCGAAGGGAATCCCTTCGGACGGATCGAGGGTGATTTTCTCGATGGCCCTTGCCATGTCGTTTCTCCGTGGCGGCCGGCCGGAGCCACTCTCCGGACACCTCAGCTCGCCACACGCGTCCCCTCCCCCCTCCCCCCTCTCTTTTCCGGCACGCACCGCCGCCCCGGCACGCGCACCAGCGGGAAGCGCGCCGAGGATGTTTTGAAGAGACCTGTTTCGAGTGCTATTTACGGTGCTCATTTTACGGAGAGCACGATGCCGCACATGATCCTCTCCGAGGTCACGGCCAGCGTTTTGGAACTGAAGAGAAACCCGATGGGAACTGTCGCCGCTGGCAAGGGCTCTCCGGTCGCCATCCTCAATCGCAACGAGCCAGCTTTTTATTGTGTGCCCGCAGCGAGCCGTCGAAACCCATACGGATCGGCTTGAAGATATCGAGTTGAACGCGATCGCTGATGCCCGCAAGAGGCAGAAGAAGATCGAGGTCGGTATCGATGAGCTATAAGCTCAAGTTCCTAGTCGAAGCTGACACGGAATGGCGTCAGTGCGATGGCAATATCCTCACGCAGTCCGTTGGCATCATGAATAGGTCACATCGACGATGATCGATCTCCTGGATGTGAGAAGGGCAAAGACGGCTGGAGAATCGATGAATCGGATCGTGAAAGCCCGCCAGGCATTGGATGTTCAGAGGCCGCGCAAACGACTTTGACTTGAGCTGCGAACGACCGCGCTCACCCTTAACCGCCTCAATATCGTAGTGGGAGAGCTTGGCCCCCTAGCCGAAGTGCAGGCAGAAGCCGCCGTGGCCGATGGAAAAATGCCCACCTCATGTGGCGACGGACTTTTTAATGTAGGACTGATAGTGCGGGTCAGAACTTGAAGTACCATTCATGGTCGTTTCTTCACGACGATCGCCGGAAGGAATCTCAGCTCGAAACCGTCACGGCGCAAACCGCCCTCCCCGATGCCGAGCCAACCCCGTCCGTAGAAGATCAGTGTCAGAATGTTCTCGACAACTTCGCCCGTCACGTCACTGCGACCTCAGGTTGAGAACAATCGATTTCGAGCATCGTGCCCACGTGCGATAGTCTCTGGCAGGTTTCGAGCTCACCATGTTCGTGGCAGGAAGTGAAAGCTGCCGGAAGCGGGCCTCAGATTTGATGTTCCTCAACTCTCAAAAAAAACGTATGGCTCGCCCCGTATGCAAGCGACTTTTGACGGCATCTCAGTCTGCGCCAACGTATCCGGTCTCGGGGCAATGATCGTCCCCGGCCAAGATGGAGCTTTCGCGCGTACCGATCCTCATAAGCACTACGGCGTCTGGCGCCATTTTTTTAATCAGGATGTCGGCACACCGTTCGACCGTCAGGCCATCTTTCCAGTCCACTCACAGACAACGCTGGCCTGAAGGTCTTCCTTCTGGCCGATCTCGATTATCCGACTGACGGCAACGCCGCCATCTCGAAGGGGCGCCGGCTTCTCAGAACCGCCCAGATGATCCTAGCCATCTTCGCCGCCAACGCCACAACTGCTTTGTTCGTGTGTGCTCTCGATAGCAATCCCCGCAGCCACTCTCCCAGTGGCGTTTTCCCCTTAGCCAGGGCCGGTAAGGCCGCTCGTGCTCCATGGATCAGCATCCGTCTAAGATAGCCGTTGCCGCGTTTGGTGATCCCGACAAGTCGCGGCTTGCCGCCGGTCGTCATTTGTCGAGGCACGAGACCGAGCCAAGCGGCAAGGTCACGGCCACGACCGAACGCCTCTGCCTTGCCAACCGAAGCTACAAAGGCTGTCGCATTCAATGGGCCGATCCCCGGGATCGTCGTGAGCAGCTTCATCGATGCATCCGTGCGAGCGAGTTCCGCGAACTCTGCGTCAAGGGTGGCGATGCGAGCATCGAGAGCGCGCCACTCGGCTCGCATGTCTTCGATCAGAACCCGGATCCGACGCCCGATCGCCATCTCTCCGGCGAGAAGCTGTTCCAGCCGAAGCTCAAGCTTGCGCCGTCCCTTGGCGATCATGATCCCCCGCTCGAGCAAAATCGCCCGAAGCTGGTTGATCAGATTCGTGCGCTCCCCAACAAGCCGATCGCGAGCCCGGTGCAGGCTCTGCATATCGAGTTGCTCGTCGCTCTTCAGATCGACAAAGCGCATCGTCGGGCGGGTCGCGGCTTCCGCTATCGCCTCGGCATCCCGATCGTCATTCTTTTGCGCCTTCACGTAAGGGCGAACATATTCCGGCGACATCAACCGCACATCGTGGCCCTGCTCACGAAACTGGCGACCGAGATGATGGGCACCGCAACAGGCTTCCATCGCCATTACGCAGGCTGGCATTCCCGCTGCCAGCTTCAGCACACTGTCCCGACGCATCCGTCGTCGCAACAGCACTTTCCCGGCTGCGTCCAGCCCGACGACGCTGCAAACATCCTTTCCAAGATCGATACCAAGAACCTTGATCTCATTCATCGGCTCACCTCCGTGCCATCCTTACCAACGACGCAATAATGCGCCGAGGGAGAGGGGCGAGCCATTCCATAAG
>WPCJ01221176.1_pt1 | contig 26096 bp, 20 predicted proteins | sample 5399831 | NCBI WGS metagenome assembly WPCJ01 (sample SAMN12869470, study PRJNA574797) | sludge metagenome | isolation source: wastewater treatment of pH10 | place: China:Beijing | collected 2019-05-20 | reverse complement strand
GGATAAATGAAAGCAATTCACAACCAATCCAACAGTCGGCGGTTCTTTGGGGCTGTTGTGTTGTATCTCAAAGATACGGATAAATGAAAGCAATTCACAACCCTAAAGATGAACCACCAATGACATTCTGTGTTGTGTTGTATCTCAAAGATACGGATAAATGAAAGCAATTCACAACGAGGCAGTCATTAGTAAATGTTTAGAAGCTGTTGTGTTGTATCTCAAAGATACGGATAAATGAAAGCAATTCACAACAAGAAATTGCTTCGTCCAAGATCATCAAATGTTGTGTTGTATCTCAAAGATACGGATAAATGAAAGCAATTCACAACACCAGGCGTTTGGATTTGGCAACATATCTTGTTGTGTTGTATCTCAAAGATACGGATAAATGAAAGCAATTCACAACGACAGCATACATTATCAATGGTTACAGTTCGTTGTGTTGTATCTCAAAGATACGGATAAATGAAAGCAATTCACAACACCATTTATCAAATGGATGTGGAGTATCTTGTTGTGTTGTATCTCAAAGATACGGATAAATGAAAGCAATTCACAACTTCTTTTTTGGATGAGAGTCATCCAAGGCGGTTGTGTTGTATCTCAAAGATACGGATAAATGAAAGCAATTCACAACACTTATTGGTTCGTTCTAGTCGAATATTCTGTTGTGTTGTATCTCAAAGATACGGATAAATGAAAGCAATTCACAACTGATCTAATATCTTGAAGCTTAATGGGCGTGTTGTGTTGTATCTCAAAGATACGGATAAATGAAAGCAATTCACAACAACATTGGTTCATGGGAAATATTAGAAATAGTTGTGTTGTATCTCAAAGATACGGATAAATGAAAGCAATTCACAACTTAGAACCGGATAAAGCCAGAGTTATCATTGTTGTGTTGTATCTCAAAGATACGGATAAATGAAAGCAATTCACAACCAGGAAGGTCAAGCGGACACTAATATAAAAGTTGTGTTGTATCTCAAAGATACGGATAAATGAAAGCAATTCACAACACTTTATTACAGGTGGTGAGAGCGGATTAGGTTGTGTTGTATCTCAAAGATACGGATAAATGAAAGCAATTCACAACAAAATTTGGTGCTCTGATATCGGTTGACATGTTGTGTTGTATCTCAAAGATACGGATAAATGAAAGCAATTCACAACACCTATGAGGGGAATTGGGAATTCTATGAAGTTGTGTTGTATCTCAAAGATACGGATAAATGAAAGCAATTCACAACCAGATAGTTGATACCGGCACAAAGATGTTAGTTGTGTTGTATCTCAAAGATACGGATAAATGAAAGCAATTCACAACTGGATGCGACGGGTAATCCGCTGTTTACAGTTAATCTAGTAGCTGTGTTTCAGATATGGAGCTGTAATTTGGTTTTAAATTAGGTGTTTACATACTTAAATGTGCCAAATAGCATCTTTATTTAAGGTATAAAATAAGAATTATTAGTCCTAAGTTGTTATTGCTCGCCATACTTAATCCGATTCCGTTCGTATTTCTCAAGGTCCGAACAAAAAATTGACGATGGGTAATTTCGTATGTGTCAATACACTTTTCTTTTTTGGACCTTCTTTAAATAATTATATTTGAATTTGAAACCTACAAAAAATTTCATCACGAAGCATATATACATACAATTGCCCAAACTATTTCAGATAAGATTGACAGTATCAGAGTTAGATATCAAATTCAGTCTTTAGAAATTGCCGTAATATCTTCTGATTCAATCTTAGAAATGAAGGCTTTTAGAACAAATAAGATTAATTCTTATTGTAATTGCCAGACAAAGATTTGTAGATTTGTTGAAATTACCTTGATCATTTTTAAATAACATAAAATTATTAAGCTTAATCATTGAGTCCAACCAACGAAATATTATTTTTTTTCAGTCTGTTAGGAGCTTTCAACGGCGTATTGCTTTCGATATATTTTAGCTTGATAGCTAAAAAAAAAGGAAACCGGCATTATTTTTTAGCTCTTTTGATCCTGATGTTGAGCATTCGGGTCATTAAGTCGGTTTTCTTTCATTTTAATCCTCATTTGTCGGATATTTTTATTCAGATAGGCCTTTCAGCATGTGTACTTGTGGGACCATCTTTATATTTATACATTGCCTATGACCGAAAAACAAACCGGATCGCCCATATTGTTCCGTTTATAATCGTTGTCGGTCTTTTGGGCATTTTATATCCTTATTCTGAATATCGGAAGCTTTGGAGCCAATGGGTTGTAAGAGGAATCTATCTCCAATGGTTAATTTATATTATAGCATCTTTACAATACATAAAGCCAATTATTAAAAAGGTAAAAAGCAGGCAGAAATTAGATAATACCGATATTTGGCAGCTAAGTATTATTACCTCTATTTTTCTGATATGGCTGGCTTACAGCACGGCTGCATATACCTCATATATTGTAGGAGCCCTGTCTTTTTCATTTTTGTTTTATCTTGTTGTCTTGTTAATTGTGTTCAGAAATTCAAAACAACCTATTTTGTATCAGGAAAAAGAACGGTACAAAAACAAACCAATTAGTGAGGGAAATATCCTGAAAATTGAACAGTTACTGCCTTCTGTTATCGAAAAAGAAATGTTTCTCAACCCTGATTTTACACTTGATCAAGCTGCAAAAGAGCTGAAGATATCCAAACATATATTATCTCAGTATCTTAATGAGAAATTGAATAAATCCTTTTCAACCTTTATCAATGAATATCGAATTGAAAAAGCAAAAGTGCTTCTGCAGAACAAAAGCAATTATTCTGTAGAAAGTGTAGGTTATGAAAGTGGTTTCAGTTCCAAATCTTCTTTTTTTACGGCGTTTAAGAAAATAACGGGCAAAACACCTTCAGAATTTCAGAAATCCAGGAGTAATTAAGTACGGTTTTATAAATCAGAACTCCGAATTGATAGGGTAAAACTGCTGTTGATGCAAAAGTTGTCAGTTTTGTAAAGACATTAATTTATGAAACTATGATCAATTACATTCAAGTCAATACACTGAAAAAAAAGTCCTTAATGCTGGTTTTTCTACTGACATTACTACACCTTCAGGCACAGAACAGGATTCTTTTTGTGACTTCCAATCAGGATTATTATGGTAATACAAAAATCAATACTTCCAACCATTTTGAAGAGATCGTTGTTCCGTACGACATTTTTACAAAGGCAGGTTATACGGTAGATTTTGTCAGTCCAAAAGGCGGTGCAGTCCCGGTTGGATATATCAATACCTCCGACAGTTTACTGAAACAGTATTTATATGATGGCTGGTTTATGGATAAGCTGGAACATACGATGAATCCTGCGGAAATAATGGCCGAAAACTATGATGCTATTTTTTACAGTGGAGGTGGTGCAGCGATGTATGGCGTTCCGGAAGATGAAAATATTCAGAAAATTGCGATCGGGATTTACAACAGAAATGGGGTGATTTCCACCATCTGCCATGGAACTGCTGGTATTGCCTTCTTAAAAAATGAAAACGGCAAACCATTGTATGCAGGGAAAAAAATCACAGGCTATCCTGACCATCTGGAAAAGAAAGAAATGGAGTATTACAAAGCGTTTCCGTTTTCCATAGATCAGACCATTAAAAATAATGAAGGAAAGTTTGTCTATTCCGAAAAAGGAAATGATGGGTTCTATATTGTAGATGGGCGTTTTGTGACCGGACAAGATCCAAGTTCAGCAGCCAATGTTGCTCGTGAAGTTGTTACTTTGTTAAAGAAAAACTTCAAACCTGTTCAATCCTTAAAAAGTGATGCTGAACAGATCAAAGAAATACTTTTGGATTATATCGAAGGTACTGCAAACGGGCAGCCGGAACGGCTAAGAAGAGCATTCCACCCTGATTTTAATCTTTACACTGTCGCAAAAGATACTTTATGGATTCGTTCCGGTCAACAGTACATTGCGAATTTTAAAGATGGAGAAAAGAACAATCGAAAAGGGCAAATTATTTCTATTGATATTGAAAATGATGCCGCTATTGCCAAAGCAAAAATTTCCATACCCGGCAAGATTTTTACAGATTATTTCCTGATCCTGAAATACCAGGGTGCGTGGAAAATCGTACATAAAAGTTATAGCTGGAGAGAAGTACCTCAGAAATGATCAAATAGATGAAGTACACAATTTTAAAATTCAGGCGATTGCCAAAAATTAAAACTTACCCATCGTCAATTTTTGTTCAGATACTTATCTCTAGTTTTGGAAGGTTAAAGTTTATAGACCGTATACGCAGTAATATTATGTAATTGGCACATTTTATTTAAAAATCCATCGGACTTAATCCAAATAATGAGAATGCCAAGAAAGTTAAAAGCCTATTAATATGATAACAAGACCATTACTATTAATCATAGCCACCTTTTTTATTAGACAGATTTCGTTTGCGCAAACACAGATGTCTCAATTTACTAATGCAAAGTTTTCCGCTGAAACTGTAAAAAACACCATAGATGATTTGCAGCATGAACTTGGTGCAAAACATCCCGGTTTTTACAGATATACTCAAAAAGATGAATTTGATTCATATATCGATTCAATAAAAAGTACGATAAAAGATTCAATGACGATGTTCGAATCATTTCAGAAACTGAAACCGATCGTTGCAAAAATTAATTGCCTTCATACAGGTATTGCATTACCCAAGTCGTATTCGGACCAACTGAATATGCAGCCCAACCTGTTTCCTTTTCAGCTCTTTTTTTCAGAAAACAAAGCCTTTGTGGTCCATAATTTTTCAAATAACAGCGATATTGTGCAGGGAGATGAAATCAAGGAAATCAATGGAAAGAGTATCCCTGAAATTACCAAACTGCTGTTCCAGCTCATTCCCTCGGACGGTTATAACCAAACACTGAAATGGAGAGCATTGAATGTTCAATTCCCAACCTGGTACAGGATTATTGATACAAATACTAGTTTCACGATAACTGTTAATAAAAATAACGCATCGAAATCATATTCCATACCCGGAGCCAGGTTCAGTGATCTTGCCGGGAACGGATTTTTGGAAGAACCGATAAGACTAAAGCAATTGGAATTTCATATGGAGAACAATGTGGCTATTTTAACGATTCATTCTTTCAGTCAAACCGATATAAAAAATGCGAAGCAAGATTTCAATAAATTTATAGATCAGGCTTTTAATGATATTAAAGCTAAAAACATTCAAAACCTTATTGTTGATCTTCGTGATAACACTGGCGGTTCAGATCCTAATGCGGAGTATTTTACCAGTTATTTCTTCGACCAGCCATTTCACTATTGGGACAGAATAGAAGTTACAGAAACCGTAGCGAAAGAAATAAAAGGCGTATCGTTAACACTTTTTTACAGAAAGCCTGTCGAAAAAGATGGTATATGGTTGTGGCAGAAAGCAAAACACAACCATGAGTTTGATTATTATGAAACACAAAAACCAGCAAAAAATAATTATAAAGGCAAAGCCTATGTCCTGATCAATGGATTCTGCATGTCCTCCTGTGCAGATGTTGCTGCAATATTGTCTCATAATAAAAAAGCAATATTTGTCGGACAGGAAACGGGAGGCGGCTATCAGGGAAATAATAGCGGGATGATGCCTGAGAGCCTGGTGCAGCCATTTGGATTTACGCTTAGTGTTCCACTGCAAAAATATATCAACGCCGTTAATCTTAATGATAACTTTGGTCGCGGTACAATACCAGATTATGAAATATTACCTACGTTTGAAGACTTTGTCCATAAACGCGATCTGGAAATGGATTATACGATTCAATTAATAAATAAAAAGTAATAGAGTTAGAATCCAGCAAAAACAACACGAGCAACACGATATTATATCAAAAGTGTAATAATTCCGAAATGATAATTGTCTTGATTATATAATAAAAGCAATATGACCTGGCCATTTATGCAGACAGTAAAATATTGACTAAGGTTAATAAAGTAATTTGAATCAGTTAACCAGTATCTTACTTACTATTTCCCGATTTTTTTTCTACTAAAGTATTATTAATTCTTTAAAAATAACCACATGAAAGCGTATACCCTTATTCTGATTCTATTGAATTTTCTGCCGATATCAATAGTAAAAGCCCAACAAACATTCTGGGGCAGCCAACAAGAAAAAGAAAGTATTTACAGCATCCATGATAGTGTGATGATCCGTACAAGAGATGGCGTGGAGATTTCTGCAATGGTCGTACGCAAAAAGAATGATAATGTTCCCCGACCTGTCGTATTGCAGTTTACAATTTATGTGCGGGATCAGGGACGGGATATGCAGTCGCTTAAAGAAGCTGTAGATAGGGGATATGTAGGTGTTATGGCCTACACAAGAGGAAAACGTTTCAGCAAATCTGAGATTTATCCTTATGAAACCGATGGAAAAGATGCTTATGATGTTATAGACTGGATCAGCAGACAGCCTTGGTGTAATGGTAAAATAGGAATGTACGGAGGAAGCTACAATGGCTTCACACAATGGGCGGCAGCTAAAAATCTTCATCCTGCACTGAAAACAATTGTCCCTTACGTTGCCAACCGTCCGGGAATGGGACTTCCTATGGAAAACAATATTTTTATCAATCCCAATTACGAATGGTCTTTTTATGTAGGTAATAATAAATACCTGGACAATAAAACGGGCGATGACCGAAAAAGATTTCGAAATATGATGTTCAAATGGTGGGAAACCGGAGCTGCCTATCAAAAAATGGATAGCATTGATGGTACACCGAACCGACTTTTTCAACGCTGGATAAGTCATCCTGCATTTGATTCTTATTGGCAGAATATGGCTCCGTATAAGGAAGATTTTGCCAAGATTAATATTCCTGTATTGGCATTTGACGGTTATTATAATGATTCTCAGAATTCGGGAATTTACTACCTGCGTGAGCTCAATAAATACAACCCTCAGACGCCTGTTTATCTGGTGATCGGTCCTTATGGACATTTTGGAACACAGATCGGCGGGCAGGAAGTGATCAACGGATATACAATTAGTAAAAATGCTTTATTTCCGATCAAGGAATACACATATCAATGGCTGGATTATATTCTGAAAGGAGCAGAAAAACCTTCTTTTCTGAAAGATAAGATCAATTATCAGGTTATGGGAACAGAGGAATGGCAAAGTGCAGCTTCACTGGAGGCTATGCATAACAGCTATTTGAAATTTTATTTAAGTTCTGTTAAAGTCAGTGATAACGAGTATTTACTGAGCCGAAATAAACCTGAACCCAATAAATATTTGGTTCAGAAAGTAGATTTTGCAGACCGTACAACCAGTAATAATGATTATTATCCCGATCCCATTATTCGGGAAAGTGTAGCCGGTAACGGTTATGTTTTTACAAGTGAACCTTTGGATGCTATGATTGTGAACGGATCATTTCTCGGAAATATAAAACTGAGCATCAACAAAAAAGATATGGATCTGGGGCTAACTCTTTACGAACTCACACCCGAAGGAAAATATTTTCATCTTTCCTACTATATCGGTCGTGCAAGCTATGCCAAAGACAATACTAAAAGACAACTGCTGACCCCGGGTAAAAAAGAAACCGTCACATTTGAAAATACTCATCTGGTCAGCAAACAGCTGCAGAAAGGAAGTCGGTTGGTCATTGTGCTGAACGTTAACAAAAACCCTTTTTCAGAACTGAATTACGGAAGCGGAAAAACAGTAACCTCCGAAACCATTGCCGATGCAAAAGAGCCGTTGATCATATATTGGTTTAACGATAGTTTTGTTGAAATTCCTGTTTTGAAATAATTAATGTAAGTTTCTTTAACAATTTCTAAAAAGATAATTATGTATATGAAAAAATATTTGATAATCGCACTTTTAGGCTTTATGGCAGTAGGTTGCAGATCAGGCAAAATCTCTGATGCTGAGAGGAAAACTATTTTGGACGAATTAGATTACATCTATACAATCGACCAAAAATATGCAGGCATTCCCTTCCCCGAGCTGAAAGAAAAATATGGAGAGGAAAAAGTCTGGGATGTGTTTCTGAAAATGAGAGACAGCGTGGACCTTGAAAACCAAAACAGAATAAAAAGACTTTATTCAAAATATGGTTATCTCGGATATGATAAAATCGGTGAGAAAGAAACCCGGTTTTGGATCTCAATCCAGCATGCGGATAACGATATTCCGTTTCAGCAAGAAATGCTAAAAGTCCTGAAAAAGGAAATTCGGAGAAAAAATGCTGACAGAAGTCATTACGCCATGCTGGAAGATAGAATTGCAGTCAATCAAAAGAAAAAACAGCGGTTTGGCTCACAGGTAACGTATAACAAAATTGGGCAGGCTATCCCTAAATATGGACTTATAGACAGTACTAAAGTCGACGAATGGAGAGCCCAATACAATTTACCTTCTTTCAAAAAATATTATAATGATATGACCATCATGCATTTCGAAATGAATAAGGAACGGCTTAAAAAAGTAGGTATCAGCGAACCTGTATTGTATAAATAAATACTTGTTTTTTTTATTAAATATAATTAAAAAGTGTTAATGGTTCAGGTGTGGAATTAAATGAAAGCAATTCACAACTAAAAAGCCTGTTATCATGAAGACCGAAAGCCGTATTGTATCTCAAAAATACGGATCACGCTGAATATTCTCTTGTTCAGAACTATTCCATAAGAATAATCTTGCATTATAGTTTTTTTTAACTTCTTTCTCTATTTCCGAGTCATTGGATTCTTTTGTTGCAATTTTCTGTAATATCAGATCTACTTCTACTATTTTTTTAAACTTCTGCATGAGAAATAAAAACAAAACATATTAGTAAATGGTTAAATCTCATGTTTCATTGATTTCTGATTATTAAAATATATTTTATATAGAAATAATTCAGCGGGATATGTATATAATTATGAATTATTCTTTTCTTTTTTAATTTATTTAAGTAATTGTTTATTAGTTGTTTATGTTCGATGCTGAGCTGTGATTAGAGTTGATGGTTTTGTGTTGGTGTGTTGTTATAAAATGTTGATTTTTTTAATGAAAATATATTAATAATAATTAAATATTAGTATCATACTTTATATTATTTGTTATTATGTGTTATGTTTTATATGGAATATTATGATTTATTTATTTTAAGACTATGAGTTAGATGTTAAGATAATTGTTGTGATGTTTTCCGGAAAACATCACAAGTATATTTTTTAAATATCCTGCTATTATGTGTAACATTACATTGATAAAACTTTTATAATGTTTTATAAAATAAAATGATTCTAAAAACACATAACACAAAAAATGAACGCAAATAGTAAGCAAGTTTTTTAATCCTGTCCGATTAAGGCAGTTTGTATAGACATACTGATTTGTTCGGATAAGTACACCATTAGAATTAGTACATCCTTAAATGTGTGAAAAAATTTAAAAACAGATGAAAAAAAAAATTACAGTTTTTGCGCTTATGATAGGTGCAACATTATTTAGCCGAGTTGGAATAAATAAGACAATTCCAAAACAGGATATGCAAAGCCAATTTTATAAATACATATTTATAAAAATTAATTTATTAACTATTGGAATCTTTTTCTTATTAGCTGCAAAAATATCCGGACAGGTCGGTATAAATACTAACAATCCGCAGGCGGTATTTCATGTGGATGGTGGAAAAGATAACTCTACAACAGGCACAAGTACCGTAGCGCAGCAAGCCAACGATTTTGTAGTTACTTCACTTGGCAATGTCGGCATAGGCACAGATACGCCTTCACAAAAATTAGAAATTAATACAGCAGGAACAACTGTTGCACCTGTTACGGGTTTCAAATTAACAGACGGAAATCAGAAAGCTAATTTTGTCTTGACGTCGGACGACAATGGAATAGCCACTTGGAAAGCGATAGGTATTCCTATTACAACAGTTAATCTTACAGGTACTTATACACACCCTGCAAACTTGGGAGATATATGTAGATATACAGGTGTATCAATTACACTTCCTTCCGGAAAATGGGCAATAAATCTGGTAATAGGAATGAACCTGTCTCCTGAAGCAGCATACACTACAGGAAGTAATTTTGTACGGTTCAGGTTAGAAGATGATACAGCGGATAAAAATGTTTTCCAATGGTCTGCTGATGCTATTTATCCTCGGTTGGCTTCTACTGGTTTCGCACTGTCTGAATACATAGCTACGTTGAATGGCATGTTGGCGATTAATAATACCAGTGGAGGAGCAAAGACCTATTATTTGTTTGTAGACAATGCGGCTGGGAAACAAAATTCAATAACACTTCAATTCGGCTGGAACGAAACTTATGTAAGTTATTATGCGATTACAAATTAAAGTGATGAGATAGGTTGAAGATATTATTAATGTGAAATAGATATAGATAAGAGAGGGTTGTGATTTTGTAATCTACTTTTAAACCTTAAAGGCGTGTTAATTTTTGGAAAAAAAGGATACGATAGAAATACAGGAGATCTTAAGCAAATATAATCCACAAAAATAAATGCAGTAAATAATAAATACTATGGGAAAAGCACTTAACAAAATTTAAACCTAAAAGAAAGCTTGGTCAAAAAAATGTGAGATAGGAAGGTTTAAAAGTTTTTTATGAATATCACTAACTATTTAAACATATAATTATGAAAAATTTAAAAATATTAATTTTGATTCTTTTTGACATCACCATCTATGGCCAGGTCGGAATTAATACAGTGAATCCTCAAGATACGTTTCATATTGACGGAGGTAAAGATAATCCGTCTATAGGAACTCCTACTGTAGCTCAACAGGTTAATGATTTTATAGTGACTTCTTCTGGAGCGGTTGGTATAGGTACAGATAGCCCTTCCTCTAAGCTTGAAATTAATAGCAATGAAAGTGGTATCTCTGGTTTAAAGTTTACCCAGCTTACATCTTCTTCTCCTGTCGGGACAGGGCAGATTATTGGTGTGGATGCTACGGGAAATGTAATTAATGTTGCTCAAACTATCACTACAGCAGATTTTTCTCCGGGATTGCCGGGGACATCAGGTACAAATTTTACTGTTGGTGATACAGGTTGGGTTCTCGTGTCGGGAACCACGCAAACCATTACCGTACCTACAGGCGGAAAAGCAGTATTTGTAAATTTTATGCTAGGGATAGACTATCTTAGCAACCCTTCGGGCAGTGGATTTGGGTTTTATACAGCTGCTCTTTTTATTGATCCAAGTTCTTTACTTAACAATACACCCACTAATGTTCCTACTCCGTCCAGTGTATATTTAACGACTCAAGAACCTGGATCGGGAGGATTACAGGCGCAGTTTAGTTTAAGTACAGTTATTTTTCTAACAGCAGGAACTCACACTTTGCAAATGGGCATGAAAAGAACAACCAATAATGGTACCACATCAGGACAAAATATGACGTGTAAGCCTATTTCCATTTACTTTAACGCATCTTATTTAAATTAGTTATTCTCTTTACATTGTCTATAACTTTTTTGCGGTGCGTTTTTGTATTTTTGCATAATAACACAAATGAATGGAAAAAAAAATTCAAGCCAACTCCCGAAGTAAAGAAATTACACTACAATATTTTCAATTTTTAGATCAGCATATCTCAGATGTTGTTGAAGGGAAAGCTTCAGAGTTTATGGAACTTAATCAGATTGCTTCCGAACTTGCCATTTCCCACCAACACTTGACGGATACGATAAAGAAAGAAATGGGTAAGCATCCTTGCCATTTTTATGATGAGAAAATCATTTCTAAAGCTAAAGAATTATTGAAGAATAAAGAAGTTTCTATTGCACAGATTTCATTATCAATGACTTATGATCCCTCTAACTTTTCAAAATTTTTCAAAAAATGGACGGGGATGACGCCTGGACAATTCAGAAAAACAATGTAATGATTTCCGAAATTATTCTAACATCCGAAAAGTTCACCATGCTTTAATAACTGTAAATTTTCATATTTGTATTGTTAACAATTAATAATAAGTAATATGTCAAAACACGATGTGAAAGGGAAAGTGGTCCTTATTGCCGGAGGTGGTAAAAATCTTGGAGGATTATTAAGCAGAGACTTTGCTGCTAAAGGTGCAAAACTAGCAATTCATTACAATAGTGAGGGTTCAAGAGCAGAAAGCGAAAAAACTTTGGCCGACGTTCAGGCTTTAGGTGCAGAAGCTTTTTTGTTTCAGGCTGACCTTACGAAAGTTGAAAACATAACTAAATTCTTCGACGAAACCATCAGTAAGTTCGGAACTATTGATATTGCTATCAATACGGTTGGGATGGTATTAAAAAAGCCTTTTACCGAAACTACAGAAAAAGAATACGATACAATGTCGGACATCAATTCGAAAGTGGCGTATTTCTTCCTGCAGGAAGCTGGTAAAAAAGTAGCTGATCACGGGAAAATCTGTACGATTGTAACGTCTCTTCTTGCGGCTTACACAGGTCTTTATTCTACGTATGCTGGAATGAAAGCACCAGTAGAGCACTTCACAAGAGCGGCTTCTAAAGAATTCGGAGTCAGAGGTATTTCTGTAACAGCAGTTGCGCCCGGACCAATGGATACGCCATTTTTCTATGGTCAGGAAGCTGATGATGCTGTGGCTTATCACAAGTCTGCTTCCGCATTAGGTGGTCTTACCGATATCAAAGATATTGCCCCATTGGTAGAGTTTTTAGTAACTGACGGATGGTGGATTACCGGTCAGACGATCTTTGCTAACGGCGGATACACGACAAGGTAATAAAGTAATCATAAGCTCTTTCAAAGTTGGGAATTGGAAAAGCTTCTATTCCCAACTTTTATTTTATGGAGATCAGCGAAGCTAAATTATTGCTACCGGAATTGAACTCAACCCAGCCTGAAATATGGGCAGACTTAGGTTGCGGAAGCGGAACTTTTACTTATGCCTTGGCCGAAAAATTATCAACGGAAAGTAAAATATTTGCTGTTGACAGAATTCGACAAGAATTTTCAGAACGTTATCATCAATCAAAAATTGATTTTAAACAGGCCGATTTTGAAAATAATGATTTGAATATTCCTTCTCTGGATGGGATTCTTTTAGCCAATGCACTGCATTTTGTAAAAAATAAGGTAAGGTTAATTCAAAAGCTGGAAGGATATTTTGAGCAAGGAAACGGAAGATGGATCATTGTAGAATACGACCATTCGGTTCCGAATCAATGGGAGCCATATCCAATTCCTTTTGTTCAGTTGAAGTTGTTATTCAGTCAATTTGGTTATTCAAAAATTAAAAAAATAGGCGAAAGAAAGTCTGTTTTTGGCGGAACAATGTATTCGGCTTTCATTACTAAAACTTAAAAAATTAATTACGATGATACTTAAAATTATAAATGGAATTCTAATTCTGGTTGCCGTTTTTATGGGCTTCAAACAAGGATATGCTATGTTTTCCGGAAAGCCTGAAATGATGGAGATGTTCGGAAAATGGGGCTTTGGAAAAACCGGATTGATGATTAACGGAGCTGTTACTATTCTTGCAGCAGTATTAATTCTTTTTCCAAAAACTTTTGTCTGGGGAAATTTTCTGATGGCAGCGGGAATTTTGCTGATTATCTGTTTTCATTTATTAGATAAAGACTTCAAAGGTGTAATGGTTGAGATTCCATTTCTGCTGCTTAATCTGTTGATTATCTATCTTCAGCATCCTTTGAAGAGTGCTTAATTAATTCTAAAAACACAAATGATGAAAAAAATATTATTTGCAAACCTTTCAGCATTGGTATTCTGTTCCGTAACAGCCTGCGCGCAGAATAAAACAGAAAAAACACAGAAATTATCTGAAAATAAAAATCTAACCCTTAAAAAAACACAACAAACTATGGACTTATCAAAAATTACCAACCCAACTGTGAATGCTGCAATGACAGCGTGGCAAAACGGTGACAGCAAAACTTTCTTATCCTATTTTACGGCTAATCCTACAATGACGGATGATGGAAACCCGAGAGGTTTTCAGGCTTTTGTAAAAGAAGCTTGTGGCGAAGAAAAATTCCTTACTATAGATTCTGTTGAAAATGACGGGAAAGATATTACCGGAAATTTCAAGGCTGGAAAATGGGGAACTTTTAAGGTGTTCTTCAGATTTCATCAGAATTCTGATGGCAAATTCGACCGTCTGGACATCGGGCAAGCCCATTAATTTTTAAGAATATTAAAATAATTTAATCATTGAATCCTCTCTTGATAAAGAAAGGATTTATATGTGGTTGGATCACTCATTACACTGGGTTTCTATTAACAACGACCAATAAATAACACAATAACTAAAAATCATTCATTAAAAATGAACAAAAAACTACTTTTATTATCGGTATTTTTTATACTGATATTTGGAAAAATAAATGTCCAGTCACAGGTTTATATAGATGTGCTCGCCGGACATAAAGGATTAACCTCCGAATTCTTTTTCCTGGAACCTATAGACAAAGATGCGCGTTGGACTGTTATTTCCCGAAGCGAAATGCATCTCCAGGAATATGAAACAGAACATCCGGGATTTGTAAATTACAACATCTTTGCTTACAATTTCAAGAACCATTTCGGTATTACCGCCGGAACGTATGCGACTTCTCATTATCCGTTCAGTGCTAGGCTTGGAGTTCAGTATCTGAGAGAAAGTGAAAAATGGCTGGTTTATACCAATCTTTCTACTGCCGTTACCAAGGATCCGGATGCACAACTTCTTGTAGTTCTAGGCTATCTGCCGGAACTGAGCGAAAAATGGAGACTCGTTACCAGGCTGGAGGCAAGAACGGCCATCAATTATGATCACGGTCACGCATTCAGCACACAACAGCTTAAACTTGGTGCTCAATACAATGAAAAAATCGGTTTTGGTATAGGTGTAGAAGTTGAAGAACACGGCAAAAGTTCTCACAAAGACTTCAATATCGGGCCTTTTTTAAGAGTTAATTTTTAAATCCCAAAAACATAAAAAATGAAATTAAGTTATAATAAACTTGCCGGCCAGAGTGCTGAGCGTATTAATGCTATCAGCGATGCCGTTTTTGGCGTGGCAATGACTCTTCTCGTATTAGAGATCAAAGTTCCGGAATTGGAAGGTCACGAGACGGAAGGCGATCTGATGCACGCTTTCTTCGCTCTGATGCCGAAATTCCTGGTTTACTTCTTAAGTTTTATGACAGCCGGAATCTTCTGGGTAGGGCAGTCGGCACAGTTCCGTCATATTGAGAAAAGTGACAGAAATCTTATCTGGATCAACCTGCTTTTCCTGCTTTTTGTATCTACATTGCCTTTTTCAACCGCTTTTCTGGGCGATCACATCAATTTTAAATTTTCTATTCTGTTGTATTGGCTTAACATTTTGCTGATGGGAATATTCCTTTATATCAACTGGACATATGCCGACAGGAAAGGCTTCATCACAGAAGAGACCAGAGATATGGTCTATGAGCCAATCAGGAGAAGGATTCTGATAGCGCAGGCATTATATTTCTTTGGAGCATTGCTTTGTTTTATTAATCCGTATCTGAGTATTGGAGTCATTATCGCTATTCAGCTGAATTATGCTTTTGCTTTTTTCTCTGGTATTGAAAAGAAATAGTAATTAATAGTTTGAGAGATGAGTTTTAAATGAAAAAACTAATATCATTTATTTCATTTTTGTCTGTGTGGATTATATCTGCGCAGGAAGCTAAGGATCATTCGCTTAAAATAAGCGGATTTGCAGAAGTTTATTATCAATATGATTTTAACAACCCGGAAAATAATTCACGTCCGGGTTTTATTTACAGTCACCATCGGAATAATGAAGTTAATATCAATTTAGCATTCATTAAAGCCAATTATGAAACTGAAAAACTCCGCGCTAATCTTGCTTTAGCAACAGGAACTTATATGATTGCCAATTACTCCGAAGAACAAGGTGCTCTAAAAAATATTTATGAAGCCAACATCGGTTTTAAAATTTCAAAGAATAAAAACATCTGGATCGATGCCTGAATTTTTCCTTCTCATATTGGTTTTGAAAGTGCTATAGTAAAAGACAACTGGACTTTGACAAGAAGTATTGCAGCAGAAAATTCGCCTTATTTTGAAACCGGAGCAAAAATCTCTTATACAACGGACAATGGAAAATGGCTGATGAGCAGTTTGATTGTCAACGGATGGCAAAGAATTCAGCAGGTTGATGGAAACAGTAGCCCGTCTTTTGGCCATCAGTTAACTTATATGGCGAATGAAAAATTGACCATCAACAGCAGTTCATTCATCGGAAATGACAAGCCAGACAGCATCCGGCAAATGCGGTATTTTCACAACCTCTACGGAATCTATAAAATTAATAACAAATGGGCGGTAAGAGCCGGTTTTGATTTGGGAGCTGAACAAAAATATAAGGGAAGTAATTCTTACAATATCTGGTACACTCCGGTTTTGATTGCTAAATATTCACCAACGGAAAAACTCAGCATTGCAGCACGAGGCGAATATTATAATGATAAAAATGAAGCCAAAATAACAACAGGAACTCAAAACGGATTTCAACTGTTAGGTTATTCTTTGAATTTTGATTATCAGATTTTGTCTAATTTGCTTTGGCGAACCGAAATCAGAAATCTTAATAACAGGGATGCTATTTTTCTCAATAGAAACAAAAAACCGGAAAATGATAGTTTTACGGCGGTGACTTCTTTGTCCGTTTTTTTCTAAATAATTGCTGTTTTTATTGCAATTAATAACCAATTAATATTTCCTGTTTATCTCCAGCATTTTATTTCCTGAACAAAGAGACAATTATATATACTTTATTGAATATAATAACTGCTATTTCTTTGTTCCGCGAATTTGTAACATCATGCGATTTCTTCATAAGTTAAAAAAAGAGCTAAAAACTTAGCTCTTTTCTTATCAATGAAAATTGGGGTTTATTTTAAGATCATTGAGATCAAGCTGTAATTCTGCTTTCCGGATTTCCTCATCATCATAATACTTTTCACGTCTCATCTGGAAGATTTCAAGTCTTTGCTTGGCATATATTTCCTTTAAAATTTCTTCATATTTATCAATCTCCTGAGTCGTACAATGATTACATTCCAAAAGATCCAATTGGTTTTCCGTGTTTTCGGTTTCAATAGAAATCTGAGAATGATAGTTTTTCAAAAGATTGCTGTTATTGATGATTTCAGAATAATTGGTGTTGATATGATTCAGAGCCAGTCTGTTTAGTCTGATTTGTATCTGGGCTTCCTGCTGTTCTTGCGGCAAAACAGTATCCATTGATGGAATATCAAGCTTTTTAACAAGAAAAGGTAAACTAAGGCCTTGTATCACCAATGTGATGAAAATTACAATGAATGTAATTAATAAAATCAAATTTCTATGTGGAAATGCTGTCCCATCTGACATTGTAAATGGTATTGATAATGCTGTAGCCAGAGAAACCACACCTCGCATGCCGGCCCAGCCGATTACAAGAGGCCCTTTCCAGCCCGGTGATTGTTCTTTTCTGACAGATTTGAACAGCCATCTCGGGACAAAAGCAGCAGGATAAACCCATAAAAATCGAATTACAATTACCACAGCGCTTATGATAACCCCATATTTGATTCCCTGAATCAATGATGCTTCTTCTAACCCATGAATAATTGCGGGAAGTGATAATCCGATCAATATAAAGACCATCGCGTTCATTACGAAAATTACTGTAGTCCAAACGCCCAACATATTGAGTCGTGTATTTCCGTTTTTGAAAATCTCGTGAGATCTGTATGAGATAAAGAGTCCGCCGGTTACAACTGCCATTACACCGGAAAAGTGGAATTGCTCCGCACCAAGATATAAAATATAAGGAGTCATGATTGTTAAGGCAGCGTCAATTGCTGATGTTGTGGGTAGGAATCTGTGGATAAGGTACATTATACCTGCTCCTGCTAATCCTACAACAATTCCCATCCCTGCAACTAAGAAGAATTGTCCCACAGCTTCATGCATAGAGAAAGATCCGGTAAGAATCGCAGCTAATGCAAATCTAAATACAATTAATGATGATGCATCATTAACAAGACTTTCACCTTCCAGAATGCTGAGAATTCTTTTAGGAACAGGCAGCCCTTTTAGGACAGATGTTGCAGCAACGGCATCTGGTGGCGAAACTATCCCGCCTAACAAAAAACCAAGTGCTAATGTGAATCCTGGAATTATAGCCTGAGAAAGATAAGCGACAATCAAAGATGTGGCAAAAACAAGTCCAAAAGCTAACAAGGCGATTGGTCTTTTCCATTTCCAAAAGTCATTCCAGGAAGTGTACCAGGCGGCTTCGTATAACAATGGAGGGAGAAAAATGAGAAAAACCAGTTCCGGGTCTAATTCTATTTCGGGGATTCCAGGTAAAAGACTGATAATCAATCCTGCCAAAACTAAGAAAATAGGATAAGCGATGTTCATTTTTTTTGCTACCATTACCATCATGAAAACTGAGAAAAGTAATGCGAGAATCAATAATAAATTATGATGCATCTGTGAAGAAATTAAATTATGTTTTTATTGTAAAAGTATGATTCCGGATACTAAAATCCTAAAGATTATATTAATTAAATAAAAAAATAAATTGGGTAAATCATTTTAACTGCTCAATTGTTTAATAATTAATTGATTAAAAAAAATATATTTTTAATAATTATCATTTTTAAAGATTAATTTTTACCTTTTCAGTTGTAACAAACAGACAATATTTAAGACAAATTAACTAAAATATCATATTCAAAAAAATGAAAAAGATCTCTTTCAGTGCATTGATGTTAACTTCATTATTTAATGTTGCTTTTGCACAAACCAAACAAGCTGCTTTGGAGCTTAATTACATGGACACATCAGTGCGTCCGCAAGATGATTTCTACAATTACGTTAACGGAACCTGGATGAAAACTGCAAAAATTCCTGCAGATAAGCCAAGCTGGGGCTCTTTTAATCAGTTAAGAGAAACTACAGATAATAATTCTTTAGGATTGTTGGATAACATATTGAAAGAAAAATTTGCTGCCGGATCTGAAGGACAAAAGATCCAGGCACTTTACGAAACTTACATGGATATGAAGAAGCGTAATGCAGACGGGCTTAATCCTATCAAAGCAGATCTTGCAAAAATTGATGCGATTAAAAATCTTGCTGATCTGCAAAAATATCTGGTAGAAGCTACGAGAAGAGGAGAGAATCCTTTTTATGATTGGGGAGTTGACGGAGATCTTAAGAATTCTAAAATGAATGCCGTTTATCTAGGTGATGCTTCTTTTGGTTTGGGTAGAGACTATTACCAGAAAGAATCTGCAAAAAATACAGAAACCATTGCAGAATATAAAAAGTACGTAGCGAAGGTGTTATCAGAGATTGGTTACAAAAATGCGGATGTTGTTGCAGGGCAGATTGTTGATTTTGAAAAGAAAATGGCAAAAACATTATTAACCAACGAACAGATCCGTGATGCGAACCTGCAGTATAATCCAAAGACTTTGCCTGAGCTAAAAACTCTTGTAAAAAGTGTGGATCTTCCAAGATATCTTGCTGAGGTTGGTGTTAATACCGATAAAGTAATCATTGGGGAACTGAACTATTATAAAAATCTTGATACTTTTTTAACGGAAAAAAATATTCCTTTGATTAAAGATTATATGAAGTTCCATTTGACATCAGGCAGTGCTGGTTATCTTAATCAGAAAATGGATGATCTTAAGTTTGATTTCTACAGCAAGTATCTACAGGGTCAGCAAGAGCAAAGAGCCTTGAACAAGAGAGCTTTATCTCTGATTAATGGCGTTCTTGGGGAAGCTTTTGGAAAAGTGTATGTTGATAAATATTTCACACCGGAAGCTAAGGCTCAGATGATGACTTATATCGATTATCTAAAGAAAAGTTTTGGTGTACATATCAATGGGTTAACATGGATGTCTTCTACAACTAAGCAGAAAGCACTTGATAAGTTAAACAAGTTCACAGTGAAAATAGCTTATCCTGACAAATGGAAAGATTATTCTAAGCTGAATCTTAAGTCTGAAAAAGACGGAGGAACTTTGTATTCTAACCTGCAAAATGTAGAAAGCTGGCATTACACCAAAGAATTGGAAAAAGTAGGTAAGCCTGTTGATAAAACAGAATGGGGAATGTCTCCGCAAACAGTTAACGCTTATTATAATCCTGTGAATAACGAAATCGTTTTTCCTGCTGCTATTCTTCAGCCACCATTCTTTAATCCCGGAGCCGATGCTGCTGTTAACTTTGGAGGAATTGGGGCGGTTATCGGTCACGAGATGACTCACGGTTTTGATGACAGTGGCGCTCAGTTTGATGGTGACGGAAACCTAACGGATTGGTGGACTGCTGAAGATAAAACTAATTTTGAAAAAGCAACTAAAAGCTTGGCTGCACAATATGATAAATATGAACCAGCAAAAGATGTCCATGTGAATGGTACTTTCACTAATGGTGAAAATATTGCAGACTTAGGCGGGGTTAATATTGCCTATGATGCATTACAGATGTATCTGAAGGATAAAGGCAATCCTGGTAAGATTGACGGTTATACACCAGATCAAAGATTTTTCTTAAGCTGGGCTACAGTTTGGAGAACTTTGTCAACAGATAAATATCTAAGCAATCAGGTAAAAACCGATCCGCATTCTCCTGGTTTTTACAGAAGCTTTGGACCATTGGTTAATACAGATGCTTTCTATAAAGCTTTTGATGTTAAAGAAGGCGACAAATTATATAAAAAGCCGGAAGAAAGAATTAAAATCTGGTAAAATTTCAATTCAAAATTATTTAATAGTCCTGCAATTCAGCAGGGCTATTTTTTTGCAAACAATTAAAATCAAAATTAAATAAATCGCACTAAATAAATTATTAAAAGAGAATATAAAAAAACCCGCTCATTTGAGCGGGTTTAAATTTATAAATCTAAAAAATTATTTTTTGATTGCCTTGAAAGTTTTGATGCTTCCGTCTTCCATTTTAAGATTTACAATATATAAACCTGATTTCAAGTTAGATAGATTAAGCTCAGCAGCTGGAGCAAGTGTTTTAACTTCTCTTCCTGAGATGTCATTTACAGATACTGATTTAACACCTTTTACATCAGAGATGTTAAGTACATCTGTAAATGGATTAGGGTAAACAGAAACTGATTTTTTGTTAACATCAGAAACAGCTAAGAATTCTTGATAATCAATAGTATAATCTTCTACCTGACCATTAATCATATCATTACAAGCAGTTAGTAAAGGAGTATTTAATGTTGCAGCTGCAGTTGATTGGAAGTTGTATTTAACTCTCATGAATTTTTTACCAAAACTTGTTCCTGCAGGAATAGTTATGTTTCCTGTTAAAGTAACAGGATTAGCAGTTACTCCGCCAACATAAACTTTTGTAGCAAAAGTATTAAAATATTGTTCGCCGGCATCATCAAAATCACCATCGTTATTCCAGTCAATAAAGGCAGACATAGCCCATCCATTTGCTGCGTTTCCATTAGTTGTTCCTAATACTGTTAATGGTACGGATGTAACATTACTTTTTACTACAAATTCTGTAGCAGTAAAATTTTGGTGTACAGGGAAGCTTCCTATAGTTGTAGCAGTAGGGTCCGATGTGTTTGTTGTTCCTGAAAAACTTACTGATTTAATTGGAGCAATTGCTGCAGGTGCAGTAGATGTTAATGGTCCGCAATGAGCTACTGTGGTATTTGTTGAGAATGTAATTTCCTGACAACCTGTAGCATCACCTACTGTATTAGTAGAAACAATTTTCGCATAATAAGTAGTGTTGGTCATAAGAGAAACATTAGTTGAAGTTAAGTTTCCTGCAACAGTTGTATTTAGGACGTCAGAAGCTCCTGGAGTTGTTCCAACCGTAACTTTGTATTTAGTGGCAGTAGCTACAGTATTCCACTTTAATGCAACAGTACCAGCGGATATTGTGCTACCTGTAGTAGGAGTTGTAAATGCTGTACAAGCTGGTGCCGTGGTAACAGCATCTTGTTTTATCACAATGTCATCAATATATAACGCACCAGTAGTAGATCCAGTTCTCTGTAACCAAGTTCCTATACCATATCTTTTATCAGGATCAATTACCCCTGCAGGGATAGTTGCGCTAACTGTACCACAAGTTGTAACTGCAGCAGATGTAAGCGCTACACCTGTTCCCACCGTTGTAATAGACCAGCTGTTAGCTGTTTCATCAAATAATGCATACATAACATACAGAGTTCCTGTAAGGCCTGCAGCTTTTTTATATTTGAAACTAACATTAACTTGTTGTCCATTTCCTGCCTGTCCATAAAGATCTCCAACTTCAGCTACATCAGCCATCCAACCTGTTTGTGTTACTGTACTAGAATAAGTAAGAGAGCCTGATGTTGTACCACTACAAAATTGAGTAGTATTAAAACCCCCTCCCCCAAATTGATAGAATCCGGTAGTATCATTTTCGAAATCTTGGGTGAAGTCATATTGAGCATTCACGCCAATACCCATTGCCAATAGACAAGAGAATAGAATTTTTTTCATAATATAATAAATTTTATTAAACTGATACGAATATATAGTTTTTTTTTCTTTTGGAAAAAGATATTAACATTAAAATATCTAAAAAGTTATCAAAACAAAAAAGCCACTCATGGGAGTGGCTTTATTATTATAATAATGTAAATTATTTTTTTATCGCTTTGAAAGATTTAACACTTCCGTCTTCCATCTTAAGGTTTACAATATATAGACCTTGTTTAAGATTAGATAAATTAAGTTCTGCTGATGGCGTAAAGGTTTTAATTTGTCTTCCTGAGATATCATTTATTAAGATGGATTTAACTCCTTTTATATCAGAGATTTTCAATACATCCGCAAATGGATTAGGATAGACAGAAACATTGTTTACTTTGTTAGTATCAGATACAGCAAGGAATTCTTTGATTTCTATGGCATAATCTTCTACTTCTCCATATGTTGCAGTTCCACAAGCAGTATTGCTATTTGCTCCTCCCGAATTTGAGTATCTTACTCTCATACGAGTAACGCCTATTACAGCATTAGCTGGAACAGTAATAGATGTTGTACTAGTAACTGCATTCACGGTGATTGCCGTACGTTCAGTGCTATCATCGAAGACTCCATCATGGTTATAATCTATCCAGGCATAAGCTACATCATTAGTATAGTAACCTGTAGTACTTCCATTGGTGATGCTGATAGTGTAAGATCTTTGTCTTTCGATGCCTGCAGCAGTGACTGTTCCTGTATAATCTGTATATGTTGCGCGTGTAGATGTATTATCGAGGTTTGATAAAACTACTCTTGTAATTGCTAATCCTGTATTTGTATCTGTAGTTCCACTGGAAGCACAATAAACAAAATTACCAGTTGTGAATGTTATTTCTGAGCATCCTGTAGCATCACCAATATTGTTACTAGCTACAACCTTAACATAATAACTTGTATTCGGTTGTAAGAATAGAGAATATGTTGGTGCGGTTGTTGAAGCGCCATTTGCTATCTCTGTTCCTCCAGAAGTTGTTCCTGCATACACTTTATAACTTGTCGCTCCATTCACAGAAGCCCAATTCAATGTGGTAGGATTAGGTACTACGTTTGTTGCACCATTAACAGGAGTACTGATTGTCACACAACCAGGAACTGTAGTAGGGGCTACATAAGTGAATTCGTAAGCACCCACATCAGGAGTAGAAGCATTTCTTGTTATTCCGGCATAATCTGTAGTATAGCCAGCTAATACTTGCCCGGCATTATCCATTAACTGAGTATTTGAATCACTCTCATTTAATTTTAAGAAATCAGCGTTTGTGCCAACGGTAGATTTAAATAATGGATTAACACTTAAGGAATTGGCTTCACGAGATGCTACAAATGTCTGAAATGCTGAAAGTGTGGTATATGCAGTTGTACCATTGTAGTAAATATTCTGGTTTGTACCTGTTCCAGAATAAAAATCGTTATTGTTGGAATTTGTAGAATAGTTTGCAATTCCTGTTGCATTTCTTCTTAGTGCCGATGCAAAACCAGTTCCCTTAGGAGTAGAAGTGTTAACAAGAACGTTATTTCTAAGATCTAAAGCAGCTGTTGTCGCTGTTGCACTATTTGCATGGTACAAAGCTGCAGAATTAAAGTTTGTACCTGAAGAAGTAGCATTTAAATAAACAGAATTATAATATACATTCAAGTTAGATGTTGTTCCTGTTGATGCAAGGTATATTCCGGCTAAACCAATAGAAGTTGAACTAGAAGAAGGTGTATTTAGTCCACTAACAAGATTATTTACGATGTTAGTTGTTGTGGAAGCCGTTGATCCGCCCACGTAGATTCCATATGCTAAACCTGCGGCTCCATTAGATGTAAGGTTGTAAACTTTATTACGTAGTACATTCCCATTTGTCGCCGTTGAAGCAAGATATATTCCATAAGGTGTTGATGAACTTAAAGTTGCACTTGTTGTAACATCGCTTACGCTATTGTCGGAAACGTTTAAAGTTCCTGTGGAACCGCTGTAAATTCCAAAAAATGATCCTACTGAAAGTCCTTTTACGCTATTTCCTGATAATGTAAGATTCCCTGTACTATTATGGATGATGCCGTATACAGCAGGTACGGATGAACCGGATAAAATTCCAGTTGTACCAATATTAATGGTATTATTAGCAGCCGAAAGTATCGCGCCTGTGCCAGCACTAAAAATACCATAATGTGATGATAAGCTGCTAGTACTAGCATAATAAGTATTTCTATCTGTAGCGGTAATTGTATTGTTGTTTGCTGTGAAAGTAGATCCACTTCCGGCTAAATAGATACCTACAGCTCCAATTCCCTGACCAAATGTGATGTTGTTGTAAGAGGCATTAGTGCCATTTTGGTTTGAAGCAAATACTGCGTATGATGTAATATAACCATAGCCGTCATTGGCAAAAGATCCAAAATTAGAAATAGTATTAGCTGTTGCTGCAGAAGTTCCTCCTATGTCATTGTTTTGATCATATAATGTATAAGGAGATGTTGCTGCATAGCCATTGAATGCAATACCATTGCTCGCCGCATTAAGAATATTGTTAGAATATACTTTATTAGAACTGTTGGTTCCATTAACAGAAGTAGGAACTACTGCTACACCACTAGCATCATAATGAGCAAAGTAGACACCAACAGATGAATAATTGATTAATGATGAAAAAGTTATTTTACTGTTTTTAACAGTGTTGAAGTTACTTCCGTCTGTTGCTGAAAGATTCAAAAATGCAAAGCCTCTTTCGTTAAGAGTAGTAGCTGTGGTGTTACTAGAACTTTCCTTTAAGTCAATTCCATCGATTGTAATATAATCAACTCCTACAAATTTAAAAAAAGTATCACCAACTAGATTAGTGTTACCAGTTGCTGTAAGGTCAACACTTCCTACTCCTCCTGTAATAACAGGGTTGGAACCAGATCCTGATTTTTGGATTATTAATGGATTAGCTGAGGATAAGGTTGCATTCAATGTAGCGTTACCTAGGACAAATCCACCGGTAGGAGCTGTTTCAGTGTATCCTGCAGGTAGATTAATAATGGCTCCGCCTGTGCCAACACCTTGAGCATTAAGATCAGCAAATGCTGCTAACAGGGTAGGGTAATCTACGCCGATCGTTTTTGTCCCAGTAACTTGGGCTGTGACACATGTTCCTAATGCTACTAAACTTGTTAGTAAAATTTTCTTCATAATTATTTAGTTATTTATAAAACTTAGCAAATCTAATGATTATTTTATTGATAAACTTATATTTTTATAATTTTCACTAATAAATCGGTTTTTGTTTAAATTATTTACATGTAAAAAAAATAACCGCCATAAGGCGGTTATTGTAGATAAAGATTTAAAAAAAATTATTTCTTAATTGCTTTGAAAGATTTAATACTTCCGTCTTCCATTTGAAGATTTACGATATATAATCCTTCTTTAAGATTAGAAAGGTTAATTTCTGATGACGGAGCAAGAGATTTAACTTGTCTTCCAGATATATCATTTACAGAAATTGATTTAATATCTTTTATATCAGAGATTTTCAATA
>WPCJ01307444.1_pt1 | contig 26153 bp, 18 predicted proteins | sample 5399831 | NCBI WGS metagenome assembly WPCJ01 (sample SAMN12869470, study PRJNA574797) | sludge metagenome | isolation source: wastewater treatment of pH10 | place: China:Beijing | collected 2019-05-20 | reverse complement strand
CGCGCTGCACGCCGGGGAGGTCGAGGGTATCGACGTCGTTGCCCTCGCCGACCGTGCCGCGTCCGAACAGGCCGGCACGGTCACCGATCACGACGATCGCGACATCGGCCTCGGTGGCCTGCGCGATCGCCGAGGGGAAGCCGCTGCGGTCCTCGCCGTCGACCTCGCAGCCGACGGCGTGGGTGATCGTCGCCGAGGGGAGCTCCGCCCGGAGCGCGTCGAGCACGCTCGGCAGCGCGATGCCGGCGGGTACTTCGGGGTGGTGGGCGAGGACGTGGTTGACGAAGGAGTAGCACCCCATCAATGCCTCGGCGCTGTCGGCATTCGGTCCGATGACCGCGATACGCGGCGACGCGGACGGGTCGAGCGGGAGGATGTCGTCGTTGCTCAGGAGGACGAGCGACTCCTCGGCCAGACGGCGGGCCAATCCACGATGCTCGGGCGAATCCAGGTCGACCTCGCGCGGCGGATCGGTGAAGTCCGCGTCCAGCAAGCCCAGCTCCTCCTTCTGCGTGAGCACGCGCCCGACGGCCCGATCCAGGATGCTCTCCGGCAGAGACCCGTCGCGCACCTGTGCGGCGAGCGTCGTGTACGCGTCGGGAGAGGGCAGCTCCACATCGATTCCCGCGGTGAGCGCGAGCGCGGCCGCCTGGGCGGAGTCGGCGGCGACATGATGCATGGTGCGCAGGAAATCGACGGCGAAGTAGTCGGACACCACGACTCCGTCGAACCCCCAGCGTCCGCGCAGCACCTCATCGAGGTAGTACGGATCCGCGGCGACCGGCACGCCGTCGATATCGCTGTAGGAGTTCATGACGCTGCGCACGCCGCCTTCCCGCACCGCCATCTCGAACGGCGGAAGGAGCACGTCCTCCACCTCGCGACGACCGGCGGACACCGGAGCGTGGTTGCGGCCGGCGCGAGAGGCGGAGTACCCCACGAAATGCTTGAGCGTGGCGTGCACACCTTCCGCCTGCATGCCGCGCACATAGGCGGTTCCGACGGTTCCGACCAGCAGCGGGTCCTCGGCGATGCACTCGTCGACGCGTCCCCACCGCGGGTCGCGGATCACATCCAGCACCGGCGCGAGACCCTGATGGATCCCGAGGGTACGCATCGACGATCCGATCGCTCGCCCGACCTGTTCGACCAGATCGGGGTCGAAGGACGCTCCCCACGCGAGAGGTGTCGGGAAGGTCGCGGCCTTCCACGCGGCGAGCCCGGTCAGGCACTCCTCGTGCACGAGAGCGGGGATCCCCAACCGGGTCTCCCGCTGCAGCCGCGCCTGCTCGCCCCACAACCAGCTCGCCCGCTCGATGGGCTCGACGGGGCGCGTGCCGTAGACGCGGGTCAGGTGACCGATCCCGTGAGCCGTCGCCTCCTCGTAGCGCGTGGACGTCCGCTTCTCGCCGGCCATCGGGGCGACGAGTTCGTTGCCCTGGTCGACCCAGAAGCCGACGAGCTGTGCCTGCTTCTCCTCCAGCGTCATCTGGTCCAGGAGGCTCGCCACGCGTGCGGAGAGCTGAGGGCGGGGGGTGGGGGAGAGCACATCCATCTCTTTCTGTGGAACTTCGGTCGACATCGTCAACCCTTGACGGCGCCGGTCAGTCCGCCCACGATCCGACGCTCGAACAAGCTGAAGAAGATCAGGGCGGGGATCATCGACAGCGAGGTGAATGCCAGCACCTTCGCGGTGTCGACGGAGTACTGGGAGGCGAACGACTGCACGCCGAGGGGGAGCGTGAACGAGGCCGCATCGTTGAGGATGAACAACGGGAGGAGGTACCCGTTCCAGCTGCCGATGAACGCGAGGATGCCGGTGGTGATCACGCCGGGGATAGACAGCGGCAGCACCATGCGCCAGAAGAAGCCGATCCTGCTGCATCCGTCGATGAACGCGGCTTCCTGGATCTCGTCGGGGATCGCCCGGAGGAACGGCACCAGGATGATGATCGTCGTCGGCAGGGCGAAGGCGATCTGCGGCAGGATGACCCCACCGAGGGAGTTCATCAGGCCGAGGTTCCGCACCACGATGTACAGCGGGGTGATGGCCACGGTCAGCGGGAACATGAGGCCGGCGGCGAAGAACGCGTAGAGCACTCCGCGTCCGGCGAACCGGTAGCGGGCGAGCACGTAGGCCGCCATCAGCCCCAGGGCGACCACGCCGATGGTGGTGGCGAGGGCGACGATGGTCGAGTTGAGCACCTGGCGCCAGAAGATGCCGCCCGTGATCACGTCGAGGTAGTTCTGGATGAGCCACGGGCTCGGCAGCCCTGACGGGTCGGTCGTGATCTGGGCGTTCGTGCGGAAACCGCCGATGATGATGTACGCGATCGGAGCGAGCATCAATCCGACGACGATCAGTGCGACGAAGTAGACGGTCGGGTTGGCCCACGGCAGCCGCGCGCGCGGGGCGCGCCCCGGTCGCTGGGTGACGAGTAGCGAGGTGGCGGTCATCGCGTCGTCCTCTTCTTCCGTGCAGGGGCGCCGGTCAGGGCGCCGTCGGTGTCGCGTCGTAGCACCGCGCGCTGGTAGACGAGCGCCACGACGAGCGAGATCAGGAACAGCACGACCGCGACGGCGTTGCCGTACCCGAAGTTGCCGGCGTTGCGTCCTTCGGAGACCATGTAGGTCGCCATCGTCGAGGTCCCGGCGGTGGAGGCGATGTACTGCCCCCAGATGATGTAGACCAGGTCGAATAGCTGCAGCGAGCCGATGATCGACAGGAATGCCCAGATGCGCAGCGTCGGAGCCAGCAGGGGCAGCGTGATGCGCCACTGGATCTGCCAGTACGAGGCGCCGTCGATCGCGGCGGCTTCGTGCAGCTCCTCGGGAATGCCCTGGAGCCCGGCGAGGAACAGGATCACCGCGAATCCGACGTACTTCCAGGTGATGATCACCATCAGCGTCCAGATCGCGATGTCCGGATTCGAGAGCCAGTCGTTCGCGAGGAATCCGAGGCCCATCTTCTCCAGCAGGTCGTTGAACGCACCGCTGGTCTGCAGCATCAGGCTCCATCCCGTTCCCACGACGACCTCGGAGATCACGTAGGGGATGAAGATGAGGACGCGGATCAGTGACTGGCCGCGCATCCGCCGGTTGAGCAGGAGGGCGAGCAGGATCGCCGCCGGCCCCTGGAAGACGAGCGAGAAGACCAGGATGAACCCGTTGTGCGCGAGCGCGTCGTGGAACAGCGGATCCTGCAGGATCGTGAGGTAGTTCTTGAGTCCGACGAAGTCGGTCGGAGGGCCGTAGCCCTGCCAGCTGAAGAACCCGTAGTAGCCCGCCATCAGCACCGGGAAGATGACGAAGGCGAGGAAGACGAGGAGGGCCGGCCCGGCCAGAAGGATCACTTCCAGCCGGGCGGAGACCCTATGCCTTTGCTGCGGCATCCTGGACGGCCTTGACGATGTCCTCCGGGGTTCCCTGACCGGCGAGCATGTTGACGACGGCGACGTTGAGGGCGTTGCCGACGTTCTGTCCGTAGACGGTGTCCAGCCACTGGGTGGCGTACGGTGCGGCGTTGTAGGCCTCGAGGATGGCCTGCAGGTACGGCTCGGTCACGGCTTCCTGCGCGACGGTGTTCACCGGCGGAGCGTTGAACGCCTTGTAGTAGGCGGTCTGCACCTCGGAGGTGCCCAGGTAGTTGAGGAAGTCGACGCAGGCATCCGGCGCATCGACCGAGCACGAGTACCCGTCGACGCCACCCATCATCGAGCCCGGCTCGCCTTCGCCGCCCTCCACTTCGGGGAAGGGGAACCACGAGAGGTCGGGAAGCGGCTTCTGGTCGGGCGTCAGGGAGCCGATCACGCCCGGGTTCCAGGCGCCCATGAGCTCCATGGCCGCCTTGTGGTTGGCGATCAGTCCGGCCGAGCTGGCAGCGCCCTGCTGCGCGGTCGTGGTCAGGAAGCCGGAGTTGAACGGTTCGGTGGCTGCGAAGGCCTGCAGGTCTTCACCGGCGCGCACCCAGCAGTCGTCGTCGAAGTTCATCTCATCGGCAGCCTGGGCGAGTGTGTCCGAGCTGCATTCGCGCAGGGCCAGCCAGTAGTACCAGTGCGCTGCGGGCCAGGCGTCCTTCGCGCCGAGGGCGACGGGATCGATCCCCGCACTCTTGAGCTTCTCGGTCGCGGCCTCGAGCTCGTCGAGCGTGGTCGGGTTCTCGGCGATGCCCGCCTCATCGAACAGGTCCTGGCTGTAGAAGAGCCCTCCGGGGAGGACGGCAACGGGAAGGGCGTAGATCTTGCCGTCAAGGCTGCTCGCCGAGTAGGCGGCATCGGAGATCTCCTCCGCGGCGGCACCCGTGATCGAGTCGGTCAGGTCCTTGAGCTGTCCTGCTTTGACCATCGCGGCCATCTTGCCGCCGCCGCGCTGCAGGAAGATGTCGGGGGCATCGCCGGAGTTCAGAGCGGTCTGGAGCTTGCCGTCGAGATCCTCGTTCTGGATCGACTGGATGTCGATGGTGACGCCGGGATTCGCCTCTTCGAAGTCGGCGACGGTCTGCTCCCAGAATTCCACCCCCGGTCCCGTCGTGGAGTTGTGCCAGAGGGTCATCGCCGAGTCTCCGCCGTCGTCGGTCGAGCCGGCCGTGCACCCGCTGAGCGCGAGAGCTCCGACCGTGGCGATCGTGGCGAGGGACACGAGGGAGCGCCGTGTGCTGTTCATGTGATCGTTCTCCTCATCGAGAGTTGCGCCGCGCGTCTCTGCGGGCGCCGCGGTGGCAGGAGGTGCGACCGCGTCGCGTTGCAGTCTGCTGTCGTCGAGAACTTTCGTCAAACGTTTTCGAAAACAGTTTCCATGGCGGGCGCGCAGCCGGATACGCTGGGCGATCATGAGCGGGAGAACGACGATCCACGATGTCGCGAAGGCGGCGGGCGTCTCGGTGTCGACGGTGTCGAAAGCCGTCAACGGACGCTACGGGATCGCGGATGAGACGGTCCGACGTGTGCTCGACGTCGTGCAGGAGCTCGGCTACGAATCGAGCCTGGTGGCCAGCAGCATGCGCGCCAGACGCACCGGCGTGATCGGGGTGCTCCTCGCCGACTTCGAGCCGTTCAGCGCCGAGATCCTCAAGGGCGTCGGCGCAGCGGTGCACGGCACCGGTTTCGATCTGCTCGCGTACAGCGGGTCGCGGCACGGACAAGGAGAGGGGTGGGAGCGCCGATCACTCAGCCGCCTCTCCGGAACGCTCATCGATGCCGCGATCATGGTCACACCCACCGTCGTGGGGGCCTCGGCCGAGATTCCCGTGGTCGCGATCGACCCGCACACGGGCCGGGCCGACCTGCCGACGGTCGAGTCGGACAGCTTCGGCGGGGCTCTCACCGCGACCCGCCACCTCCTCGAGCTCGGCCATCGCCGGATCAGCTTCCTTGGTGGTCGTCCCGACCTTCGCTCCGCGGGACTGCGTGACGCCGGCTATCGGCGTGCGCTCGCCGACGCCGGCATCCCGGTGGATCCCGATCTGATCCGCGCGGGGCGCTACGAGCTGGAGACGACACGGGATTCGGCGAGGATCCTCCTGGCGGGTCCGGAGAGGCCGACGGCCGTGTTCGCCGCGAACGACCTCTCCGCCATCGCCGTGATCGAGGTCGCGCACGAGCTCGGGCTCCGGGTGCCGCAGGACCTCTCGGTGGTCGGATTCGACGATGTGCCGGAGGCCACCCGCCGAGCCCTGCCGCTCACCACCATTCAGCAGCCGATGCGTCGCCTCGGGGCGGTGGCCGCGGAGATGGTCTTCGCGCTGCTCGCCGGCGAGCCCATCGAGGAGATGAACGTGACCCTGCCGACGAGGCTGGTCGTGCGGGCGACCACGGCGGCGATCGCCCGCACGTAGGCCGGGGTCAGGCGCGAGCGACCTCGAGCTGGATGACCGACCAGGACAGCGGGGGCAGGGTCGCGCGCACCGCACCCTCCACGACCTCGACCGCACCCAGCGGCACCATGTGGACGCTGTCGGGAGCGGTCTCGAGGTTCGACGTGTGGCGGTCGCCACCCTCGGGGATCGTGAGGGTCTCGGCCTCCACCACGCGCAGGTCGCCGAGTCCGTGCAGGTCGATCGTCAGGTCGCTCGATTCGTCCAGCGAGCGGTTCGCGACGAACACGGCCACCCGACCGGTCGCCTCCTCCCACGTGGCGGCGGCGTCCACCGCGTCGACGCCGCCGTAGCGCTTCGTCTCGATCTGCGCCGCCGAGACGGCGAGTCGGAGGATGCGGCCCTTCGCGAGACGCGCCATGCGCTCGAAAGGCCAGAAGCTCGTCTGGCGCCAGGCCGCTCCGCCCTCTTCGGATCGGATCGGTGCGATCACGTTCACGAGCTGCGCCTGGTTGGCGATCTTCACACGGTCGCCGTGCCGCAGCAGGCTGTTGAGCAGCGTCCCGACGACGACGGCATCCGTCACGTTGTAGGTGTCCTCGATCAGCCGAGGGTGCTGCCTCCACCCGGCCTTCTCGATCTCCTTCGCCTCGACGTCGTTGTACTTCACCTGATCCCACACGTTCCACTCGTCGAACGAGATGTCGATCTGCTTCGTGTGCTTGCCCGCGGCCTTCACTGCGTCCACCGTCGCGATGACGCCCTCGATGAAGGCGTCCATGTCGGTGGACTCGGCGAGGAACGACTCGGCGTCGCCGTCGTGCTCCTGGTAGTACGCGTGCATCGAGACGAAGTCGACCTCGTCGTAGGCGTGTGAGAGCACCGTGTGCTCCCAGGTGCCGAACGTCGGCATCGAGCGGCCGGACGACCCGACCGCGACGAGCTCGATGGAAGGATCGACCAGTCGCATCGCCTTGGCGGACTCCTGCGCGAGCCGCCCGTATTCGGCCGCGGTCTTGCCCCCGATCTGCCAGGGGCCGTCGAGCTCGTTGCCGAGGCACCACAGCCTGATGTCGAACGGCTGCTCGGCCCCGTTCCTGCGACGCAGATCCGACCAGTACGTGCCGCCGGGGTGGTTCGCGTACTCGACGAGGGCGCGGGCCTCCTCGACACCGCGGGTGCCGAGGTTCACGGCCTCCATGACCTCGACGTCGGCCTCTTTCGCCCAGGCCATGAACTCGTGCAGGCCGAACGCGTTCGTCTCGACGGTGTGCCAGGCGCCGTCGAGACGCACCGGCCGGTCCTCTGCGGGGCCGACACCGTCTTCCCAGCGGTATCCGGACACGAAGTTGCCGCCGGGGTAGCGGACCACGGTCGGTCCCATCTCCTTCACCAGAGCCAGGACGTCGCGGCGGAAGCCGCGCTCATCGGCCTGAGGATGACCGGGCTCGTAGATGCCGGTGTAGACACAGCGACCCATGTGCTCGACGAACGAACCGAAGAGTCTCCGGGGGACGTCGGCGATCGTGAAGTCGCGGTCGATGGTGATGCGGGCCTGAGACATTGTTCTCCTCGGGTCTGGCTCTGCGGGTGGGGTGGTGCGGGAGGACAGGGATCACTGACCGCCGAAGCCGCTGGTCGCGACTCCCTTGACGATCTGCTTCTGGAAGATGATGAAGACGACGATCAGGGGCATCGCCGCGAGCACGGCTTGCGCCATGACCTGTGCGTACTGCACGCCGTAGGCGCTGATCACGGTCTGCAGGCCGACCGGCAGCGTCATGAGCGTCGTGTCGTTGATGACCAGGAACGGCCAGAGGAAGTTGTTCCAGGCGCTGATGAACACGAAGATCGCCACCGACGCCATGATCGGACGGGACAGGGGGAGCACGATCGACCAGAAGATCCGGAACCGTCCGGCGCCGTCGACCCGTGCCGCATCTTCCAGCTCGATCGGGATGGCATCGAAGAACCGCTTCAGGATGAACACCATCGCGGGTGCCACGACCTGCGGCAGGATCAGCCCCGCGTAGGTGTCGACCAGGTTGAACGCGAGCATCTCGTAGAACAGCGGGATGATCAGCACCTGGGGCGGGACGACGATGGAGGCGATGATCGCCACGAACAACCACTTGCGGCCGGTGAAGTCCAGGCGGGAGAAGGCATAGGCCGCGAGGGCGGAGATGGCCAGCGTGATCACGGTGATCGCGACGGACGTGAGCAGGCTGTTGAGCCCCCACACGTAGACGTTGCCCTGCGACAGGATCGCCGTGAACGCCTCGATCGTGGGTCCGCTGGCGCCGATCCAGCCCGGATCGCCGGAGGCGGCATCCGTCTCGGTCTTGAACGCGGTCGCGACCGCCCAGAGGAAGGGCAGCAGCCAGCCGACCGCGAGGAGCAGCAGCACGACGAAAGCGGCGATGCGGAGTGGGCCGAAGGGGTTCTGGCCGGGAAGACGCGGCCGCCGATCACGACGGGACGATGCCGTCGTGATCGTCTCGGTGGCAGTGGGGACGACGGGGGATGCGGTGGCGGTGGACATCAGAGCTGCTCCTTCCGGCGGCGCGAGATCAGGGCCTGCGCGACGCCGAGGATGACGATGAGGGCGAAGAACACGTAGGAGATGGCGGCCGAGTAGCCGAACCGGTAGCTGACGAAACCGGCCTCGTAGATGTACTGCACGATGGAGCGGGTGGTGTCGCTCGCGACCCCGCCGAGCATCTGATACGCCTGGTCGAACAGCTTGAGCGAGGCGAGGATCTGCAGGATCAGGATGAGGACGGTCGCCGGACCGAGCTGGGGGAGGGTGATCGACCAGAACTGTCGCCAGGCGCCGGCGCCGTCGAGGGAAGCGGCCTCGTACTGCTGCGGCGGGATGTTCTGCATCGCGGCGAGGTACAGCAGGAAGTTGAAGCCCACCGTCCACCACACGGTGGCGATCACGATCGACAGCATGTTCGTGTCGGGATTCTGCAGCCAGGCGAGCGGTTCGAGACCGAAGAACTCGAGGATGTTGTTCGCCGCGCCCACCTGGGGGTTGAAGATCCAGACCCAGATCTGCGAGATCACGGTCGAGGCGAGCAGGAACGGCATGAAGAACGAGAGGCGCCACAGCCATTGCCCGGGGATGCCGCGGTCGACGAGAGCCGCCATCGCGAGGGCGACCACGACGAGAGGCACCGTGGAGAGCAGCGTGAACCAGACGGTGTTGCCCATCGACTGCCACATCTTCGGGTCGCCGAACGCCTCCGCGTAGTTGGCGAAGCCGATGAACGCGCCGCCGGTCCCGGTGAGGGACTGGTCGGTGAAGCTGAGGATGATGCCGTGGATGATGGGCCAGACGAGGAACAGGACGAAGGCCACGAGGAACGGCGCGAGGAAGGCCCAGCTGATGAGCTGTTCGCGGTTGCGCGAGCCGGCGCGGCGACCCCGCGGGGTGGTGCGGGACCCGGTGACGATGGTGCGCGTGGAGTCGGTGAGCGCGGTCATGATTCGAACGTCCCCTCGGGGTCTGCCGGGTTCGGCTGTCGGAGCAGGGTGTTGACCCGCGCCTCGAAGCGGTCGATCGCGGTCGCCGGGTCGTCGCCCGAGAGCAGCACACCCTGGACGGCCGCGCCGAACTCGGACTGGAAGTTCGAACCGGACCCGGTGAACCATGCGGTCGGGTCGTACACGACGTGCTGGGCCGCGTCGGCGTAGTTCGCCTGGGGGATCAGGTCCGCGTACTCCGGGGATTCGGTCACGGGGAGGAACGCGGGGATGTGCCCGGCCTCGGCCCACCCGAAGGAGTTCTTGAGCATGTCGGCCACGAACTCGTAGGTGAGATCGCGTCGGACCGGATCGGCGTGGGACTGATGCGGGAGCACGAACGAGTGGGAATCGGCGTAGACCGCCGGTGTGCCGAACAGCGTGGGGATCATCGTCGCGTCGAACGGGATCCCGGCAGCCTGCATGGTGCGGAGTTCCCAGACACCGGTGAACAGCATGCCGCTCTTGCCGGTGGCGAACTCAGCGATGGCGCTGCCGTAGTCGGCCTGTGCCAGGGCGATCTCCCCGTCGAGAAGGGTGCGCATCAGAGACAGTGATTCGACGGCGACCTCTTTGTCGATCGTCGCGGGCCCGCCCGGAGGGAGTTCCATGGCCGCGCCGTGCTGCGAGTAGAAGGTGTAGAACAGGCGCCACATCTGGGCGCCGTCGCCGAGGTAGCCGTAGGACAGCGCATGCCCCTCGGCGGACCCCCCGATTGCGCGCAACTGGTCGAGGAACTCCTCGGGAGAAGAGGTCTCTCCCAATGCCCCATCGCTGTCCAGGACGCCTGCGGCATCACAGATGTCGGTGTTGAACATCATCACGAAGGGGTGGGCGTCGAGGGCGACGCTGTACATGTCCCTCCCCACGAAGCCCTTCTCCCAGATCGGAGCGGGGAAGGTCGAGCTGTCGACGCCGAGCTCGGCGAGGCGGTCGAGGTCCCAGGGGTCGAGGAGACCACCCGGGGCCCAGCCGACGGTGCGGGTCGCATGCATGATGGCGACATCGGGGGCGCGACCACCGGCACCCGCCATCGCGAGTTTCGTGTAGTACGGAGTGCCCCACGCGAGCACGGTCGGGCGGATGCGGAAGGCGCTCTGTGCACCGTTCACCTCCTCCAACAGCTGCGACATGGTGACACCGTCGCCTCCGCTGAGCAGGTGCCAGAACTGCAGGGTCTGCGTGCCGGTGGCGGATGCCGCACCGGGAGCGCACCCGCTGAGCAGGGCCGCGCCGGCGGCGAGGGAGGTGGCAGCGAGGAACTGCCTTCTGGACAGATCGAGCGGGGGCGTCATCGTCACTCCTTCGTGACAGGGCGGGTGGACGACTCATCATTACATCGATGTAATCGGATGTGCAAGCATCGATCGCGCTCCGATGCCGGCGGAGGTCAGGGGCGGTAGCCGGCCGGGCGGCCCTCCGTGCTCGCGCGTTCCAGAAGGTGGTGCGAGAGGGTGAGTGCCCGCGGCGGAGCCGTGCGGTCGTCCATGCGGGACTCCAGCAGGCCGAGTGCCGCGATCGCGAACGCCTGTCGATCGAACGCGATCGAGGTCAGTGCCGGGGAGGTGAAACGCGAGAACTCGACATCGTCGAAGCCGGTCACGATGACGTCGTGCGGCACTCGGATGCCATTGTCGTGCAGGGTGTGCAGAGCCCCGAGCGCGAGCGAATCCGTGAACGCCACGATCGCGTCGAAGGGCACGCGGCGATCGAGCAAGACACGCACCGCCTCCGCGCCGCCGGCCATCGACCAGGGCAGACGATTGATCTCGAGGGCAGGATCCCGGGCGATGCCCGCCTCGCGGAGCGCATCGTGCACACCCTCGAGGCGCAGCCGGCTCGTGGCTGTCGCGATCGACGGATCGTCGTCGGCGCCGACCACCGCGACCCGTGTCGCGCCGCGGGCCAGCACATGCCGCGTCGCATCGGCGGCAGCCTGTCGGCTGTCGATGCGCACATGGTCGGCGCGGTTCTGCTCCACCTCGCCGATCACCACCAGCGGCGGAAGGCGGTCGGCGTACTTCAGCACGCTGTCCTCGAGGCGGATGGGGTTGAGGATGAGGCCGTCGACCAGGTGCGCGCGGGCGCGGGAGACCAGCTCCTTCTCACGCTCGGGCTCGGATGCCGTCTCCTCGATCTGCACGGCGAGGCCTTTTCCGTGCGCAGCCTCGACGATGCGATGCACGAGCTCTGCCGAGAATGCGGTCGCGAGATCGGGGAGGGCGACGGCGATGATCCCGGAGCGCCCCTTGCGCAGTCCCCGCGCGCTGAGGTTGGGAACGAAGTCGAGCTGCGCCATCGCGGACTCGACCTTGGCCCGAGTGCTCTCATTGACGGGAACCGTGCCGGTCACGACGTTCGACACCGTCTTGGGGGAGACCCCGGCGAGGGCCGCGACATCCTTCATGGTGGCGCGGGGTGGCGGCAGCGCTGTCATCCGGTCAGCCTAGCGCCGAGCCCGGCTGATGCGGAGTACATCGATGTAGTCGATCGGCGGGTGGCTATCATGGCGCAATGAGCAGCGAGCGCAACTGGGCAGGCAACCTGACGTACCGGGCCTCGGCGGTCGCGCACCCCGAGTCCGTCGACGAACTCGGCGCCCTGCTCGCGCAGGGCGGGCCGGTGCGCGTGCTCGGCTCACGGCACTGCTTCAACGACATCGCCGACACCGAAGGCGTGCTCCTCGCGCTCGACTGTCTGCCCTCGGTGTTCGAGGTGAGCGCCGACCGGACGGCCGTGCGGGTCTCCGGTGCCGCGCGCTACGGCGACATCGCGCCCCTGCTCGACGCGGAGGGACTCGCGCTCGCCAATCTGGCCTCACTCCCGCACATCTCCGTCGCCGGAGCGGTGGCCACCGGAACGCACGGTTCCGGCGACGCCATCGGTTCGCTCGCGAGCGCGGTCCGGGGCCTCACGATCCTCACGCCCTCCGGCGAGACCCGCAGCCTGGAGCGGGGGGACGCCGACTTCGACGGCGCGGTCGTGAGCCTCGGGGCTCTCGGTGCGGTCCTCGATGTGACGCTCGACGTCGAGCCGACCTACGAGATCGCTCAGCACGTCTTCGAGCATCCGGATTGGGACGCGGTGCTCGCCGACTTCGACGAGGTCACCTCGATCGGCACCAGTGTGAGCCTGTTCTCGACGTGGGAGCGCACCGACGTCATCGACCAGATCTGGGTCAAGCAGCGTCTGCCCGAGGTGCGCGAGGCCGCCCGGGTGTCTTTGTTCGAACGGCTCGGAGCCGTCGCTGCCGTGAGCAAGCGGCATCCCATCCTTGGCGTCGACCCCATCGCCTGCACCGAACAGCTCGGCGTCGCCGGACCGTGGTTCGAGCGGCTGCCGCATTTCCGGCTCGACTTCACCCCCTCGGCCGGCGCCGAGATCCAGAGCGAGTACCTCGTGCCGCGTGAGGATGCCGTGGCCGCGATCCAGGCCGTGCGGACCCTCGCGGGGCAGATCGCGCCCCTGCTGCTGGTGAACGAGATCCGCACCGTGCGCGCGGACAGTCTGTGGCTCAGCCCGTCGTACGGGACGGATGTGGTCGGTCTCCACTTCACCTGGAAGCCGGATGAGGCGGCCGTGCGCGCTCTGCTGCCGACGATCGAGGCAGCGCTTCCCGCCACGGCGCGTCCGCACTGGGGCAAGGTGTTCACCCTCGACGGCGCCGAGACGCGCTCGCGATACACGCGCGGAGACGACTTCGCCGCACTCGCCGCCCGCTACGACCCGGACCGCCGCCTGGTGAACGCCTACCTGGAGCGGCTCGGCCTCTAGTCCGCTCGCGTCCCGCCCGTCTGACCGCTCCGGTCGCGATATGGCAGCCAGAACGGCCGCTTTGGGTGCCATATCGCGACTGGAGCCCCTGGGTGAAGAGCGGAGCGGCGGGGCGGAAGGATCGAGTCTTGTGCTCGAATTCTGTTACCGGTAACATCAGGCTCGCAGTGATCATCACACGGCCCGTCCGGGCCGTCCGGACTCGTGCCCCCGCGAGCCTCCGGCATCTCAAGGAGGAGAGTGCATGAACAGCGTCGCCGGCATCCAACTGTGTCGACACGGTCAGCGGGTTCCACACCGTCGCCCGGAGCGCGAGCTCGGGCAGGGGCAGTCCCGAACGTCACGCTGAGCCCTGGAGGGAACTCCCTCTGCAGACGCGCCGTGCACGCGGCACGTGTGAATCCGCGGACCTCCGTGTCCGTGCGGCGTGCTTGGCGCGCCCGCGACATCCGGTCCTGAATCCCATCGACCCCACAAGGGGACCGAGGCCCGTCCTGCGGCGATCCGCCGCATCGGGAGCCCTCGGTCGTATCCCCGCCTTCGCCTGAGGTCAGCACACTCGACGGACTTCTCCTGCGAGGAGAAGCCCGCCATCGGTGTGCGCCCGCGCCTCGGGCGAATCGATCCGCAAGGAGAACACCAGTGAAATCACATCTCAGATTCGCCGATCGGCAACGCAGCCGATCCGTATCGCGCCCGGCAGCGCTGCTGGGCGTCGCCACCCTCATCGTCTCGTCCGTGAGCGCGGTGGGAGGACCGGGAGCGGCCTTCGCCGCGTCGGACCTCATCGAGAACGGCACCTTTGAAAGTGGGCTCTCGGGGTGGACCGCACCCCTGGGCGGGACGCTTGCCGAGAGCTCGGATGCTCGCACCGGCGCGAAGGCTCTCGCGATCAGCGATCGTTCCAGCTTCCAGTCCGGCCCCACCGCGACGGTGACGGGGCTGCTCGACACGGAGGAGTCCTACGATCTCTCGCTCTCGGTGAAGTTCGACGCCGGCCGGGCCACGCAGAACTTCAATGTGGTGCTGTGCACCTCGACGCGGAGCCGCTGTGACGTGGTGGCCTCCACGACCGCGACGGCGGGGGAGTGGTCGACGATCGAGGAGACGTTCACACCGTTGACCGCCGACTACGACATCCTCTTCGTCGAGACCCCCTGGAACACGGACGTGCAGTCGTTCGTGATCGACGATGTCTCGCTGACGACCGGCGACGGAGGCCCTGCGGTCACCGAACCGCCGGCCGTGCCGGGAAACCTCCTGCCGGACGGTCGCTTCGTCTCGGACCTGACCGGATGGACCAACACCCGTGGCGGCACGCTGGCGCTCAGCGACGACGCGGCGAGCGGGGCGCACTCCCTGAAGGTCACCGGCCGGGAGAACACGCAGTCGGGTCCGTTCGCAAGCGTCGCGGACAAGCTCGAGCTGGGTGCCTCCTATCGGCTCACCGGCACGCTCAAGTACGACGAGGGCAACCCCACCCAGCAGTTCAACTTCACCTTCTGCCCCACGAACTTCAACGGGTGCGCCGACTACGGTCACACGTTCACGAAGGGGGAATGGGGCACGTTCTCCCAGGAGTTCACGGCCGAGGCCAGGCACGTCGCGGCGGGATGGCTGTTCGTCGAGACCCCCTGGGGCTCCGATGCGTTGCAGGACTTCTCCGTCGATGACCTGTCGCTCGTCAAGATCGCGGATGCCCCGGAGGGCCCCGTCTTCACCAACCTGGAGAAGGTGCAGACCAAGCCGATCGGTGACCACAACCCGCTCGTCGGGCACAAGTTCGGCGCCGACCCGCACCACCTCGTCTACAACGGCCGCCTCTACATCTACTCGACCGATGACACCCAGCAGTACGACCTGAACACCAAGGACGAGAACGGTCTGCCGACCCAGTCGAACGGCTACGGCGGTATCACCCGACTCAACGTGATGTCCACGACGGACATGGTCAACTGGGTCGATCACGGCTCGGTGCCGGTCGCCCGCGAGGGCGGCGCCGCCCCTTGGGCCCGGAACTCGTGGGCACCGGCCGCGATCGAGAAGGACGGCAAGGTCTACCTCTACTTCTGCGACAGCGGAACCGGCACGGCGGTCGTCGTCGGCGGCTCGCCACTGGGTCCGTGGGAGGACCCGCTCGGCAAGAAGATCATCCCGGACACGGTTTCACGTGACTACATCGCCGAAGGCGGATTCCCGGCAGGCATGTGGCTCTTCGATCCCGAGGTCTTCATCGACGACGACGGCCAGGGCTACCTGTATTTCGGCGGCAACTCGCAGATCGGCACCGCGCCGGACGTGCAGGGACCGCAGAACCCGAAGTCGACCCGCGTCGTGAAGCTTAAGGACGACATGGTCACCCTCGACGGCGACCCGGTGGAGATCGACGCCCCCGGCATGTTCGAAGCGTCGAGCATGTTCAAGCGGGACGGCAAGTACTACTACTCGTACTCGTCGAACTTCCAGGTGAACGAAGCTCCTGGGCAGTACCCGTCGCGCGGCGCGATCGCCTACATGATGACCGATGACCCGATGACGCTCGGTTCCTCGGAGTACGCCGGGGTGGCTTTCCAGAACCAGGGCACGTTCTTCGGAGCGGGCAACGGTGGGAACAACCACTCCGACATGTTCACCTACAAGGGCGGGACCTACTTCACGTACCACGCGCAGACGCGCGGGGCGGCGTGGGCGGCCGCGCTCGGAACGCCCGGAGCGACACAGGGGTACCGCTCGGTCCACATCGACAAGCTCGAGTTCAACCAGGACGGCACCATAAAGCCGATCGTCGGAACGCGTGCCGGGGTGGAGCAGGTGGAGAGCTTCGACCCGTACCGCACCTTCGAAGCGGAGACCCTGGCCTGGCAGCTGGGCATCACGACGATCGAGGGGGATGCCGATTCGGTCGAGTTCCCCGAGCACAACGGTTCAGGGAACATGGTGCTGTCCGGCGTCGACGACGGTGACTTCTCCGGAATCTCCGGCGTCGACTTCGGCTCCGGTGCCCGGAAGGTGTCCGCGACGGTGAAGCCGTTGGCCGCCGGAGGCAGCATCCAGGTGCGTCTGGATGATGTCGACGGCGCGGTCGTGGCGGAGATCCCCGTCGACGGCACGATCGGGGAGTGGACGACGGTCGAGGCCGAGGTCACCGGTGCGACGGGCGAGCACGATGTGTTCTTCGTCTTCGCCGCAGCCGAGGGCGCGGACGCCGAGACCGACGTGTTCGAGGTCGACAACTGGGCGTTCACCCCGATCGACGACAATCCGGGCACCGAGCTGAACGTCCAGCTGTCCGTCGACACCGCTGCCGCAGGAAGCACGGTGACGGTGACCGCCACCGGCGTGACGAGTGACGAGGTCGAGATCGGCATCGAGAGCACGTATCGGGCGCTCGCGACCGCGACGGCGGTGGCCGGCCGGATCCAGGAGACCGTGACGATCCCTGCCGACATGGCGGCGGGTGCACATCACATCGTGCTCCGAGACGGCGAGACCGAGCTCGCACGGGTGCCGCTCACCATCACCAGGTCGAGCGCTGGTGGCGGCACCGGGGGCGGTTCCTCCGCCGGAGGAGGCGCGGGCGGTTCCGACGGTTCCCTCGCGAACACCGGTGGCGACGCCAGCGCGTCGTTGACGGCGATGTGGCTCGGGGTGCTGCTCCTGGCGCTCGGATCCGGTTTCTGGGTCCTGCGTCGCCGCGGCCGCGCGGTCGTGGAGGTCGAGAGGGAGTGAGGTGAGGTCGCCGCTCGCACGCGGTGACCTCCGCTCCCGGCCCGCCCCTTCCTGGCTCCCCGCAGCAGGAAGGGGCGGGTCCCTCTGCCGTTGCGTGGTTCCCGCTGTTCTCGGTAACATCGCTCAGACAGGGCCGACGGAGGTGCGCATGGTGAACGTCGGCTCGGACAAACCCAACATCCGACAGGTGGCCGTGATCGCCGGGGTGTCGCACATGACGGTGTCGCGGGTGTTGAACGACCATCCCAACATCAAGCCCGATACGCGGCGCCGCGTGCTGGAGGCGATCGAGGAACTCGACTACCGGCCGAATCTGGTGGCACGTGCGCTCGCGACGCAGCGGTCCCGCCGCATCGGCGTGCTCGTCGAGAGCCCAGGCGCTTTCGGGCCGACCAGCATCCTGAGCGCGGTCGAGCTGGCCGCCCGCGGCGCGGACTACTCCGTCGCCCAGATCGCGCTGCACGAGGGCGATGGTCTCTCGCCACAGGAGGCGGTCGAGAGCCTGATGACGCAGGGCGTCGATGCGCTGTGCGTGATCGCGCCGCGCTCCTCCTCGGTGGCGGCGTTGCGCCGGGTCGTCCTCAACGTCCCGATGCTTGTGGTCAAGGCGGATGCCGATCCCACCTTCCTGACCGTGTCGATCGACCAGCACGCCGGGACCACCTTGCTGGTGGATCATCTGGTAGCCCTCGGCCATCGAGACATCCTGCACATCTCCGGTCCCCTGGACTGGCTCGACGCCCGCGCCCGCGAGCGCGCCTTCCACTCCAGGGCGAAGTCCTGGGGCATCCGCGAACGTCCGATCGTCGTGGGCGACTGGACCGCCGACTTCGCCTATGACTTCGCGATGGGCCTGAACCGGCTGCCCGACTACACCGCCGTGTTCGCCGCGAACGACGACATGGCGATCGGTCTCATCCACGGACTGCACGACAAGGGCTTCAGTGTTCCGAACGATCTCAGCGTCGTCGGTTTCGATGACGTGCCCCTCGCGCGGCACTTCCTGCCGCCGTTGACCACCATCCGCCAGGACTTCCACGCCCTCGGAGTCGCCGTGGTCGAGATGCTGCGTGCGGCGATCGAGGAACGTGAGATCCCTGCGTTCACGCGCATCCCCACCGAGATCGTCGCCCGAGCCTCGACCGGGCCACCGCGGGAGGTGCGGTGATGTCCGCCCCCGGACCGGAGCCCATCGTCGAGCTCTCCGGGATCACGGTGGACTTTCCGGGTGTGCGCGCGCTCGAAGACGTCGACTTCCGTCTGTTCCCCGGCGAGGTGCACGCGCTGATGGGCGAGAACGGCGCAGGCAAGTCCACCCTCATCGCGGTGCTCACGGGAACCTGCACGCCGGTCGCGGGCACCGTGACGATCGCGGGGGAGCAGCGTCGGCTGTCCGGTGTCGCCGACAGCCGCGCGGCCGGCATCGCGACCGTGTTCCAGGAGACGCAGCTCAGCCCGAACCTCAGCGTCGCGGAGAACGTGATGCTCGGCCACGAGCGTCGAGGGATGTTCGGGATCGACTGGCGTCGCACGCGGGCCGATGCGGCACAGGCGCTGGGCAGACTCGGACTGGACGACCTCGACCCGCGGACACCGGTCTCGATGCTGTCGCCGGCGCAGAAGCAGCTGGTCGCGCTCGCGCGCTCGGTCGTGGATCAACCCGACGTGCTGGTCCTGGATGAGCCCACCTCGAGTCTTGACCAGGCGGAGGTCGCCACCCTGATGCGGGTCATCCGCAACCTTCGCGAGCGGGGGGTGGCGATCCTGTTCGTGTCGCATTTCCTCGAGCAGGCGTTCGCGATCAGCGACCGGATGACCGTCCTTCGCGGGGGTCGCCTGATCGGCGAGAACGCCACCCGTGATCTGGACAGGGCAGAGCTGATCTCCCAGATGCTGGGCAAGGACATCGAGAGTCTGCGCGCCCTGAAGTCGGAACGGAAGTCGCATCACTACGTCTCCGATGCCCTCCCCGCCCTCCAAGCCCTCGACATCGGACGTCGTGGCGAGTTGGCCGAGACGGACATCGAGATGCAGAGAGGCGAGATCGTCGGCTTCGCCGGGCTGCGCGGCTCAGGTCGGACCGAGCTCGCGAGCCTGCTCTCGGGCGTCGCCCGCGCGGACTCCGGTGAGGTCTGGGTCGAGGGGGAGCGGGTGGAGCTGCGCAGCCCCTCGGTGGCTCTGCGTCATCGCATCGCCATGTCCACGGAGAACCGGCGCACCCAGGGCATCATCGGCGACCTCACCGCGCGAGAGAACATCCTGCTGTCGCTGCAGGCTCTGCGCGGATGGTCGAGGCCGCTGTCGGCGGGTGAGTCCGCGGCGTTGATCGACTCCTACGTCGAGGGCCTGCATCTCGATCCCGTCGACCTCGATCGCCCGGTGAAGATGCTCTCCGGTGGTGCGCAGCAGAAGGTCCTCCTCGCCCGTGCGCTCGCGGTGCGCCCGCATGTGCTGATCCTCGACGAGCCGACGCGGGGGATCGACATCGCGGCGAAGCTCGACATCCAGCGTCGTGTCAGCGAGCTCGCTGCCGGAGGGGTCGCGGTCGTGTTCATCTCGTCGGAGCTCGAGGAGGTCGTGCGGGTGAGCGACCGCATCATCGTCCTGAAGGACCGCGAGAAGATCGGCGAGCTCAGCAACGGGCCTGGTGTCACCGTCGACACCGTGGTTGAGATGATCGCGGCGGATGTGGAGTCTCGGCTGTGATGATTGTGCCCGGTAACACGATGAGGATGACGATCTAGCCCCGGTATTCGAGTTACACGTTGTGTTCCAGTCTTTGTTCCCGGTAACATCGGCTCCGGGACACGACGACAGTGTCCTGCAATCACCAGGACCACGATCGGTCCGAAACGGTTTGCCGGGTTCATCCCGGCGTCTCAAGGAGGAGAAATGTCCGTGAAGAAGCGCATGCGCACGGCGATGGGCCTGGCAGCTGCAGGAGTTCTCGCGATCGGTCTCGCGGCCTGCTCGACCGGTGGATCGGGTGACGGCGGCAGCGGCGACGGCGGTGACGCGGGAGAGCTCACGACCGTCGGGTTCGTCGCCGTCGGTCCCGAGGGAGCATGGCGCGAGGCGAACGAGCGAAACATCCAGGACACCTTCACGGAGGACGCCGGATTCGACCTCAAGTACGCGCCCGCGACGAACCTGGACCAGAAGTCGCAGATCGACGCGTTCACGTCGTTCGTCGACGCCGGTGTCGACGTGATCCTGCTCTCGGCCACCGAGGCATCCGGCTGGGAGGACTCGCTCAAGCGTGCACAGGAGGCGGAGATTCCCGTGATCCTGCTCGACCGCGGCATCGAGCCGGACGACGACAGCCTCTACGTCACCCGCATCGCCCCCGACAACGTCGAGGTCGCCAAGGAGGTCGGCACGTGGGCCGCAGCGACGTTCCCCGACGGTGGCAACTACGTCGTGCTGGAGGGACCGGCCGGCGTCGGCGTCGTCAATGAGCGCAACGAGGGCTTCGACGAGGGCCTCGGAGGTTCGTCGCTGAACAAGCTCGATGCCCAGACTGCGAACTGGTCGGCGGAAGAGGGCAAGAGCGTCTTCGAGACCATGCTGAAGGCGAACAGCAACGACATCCAGTTCGTGTTCGCGCAGAACGACGAGATGGGTCTCGGCGCGGCGCAGGCCGCGGAGGAGGCGGGTCTGGTCATCGGCACGGACGTCAAGATCGCGACGATCGACGGCACCAAGAACGCGATGCAGGCACTCGCGGACGGACAGCTCAGCTACGTGCACGAGTACAACCCGCTGTTCGGTGAGACCGCCCTCGACGTGGTGAAGAAGACCCTGGCCGGCGAATCGGTCGAGTCCTACATCATCGTCCCCAGCGAGGCGTTCGACTCCGCCGAGGCGGCCCAGGCCGTTCTGGCCGACCGCAAGTACTGATCAGACCGAGGCCTCGGCCTCACGCCGGGTGGCGCAGCGCGATCTGCGTCACCCGGCTTCTCAGACGGAGAGACAGCGATGAACGAAGAACGGCCCATCGTGGAGATGCACGGGATCTCGATCGAGTTCCCCGGCGTCAAAGCACTCGACGGCGTCGACTTCCGCCTCTTCCCCGGCGAGGTGCACGCACTCATGGGAGAGAACGGCGCCGGCAAGTCGACCCTGATCAAAGCCCTCACCGGCGTCTACACGATCGACTCGGGCACGATCACGGTCGCGGGGGAAGAGCGCAGCTTCAGCGGTACGGGTGATGCGCAGGCCGCGGGGATCTCGACCGTCTACCAGGAGGTCAACCTCGCCCCGAACCTCTCCATCGGCGAGAACGTGATGCTGGGGCACGAGGTGCGCGGCCTGTTCGACATCAACTGGCGAGCAACCCATCGGGCGGCGACGGCGGCGCTCCGCCGACTCGGGCTCGAGCACCTGGACACCCACAAGCCGCTCGCGACGCTCTCGATCGCGATGCAGCAGCTGGTCGCGATCAGCCGAGCGATGGCCATCGACGCCAAGGTCCTGATCCTCGATGAGCCGACGTCCAGCCTGGACGCCGCCGAGGTCGAGGGGCTGTTCGGAGTGATCCGCTCCCTGCGCGACCAGGGCGTCGCCATCCTCTTCGTCTCCCACTTCCTCGACCAGATCTACGCGATCAGCGACCGGCTCACGGTGCTGCGCAACGGACGGTACGAGGGCGAGTTCCTCACCAGTGAGCTTGATCGCCACGCGCTGATCTCGACCATGATCGGCAAGGATCTCGACGCTCTCAAGTCGCTCGGCGGTAACCGTCGACGGGAGTCGCGCGACCCCGACGAGAAGCCCCTGCTCACGGCATCCGGGATCGCGCGACGCGGCGCGGTCGAGGCGACGGACCTCGAGATCCGACGGGGCGAGGTGGTCGGCTTCGCGGGTCTGCTCGGCGCAGGACGCACCGAACTCGCGCGTCTCCTCTACGGGGCCGACCGGGCGGACGACGGCACCCTCACCCTCGACGGCACCCGGACCGATCTGAAGTCCCCCTCGGACGCGCTCGCCCGCCGCATCGCGTTCTCGACCGAGAACCGCCGCGACGAGGGGATCATCGGCGACCTCACCGTGCGGGAGAACATCGTCCTCGCCGTGCAGGCGAAGCGCGGCTGGGCGCGACCGATGTCGCGCAAGGAGCAGGACGCGATCGTCGACAAGTACATCGCCGCGCTCAACGTGCGCCCCGCGGATCCCGATCGCATGATCAAGAACCTCTCCGGTGGAAACCAGCAGAAGGTGCTGCTCGGGCGCTGGCTCGCGACCTCCCCGGACCTGCTGATCCTGGATGAGCCGACCCGCGGGATCGACATCGGCGCGAAGGCCGAGATCCAGGAAGCCGTGGCGCAGCTCGCCGAGGATGGCGTCGCCGTGGTCTTCATCTCTTCCGAACTCGAGGAGGTGGTGCGGCTTTCGGAGCGCATCATCGTCCTCAAAGACCACCGCAAGATCGGTGAGATCCAGAACGGCCCCGAGGTGACCGCTCAGGAGATCGTCGACGTCATCGCCGCGCACGGTCTGGACGCCGCCGCCGAGACACTCGACGACGCCGACGGCGCAGTCGTCGATGCCGTCACCCACACGACCGAGAGCGAGGGCGCGCGATGACCGCCGCAGCAGGGACGACCTTCTGGCATGATCTGATCCGCAAACCGTTCTTCTGGGGCATCGTCGCGATCGTGGCGCTGCTCGCATTGAACGTGGTCAAGGACCCGACCTACCTCGCGGTGACGATCAACCCGAACAACGGCAACCTCGTCGGGAACGTGATCGACATCCTTCGCCAAGCGGCCCCGGTGATGATGATCGCGATCGGCATGTCGCTCGTGATCGCGACCGGAGGCATCGACCTCTCGGTCGGCTCGCTGATGGCGGTCGCGGGTGCCGTCTCGATGGAGTTCCTCAGCGCGGCCGGCGACTCCGAGTCGGTGGGCATCGCTTTCTCCGCCGTCGGCCTCGCGCTGCTGATCACCGCGATACTGGGGGCGGTGAACGGCGTCCTGGTGGCGTACATCGGTTTGCAGCCGTTCATCGCGACACTCGTCCTGATGCTGGCCGGGCGCGGGATCGCGAAGGTCATCACCGGCGGTCAGAACACATCCGCCTCGAATGCGCCGTTCCGCTGGATCTCGAACGGGTACCTCATCGGGATCCCGGTCGTGTTCATCATCGCCGTCCTGATCGTGCTCACGGTCGGCATGGTCGTGCGCCGCAGCGCGCTCGGCCTCATGATCGAGGCGATCGGCATCAACCCCAAGGCCAGCCGCATGGCGGGCATCAAGCCGGCGGGGCTTCTGCTCACGGCCTATGTGCTCAGCGGCATCCTCGCCGGCGTCGCGGGCATCATGTCGGTGGGCAGCGTCATGACCGTCGACATCTCCCGCACCGGCTATCAGCTGGAGCTCGACGCCATCCTGGCGGTGGTCATCGGAGGGGCGTCCCTCGCCGGAGGGAAGTTCTCGCTCAGCGGCGCATTCGTCGGGGCACTGCTCATCGCGACGCTCGACAAGACCGTGTTGTTCCTCGGGGTCTCGTCGTCGGCGACCCCGGCCTTCAAAGCGATCGTGATCGTCGTGCTGTGCCTGCTGCAGTCCGAACGGGTGCGCAGCTGGTTCCGCACACGACGACGGGTCGTCGCCGTCACTCCTGCCCAGGAAGCCATCAAAGAGGAGGCGAAGGCATGACCGCTCTGATCGCTGCCCCCGAGCAGCACGAGCGCGCGGATCTGGTGACCCGCGTCCGGCGGGTGGTTCTCGCGAATCCGTCCGTCCTCCCCACGATCGCATCGGTCGTCATCTTCGTCGCGATGGTCATCTACGGTGAGGTCGCCTACGGACGCGTGGTGCAGTTCAACACCCTGTCCAACCTGCTCATCAACAACGCCCACCTGATCGTCCTCGCCGTGGCGATGACGTTCGTGATCATCACCGGCGGTATCGACCTCTCCGTGGGATCGATCATCGCATTCTCCTCGGTCGCGGGGGTGATGCTCGCCAATGCGGGCTGGAACGCTTACGCCGTCATCGCGGTGATGATCGGTGCGGGTGGGGCGTTCGGCCTGGTGTCGGGCATCCTGATCAGGTACTTCAACGTGCAGCCGTTCATCGCGACGCTGGCCATGATGTTCCTCGGTCGCGGACTCGCCTCGTTGCTCAGCACCACGCCCGAGCGGCTGGATGAGGACTCGCCGATCCGCTGGATCGGGGTGCAGCTGAAGATCATCGACGGCCCGAAGGTGAATGATCTCGTCATCACCCCGGCAGTGATCGTCGCGGTCATCGTCGTGCTCGTGGCCTTCTTCGTGCTGCACCGGACGCGCACCGGACGCACCGTGTATGCGATCGGCGGGTCGGAGAGCTCTGCTCTCCTGATGGGGCTACCGGTCTGGCGGACCAAGGTCCTGGTGTACGTGATCAGCGGAGCGCTCGCCGGCCTCGCCGCGGTGCTCTACACCGCCCGCCTCGGAACTGCGCAGAACATCACGGGAATCGGGTGGGAACTCGACGCGATCGCCGCCGCGGTCATCGGGGGCACGGTCCTCACCGGCGCCTACGGGTACGTCCTCGGCTCGGTGGTCGGGGCACTGGTCCTCGGTCTCATGAACGTGCTGATCACCCGTGACGGCGGTATCCCGCCCGAGATGACGACCATCATCACGGGTGGCATCCTGCTGGTCTTCGTTCTGCTGCAGCGCGTGGTGACGCGCAAACGGGAGTAGCACCCACCCAGTTGGCTTCCGGTCGCCGGGGGTCTCAGGGGGTCTCCCGGTCGCCGGGAACCTTCCGGTCGCAATATGGCAGCCGAAACGGCGATTCTGGCTGCCATATTGCGACCGGAGCATGGGCTTGAGCCCGGACCGGGGAGGTGCGGACGGGGGCGGGCGGGGCGGTGCGGGGCGGGAGCGGGGCTCACACGTGGTCGCGCCAGGAGTGCTGCGGGGCGTAGCCCAGGACGCGGCGGGCCTTGTCGATCGACAGCAGGGTCTCGTTCGGAGCCACTGCGCGGGTGACGGGCACATCGGGGAAGACCTCGGCGAGCAGCTCGGCGTTCGGCCGCGACATCACGGTGTCGGCCGCCGCGATGATGAACCGATCGAAGCCCGCCGGCGCGTTCTCGAGCGCCCGCTCGATCGCCTGGGCCCCGTCGCGGGCATCGATGTAGCCCCACAGGTTCCACTTGCGGCGGAGCGCATCGGTGTCGAAGTCGGGGAACTCCGCGTAGTCCTCCGGCACCATCACGTTGGAGAACCGCAGGGCCGTGATCGACAGTTCCGGCTGCCACCGCACCAGTTCGGTCGCCAGCTGCTCCTCGAGCGTCTTCACGAGCGAGTACACGGATTCCGGACGCGGCGGATACTCCTCGTCGACCGGCACGTAGGGAGGCGGCGCGTCGAACGGCAACCCCAGGACGGTCTCGCTCGAGGCGTAGACGATGCGACGGATCCCGAGCCGCACGGCGGCCCAGAACACGTTGAACGTCGCCGGCATGTTGTTGTGGAACGTGGCGACGTCGGTGCGGATGCCGGGGGCCGGGATCGCTCCGAGGTGCACCACCGCGTCGATGCCGTCGTGCGTGTCGTTCACCCCCGCGAACGCGTCGACGACCTGGCCGTAGTCCGTCAGGTCGACCTGTACGAAGTCGGGCTCTCGGCCCCCCACCACGTCCATTCCGATGACCTCGTGGCCGCTCGCACGGAGTTCCCGTGCCACGACGCGTCCGAGCTTGCCCGTTGAACCGGTGAGAGCGATGCGCATGTCACCAGGGTGCCATGCCGACGGAGCGGCGGACGTCCACGCCGTACACTCGTCGGCGTGAGTGACACGAGCAACGGCCGCGGCCGATCCATCGGCGTCCGTGACGTCGCCGCCCGGGCCGGGGTGTCTCGTCAGACCGTGTCGCGCGTCCTGAACGACCACCCGGACGTCGCTCCCGAGACGCAGGAGCGCGTGCGAGCGGCCATGGCGGAGCTCGGGTACCGCATGAACAACGCGGCCCGGGCGCTGGGCACCCGACGGTCCCGGACTCTCGGGGTGTTGGCGTCGGACGCCTTGCAGTACGGTCCGTCGCGGAGTCTTGCCGCGCTCGAGGCGTCGGCGCGGGAGGCCGGCTACTGGGTGAGTGCCGCGTTCGCCGACGCGGCGGATGCGGAGGCCGTGGTCGCCGCGGTCGATCACCTCGTCGTGCAGGGTGTGGAGGGGATCGTCGTCGTCGCCCCGCACGCACAGACACTCGAGGCGCTCGCCGCGCTCCGGATCGGGGTGCCCGTCGTGACCCTGCACTCGGCCGGACTCGGTGAGACGGGGCTGTCGGTGGATCAGGTCGCGGGTGCGCG
>WPCJ01186825.1_pt1 | contig 26165 bp, 21 predicted proteins | sample 5399831 | NCBI WGS metagenome assembly WPCJ01 (sample SAMN12869470, study PRJNA574797) | sludge metagenome | isolation source: wastewater treatment of pH10 | place: China:Beijing | collected 2019-05-20 | reverse complement strand
GCTTCATTTCTCATCTTATTTAATTTTCTGACAATCAAATAACTGAATTTCAACTAAAATATAACTGTATTAACATTTTATTCATTATGATAAGATTGAATGTAAAAAACGTCGCCTATTCAGTTATTAAGAACTATTTCTAATCACATGCTTCTCTTCAAACATTGTTTCGAAGGAAAGAGCTATAAGGAATTATTAAAAAAAAATAACTCGAATAAGATAAAGCCTTGCGAAAGTGGTGTTTCGAAAGGCTCAATTATTTGTAATAGTTATTTCGGATATATAGCCTATTGTTCTATCAATGTTTCATTTTCATTCCACCAACTTTACCTGTTTTGCTCAGCGCAATTTTTAAAGACTTTATAAGTTCCTCCGCATTTCCAATTGCCCAATAGTGTAAGAAAAATACGTGTGGCTTTTCCTGCACCATGTGATTATGAACAGCAACCACTTCAATTCCATTTTCAATAAGCGCCTTAATCACTGGAGCTACTTCATCCTCTAGCATAGCAAAATCTCCTGCGATTGCAGCCTTTTCCTCTGTTCCTTGAATGGCAATCCAGGTATTATAACCAAAGAAAGTTGAGATTGGTATTCCATGCTCTGTAATGGGCGCATCTGGGCGACCAATGGTATATTTGTAAACGCCATTATTCATCTCTCCTGTGATACCCAAGATAGCGTCCAATTTTTTTGTGTCAATCGTGTTTTCAACCTTTCTCCCTGCAAAAGTACCTTTCAATGGATCTGCACCTCGCATTTCTTTAACTTTATTCAATACTGCTTTTGCCTTCATTGCCATCTGTTCAGCGGGAACACTTCCTCCGATATGCATATACATGACGTTCGGATGATTTCTAACGAAATGGTTATGTATCGCCGTAATGGTAAGTCCCTGCTTTATAACCTCGAACTGTACTTGTTTCAGATCAGTTTCTGTAATTACGATATCACCCATGATCATTGCACCATCGGTACTTGGCGTAAATGCTATCCACGTACCCAAACCCATTGGCGGTATGATTTTAAATCCGTCAACCTCTATATCCAAATCATTCTGAGGCACCGTTATTTTAAACTCTCCATTGTTTTCGACGCCTTTCATTTCCAAAATAGCCTCTATTTTTGCTATATCTAATTTTTTTACTGAGGCGTTATGCATCATTTTAACTTGCCCCTTCTTCTGTGCATAAATAGAATTGCTACAAGCAAGCGTAATAATTGTTGAAAATGCGACCAACTTAATAATACTAATTGTCTTTTTCATAACTTTAATTTATTTAAAATTTATACTACTATTTTTTAATTAACGGGATTATCCGTGTATCTGTTTTCAGTTCTTCCGATCCTTTTAACACCAAAGTATCTCCTTTTTGGACATCACCAAAAATTTCAGTTCTATCTCCCATATTAAATCCAGGGCGAACATCGATCCAATGCGTTACTCCATTTGACACTTTAATTACAAACTTTTTCTCCAAGGTAGTAACCACCGCTGATGCCGGAACTACAATTCCTTCCTGTTGTCTTAAAAATGATAATTTTGCATCCGCATAACTGCCTGGCTTTAATTTATTATCCGTATTACCAATTTCAAATTCCCAAATCTCGCTTCGACTATCATGATCTATTCGTCCTGCTTTCCGTACCAGTTTTGCCTCAAATTTCTTATCAGGCAATGACCTTGTAGACACTTCAGCAACACCATTAGATAAAACAGCATCCGTGTATATTTCTGGAACTGAAACCTGCAAACGCAGAACACTATTATCTGATATTTCAAATAACGGCTTATCATTGGGAGACCCCACAAAAGAACCTGTTACAATATTTCTTTTTGTAATAACTCCACTATACGGAGCAACAATAGCAAGATAGTTGCCAATTTGTTTAGCCGATGCAACAGATGACTGATTAGCCTTATACTCAAGGCTATCGGCCATCATTTGATTTTTCACACGCTGCAATTCGCCAGTAGCAATCACACCGTCAGTTCGAGAAGCAGAATAAATCCGTTCAAAATAATCTTTACTGGATAAGTAACGTGCCCGTGAAGCATTAGCTTTATCGTTCAGCTCTTGGATACGTGTATTTAATTCCGGCGCCTCAATCAAAGCCAAAACCTGTCCTTTGCTAACCTTAGAACCAATATCCACCAGCATTTTACGTACATAGCCCGGCACCTTTGCCCTTATTTGGGCATCTTCTAGTGGAAGCAGCTCCGCAGGAAGAGCAAGTATTTTTTTAACCGTATCGGTTTCAATTGTAAATACATTGACCGAGTCAATTTTATTTTCATTAACATCACTATTTTTTTCCTGACCATTTTGAGTGCAGGCAGCAACGAATAGCAGAAGTGATACACTCGCAACTGCATTAATTATCGGTAATTTATGTTTAAATATTCTTGTCATAATATAGAGAATTTGTATCGTTTGGATCAAGAGATACGGATATTTGCTTCTTTTTTCTTAACATTTCATAAACTAATGGAACCAGCCAAAGACTAATTACTGTACTAAATAACAATCCCCCTATCACGGCAATGCCCAAAGGTGCAGTTTGCTGTCCGCTTTCACCCAAACCAAGAGACATCGGTATCATTCCGGCAATCATTGCTGTACTTGTCATAATAATAGGGCGGAAACGGCTAAGTGCCGCCTGCACACCAATCAAGTTATTATCTTCTTGATTCTTTCGGATACTTTCAGCACTTGCTACAATCAAAATAGAATTAGATACCGCGACTCCGACAGCCATTATACAACCCATAAATGACTGAATGTTTATAGTATTACCAGTAAGCCACAGCAGCAGCATAGAACCTGCCAACACACCAGGAAGCACAGATAACACTGAAAGACTTAATTGTAGAGATTGAAAATAAGCAGTCAACATCAGACCAATTACGACAATCGCCAGTAAAAGTCCGTTAGACAGTTCACCAGTTGTTTGATTCAGCATTTCCGATTGTCCTCGCAAATACACCTTAACACCCTGAGGCTGCTCACCCAATCTCTGTATTGCCTCATTGATATCCTTCACTGCACTACCAAGGTCTTTTTTGTGAATATTAGCCGTAAGCGTGATAAACCGCTGTTGATTAATCCGATCATATTCACCTATAGTATTCCCTGTTTTCCAATCAGCTACATCTCTTAGATAAACTGTGTTATCTCCAGATTTTCCCACCGGTATCTGATTCACCTGTTCCGGATTATTCATTACAAACTGCGGGTATTCTACCTGCACCTGATAAGCATTTCCAGAAGCTTTATCCAACCAATACACCGGCTGCGTATAACGGCTCGAAGAAGTACCTTCTGCGACAGACCTTCCCGCCTCATCAACGGTCAGACCCATTTGACCTAGTCGAATACGATCATAATTGATATGCATAGTCGGGTAATCCAATGGCTGCGCCAACTGCAAATCACGCAGATAAGAAATAGAGCCAAGAGATTTTTTTAACCGATCAGCCAATTCTCTACTCTGTGTCAGATTTTTTCCCTGAACCACAATCTCAACAGGGTTACTGGCGCCCATACTCATGACCTGATCCACCAAGTCAGCAGGTTCAAACGACAATTGAGCACCAGGTAGACTTTTTGTAACCGACCCACGTAATCGTTCTTTCAAATCTTCGATTTCCACACCAGAACCCTTTTTCAAATTCACTTTTATAACAGCTTCATGAGGACCACTCGTGTATAAAAAGATAGGGTTAATCGCAAATGTAGGTGGTTGTAAACCCACAAATGACGAAGTAATAGCTACATTATCTTTTCCTGCCTCATCAGCTAATAATTGCAAAGTCTTTTTAGTTGCTTCCTCCGTACGTTCTATCCGTGTACCCGTAGGCATTCGCAACCTCAACTGAAGCTGTCCTGCATCCACCTTAGGGAAGATTTCCGACCCCGCCTGCCTATACCCAACGAAAGCTGCCAGCAGTAGAAGCACAAGAACAATGGGAACAGCCAATTTTCGCATTGGAAATGTTCTCTGAATTGTCTTGGATAGACTTTCTTTAAGTTTATCCAATCGTGGCTCCGGATGTTGTTTATAAGTATCTTTTAACATCCAGTTAGATAACACAGGAACCAACGTTTGTGACAATAGGAAAGATGCAATCATCGCAAATCCCACAGCCAATGAAAGTGGAAGAAACATCGAACGCGGTACGCCAGTCATCAGCACAGAAGGTACGAAAACAGCTAAAATGCTCAATAAAATCAATATTTTGGGAGTAGCGATTTCTTTACAAGCATCCCATATTGCTCTCGATTTTGATTTCCCTAATTCAAGATGATGATGTATATTTTCAATGGTCACCGTCGATTCATCCACCAATATACCGACCGCCAAAGCAAGTCCCCCTAAAGTCATGATATTAATAGTCTGTCCCGTGAGGTAAAGACACATAACCGACACTAACAACGCCAGAGGAATAGTAACAATCACAATGATGGCACTACGCAGATCCCGTAAAAAAAGCAACACCATCAGTCCCGTTAGTAAAGCACCAAGAGCACCTTCAACAAGCAAGCTTTTTAAAGAGTTTACAACATATCCAGACTGATCAAATTCATAAGATACCTTTATATCATCAGGGATAGCCGATTGCATATCAGGTAGCGCTTTCTTGATAGCTTGTACCACATCCCACGTAGAAGCATCCGCTCGCTTAGTGACTGGAATATATACTGAACGCTTACCATTGATCAACGCATAACCAGTTCCTACGTCAGCGCCATTATCCACAGAAGCCACATCTCTTACCAGTACGGAAGTACCATCAACATTTTTGACCGCAACATTTTCAAGCTCTTTAAAATTATCAACTACACTATTGGTTGCCGTAATTACAGCTTTATCTGCCGTACGCATTGTTCCAGCTGGCAGTATAGAATTATTTTTCGCAATTGCAACGGCTATTTCGTCCGGTGTCAAGTTATAACTTCTTACTCTTTCCGGATCCGCTTTGATAACGATTGTTCGTTGATTTCCCCCAAATGGAGGCGGAGCCGATACTCCTTGTAAAGCCGCAAACATAGGTCGCACCTTAAATAAAGCCAAATCCTGAATTTCATTGAGCGATTTTGTCTCACTCCTGAATACCAGTTGACCTACAGGAACAGACCCAGCATCATACCGCATGACGAATGGAGGCAATGTACCAGGAGGCATAAAGGACCGAGATCTATTCACATAAGAAATAACCTCCGCCATCGCATTGGCCATATTCGTACCATCATAAAACTGAAGCTTAATTAAACTCAATCCCTGAATAGATTTACTCTCGACAGCTTTAATTCCCGTGACGTACAGAAAGTGATACTCATAGTAAGAAGTAACATACCCTTCCATTTGCTGAGGTGATAATCCGCCATAAGTTTGAGCAACATAAATAGTAGGCGCATTTACCGCTGGAAAGATGTCAACTGGTGTCTTCTTGATGGAAAGTATAGAAAAAATCACGATCCCAACGACCAACACCATAATCGCAATAGGCTTGCGAAGTGCCAGTTGAATTAATTTTATCATATCCCTTATTTCATTTCATTTAAAAAAATATTCACATCACCTTTTACAGCAGCTTCCAGCAACTGAGCCTTCCAAGTATCCCAATAAGCTTGCTTAACATCAAGTTCAGATTTCAATAAGGTATACTGAGCCTGTATCAGGTCCGAAAAATTAACCAAACCAGTATTATACCTAATCTGCATAGCTTGGAAAGCTGCTTGTGCAGACCTTAACTGCTCCTTGGTTTCAGACACCACCTGAAGACTATGATCAAGTGTAGTATTGGCAATCTGTTGCTGAGAGAAGAGTTGAGAACGTTCATTCTGCAAAAGTTCTTCAGCACCCTTTGATAAAGAGGATTGATGTGCTAATAGCCGTTTAGCTTCACCATACTTCATAATCGGAAAAGTAAGTTGTAACCCTACACTGTAATTATATCGAGTAAGGTTCAACCCCTCCCAAGCATGTAAACTGCCATCAGCCAGAAAACCAGAACCCCTAGCAAAACCTGCTCCCCATACATTTATTTTAGGTAGATATGATTTTTTAATCTGCTGTTCCTTTGACTGGCTTAATTCAAATTGGCTTTGCGAATATTTGATAATTGGATGTAAATCAAGATTACTATCCGTCAATATTCTACTTGAAGGTAATGTCGACAAAAAAGCAGAATCCCGAGGAACAGGTAGATTCTCGATTACAATTAAACGAGCCAGATTCCATTGCAAAATCTCCAACTGTTTATGCGAATTGATGTATTCCACTTTCGCTTTTGATAATTCAGACTGAAACAATTCAGTATCGACACCAGCTTTTATCCCGCTGCTAGTCAATACACGACTTTGCTTTAGATTTGCTTCCACACGCTTAATATTCTGTTGATGTATATGCAGATTAGCATTCGCCAACAGGATATCCAGATAACTACTGATGATATTGATAGCGTGCTGAAACTGTTCTTTTTGTAATAAAGATTTCTGAACAGTAGCCTCAGCGACAGCGGTATTTATACGGGCATCTCTTTCACCAAAAGTAACCACCTGCCAATTCAACAATATTCCTGCTGCACTTCCTGTGCCCGGTTCAAATTTATTCTCGGTAGACGGAGGACCTGAGATGGGCAATATCCCGTTTGGATTAAAAACACCTATCAGGTTATTAGCCGTAGAAATCCCTGCCTGATAACTAGCATCAAGAGTCGGCAACCTGCTATATTTTACCACATCTACATGCTTTTCTGCCGCTATTGCGTCAAACGTTCTGGCTCGGAGAAGATGATAATTCTGATTGCCCAAAACGATAACATCGTTCAGACTTAGTAACGTATCTTGCTGCGCCGAAGCCTGGGTTACAGAAATCGCCATTATAAAAATGGGCAGACATTTCTTTTTAAAAATACTTTGCAACATAATATTTATCAGCTATTGATAATTTTGATTATGTAGCAAAGCTATAATGTGATTTTGGAGAGATTTTGGAGAAACAATCAGCTAAAGCAAATTTCTACATTATGCCAACCATTTATATAATTGTATTTTACAGTGTAACCATATAATTGACAGATTTGCTTTACCAGCGCCAATCCTAAACCTGTAGTATTCTTTTGATAAGTGTTCTTCCGGAAGCGTTCAAATAAGGCTTCTGGATCTATGAGCAAAGGATTCCCTGTATTTTCTATTTTTACCTTACTGTCTTCTATACTAATTCTTATTTCTTTTTTTTCATTATTATGTACGATAGCATTATTGATAATATTTGAAACAAGGATTTCAATCAATGTTCGATTAGCGGTAACCGTAATATGGTCAACAACTGTACTTGTCATACGAGGACAATCATCTATGTATGCTTCACAGTTTCCTGATATTTCCTGAACAACCTCATTTACATTTATACGTTCAGTCTCAGGAAATTGATTATTCTCAATTTTGGCAAGTAATAACAAAGTCTTGTTCATCTCACTCAAGCGATTTGTTGCATTTGTTATATCACCTAGCAATAGCGCTTCCTTCTCATCAATATTTGGATAATTAATAAGTAATTCAAGCTTGGCCCGGATAATAGCAAGTGGTGTCTGGCTTTCGTGCGAAGCATTTTCAACAAACTGCTTTTGATTATGATAGGCTCTATTTACATTTTCAACCAGTTTATTGAGTGATTCATTAAGCCTGTCAAATTCAGTAGTTCCAGTTAACGCAGGAAGTCGCAACTCATTGTTCCTGTTAAGATCAAACTTTTCAGCAGCATCTATACTTGAAAAGAAAGGTTGCCAAAGCCTAACAGAGCTTTTTCGGCTTACCAGGACAATCGTAATCAATAAAACCAAAAGGATAATCGCTTCCGAAAAAAATACCTTGGCAATAAGATGAGCTGTCTCCGTTGAAGAAATATAGGTCGAGACAAGATAAGAAGCATTCTTCCATTGATATTCTTTTGTTAATACCTTAAAAGGAAGTTTCTTTCCTTCCATTTCATAGAATAGGGCGGTATCTCTAGGGATATTTAATACCACCTCACTTGATGTATTTTTCTCTTCAATACTATATTCACCGGTTATGTGTCGTTCTAGATTTCCCGATGTAGCCATAAAGCTGTTCCATACATTTTGTTGTTTTAGCAAAAGATACTTCTCCTCAGCGTGGTGAGCATGTCCTTTCAACACAAAATAAAAGATAGCCGAACTGATAACTAGGATAAGTGGAAGCCAAATCAACAATGATTTGGTATGACGTTGTAAAAGTGGGCTACTCATAATGAAATCTTATATCCTAATCCATAAACTGTCTGTATCAACTCATCACAATCTCTTTCTTTCAATTTACGTTTTAGGTTTTTTATTTGAGAGTAAACAAAATCAAACGACGGCATATTATCGGTGCGGTCTCCATACAAATGCTCTGCTATAGCCTGCCTGCTAACCACCCGGTTAGCATTATTGAGCAGATAAGCCAGTAGATCAAATTCGCTTCTGGTAAACTGAAGTTCTTCCCCATGACAGGTAATTTGTCTATTTAAAAGATTAAGCTGTAAACTACCCACTTCAAGTACCGCGCTACCTTGATTATACTTTCTACGGATCAAAGCTTTTACCCTGGCATTTAGTTCAGACAAATGAAAAGGTTTGGTAACATAGTCGTCTGCTCCCAACAATAACCCATCAATTTTGTCATCCAGGGAATCACGAGCGGAGATGATAATGACACCATCTTGCTTTTTATCCTCTCTAATATGTTGTAATAGTTTTAATCCGTTTCCATCAGGAAGATTGATATCAAGGATAATACAATCATAATCGAAAGATTCCACTCGTTCGATCCCTTCATAAAACGTTGTGACTCCCTCGCAACGGAAATATTCCTGCTTGAAATATTCCAAAATGCTTTGTAACAAATCGGATTCGTCTTCGATTACCAATAGCCTCATTTGATTCGATTTGTACAAATTTAAACAATAATTTTGGAGAGAATTTGGATACTAACGTTAGACATACTTAAAATATCAATAACGCTCCCCATAATTATAGCAATTTAATGTAGCTTTGAGGAGTATTAAAAGATATTATAAAACTTAACTAAATACATTCGTAGCTAAAAACGTCTGTTTTTTTGAGTAAAACAAAGCCTTGCAAAATTTATTTTTTACAAGGCTTTATGTGTTTTTCTTCAATATTATTACAATTGATATTTCAGTAATTCTGCAATTACATCTTGATACTCTTTTTCGGTAAGTAAATAATTATTACTAGCTTGGTAGTAGTAACTGGCTTCTAAGAAATATTGAATGGTTGTAATTTCTCCGAATCGCAAAGCTTTATCTAGTAACTGAATGCTGTTGATACTTTCTAAAACCGTTTGGTATTCGTCGAGTGTTTTTTGTAAGTTGGTGTATTTTTCATAAAGGCTTTTTATGTTGTAATAATGCTCCACTTTATGTTCATTCAACTGTACTTCGTTCATTTCCAACTCAGCCATACTTTGTTTTACACGGTTTTTATTTTCCCATAGAGGGATAGACATCCCAATACGAGCTCCGTGAAAATTTTGTCCCAAAATACCTTGATAGTGATAACCTGCTTCAAATTTTGGTAAAGCCATTGCCTTGGTAACCTGAATTTGTTGTTGGGCAATTGTTGTTTGTTGTTGCAATAGTTTTCTTGTTGGATCTTGAGCTTCGATGATTTCTTCTAGCTCTTCAAAAGAAGGTATTGCAATAACTTCAGGATATTCCGATTCATTAAAAATAACATCAATACCACCATTGAGTTCTGTTAATTTTTGCTGAAGCTGATTAATTGAAGATGTATTCAACTTCAAATCTTTATTAATTTCAATTAACTGTAATTTTGCTTTGTTGACATCTAAAATATTTCCTTCACCTCTATTTAATTTGGTTTGAAAATCCGAAAGAAACTTTTCAGTTTTGGTTTTTCTTTCTTTGATTTTTTCTTGCAATTTATTCCGGTAAATAAGTTCTATAGCCGATTTTTTCGCTTCTAACAAAATATCTTGTTTAGTAGCAAGTAATGCGAAATCTCCTTGTTTACTCTTTTCGTTGGCTAAATTTTTCTTTTTACCGTACACTGTAGGAAAATCAAATCTTTGTATCACACTAATATCGGTTTGATTTCCAGCCACTGCACTGGGGGTACCACGCATATAATCGTAACTTATTGTAGGATCATACAAGGTATTTCCTGTTTTGAATTGCAATTTTTGAGCTTCCCAATATTTGGATTGACTTTGTAAAGTTTTGTTATTCTTACTAATATCAGTCAGGATTGTTTCCAACCCTGACTGTGCTTCTGCGTTGGCTACCCAAAGACAGGCAACCAACAAAGCGATGCTATTTATTTTCATTTTGTAGCTTCTTTTTTGTTCGATAAATAATAGACTGCTGGTACAATGAAGATATTCAGAATGGTAGAAGTAAGTAAACCACCTAAAATAACTTTTGCCATTGGACTTTGAATCTCGTTACCTGGTAAATCTCCAGCAATAGCTAGCGGAATAAGTGCTAAACCTGCGGTTAAAGCAGTCATTAAAATAGGGCTTAACCTATCTTTAGAACCTTGTATTACGGTATCAAAAAGCGTATATCCTTCTTCACGAAGTGTATTGTAATGCGATATTAATAAAATCCCATTACGTGTTGCCACCCCAAATAAAGTGATAAAACCAATGATTGCAGGAATACTTAAAATTCCGCTGGTGAAATAAATACTGAACACCCCGCCAATTAAAGCTAATGGTAAGTTTATCAGAATGATAGCCGCTAATTTTACGGTTTTAAATTCTCTGAATAAGATTAAGAAAATGATTAAAATAGACAGCAATGAAGTAGCTATAAGCGTTTTCGATGCTTCGGCTTCAGCTTCAAATTGACCACCATATTCGATATGATAATCTTCTGGAAGTTTTACTTTTTCATTGATAATTTTCTGAATTTCCTCTACCACACTTTTTTGATCTCTACCCGAAACATTGGCAGACACTACCGTTTTACGTTGTACATTTTCACGGTTAATGGTATTAGGACCAGTAGTACTTACGACATCAGCTACATAGTACAAAGGAATTTTTTGACCATTAGTCCCATCAATCATTGCATTTTTAATCTTGTCAATATTTCCTCTATTGGCATCATCTAAACGAAGCATCAAATCAAAGGTCTTGTTTCCCTCATATATTTCAGATACTTTTTCACCTGCAAAAGAAACATCTACAAACTCATTAAATTCACCAATCGTAATACCGTATTGATTGAGCATTTCGCGATTTGCTTTTATTTGAATTTGTGGAATTTCAACCTGTTGTTCTACACTTAAATCGACTAAGCCAGGAACATTCTGTATTGCATCTTTAATTTCGTTTGATGTTTTGAATAATTGATTCAAATCTGAACCAAAAATTTTGATGGCAATATTAGCACGTGTACCCGAAAGCATATGATCGATACGGTGTCCAATAGGCTGACCAATGGTAATATTTACTCCTGAAACAGTAGCCAATTTTTCACGGACATCGTTTAAAAATTCATCACGACTTCTGTCTTCTAATACAAAAGGTGCATCGATTTCGGCAGCATTAACCCCTTGTGCGTGTTCGTCTAATTCGGCACGACCTGTTCTTCTTGTGGTTACTTTAATTTCGGGTACTGATAATAAAGCCTGCTCTACACGTTGACCAATTTTATTACTTTCCTCTAATGAAATACCAGGTAAAGAAACAGCACTTACCACCAAAGAACCTTCGTTGAACTCGGGTAAAAAACTACGCCCTAACTGGGTAAATAAAAGCATTGCAATAGCAAATAACCCTACTACTAATCCAATGGCTGTTTTTTTCCAATTCATTACAAAAAGTAATGCTTTGTTGTATATTTTTTGTATACGCTCTACCAACCAACTTTCTTTGCTTGCTTTCTCTAATCGTTTATCATTCGTTAATAAATAACTACATAAAACTGGAGTTAGGGTAATGGAAACAATCAACGAAGCAAACAATGATACGATAAAAGCAATACCAAGTGGTGCTAATAATTTACCTTCCATTCCTGATAAAAAGAATAATGGAATGAACGCAATGATGATGATAAATGTGGCATTGATAATAGAATGACGAATCTCGAAAGAAGCATCAAAAATTACCGTTAGTTTATCTTTTTGCTGATCTTTTGGAAGTTTAGTATTTTCTTTTAATCGTTTCAGTACATTTTCCACGTCAATAATGGCATCGTCAACTAAATCGCCAACGGCAATTGCCATCCCTCCCAAACTCATTGTATTGATTGTAAAACCAAGCCACTTAAGGGTGAGAATAGAAACGATAATGGAAATAGGAATAGCAACCAATGAAATTAGGGTAGCCCTCCAATTCATTAAGAATAAGAAAAGAATTACGATAACAAAGATTGCTCCTTCGATTAATACCTTTTGAATGTTACTAATAGATGCGTCAATAAAATCTTGTTGTCTAAAGATTTTGGTATTGATTTCTACATCGCCAGGAATTGTTTTTTTAATATCCGCAATGGCTAAGTCGATACTTTTTGTTAACTCTAAGGTATTTGTAGCAGGCTGCTTAACCACTGTCATAATAACCGCAGGTTCACCTTTTAATGAACCGTCACCAATTTTAGGAGCTGCTCCGATTTTTACTTCGGCAACATCTTCTATCTTAATTGGATTACCATTGACATTTTTAATGACTGATTTGCCAATTTCTGCCACATCGTTTGTTCTACCAATACCTTTTACAATGTATTCGTTACTATGTTCGTACATAAAACCACCCGAAGAATTTCCGTTGGATTCTTTGGAAGCTTTTAGTAAATCATTTAACGATACACCATAAGCTTTCATTTTTTCGGGTGAAGCTAAAATTTGGTATTGTTTGTATTCGCCACCTGTAACAACCACTTGTGCCACACCACCTGTAGCCAAAAGTCTTGGGCGAATGTTCCAGTCTGCAATTGTTCGTAAATCAATCTGCGAGGTTTTCTTAGATGTTACAGCCACCAACATAATCTCTCCCATAATTGAAGATTGCGGAGCCAATACAGGATTAGCCACACCCTCTGGTAGTTGCTGACTTATAACTGCTACCTTTTCATTTACAATTTGTCGAGCTTTGAAAATATCTGTATTCCAATCAAATTCCACCCAAACAATAGAAATACCCGCTGAAGATGAACTACGCACACGGCGCACATTAGTAGCTCCGTTTACCGCTGTTTCGATAGGAAATGTAACCAATTTCTCCACCTCTTCAGGAGCCATCCCGTGAGCTTCGGTTAAAACCACTACGGTAGGTGCTGTAAGATCAGGAAAAACATCTACTTCCATCTTGGTACTTATATAAGAGCCAAAAACGATAAGTAGAACAGAACTCACTAAAACAAGTAGGCGATTTTTAAGCGAAAAGTTTATTAATCTATTTAGCATATCTCCTCTTTTTTAATGTTCATGACCATGAGCAGGCATAGTCCCAGATGCTGCTGATAATTTGATTTGATATGCACCCTTTGTTACCACACGCTCTCCAACTTTAAGACCGTTAAGAACTTGTACTATTTCGCCATCATTTTCTCCAAGTGTTACTGCTTTCTTTTCAAAAGATTCACCACCAGTTTGCACATAAACAAAGAAGTTACCTTGTTCGTCAATCAAAGCTGAAACAGGAATTACAATGGCGTTTGGAATCGCAGTTGATTTTAAGAAAAACTCAACCGCAGTTCCTGGAACAATAGATGTACTATTATCCACTTCGAAAAGTAAGGGTAAAAAACCACCTTGTGCAGCAGCATTTCTTCCGAAAGAAACTACTTTACCGTTTAAATCTTGTGTATTTAACACTGCATCACTACCTGCAATTTTGAAATTTGCAGATGCAATAGAGGGTAACACATTGAAGTATTTCTGTGAAACATTAGCTTGCAATAACAATCTCTGATTTTTGGATATGATTGCTAAAGGTGTTCCTGCTGTAACAAACTGTCCGTCAGTAACCAAAATAGAAGAAATAAAACCACTGATTGAAGCTGTGTTGGATTGACCAGAACCACTGTTGTAATTCTTGCCAACCATATTGTAAGCTGTTTGTGCATTCTCAAAAGCTACTTTAGCGTCTAAAAATTCACGTTGTGAAACAATTTGGTCTTTCACCAATTCTTTTGCCCGTTCGTAATTTGCTTTGGCTTGGTTGTATGTTGCTCTTGCTTGTTGTACTGTAGCATCAATGTTACCTTGCGCAACACCACCACCCGAAATACTAAACATAGAAGTGCCTGCACGAATAGGCAAACCTACCGTAAGGTTATTATTGGTAAACTTTACAATACCATCCGATTTTGCAGCTACAACCGCTTCATCACCAGGTGCAGGAACTACCATACCACTGGTTTTAATCACTGTATGATAATCTGTTGGTTGTACTTCCATATTAGCAAAAGGAACTTTCCAAGCTTGTTCTTTCAAGTAAGAAATTTCATTACTATTGGCTTCGTGTACTTGATTTTTAAGTACTTCTTTATCGTTAGGATACACCGTAATGTCATTGATGACAATTTGGTCGGTATAGTCTTTTGTTACGATATCAAAAACCAATTTACCTTTACCTGCCTTTTTAGGACTTAAGGCTAAACGGAAAATACCAGGCGAACTGGCACTGTCTACACTGGCGCGAATACCATCTTCACCAACAATTAAACTAACGGTTACTTTAGCTTCATTTAGTGCCTTAAATTCATCGCCTAATATGGTTAAATGCGTAGCAAATTTTGATGTACTACCAACAACTAAGGGTTTAAATTCTACAAAAAGTTCGGATTTTTCTGAATAAAGGGTGTAAGCAAGTGGTTCTAAACCACCTGCTTCATGTTCTTGACCATGCTCTTGCGTTGCATTTTGTTTACAACCCACAAACATTAATACAAACATCAACACCCAAAAGGATGCTTTACTCATTTTAAAATAAATTAAAATTTAAAAATTAATGTTTGTGATTAGGGTCTGAATGATCGTGAGCTTCCTCTTTTTTAATCGTATCCTTTTTGGAAACATTTTCTTGACCTACTTTAAATGTTTCTTGAGTAGTTTCTTCAGCGTGATCTGTGTGTACAGAACCGTCTTCGTGCTGATGCGTACTTTCCGTATTTGGATGGCTACCATCTGCGTTATGGTCGTGATTTTCTTCTTTTGATTTGTTATTACATGCTACTAAAGTAATTGTAGCAAAAGCTGCTAATATGATTGATTTTTTCATCGTTAAAATTATGCATTGAATAATAAATAATATTGCCTTAAAAGATTTAGGCATATAGATACATTTTAACTTTCTAAGAAAGAAAGCTATATAACGATGAAGAAGGGGGACCTCTATGTTTGACAGAGGCAAAATAGGGTAACTCGTAAATAAAATTCCAATCAGGTGGAAATGTGTGTTTTTGAAATGTTAAGATATACTCAACAGGTGAACTGAATTTAAAAACCTCTGCTTTTATTGCATTCAAATTATCTGCAACAACCACTACTTGGTTATTCTCTACATGGGTAAATGTAATGTGTTCGCCAGAATGAGTAAAATTAGAGAAGAGAAACTCTAATGAAGATTCTTCATGATGATTTTCACCATCACTACTCGTATGTGAATGCTTGTGCGTATTCTCTTCAAAATGATGATGGTGTGCCACAAATCCATGCCCCAAGATGATAAGTTGGGCAAGTGATAAAAATAATATGGCAAACCTTTTTAAAAACATTGAAGCAAAAGTATGAAAATATTTGGTAAGATTATTGAATAAGGGGGATTTAAAAATTAAACAATTGAAGATTCAAAATTTAATCAATTGATATAATACCATTTATATTATCAATCCAATTCACTTTATCATTAACAGGTTTGCGTTTTGAGATAGCGATGACTGGTTTTTCAACATAGCCTATATATAAAAAGCCTAAAAGCTTATCTTCGCTTTCCAAACCAAAATGTGATTTTGCTTCTTCAAAGTATGTAATCCCAGCTGTTGTCCAATAACAACCCAAACCATAAGCAGTAACACTAAGGAACATATTCTGAACTGCCCAGGCTACGGCCTCAATTTCCTCAATTTCAGGTAGTTTTTCTGATGGACTTCTCTTCATTCCAATTGAAATAACATGAGAAGACATTAATGGATATTCAATGAGCTTTTGATATCTGCCTTGTTCATAATTATCGCCAGCGAATTTTCTGTAAATATCTGCCTGTAGTTGTCCAAAATACTTCAACCCATCGCCTGAAAAAACAGAAAAGCGCCATGGTTCTGTTTGTTTGTGATTAGGTGCCCTGTTTGCATTTTCAAGGATTTGCCAGATTATTTCACCAGGAATGGGTTTATCTTTCATGTACTGATAAGGATAAATACTTCTTCGGCGAAGAAGTATTTCATTGAATTGCTCGATGTTGTACTCGTGTTGAATCATCTTAATAATCTTAATCCACTTAAAATAACTAATACTGTGCTTCCCTCATGACCTATTACACCTTCGGGAAGTGTTATTTGTCCTTTTCCTATAAAATTTAATGTAACAAGGGTTAGTGCAACAGCTATAGCAAATACAATGTTTTGCTTAATAATACGACTCGTTCTACGTCCAAGATTAATCGCAAAGGGAATATTTTCAATATTATCAGCCATTAATATAACATCAGCAGTTTCCATCGCCACATCTGTTCCACCGCTTCCCATTGCAATACCAACAGATGCCTTTGCTAATGCAGGGGCATCGTTAACACCATCGCCTACCATTGCTACTTTGCCATATTTTTCTTCCAGCCTTTTAACCGCTTCAACTTTTTGTTCTGGGAGCAGTTCTGAATAGACTTCATCAATACCCGCCTGATAGGCAATAGCATTTCCCGTGGTTTTTGTATCGCCCGTCAATAAAGCTATTTTTATACCTTTAGATTTCAGCTCTTCTATGACTTTTTTTGCTTGTGGACGAATAGTATCTTCAACCGATATAAGACCAATTATATTGCAATTAGCAGCGACGAAAATTACTGTTCTGCCTTTTTCTTCTAATTGCTTTCCTATTTCTAATTCTTTTGTAGAAATAATCATACTCTTTAGCATTTCTTTTTTTCCAATTTTTACTCTATACCATTTAATGTAGCATGAATCCCCATACCATGAATTGCTTGAAGTTCGTTTGGTTTAGAAAGAGTAAGCTGTCTATCATTTGCTTCGCGGACAATAGCTTTCGCTATCGGATGTTCAGATAACATTTCGACAGAAGCTGTAATTTGAAGCATTTCTTCACTACTCATTCCCGAAAAAGGGATAATATCTATTACCTTAGGTTTACCAAAGGTTAATGTTCCTGTTTTATCAAAAGCAACTACTTTAACGCCTCCGATATTTTCAATGTGAACGCCACCTTTAAATAATACGCCTTTTCTTGCGGCATTGGAGATTGCTGAAAGGATAGCGGGCATAATAGAAGAAACAAGAGCACAGGGTGAAGCTACTACAAGGAAAATCATTGCCCGATAAATGGTATCGTTCCATGTCCAGTTAAATAAGTAAGGTGGTAACGTCATTAATAAAAATGCTATTGCTACTACAACTTTTGCATATACACCTTCAAAGCGTTCAACAAATTGCTGACTAGGTGGTTTTTCATTCTTTGCTTCCTGCACCAAATGAATGATTTTAGAAAGAACTGTTTCTTCAGATGGTTTAGTTACTTCAATTTCTAAAGCACCTTGCCCATTAATTGTTCCAGAAAAAACCTCATCGTCTTCTTTCTTGTCAACTGGAATACTTTCTCCGGTAATTGAGGCTTCATTTATTGCAGAAAATCCGTTAATTATGACACCGTCAGCAGAAACACGTTCTCCAGGACGAACCAATATCACGTTCCCTTTTTTAAGGGCTTCGACTTTTACTTTCCTTTCGACGCCATTTTCAAGTAAAACGGCCTCTTCTGGACGAAGTTTCATAATAGACCGAATGTCTTTATTCGTTTTTTCCATTGTATAATTCTCCAATGCACCGCTTAAAGAAAAAATGAATATCAGTATAGCACCGTCCATCCAATAACCAATAGCCGCTGCGCCAATAGCAGCAACAACCATTAAAAGATCAACATCCAAATCCTTTTCCTTAAAGAGTGTTGTCAACCCTTCGATGGCTTTCTGATAACCGCCAATACCATATGCTAGTGCAAAGAATATAATTTCTGCTGTAGGCATATTTTGCTTGCCTACCCACCATGCCAAAAGGATGAATAGCAAACACAATGTTGTTATAATTGCGGTTCCGTGTCTTTCCCATATATCTGTAACCGACCATTTTGATTTGTCGATTGCTACTGTCAATTCCTTCATAATTTTCTCATTAAATATGTATTCTGTAATTGTCTCTTTCATATCCAAATATCCAATACAGACATACAGTTCTGTTTATACAAAGATATATAACCTAATAGGTTCGAAACAGGTAAAAAACCGATGTTTTTCAGTAGCTTTGCTGTATGAAGTCTTTACAACTATTTACGGATAAGGAAATCACAGTTAAGGAATTAGTAACCAATAACTCTGGTTTGCATAAACATCACTTTTTTGAACTAATTTATGTCCTGGAAGGGACAGGAATACATAATATAAATAATAACCAATTTGAGTTTTCAAAAGGAGATGTTTTTTTGCTTACTCCCGAAGACATGCATACATTTGAAGTGAACACCCCCACCAAATTTTGTGTTGTTGATTTTACTAAAGGATTTTTTAGTAAAAATCAGAGGGTAAGTGAAACTAAAGCAAGTGTCAGCGATTTATACAAACAATTGGAATTTATCTTTCATAACCACCACAATGTTAAAGGAAATATAATATCAACTTCTGATAAAAGCATATTCAAATCTTTAATTAATCAGTTGATAAAGGAAAAGGATAAAACGCAGTTTTTTGATGAAATTATTATTCAGGACATCATCTTTCTGTTACTTCATTTCATTGCAAGAAATATACAGCAAAATATTTCGTTATTCTCCAAAAGAGACAATCCCAAAAGTAGGGTACACGAAATTACCGCTTATATACAACAACATATCTACGACAGTGATCTATTAAAAATTAGCAATATAGCCGCTCAATTCGGGAAATCGCCTGACCATCTAAACCGATATTTCAAAACTGAAACCGAAAGCACGATTAAAGACTACATTATTCGTTACAAATTGAACTTAGTTAAAACAAGACTCAAATTCAGTAATTTAACTGTATCAGAAATTGCTAGTGAATTGAATTTTACAGATGAAAGCCATTTGAATAAAACGTTTAAAAACGCGTTTGGGAAAACAGCCAAACAGTATAAAAACGAACCTAATAATTAAAGCAATTATGCAACGAATGCTATAAATTTGATTTTTTGGTGTTGATCAGTAGACTACTGGTTTAAGGCATAATTTTCATTCAAACAAAAAAGTTTTAACTACTCTTTCTGTATCAAATGCTGTAAGTCTGGATCGTTCTTAATTCGCTCAATTTCACTTTCTACAATATGCATAACATCTGATTTTATTAGTTTGTAATTACTCTCGATTTCCTGCTTCATTTTGTCCTCTCCGTGTTCATCAACAAAGGATAAAATTTCAGGTATCTTCTGATAGGCTTTGGTTTCGGCGGCTACCTTTTCATTATCCACTACAATTTCAGCGTGAAAAATCTTTTGCTCAATACGTTCGTCAAAGTTATCTGATACAGAACCTACAAACATACCTTGTGTAAGCGTAGAAATTTTGGAAGCTGGAATAAGGCTGTCTAACTGTGTGGAGATAGAAGTTGATTTATCGTTTCGGTTAATGGTCAAACTCTGGCGTTTCTGTAATACTTTGCCAAAGCGTTCCGAAAGACTTTTTGCTGTTTCTCCTACAACCTGACCACTAAATATATTACCAACGGTATTCTGAATAACCTTGGCTTCTTTGTCCCCATAATCTCGTATTAATTGCGAAAAATCTTGGAAACCCAAACACACCGCTACCTTATTACTTCTCGCTGTTGCGATTAGATTATCCAGTCCTCTGAAATAAATAGTTGGTAACTCGTCAATGATAACAGAACTTTTTAACTGTCCTTTTTTATTGATGAGTTTTACAATCCTTGAATTGTATAAGCCTAAAGCTGCCGAATAAATATTTTGACGGTCGGGATTATTGCCTACGCACAATATTTTAGGCTCTTTTGGGTTATTGATATCCAATGTAAAATCATCACCCGTCATTACCCAATATAGCTGCGGACTAATCATTCTTGATAACGGAATTTTTGCTGATGCTATTTGTCCCTGTAACTGGTCTTGTGCGCCACCTTGCCACGCATCCATAAAGGGTGAAAGATAATTTTCTAAATCTGGATATGAAGTCAAAATTGTGAATACGTCCGAATACTTTTTGTTTAGTAATTCGATAGCGTGCGGGAATGTGCAATACTTGCCATCTTCATAGATTTTCAGATACCAGATAATGGCTGCTAATAGAATGATTGGACTTTCTACAAAGAAATCGCCTTGCTTTTGTATCCACGATCTGTTAAGATTTAGCATAATGGTATAAGCAGCTTCGTAAGCATCCGAAATGTCCGTCATAAAATCTGGATTGAGTGGATTGCAACGGTGGCTCTTGCGTGGGTCGTCAAAATTGATGACATAAAATTTCGGCTGTACTTTGTACTTATCCCTGTGCTTCAGTAAATGATTATAGGCAATGGTTGAAAGGTCGTCAAACTTGAAATCGTAGATGTACATTGAGAAACCTTTTTCAATCTGTTGCTTGATGTAATTGTTTACAATAGCATACGATTTTCCCGAGCCTGGCGTACCCAAAACGATAGATGCCCTAAATGGATTTACAATATTTATCCAACCGTTGTTCCATTTGTCTTTGTAATAAAATTTGGTGGGTAGATTGACGGAATATTCGTTTTCCATGAGTTTGGTTTCCTGCTGAAAGCTCTCGTTCTCGTTATTGAAAACATCGTCCATCAAATTGTTTTTTAATAATCGACTCATCCAAACGCCAGCCATCAACAAAGCGATATAACCCAACGAAATAGTAAGAATATACAGAAATGTGCCCAATACTGGGGGTAATTTTAATAATGGTGTGTTCAGGAAGAACAATACAAAGCCAAAGCCCAAAGCCACATAAATTTTAGTCCAGGTTATCTTTTCGTTTTTTACGCCTTTTGTTCCCAAACAACTCAAAGCCAATAAGACCAAAGCAAAGACTTTTGTGTAAAGGGTATGTGAAAACAAACTTGCCGTTCGCTGAAAATTTCCTAATATTTTATTGATTACTTCTAACGTCCAGCCTCGTTCTAAAAAGAAATCGTAACAAAACCAATAAAGGTGCATAAGCACCAATAGAATACTGACTGCCCGCATAAAAGCCATTATTTTGGCAAGCCCTCTTAAATCGTCTTCTCCCTGCATTATTTTAAGTTTTAATGTTCAGGCGTGAATATAAGGCTCTATGTAATGGCTGTGTTAATGTGGTAGTGTTTGTCGTTTCGTGGCTGTGTTTGGCTAAATGACATATCAATAATACAGAGATTGTGTTACAATTTTCTGTAATCAGGTTACATCAACATCCATTTTCATTCGGAAATTTGTATTGTCAAAAAACTACAATATGAATATGTTAAAAATCTTAATTATTGTAACCAATATTAGCACCTATACCAGTGGTAAAGAAACCGGTTTATGGCTTAGTGAACTCACCCATCTTTATGATATGGCAGAAAAAGAAGGTTATGAAATTACTATTGCAAGCCCGAAAGGGGGCATTGTGCCCGTTGATCCTGAAAGTTTGAAATCTTTGATGCTCGATAAAATTTCCAAAGTTTATTGGAATGATACTTCTTTTCGGGAATTACTCAAAAACAGCAAACGTTTATCCGAAGTTTCCACTGAAAATTTTGATTTGGTTTATCTGGCTGGCGGACACGGCACTATGTATGATTTTCCAGATGATAAAAATCTACAAACCATCATTCGAAATCAATACGAAAGTGATAAACTGGTAGCTGCTATTTGCCACGGTGTTGGTGGGCTGCTGAATGTAAAATTATCCAATGGTGAATACCTGATTAAAGGTAAAAAAATTACAGGCTTCAATTGGTTTGAGGAAAGCCTTGCCGGAAGAAAAAAAGAAGTTCCTTTTAATCTTGAAGTAGCACTAAAAGAAAGAGGTGCTGTTTATAAAAAAGCCTTTATCCCAATGATGTCAAAAGTATTGATAAATGGAAATTTGATTACGGGGCAAAATCCGTTCAGCTCAAAAGAAACAGCTAAAGTAGTGAAGGTTGAATTAGCTAAACAACAAAAATAATATGCAAACGATATTAGGTGCCAATGGACAGATTGGCGAAGAATTGGCAAGAGAATTAAAAAGAAGTTATACCTCTGACATACGGATCGTTAGTCGAAATGCTAAAAAAGTGAATGCTACCGATACTGTTTTTTCCGCAGATTTATCAATAAGAGAACAAGCAATAGAAGCTGTAAAAGGCAGTGAAATTGCTTATTTCACTTTAGGTCTTCCTATGAGTTCCAATTTATGGGAGCAGCAATTCCTTATTATTCTTCAAAATGTAATTGATGCCTGTAAAATCAACGGTACAAAACTGGTGTTTTTTGACAATACCTATATGTACCCACAAGATGATCGTGTACTTACCGAACAAACGCCTTTTAATCCTGTGGGCAGAAAAGGTAAAGTAAGAAAAGAAATGGCAGAAATGATTTTAAAAGAAATACAGTCAGGCGAATTGGAAGCCGTGATTTGTCGTGCGCCAGAGTTTTACGGTCCTGGCAAAACGCAAAGCATTACCAATACCTTCATTTTTAACAATATCAAAGAAGATAAAAAATTGAAAGTTCCGCTAAAGGATACTAAAAAAAGAAGTTTGATTTGGACACCCGATGCAAGCAAAGCGACTGCATTAATTGGCAATACAGTTGATGCTTTTGGGCAAACCTGGCATTTACCTGTTGATGAAAGACATCTTAGCTATAAAGAGTTTATTGAACTGGCTGCCGATGTGTATAGTAAAGGACTGAAATACGCTGTTATGCCAAAGCTCTTGTTTCAAGTTGGCTCAATTTTCAATAAAAGGATAAAAGAATTGCTGGAACTGTTACCACGATACGAACACGACAATATTTTTGACGATACGAAATTCAGAAATCGCTTTCCTGATTTTACGATAACTACTTACAAACAAGGTATCGAACAGATTAAGAACGAGCAGCTTTCAATCCAAAAATAAAAGCACTAATTTAGCAATGTATAACCCCGTAAATCAACACATGAAAGCTCCGGAAAAAATTGGATCAATAAGTGCATTACATCAGTTTTTAGGATTGGTTAAGCCGAGCAATCCTTTGATTAGTGTATTTGATTTTGATGATGTAAAGCTTGAACCAGAAACCATTTTAAGTGCAGTTACCACAGATTTTTATGTAGTTGCTTTAAAAAAAGATTGTGCAGGAGGCAAGTGTAAGTACGGTAAAGAATACTATGATTTTGATGAAGGCATTATGTATTTTATTGCCCCGCATCAGGTATTGCAATTTGAAGATGTACTACTCAATGCTGTAAAGGGGTTTGTTTTAGTGGTACATCCCGATTTCCTTCACAGCTATGCCTTAGCTTCAGAAATTAAGAACTACGGTTATTTCTCCTATGCTACAAATGAAGCTTTACACCTTTCTGAGAAAGAAGAAGAAGCTATCATACACATTATAGAAAACCTAAGCAGTGAGATTTCCAACAATATGGATCATTTTACACAAGATCTATTAATATCCAATATGGACTTGCTACTAAAATATTGTGACCGTTTTTACAACCGTCAATTTTTAACCAGGAAAAAGGTTAATACTAATTTGCTTGCCAAGTTAGAAGTTTTACTAGATGCCTATTTTAAAAGCGAAAAGCTAGCGGAAAATGGTGTTCCTAGTGTTCAGTTGGTGGCAAGTGAACTGCATTTAAGCCCTAATTATTTGAGTGATATGTTACGCATACAAACAGGTCAAACTACACAACAACATATCCAAAACCGATTGATTGAAAAAGCAAAAGAACTTTTATCTTCTACCTCCATGTTTGTTTCTGAAATAGCTTATCAGTTAGGATTTGAGCATTCGCAATCTTTTCATCGATTGTTTAAAAACCGTACATCAGTTTCTCCAGTAGAATTTAGGCAGTCTTTTAACTAGTGCTTGTAAGCAGGATATGTTTTCCTATCTTCTGTTTTTCCTTTTAAGTTTTTTCTTCATCTTATTAGCAAAGTCTTGTTCTTCATAATCTTCTCCCTGAGCTTCGGGTAGTAAACCTCCTAATGCTTCAATCAAACCGTCTTCGTGTTTGTCCGTAGTTAAGAAATCAAACAAATGATGTGGTTCTTCCGCAGGAAGATCCGCATCATTTGTTGTAGATAGTTTGGGTTGTAAAACGGCAGGTTCTTTAATATCAGGTTTGATGTTATTATTCCAATAATCATTAAAAGTATTGGCTGAAAGTTCCTTTGTTAAACGTGAACCATTCCATACCGATTTTGAATTATGGTCAATAAATGTGATACCGTAAATGCGTCCAGTATCATTCCGGCGTATCACTACGTTAATGCCTTGTTCCGCTAATTTTCTTTTAAATGTCTGTTCATTATCCGTGGATTGCAGTGCAATGGTAACGGCAGATTTTAAAGTCTGCTTAATGGGATGATTTTTTAATGTTATTTTGCTCTTCTCAAAATGCAGTTCCAAACCCGCAAGCCCTGCACTTTTTCCAAACAAGGAAGCTTTGAAAGGATGTCCAGCTCTTTCTCCTTTTTCATTTAATGGAATGTAGAGTAAACCCTGCTGTGGCTTGCCACGTAATTCGCCTTCAACCTTTTTAGTAGTGATATTAAATAGCGAAAGTAAAGCATTGTATTCACCCAACGTTTGGAATTGATAATAGTTTTGAAGATGACGAACAACGGATGCAATCTGACTTTTAACATCTCCAGTTTTGTAATCTACCGGACGGAAAATCTTATCATTCTGCTTATGCTCTTTGTCGGTTGCAGGTATTAATCCGTGGTGTTTTTCGAGTTCTCTACAAACATTCATCGAACGCATTTTCTCGAATTTGTCGGAAATCTTTTTGCCCTGCTCGTCCACGCAAACCGATACAATATGTATATGGCTACGGTCAATATCGGTATGTTTGAAAACCACAAAAGGTTGTTCGCCGTAACCCATTTCCTGCATATACTGTTGTGCCATTTCCCGAAATTTGTCATCAGAAACCTTATCATTCGGGTCGGGATTTAGCGAAATATGCAGCGTATGTTTTTCTGTATTACGATTTGCAATTAGGTACGGGGCGAAAGATTGAGCCAATTGTGTCACGGTATATTGCCCATTTGCAGTTTCAATAATCTTATTTGTAAACAGAATTTGTCCGTTTTCCTTCTCAATTTTCAGATTATTGTATGCCAATGCACCATATAAATTTTCGCTCCTACCAATTTTTGCTATCATTTTTTAGACTGGTTTTTCAGATATTTTGTTTCAAATTCTTCTGCTAATTCAATTATTTGTCTGCATAACATCGCCATTTCTGCTGTCTGTTTTTCCAATTTATACAGGTAAGCCGCTGCCTTTTTCTCTGAAAAATTCTTGTACAACAGCTTAACAATCTGATTGTAATTCACGCCTACGGAGCGAAATTGGCTATGAAATGAGGTCAATCGCATATAGAAATCTACTGTTCCTTTGTCAATCTTAACCGACTTCATTTCCTTATTGAACAATAAGGCGATGATAAATTTTGCTTTATTGGGCATTCCCGATGCTTCAAAAAGCGATAAAAATTTGGCGTTTTCTTCGTCTGTAAGACGGAAAACGTGGCGGTGGATGCTTGGGTCGGTTTTAGGTGTCCGTCCGCCCTTATTCTGTTTTCTGTTACTATTCTCATTCATCATAAATCCATTTTTAATCTATACAAAACGCCGACTTCGGAGGACGTTTTCTGTCCCCTGCAAAGGGCAAGTTGTTTTGAGGCACTAACTCAGTTTCGAGTGCCTCGGAACACAACTTGCCGTGTTCTG
>WPCJ01305702.1_pt1 | contig 26184 bp, 31 predicted proteins | sample 5399831 | NCBI WGS metagenome assembly WPCJ01 (sample SAMN12869470, study PRJNA574797) | sludge metagenome | isolation source: wastewater treatment of pH10 | place: China:Beijing | collected 2019-05-20 | reverse complement strand
CGCGCACTCACCGGAGGCGGCCGTCCTCCGGGTGCTCGCTGCAGAGGCCGCGCCGCTCGCAGTCGACCTCGGCGTCGTCGAGCGCCCGGGCGCGGCCGAGCACTGGTTCGCGGGTGGGCTCTCGATCGGGCTCGACGCCGCAATCAACCGGCGGGCGAACGCCATCCGGCTGCCCCTCGGGCCGTTCCGCTACCACCTCGCACTCATCGTCGAGATCCTGACGCTGAAGCACCGGCGGTTCTCCGTGCGCATCGGCTCCTCCGACCGCTCGTTCACCGGCGTCCTCGCGACTGTCATGAACACCCGCGCGATCGGCGGCGGCATCAGGCTCGCACCCGGCGCCTCCGTGCACGACGGCAAGCTCGACCTCGTCGAGGTCACCTACGGCACGAAGCTCCGACTGTTGAGCGTGCTCGGGTTGCTCGCACGCGCCCGCCACGAGCACCTCCCGGAGGTCACGATCACCCGTGCCGAGCGGATACGTATCGACGCGGGCGACGAGGTCGCGTACTCCGACGGCGAGCGCGTCGGCACCGGCCCCTTCGAAGTGCGGGTCGCGCCCGGCGCCCTGCGTTTCCTCGCGTAAGGCAGCCGGCCCGGCCCCGGGCCTGGGCTACTCCGATCCAGACCTTCCCGGACTCTCCCCTGTCCCTGGGCCACCCCGCCCCTGCCCCTCCCCCGCCCGCTGGGACACCTCACCCTCGGCGAGTTGGCAGTTGTTGTCGCTCTGAGCGCGGCGTACCGACAACAACTGCCAACTCCTCCGCAGGGGGAGGCGGGGCGCAGCTATCGGCGTGCCCGATGGAGAGGTGCCATGGTGGGCGGTTTCCGCGGCATCACTTCGAGTTCACCTCATGTTTACCTTCCTGTCGGTCGCCGGTCACACCCGCTCCTTAGCGTTGACAGCGTCAGGCACTCGCCCGGCATTCAGGATCACACCACATCAGAATGGACACGACACTCGTGAAGTTCTCATCCACGATGAAGGCAGCCGCTGTCGGCGGCGCCGCCCTGCTTATCCTCACCGGTTGCGCTGCAAATGAAGCCGCACCCGATACCGGCGAAGAGACCACTCCTTCGTCGCTCTCCGGCACGCTCTCGGGCGCTGGCGCTTCCTCGCAGGATGCCGCACAGCAGCAGGGCTGGATCGCCGGCTTCCAGACTGCGAACGCCGACGTAACGATCAACTACGATCCCTCGGGTTCGGGTGCCGGCCGCGAGTCGTTCCAGAAGGGCGCAGTCGCGTTCGCTGGCTCCGACCGCGCATTCAAGGCAGAGGAGATCACGGCTGGTCCGTTCGACGCTTGCACGACGAGCGACATCGTCGAGATCCCCGCGTACATCTCCCCGATCGCACTCGTGTTCAACGTCGACGGTGTCGACAACCTGAACCTCGACGCAGACACCATCGCGAAGATCTTCACCGGCGAGATCACCAAGTGGAACGACCCGGCTATCGCTGCGGCCAACGCTGACGCTACGCTGCCGGACCAGGCAATCGTGCCCGTGCACCGCTCCGACAAGTCGGGCACCACCGGCAACTTCACCGACTACCTCGCAGCAGCCGCGCCGTCCGCGTGGACCGCTGGCTCGGTCGAGGAGTGGCCGGCAGAGATCACCGGTGGCGAGGCAGCCCAGGGCACCTCGGGCGTCGTTGAGGCAGTCAAGGGCGGCGTGGGCACCATCGGCTACGCCGACGCTTCGAAGGCCGGCGACCTCGGCACCGTCTCGGTGAAGGTCGGCGACGAGTACGTTGCGTTCACCCCCGAGGCCGCTGCAGCGATCGTCGACGCGTCGCCGCTCGAGGAGGGTCGCACCGACCACGATCTCGCGATCGCCCTCGACCGCACCAGCACCGAGGAGGGCGTCTACCCGCTCGTCCTCGTGAGCTACCTCGTTGGCTGCGAGAAGTACGAGGATCCGGCAAACGCCGAGCTCGTGAAGTCGTACTTCGAGTACATCGTGAGCGCTGAGGGCCAGGACGTCGCGGCCGAGGCCGCCGGTTCGGCACCCATCTCGGACACGCTCCGTGAGAAGGCCAGCGCAGCGGTCGCTTCGATCAGCTAACCCCCTGCTGGTGGATCCGGCGCCCGCTCACACGCGCCGGATCCACCAGGCTCCACCCGCTCTCCGCCTCACCCACTTCCACCGGAAGGCACTCCTCAAGTGACTGCATCCACGGCCACGCCGCGTCAAGTTCTTAGCCGCGGCGACCGAGTGTTCTCGCGCACGGCCATCGCCTCCGGCAGCATGATCCTCATCATCCTCGCCGCCGTCGCGATCTTCCTCATCGTGCAGAGCCTGCCCGCGTTCGTCGCTACGAGCGAGACTGCGTCGGTGCTCACCACAGACTTCTGGGGCTATGTCGGCCCCCTCGTGTTCGGCACCGTCTGGGCGGCGGTCCTCGCACTCATCATCGCGCTCCCGCTCTCGATCGGCATCGCGCTCTTCATCTCGCACTACGCCCCTCGGAAGCTGTCCCAGTTCCTCGGCTACCTCATCGACCTGCTCTCGGCCGTGCCCAGCGTCGTGTACGGCCTCTGGGGCATCCTGGTGCTCGCACCGGCTGTGCGGCCCGTCTACGTCTGGCTCAATGAGCACATGGGCTGGTTCCCACTGTTCGGCGGCACCGCGAGCGGCACCGGTCGCACGATCCTCACCGCGGCCATCGTGCTCGCCGTGATGATCCTCCCGGTCATGACCGCGATCTCGCGCGAGGTCTTCCTGCAGGCGCCGAAGCTCAATGAGGAGGCCGCGCTCGCCCTCGGCGCGACGCGCTGGGAGATGATCCGCCTCTCGGTCCTCCCGTTTGCGAAGCCGGGCATCATCTCGGGCGCCATGCTCGGCCTCGGCCGCGCTCTCGGCGAGACCATGGCCGTCGCGATGGTGCTTTCCGCCAGCGGCATCGTCTCCTTCAAGCTGCTCACCTCCGACAACCCGTCCACGATCGCCGCAAACATCGCGCTCACCTTCCCCGAGGCATACGGCGAGAACGTGAACGTGCTTATCGCGACGGGCCTCATCCTGTTCATCGTCACCTTCCTCGTGAACGCGCTCGCGCGGTGGATCGTGAGCCGTCAGACCGCGAAGACCGGAGCGTAATCATGTCCCTGACTGCAGCAGCAACGGCGGCCACCAAGCGTCGCAAGCTCACCGACAGGTTCGTCACCGTCCTCGTCACGGCCGCGTTCCTCGTCGCGCTGATCCCCCTCATCTCGCTCGCGATCACCGTCGTCTCGAACGGCATCGCGCGCTTCGACCCTGAGTTCTTCTCGTCGTCGATGCGCAACGTCACCGGCGAGGGCGGCGGCGCGCTCCACGCGATGATCGGCACGCTCCTCATCACCCTCGCGGCCACCGTCATCTCGGTCCCGCTCGGGCTCATGACCTCGATCTACCTCGTCGAGTACGGCCGCGGCCGCCTCGCGAAGACAATCACCTTCCTCGTGGATGTCATGACAGGCATCCCCTCGATCGTCGCCGGCCTCTTTGCCTACGCGGCCTTCGTGCTCATCTTCGGGCCCGGCGTGCGCATGGGCATCATCGGCGCCGTAGCCCTGTCCGTGCTCATGATCCCGGTCGTCGTCCGTTCGAGCGAAGAGATGCTCAGGCTCGTGCCCGGCGAGCTCCGCGAGGCGTCGTACGCGCTGGGCGTGCCGAAGTGGCGCACGATCCTGAAGGTGGTGCTCCCCACCTCGATGGCAGGCATCATGACCGGCGTCATGCTCGCAATCGCCCGCGTCATCGGCGAGACCGCTCCCCTACTCATCACCGCGGGCTTCACGGCAAGCATGAACTACAACCTGTTCAGCGACCGGATGCAGTCGCTCCCCGTGTACGTCTACACGCAGTTCGCGAACCAGGGTAACCCGGCCTCCGCGTTCATCGAACGCGCCTGGGCCGCCGCGCTCCTCCTCATCCTCATCGTGATGGCGCTCAACCTGTTTGCCCGCCTCATCGCTCGACGGTTCTCGGCCGTCGCACGCTGATCACAGACCACACCCACAGAAAGCAGCACATGTCGAAGCGCATCGAAGTTGAAGACCTCAACGTCTACTACTCGAAGTTCCTTGCAGTTGAAGACGTCTCGCTCACGATCGAGCCGCGCTCGGTCACCGCGTTCATCGGCCCCTCGGGCTGCGGCAAGTCGACCTTCCTCCGGACGCTGAACCGGATGCACGAGACGATCCCCGGCGCTCGAGTCGAGGGCAAGGTCATGTTGAACGACGAGGATCTCTACGCGCCAGGCGTCGACCCCGTGCTCGTTCGCCGCCAGGTTGGCATGGTGTTCCAGCGGCCGAACCCGTTCCCGACGATGTCGATCCGCGACAACGTGCTCGCGGGCGTGAAGCTCAACAACAAACGCATCTCGAAGAGCGATGCTGACGAGCTTGTCGAGAAGTCGCTGCGCGGCGCGAACCTGTGGAACGAGGTGAAGGATCGCCTGGAGAAGCCCGGCGCGGGCCTGTCCGGCGGCCAGCAGCAGCGACTCTGCATCGCCCGCGCGATTGCGGTCTCCCCCGAGGTGCTGCTGATGGACGAGCCCTGCTCGGCGCTTGACCCGATCTCGACGCTCGCCATCGAGGACCTCATCGCGGAGCTCAAGCAGGAGTACACGATCGTCATCGTGACCCACAACATGCAGCAGGCCTCGCGCGTCTCCGACCGCACCGCGTTCTTCAACATTGCTGGCACGGGCAAGCCCGGCAAGCTCATCGAGTACAACGACACGGCGACCATCTTCGGCGCCCCGACTGTCCAGGCCACCGAGGACTACGTCTCGGGCCGCTTCGGATAAGGACTCGCTGGCCCCAGGGCCAGTCCTGACTGGGGCCAGCCCTGACTGGAGCCAGTCCCGCCCGGCAGTGGGGCCCGACGCGCCCCACCCCGGCCGCGCGGCCGCTACGTCTGGGATCTGCAATGTACATGCCGGCTTCGTAGCCGTGGGGCATATCTCCTGCAGATCACATACGCACGGACCGCGCGGCACAGTGGGCAGGCGCTTGCTTGCCAGCTCCAGAACTACCCCCAGCCCCGGAGCTACCCAAAGGCACAAAAAGACCGAGCCGCAGAACGCCTCTCGGCGGAAGGCCGCTCGAAGCGGCGAATTTTGGAGCCCGGGGAACTGCGGCCCGGCACCGTCAATTGTACCCGGACTCGGGTGTGAGCCAAGTCCTTAGCCCAGAGTGCCGTCCCGCCAGCGCCGTGCGGCCCCATCGAGCTCGCGGGCGATCGTCGCGTACCGCAGCGCCCTGGTCGTGAGCTCGGTCCCGTGAGCCTCGTCGTGAAGGTCCCGGTCATCAGCGAGTTCGGCGGCGCCCGCCGCCATCACCCTCGCGTATGCGCCGGCGCGGTCGAGGGTCACCCCAAGATCACCGACGAATGCGCCGCGGAGGATTCGGTCGCACAGCTCGGCGATGGTGTCGGGCGTGGCGGGTTCCACCGCGCCGACGACGATGGGGTCGATCGTCCCGATCCTGCGCGACCCGCGGGAGAACAGGTCGGCTGTGCCCTCGGGATCCGCGACAGTGATGCGGCGAAGCAGGTAGAGCCGCCAGAGCACCCCGGCGAGCGAGTGTGGGCTCTCGCGGGCCCAGAGCTCCGCGATGTCGTTGATGCCGTCGCCCGCGGCGACGTCGACCACGCGGCGCACGATCTCGGGATCGGCGACCTGGCGCACTCGGTGGAGGAGGGCCCACGACGTTTCCTGGGCGAGCCGGTGGGCCGCCTCCGGATCATCGGAACCGATAATGCCGTCAAAGGCTGCGGAAGGCTGGAGGATCGGGCGCTGGTGTTCTCGTGTCATACGGGGAGCTAGGTTACGCGTTTCCACGTCGGAGCGCGAGCGCCGCCCAGATCAGTGAGCCGCCGATGAGCGTCGTCATCAGGCCGGCGGCGAACGCCGCAAGGATGAGCGCGAGCGACGGCCAGATGAGTGCGGCGATGCCGAGGGCGACCAGCACCGCGGGGATAGCGATGAATACCCAGTGCAGTGCCTGTCGCATCCGGATCGCGATCGCAAGCCAGATCGTTCCGACGAAGAGCATCATCGCCGCGACAAACCCGACGAGCATGCTCACGGTGAGCTCCGGGAAGGCGAGCGCGACGACGCCGAGCACGATGAACAGGATCGCGGCCGGCGTGCCGAACCCGCGTGCTCGGGAACCGACTAGCGTGGCAATGCCGTTGCCGATGAGGGCGGCCCCGATGAGGAACGCAAGAATCCGGCTCGCCGCGAAGAACGGCCAGATGAGCAGGCTCATGCCGATGAGTACGGTCACGATCCCGACGGCGAGCGGCACGCTCCACGGGAAGTTGCGGGATGGCCGTCGACCGGGCTGTGACCCCTCGGGGATAAGCTCCCAACTCATGCGGTGTCCCTTCGCTCAGGTGTCGCCCGTGGCGTCGCGATCGCGTCGCCCGGCGCTGCTTCCACTGTAAACGCCCGCAGCTGTGTGGTGTGCTGCGTGCGCTTTCGGCGCAATCCAGGGGATTTTGGGGTGACTGTGAAAATCACAAAAGCCCTTGACTGACATTGGGAACCGACAATAATTGAGAACCAAAGAGAGAGGGGAAACTCATGGGATTCTTAGCTTTCATCGTACTCGGGCTCATCGCCGGGGCCATTGCAAAGGCGATCATGCCTGGCAAGGGCGGCGGCGGCTGGTTCGCGACGCTCATACTCGGTGTCGTCGGTGCCGTCGTCGGCGGCTGGCTGGGCTCACTACTCTTCGACGCCCCGCTTGAGGAGTTCTGGTCGCTCCAGACCTGGGCCCTCGCGATCGGCGGCGCGCTCGTCGTGTTGCTCGTCTGGGGAATGATCACCGGGCGCCGCAAGGAATAGCCCACAGGAACACGAAGCCGGCCTGGTTGAGAGAACTCTCTCGACCAGGCCGGCTTCGTTTGCGTTGTGCCCCCAGTAGGGATCGAACCTACGACCTGCGGATTAAAAGTCCGTAGCTCTGCCGCTGAGCTATAGGGGCGTCAGCTTCCAATGCTACACGTCCCATGAGCCAATCGGCGGACACCTCGAACGTGTCGGCGATTGCACTGATCTCTTCGAGACTCCACCGAGACACACGCTTCATCTTCTGGTTGAACTTAGATGCGCTCATTCCAAGCATCATCGCCAGCTCGCGCTGTGAGAGTGGACGATTCAGGAACATCAGATAGTTCACACGCTGGCAGACGACCTCATTCAGGTCCAGCTCTTCAGAAATAGCAATTTTTGCTCCCATACGCCAATAGTAGAACATTTTCTATGTTGTTTAAAGCGTAATCATTCGAATTCCGCACTGCTTATTCCAACATCGCAGATTCTTTGATTTTCTGTTACGTTGTGTCCATGACGAAAACACAAGTGGCCGAACTCGCCGCTCTAAACGAGTCTGTGGGTCGCGCTGACCGCGATGCTGCATGGATCGCTAGGCGGCTCGGCAAGAACTACCAGTGGGTTCGCCGTCGCCTCCGCGGGATCACTCCGCTGAGCCCAGGCGATCGCGAGTTGATTGAGTCTGCACTCCGGACCAATTAACCCAGCAAAAAAGATGAGCCCCCGGAGCGGCAACTCCGGAGGCTCAGTGACATCCCGGAAAGGAATATCGAAGTGTCTCACTACTATGACACATCCTCGCGCGCAGATGAACAGCTTCCCAGCAAATTCACTAGCAACGAGGAAGCCCATTCTCTCACTGAACCCCGTGAACCGCGTGGGTTTCTCATCAAGGTCTATAGCCTCATGTACGGCACCGGCCTGGTATGGATCGCAGCCGTGGTTGCCGCGGTGTTCACCTTCGGCTGGGGAGCAACGATCGTGTTCCTCAGTCTCGCGTGGGCGTCAGTGACGGCAATCGGTTCTAACCCCGAAGCCCCCGCACTCCCACTCGCCCAGGGCGGCACCGCGCTAGCCGCGGCTATCGCACTCACCATCCTTGCCGTGCTGATGACCAGGGCATTCCGTCGAATGATCAACCACGGCCCACGCCAAAGTCAGGGTTGAGGCGGCCACAATGAGCAACGAAGCAATTCACTGGGCCTGGAAACAGGAGACTGGGTCACCCGTCACAAAGCTCATCCTCCACGTGCTCGCAGACCTCGCAGATGAGAACCACTCATGCTTCCCTTCGATCGAGCACATTGTCGCGAAGGTCGAAGCTAGCGAGAAGACTGTTCGACGCAAGCTTGAGGATCTGGAGGCTGCTCATCTGATCCGCAAGGAACGGCGGTATGTCCAGTTCGGGCAACGGCTCACGGACCGCTACTACTTGGATGTTGAGGGTCAGGTCTCGGCGATCGCTGCATTAGCGGTCAAATTGACCGGTAATGGTGACATCGAGGAGAAACCCCAGGTCAGCGCAGTAGAGGTCAATTTGACCGGTAATGGTTCTACTGCCGCTTCATTAGCGGTCAACTGTGACCGCTACACAAGGACCCCTCATGAGATAAGAGATAAATCTCTTATCATCGAGGATCCTGCGGATCCCGAGGCTGCGCCGCGACAAATTCAAAATGATCTGGAGTCCAGGAGTGGTGATCTGGAGTCCGCCAAGGACTCCAGTCCCGCCCACGGAGGCTCCGAGATTGAACAGGAACTGCGGGAGATTCATCCGACGCTCACTGTCGCGGCCGTCACGGCTCGGCTCAAGGTCGCGAAGGCCGAGGACGTCGACCTACTCAACGCGGCAAGAGTGATCCTTGGACGTGCGACCCGAACGGTCTCGGCACCTGCCGCGTTCGTTGCTGCGGCGATCGACAGGACACCTGACGCGTGGCGGCCGCAGCTTCCAGGGTTTGAACCTGGTGATCTCGATGGGCCGCTAACCTCGCAATTTGACGAGCTGCGAGCACGCGAACGCACCGAGACTGTCTCGTGCAGCCTTGGCGAGCACGACTGGGGGGATGAGTGGCTTGCCGAGACCGACCGCGGCTACTGCGTCCGTCCCCGCTGCAACACGGCCCGCCGCTCAGTCGACCCGGCATATGCGGAGCTCGAAGCGCGCCTGTTCGAAGGGAGTCTCTGATGGGCAGGATCATCAAACGCGAAATTGTCGGATTCACGTGTGAACTCCGCAGCTGCGGCCAGACCGTCCGCACTCACCTCGGCTATCCAGCGAACGGCACCTGGCACGACCAGCTCGAAGAACTCGAGCGACTGATTTCGCTCGGTTGGGGAATGGTGCTCCACTCCCAGCTCCGGACGTACTGCCCAGAACATATCGAGCGAGTCTGGGACTGCACCTGCCGGACACACCCAACCAGGGCAAGCCTCTGCACTTCCCACAACACCGAGTCCGCCAGCCTCGTCTGGACGGCACACGACACCCCTCAGCAGGTAAAAGAATTCAGGAAGGTTCTCTCATGAACGACGGCATCATCCAGACCCCGATCCAGCAAGATTGGAAGCTCGTTCGCGTCGAGGACGTGATCGTCAAGGAGCGACTTCGCGACTACGACGAGGACCACATCAACCGCATTCGTCGTTCCTTCAGGGAGCTCGGTGGCCAGCTTCAACTGCAGCCGATCGTGCTCGATGAGCGAATGATCCTCATCGACGGTGCACATCGTCTCGAGGCCGCTTCACGCGAGGGTTGGGAGTTCATCTCCGCACTCATTTGGACCGGCGTCACTGAGGAAGACCGCCCCATCCTCGAAGCCGAAGCAAACATCGTCCGCAAGGACTTCAGCCCGGTCGAGCTCGAACGCATCTGGAAAGAGCACTACGAACCCGCAACACGAGCGAAGGCGCGGAAAACTCAAGTCAAAAATCTCCGCCGAGGTGACGATTTCCCCGTTACCGGTAATACCGGTAACGGGGAAATCGTGGCAGTTTCGAAGGTGGCGCGTGAGACTGTAGGCCGGGATATCGACTGGTTGAACAAGGTCACCGATGTGCGTGCCCTGGCTGAATCGACCACTGCGCCGGTCGAGCTGAGGGCTGCGGCTGAGCGCGGCATCGAGAAGCTCTCGAAGCCTGGCGCGAAGGTCGACCCGGTACACAAGGAGCTCCTAAGACTCCAGGACGCCTTCAGCAAGAAAGGCCAGGCCCCAACGGAGCGGCGCGCGGAGGCGCTGGAGAAGACGCTCGACAAGCAAGTCACCGAATCGACCCTCCTCGCAGAGAAGTACAGCGGCGAACTCGGATCCGACCTCGTGGAAGCAGCTGGTGTCGTGCCCGCCGGCGGTGAGAGTGTACGCGCAATCCGCGTCGCCCTCACCCACGCACTCGCAGGCGCGATCATCGTGGAGTGCCGGACGTCGGAGAACCCGGCGGCAGCGCTGCGACCCATTGGGCAGGAAGTCGTTGACCTCCTCAACATGCTCACAACGAAGCAACTCGGGTTGGAGGCGTGAAATGGGATCCAAGATTGAGCACTTCGACGTGTGGCGTCAGCGCATGGCGTTCACCGCTCTCGCCGACAGCCCCGATTTTCTGAATACGGCTGAGGGCGCGGCACTCATCGAACAGATCCGGCACCGCAGCGCGAAAATGATCGTGTGGGAAGCCCGCGAGATGGACTTTGTTCTCGAAGCAGACGACGTGGTGAACGGTGCGATCCTCCTCCTCACCGAGCAGGACGGACGCATCTCCCGCTACATCGCGTCCGCCGACGGAGAGCCGTGGGGGTATTTCTACACCTGCCTCAAGGGTTGGGCGCGCCAGCAGTGGGGACACCGGGGAAGCTCCCTCGAGGCTCTCGAAGACGTCGTTCCAACGGGGGGCAAGCCGGAGGACGATCTGACACCGCTTGAAGAGGTCGTGCGTCTCACGTTTGAGACGCTGTCACCCCATACTCCTGAGCGGCTGCACCCGGAGCTTCTGGAGCTGTTGCGGTGGCTCGCGGCGAACCCGCCGCAGCGGCTCTCTTACGAGACCGGTGACAAGGTTGCGGCGCACAGGTTCGCGCCAGCGTTCTCGATCATGCAGGTCACGGCCGTGATGAATATCGCGTGGGGTGGCAGGCCCCGCCAGGCGGACACGAGCCTGTTTGGGCAGTACTTGCTCGATGATTTCTTCCGCCCTTCAGAATCGCCCACGCATGCTCGGGCGCTCACATATTTCAAGAAGCAGATGCGTGCGGGCGATGGCGGCTCGCGCATGCTCACAGATTGGCCAGCACGATGAAGAACAAACCCACCCGCAATTGGCATCTCGTCCTCACGCTCGGGATCCCGCTCACCATCGTCGGAGCTTCCGCAATGGCGATCTCCTACGCCACACTTATCGATGTCGCCCGCGTGAACGGGCTCCCACTCCCGGAACTCTTCCCCGTCCTCATCGACGTCGGCACGGTCGCGACCATGATCGCCGCCGCACAGTTCCGCCTCCGTGGCATCGACGGGCGCTGGCTCGCCTACGTCGCGTTCATCGCCCTGTCCGCGGTATCGATCGTCGCGAACGCGTCGCATGCGTGGCGTGCAGCAGACATGACGGTAACAACGCCGTGGGCGGCAGCGATCCTCGCAGCAACACCGCCGGCGGCGCTCCTCGCGATCACGCACCTGGTGATGATGCTCATCCCGGACGAGAAAGAGCGCGCGAAGCTACAGGCGGTCCGCGAGAAGCAGGCCGAGGCTGAGGCCCGTCACCGCCAGTCGATCCAGCAGCCGGCCTCAGTTCCAGCAGCGGCCCCGGTTACGCCTGCGGCTGCAGTCGCTGCGGTCTCCGCTCCTGCGGCCCCGTTGCGGCTTGTAGAGCAGGACAAGCCTGCCGCAGCCGATCAGGCTGAGGTACGCGAGAAAGTCCTCGCCCACATCGCAGAGCACGGCGAAAGACCCACGGGTGCGATCGTTGGCGACTGGCTCGGCAAGAGCTACAAGACCGGTCAACGCTTCCTCCAGAAACTCGAGGAATCAGGCGAGCTGAACGCGGCACCCGTGTCCGCCGGTGTCTCGGGGATCATGGCTTGAACGCGTCAGCGCCCAAGCCTCGGGAGATCTGCCCGGCGGAGCACCGGCATGAGGCGAGCAGCACCTGCTACATCACGCACCGATGCGGCTGTCTCAAATGTCGGGCCGCGCACAAGGAGCGCACGGATCGTCGCATCAAGCTCCAGGCGTATGGCCGGTTTGATTCTGGTCTGGTCGACGCCGTCCCGGTCCGGTATCACCTGCACATGCTGAGAGATTCCGGCCTCGGCTACGCACGGATCGCTGAACTCGCAGGCGTTGGGCAGACCGCTGTCCGGAACCTGCTCTATGGCCGGAGCGCGTCAGGCCCGAGAAATCGGGAATGGTTGAATCGTGTGAAGCGGGAAACCGCAGAGCGCATCATGGCAGTCTGGCCGGCCCCAGAGCTCCTTGCCGACGCACAACTCGTTCCAGCGTTGGGAACTCACCGCCGGATTCAAGCCCTTGTCGCCCACGGATGGTCGATGTCGAAGCTTGCTCAGAAGATGGGCTGGGAGGTGCAGAACGTGTCGGCAATGCTGCGCCGTAGCCAGGTGGAAGCACGCACAATGCGAAAGGTGTCAGCCATGTTCGACGAGCTCTGGAACGTCGCCCCTCCCAGCGCGACTCGGGCAGACCGCGGCGCGATCACCCGCGCCCGAGGCCATGCGAAGGCTCACGGATGGGCCCCAGCTCTCGCATGGGACGACATTGACACCGACACAGAGCCCGAAGGGCTCACCGATTCAACCGACGTCAAGAACGTCGCCTAATTCCCGAATGTCTGACCTCAGCCCTACAGTGACTTGTAGGGGGAAAATTTGTTACTGGTGTAAAGAAATGACTGACATGCATACGAACGAAGAACCCACCCAAGTGGACGAGCCTGTCACCGTGGCAGAAGACGCAGCGCCTGCGAAGAACACCCGCCGACGGAACATCGTCATCGGGGCGAGTGCCGCAGCGGTCCTCGTGCTCGGCGGTGCCGCCGCACTCGTACTCCCGAAACTCGTCCACGATCACCGTGTGGACAGCTATCACGAGCTCCAGGCCGAGACGACTGCACTCCTAGAACAGATTGGCGAAAACACTGCACGACAAGACGCAGCGGACGGCCTCTTCGAACTGTCAACCAGGGAAGCAGGCGTGCTCGCGACAGCGCTTGCCGAAACTGGGAAGACCAGTGAGCCGGTCGTCCTCAAGGCAGACGCCGCCGCTGTCACCGAAGCTGGAACCAAGCTAGACGAAGCCGTAGCGGGCATCGATGTGGACGAGGAGCTCAGCGAGAACGCGACCACGCTTGAGCACGCTGTGAAGGAAGCGCGTGAGGGTGATGCTGAGGCTGCGAAGCAAGCCGAAGCCGACAAGAAGGAACCGCCCGCCCCCTCTGTCGCAGCGACCTGGCACGAGATCTCCATTGATGAAGCGGCAGCGCTCGCGTTCCCCAAGGACACGACACCGACAGTCGGACTCGTAGCGGACGCCTCAGTGACCTCTGAGACGGTGACGAACGCCCAAACGTTCCTTGAAGAAGTCACGAAGAACGCCGACACGGTGAAGAAGCAGCTCGCCAAGAAGACCGCAGCTCTTGACAGCCTTGCTTCCGAGGTCGACGCTGCACTTTCCTCGCTCGAGAGTGCAGCCCAGCACGCGCCCGGGCAGGCGCCGAAGGTGACTGAGGCGGCGAGCAAGGCCGGCGACACGAAGAAGCTCACGGAGGCTGCAGCCGCAGCCGCAAAGCCTGAGCTTTCGGGGTTCGCGCTCAAGAACGCCGTCGACGCATATATTGCCCAGGCGAAGGCTGTGCAGAAGGCGCACGCTGACCAGGAAGCCAAGGAAGCTGCTGAAGCTGCCGCCGCAGCGGCAGCAGCAGAGGGCGCTGCCGGATACACAGACCCCGGTACCGGCGCGTACGTGCCAGTAGAGCAGGGCTGGGGCGGCGGAGGCTGGGCCGACCCCGGAACCACCGGTGGCGGCTGGACCGGAGGCGGAAGCACCGGTGGAGGAAGCGCAAACACCGGCGGCGGAAGCGGGTCTACCGGCGGCGGGAACACCGGTGGAGGCGGCGGCACTGGTGGTGGCAACACCGGTGGCGGTGGATACACACCGCCCCCGCACCAGTGCCCTGCAGCGCCTCCCGGCTGGTACGACAGCGGGTCCACGTTCAACGGCTGCCCAATCTATGCACCTCCTGGGTCGGGTGGAGCTGACGAGTGGTAATCCGTCTCTAACCCGAAAAGTGGCCTCCACTGTGAAAGTGAGGGCCACTTTTTTGTGACTGCGCGGGGTTTTTCATCGAATGTTGTGGCTCAGGGAACGCGATACCTGAGGCGGGGGGCCACGTCACTCTAGAGAAAGAACAGGCAAAGCATTGCAACCACAACCAGCACTTAACCGGCGCCAGCGCCGCAGATTGGGGAAACCAGTCGCGGTGCTCCTCGCGGGCCTCGTGCTCGCGAGCAGCGTCGGAACGATCGACGTGTTCCAGCAGCCGACCGCAGCGCACGCTATCTCCGAAGGCGCCGGCATCAACACGATGGGCGGCTTCATCGGCGGCTTCCAGCACTCCAACGGCCAGATCGTGTTCTGCGTCGAGATGGGAATGCCCCCGCAGCTGGGCATCAACCCAGCACTCGGCGCAACAGCAACGTTGCCGGCCTACACGGCAACCGAGTTCCACTCCGGCGTCGGGAACTGGACCAACATTCAGGCACCAGCTCTTTCCGGGAACGGGCTGAAGACGATGAACAAGGTCATGTCGAAGTACGGGCAGACCGCGAACGCGAACCAGGCCGCCGCGGTCCAGATCGCGATCTGGGAGATCCGGGCCGCAGGAGCCAACGCTTCGTATCAGAGCATGCTCTCTGCGATGAAGGGCGCAGTTGATCCATCGATCGTCTCGAACGCGATGGCGATGATCAAGGAGGCCCAGGCAAGCGACGCAGCAGAGAACGCCCCAGGCGACCCCCGCATCTTCGGCACTGGCTCGTACAAGGGCCATGTCGTCGTCGACCCAGGGACCACCGAGCTGACGATCACGAACGGCATCTTTGATGCGACGGGGTCAAACAAGATCACCTTCCCCGGCGGCACGAAAGGCGTTCAAACTGTCGCCTGGACCGGGCAAGCACCGTATGACGACAAGTCATGGGGCCGCTACTACCGGGTCACCGTCAACGGCAAATACCAGTACCAGTCCAGCCCCGCAGAAGTGTCCTTCGGACACCCCGGAGGATACGGGCAGGGCATCGCAGCAGGCACCGCGAGCAAGCCCGTCACTGGCAACTACAAGGCCGTCGGTGTTGACCCCGACACGCTCTGGTCGCCCGTCTTGACGACCGAGACCCCGTCCAAGTTCGTCAAGCGAGGAGAATCGTTCAGCGACACCATCACCTTCGGCATCGCTGAAGGGTCAAACCCGTGGCGTCAATCGTTGACTTCAGCTGGCGAGTCACGGTTTGCGCCGATCAAGGCTGAGGGCACTCTCTATGGTCCCTTCCTTCAGGATCCGGCTCTCAACCCGTCTGCGACACCGCCGAAGGGTGCACCCGTGGCGGCGACTGCATCAGTCACTACTGATTCGAAGAAGGGCCCCGGCACCTACACCGTCGAGAAGATCGGGAAATCTGAAGAGGCCGGCTACTACTCCTGGGTCTGGAAGATCCAGGGTAGCGACCAGCTTGCTTCCGTAGTTTCGCCTCCGAACGGCATCGACGGTTCCCTACCGAAGAACTATTTCTTCACGGATGGTTTCGGACAGGCCACTGAGGGCCAGCTGACTCCGACAGAGCTGCGCTGGTCGACGAAGGTCGCAAAGAAGCAGGTCTCGATCGGCGGGAAGGTCACCGACGATGTAGACGTGACGCTGCAGAACGGCGGCTGGCTCCAGAACGCTGAGGGCAACCGCACTCCGTTCACCCTCCGTGGAACGGTCTACCTTGCCGACAAGAAGCCCGTGCAGCAGCCCGTCGCGCCTGAAGGCGCTCAGGTGCTCACCACGACGAAGCAGACCGTTGACAGTGTCGCGAAGTTCACGTCGAAGGACATTAAGGTTCCGCTGAGCACGAAGGCGAAGTACGCCACCGTCCAGTGGTGCCTGGTAGATGAAGACCAGACCGACGATGCCAAGGGCAAGGCTGAGGAGTGGTGCGACGACTACGGCGTGCCCTCTGAGACGTTCAAGATCGTCGGCCCCGAGGTCGAAACTCAGGCCATCGAGAAGGGCTCCGTCGCGGGCACCATCCACGACGTCGCAACCGTCACCGGTGGACTCCCTGAGAACGCGAAGACCGAGATCGAGTTCGAACTGTTCCTGAAGCCCGAGGCCGGCCAGCCCAAGTACGACGAGAACTGGAAGCCGATCCTTGACGAGAACGGCGAGACCGTGCTCTGGGCAGAGGACGAGGTCCAGGATCCCGCCGCAGTGTGTGAGGCGCAGCCGGTCGCGAAGACCGATCGCGTCGAGGTCACGAAGCTCGGCGAAGTGAAGTCCCCTGACGTGTTCACCCACTCAACCGGTACCGGTTACTGGGTCGAGCGTACGATCATCACGCCTGAGGATCCGAAGGACGGTGAAGAGTTTGAGTACTCGCGCGGCCGCTGCGGCATCCCGAACGAGACGACCGTGATCGAGGGGCCTGAGGTAGAGACGCAGGCGATCGAGAAGGGCGAAGTCGCGGGCACCATCCACGACGTCGCAACCGTCACCGGCACCCTCCCGAACGCGTCAAAGACTGAAGTCGAGTTCGAACTGTTCCTGAAGCCAGAAGCCGGCCAGCCCAAGTACGACGAGAACTGGGAAGCAATCGTCGACGACAACGGGAAGGTTGTGCTGTGGACTGAGGAAGAGATCCAGGACCCAGAAGCGGTGTGCGAAGCGCAGCCGGTCGCGAAGACCGACCGCGACGAGGTCACCGAGCTTGGTGAAGTGAAGTCACCGGACGTACTCACGCACTCTGCAGGCATAAGCTACTGGGTCGAGTCCACGATCATCACCCCGAACGATCCTGAGGACGGCGAAGAGTACGAGTACTCGCGCGGCCGCTGCGGCATCCCGAACGAGACCACAGTGATCGAGGAGCCCAAGGTACGCACCGAGGGCAAGACCGTCACCGTTGGCGACGAGATCTGGGACACCGCGTTCACGAGCGAGCACGGCGACCTGTCGGAGCTCACGGGTGTCGAGTACAAGGTCACGTTCAAGGCCTACACGCGCGAGGACAGCAAGGACATGGTCTGCTCCCCGGAGAACGAGATCAAGGACTTCGAGGACAAGACCGGTGTTGTCGTGTCCGAGCCTGGCAAGTACGAGTCGAACAAGGTGAAGACAACCGAGAAGCACATCGGTCTCGGCGGCTACCAGGAGACCTTGATCCGTGTGGAGAAGGGTACTGAGATTGAGGTCGCTGTCGGCAAGTGTGGTGAACCGTCAGAGAACCTCGAGGTGCGTGAGAAGCCTGTCGTCCCTGGTCCACTCGCTACGACCGGCGGTAACGTCGCTCTCCTCGCCGGCCTCGGCGGCGGTGTGCTCCTCCTGGGCGCAGCGGCAGTACTCGCGGCGAAGCGGCGCGGCCGCGCTGCAGGCGCAGAGGAGGTGATCGCTACAAACTAACCTCGAACTCCCCTAAGCATCCCCTGATTTTCCGGTGGAAGTTGTGCCCCTATCCATTGACCAGGCTTGGGAACAACGTCTGTCATGCAACACCCTCCGTGGGGTACATGCGGGGAGATACGGCAGGCGCGTCTGATCGCTCCTCGCCTACCTGATCGAACCGCATTATGAATGCGCAACACGCAGCATCTGCCTCCGCTCCATGCGCACAACTGCCCCGCACTCGCTCCACATAGAGCAAGTGCGGGGCAGTTGTGTCGTCACCTCCCCACACCGGAACCGGGTACCAGAGGCGCCGCGACCTGGCGTAGGAGTAAATCAACGATGTATCGAGTCCCGCTCTCCCAAACCCCCTTGTTCGAGTCGGGAACCCGGCCACCATACTAATCGAAGAAACCGCTCGGTAGAGTGGCCAGCATGGGGAAGACTGATGGGATTGTTACTCGTTGCATCGATGAAGCTCGGGATGAGCTATCGGAATTCACGAATGGGAGGGCGTTCACTCCGGGGAACTTTGGCGTCTTTCATGACCGTGTTCAACGCATCTTAGAGTCACTTACTGAAGCAGTTGAAGCGCTCGCTGAAGACCGGATAAACCGACGTGATGATGCGGAGCCCGCTAGATAGCTACACGTGGCTAGTTGCTTCCGAGGAGCGTCTCCCGGAGCGCTTCAGTTCGAGAGATCGCGTCGTCGAGCTGCCGCGCCCGGTCCGCGAAGGTCTGGCTGTCAGCGGATAGGTTCTCGCGTTCGCGTCGCGCCTGCGCGATTTCCTTGTCTAGGAAGTCGAGGGTGTGGGTTCTGATGTGTTCAGGGAGCCTCCGGAAGCCCGCCTCCGGCGGAGGAACCAGCTCGGGTGGCGTGGCGTGCACCAGGACCTCGGTGCTAGACGCTTCGTTACTCATTGACTTGGGCTCCCTCGCTCAGGCCTGATCTGAAAAGATCTTCGACGCTAGTTGCTGTATTGCTCCGACAGGCTGGGAATAGATTATCCCCGAGCCGGGGGTAGGGCGCGGCAGGCGCGCCCCATCCCCCTGCCGCGGCTAGGACTTCTTTCGTCCGGTGATCAGGCCCCAGATGAGCAAGACGACGATAGAACCGCCGATCGCTAGTGCCCAGGACTGTATCGACCAGAAGTTCTGTAGCGACGCGTCGAACAAGATCGATCCCAGCCACCCTCCGACCATCGCCCCAATGACACCTAGGACGAGTGTTGCGAACCATCCGCCACCGTGCTCACCGGGGAGGATGGCCTTGGCGATAGCGCCCGCGATCAGCCCGAGAAGTGCAAAAGCTAGAAAACCCATGAGTCGTCCTTTCGTTGGATGCTTAGTCAAACGGCCACAGGTGCATACGTCAAGAGCAACCAACTCCGCTTTCGGGCATGTGGCCGACTCGCCATTCCATTCGTGAAGGCATAGCGGACGAAAAAGCGCATCACCGCGCCATCCAAAGGGCGTCTTCGCACTTTCGGCAACCGCCTCAGTGATGATCAGGTTACCTAGAGTTCATCCAATGGAAAGATAACTTTTCGGCCAACGCATCGACTTTCTGGGCCAAACAAATGAGGATGGGCCCAAAGGACTCACCGGCGCTGCAGCACTCGGCAGCTGTGCCGTGAGCGCTCCGAGAGGGGTTCGAATGGCGTTTCATCACTCACTTTCTCTGCGAGTAGCAAGCGACATGGTGCTGGTGCCTCGAGCAGCTGACGGCGACGAGGACGCGCTTCGTGCGTTGATCGTGCAGCACGCGCCCACCATGCGGGCGCTAGCTAGGCGCCTCATGGCGACTGACTGCGAGGTCGACCGAGTCGTTCGCCAGGCCTTCATGATCGTTCTCACCAGTCTCGACGGCGGGGAAGACGACGCTCGAGGATTGAAGATGAAACTTCTGCAGCACACGTGCCGGGAGTCGCTCGCGCGCAACTCTTACCTTGACGTGCTCAAGAGACGTGAAGACGGATACCGCTACAACGAGTGCAGCTAACGCCGGATAGACATAGGCGCGAGGGTGAAATGAGAAACGGCCTCGTTCCAAGGGATGGGGATCGCTTGGAACGCGGCCGCACCTCGTTTATATCAGTCTCAGGTTGTACGTGCAGGACCAGCTTGTTAGGCGGTGATCGACTTCCCCTCAGCTGCTTCAGTCGACGGCATTGCTACCTCGATCTTCCGCGGCTTTGCCTTTGCGTTCAGCGGAAGGATGACGCTGAGGACACCGTCCTTGTAGGTGGCGCTGATGTTCTCAGTGTCGATGCCCTCTCCGATGCTGAACTGTCGCAGGTAGGCGCCTTCTGCGCGTTCCTGTGTCAGCCACTTCACACCTTCGGAGTTCGCGCCTGAACGGTACGCGCGGATCGTGAGTAGCTGGCCGTCGACGTCGATATCGAGGCTGCCTGGGTCGATTCCTGGCATGTCAGCTGTCAGGAAGTAGCGGTCCTGGTCTCGGTAGAGATCGACGGGCATTGCGCGTGGCGCGGTGCGCGCCTGCAGCATGCCCGTAGCGACTCGTTCGAGTTCAGTGAAAGGGTCAAATGTCAGTGCCATTGAGATCAGTCTCCTTTCGACAGAAACCTGAGTCGGTTTCGCTCAGGTGTGATTTAGATTAGCACTCTGACCCTGAGAGTGCTAATAAAGAATGCTCAAAAATTGCTCAAAAGACCAGCGCTCCAGAGCTCACCTTCGGACTACTCGAGCCGCCACTCAGGGATCTCAAGCAGCCCCGCTGCCGTTCCCGAGAGTAGCGACGGGCTCAAGAGGTAGGAACTTCCAGCCGTGGGGCGTATGGTGGTGTCCCACCCAAAAGAGGGAGATCGACATGAACGAGAAGAAGCAGCCCACCGAGGACACTGTTGACGAACCCGTAATGGACGGCGCTGACGAGGAATTCGATGGGGACGCAAACCCCCGCAAAGGGCAATCAGACCCAGGGCTGATCCGTCATCCCGATAAGAACGACAAGACGACCGCACCCTACAACCTGTAGTCCAGCCAACTGCATGTCGAATATCAGCCGGAATACCGGTAACGTCGGCAGCCCAACCGCAATGATCTCCCCAGCAGAGTCCTCCAAGCCTTCGCGTCACCAGACTGCGCTTACCTCACGGGACCAAAGCCTTGCTTCCTTGGCCTTGGTCGTTGGAACTGCAGCGTTCCTGCTGGGGTGGATGCCTGTAATTGGATTTCTGGCAGGCGTTGCCGGCATTGGAATCGCAGCCACCGCGCTCCTCGTTGCACGACCAAAATCATGGCCGCTCGCCGGCATGGCATTGTCTGGGATTGCGACTGCGACCTCTATCGCTGCCACGCTGTGGCTACTTCAACCATTTCCGTTTTAGTTCCGCCTCACTTTAGGCCGTTTCAAGAAGGGCTGCATGTCGGCTGGGGGCACGCTTCTCAAACGCTGTGTTCACTCGGCGGGCGTAGTGGTATGCCTTCGCGAAACCAGGCTCCACAGACCACTCCAAGCGATTGGGACTCTCCTACACGGTGGTAGGACTAGGGCACTACCTTCAGTGTTTGCTCCGTCGCCCGTTCTAGGCCCGCACAGTCAGCGAGCGCGGCCAGGCAAGATGTAGAGTCCTTCAGCGGGCGTGCCTCAGGGAGAAATGCGGCCCCACGACGCAATGGTTCGGTCGCTTGCCCGCGGGGGCGAGCGGAGCTTGCGAAGTTCAGCGATCTCAGGGCGCTTCCGCTGAGTTCTGGCGCCGTCCGACGCGGAGAGCTTGCAATGCAAGTCGATGTGCGGCGACGGGGCCCCGGTCGCTCGCATTCCGCATTGGGAGCACAGGGTATTTTCCCGATCCTCTCTTCTCTGCCTGCGCAGTGGGTTTCGTCGAGCAGAGAGACTCGATGAAAGGATCCCTGGTGACGAAGACGCATGAAGTCGACGGCGAGGCGGTGGAGGCGTCGGTGACGACCGGCCGCACTCGAGGTAGCCGTCCGAACGCTACGCCCCCTCCCCCACCCCCTCCCCAGGTACGACAACCGTTGCCGTCGCCGATCAACTGGTGGAAGCTCGATGACGAGGAAAGCGCAGAAACTCTGGAAGTCCTCGGCGAATGGGTGCCCGAGCTCGTCCGCAGGTACGGGCTGCGCGACTCGGTAGTGCCTCCCTGCTGGTTCTTACACGAAGCCCTCGTGCAAGAACTCCTTGCACTGTTTCAGTACCGCAACCAGCAGCAAGTAGAACCCACTGCTCCGCCGTCAGCGATGCTCGATTTCCATTACCAGTTCGATCTCGCGATCCGCAGGCTCACGAGTTGGACGACGTCGACGGGATGCAACTCGGCCGAGCATCACGACACGACGCCCGCAGTGTGGGTGATGCCAGGTAGCGTGCGGAACAGTAACTGGGTCGTTGATTTCGAAGACTACGTGAAGACAGTCCGCGCGGGTAACGCGGGCGTGAAGGAGTGATTGTGAAGAAGCAGTGGAACCGTAACACGGTCATCGGTGTCGTCTCGGGTGCAGTGGTCCTGCTCACCGCGATCGGCATCACGATTTTCCTACTCCTGCCGGGAGGCAGCAAGGATCCGGCCGCTCCTGAGCCGAAGCCCGCGCCTGGCACGAGCGCTGGAGCTGAAAGCCCGGAACTGGGTGAGCAAGAGACGAAGGTGTCGGAGTCGTTGTGGGAGCCGGCCCCGTTTGATGATTCGGGAATGGTCGAGATGGTCGTCACCACGAACCCGGAAGAGGCAGCTCTGTCTGCTGCCCGGGTGCTGTGGTCCGCAGACGCAGGCAAGCAGCCCTTCCACGAAGACTTTGTTCGGGAATCACTCACAAGAGTAATGAAGCCGTCACCAGACTATGTGGGGCCCGAAGGTGTGATCCGTTCGACCATTGACCGGTCGAAATCGAACCTTGGGCACACCGAATGGGTCGCAGGAGATATTGTGCAGGCCGGGATTGACGCGGCAGATAGCGAAGGCTGGAACCCTGATGGCGGTTGGTGGTGGGAGCTCGGAAACGAGAAGCGCTACAACGCACTCACCGGCCATGGCATCACCTACACCTCCCACCCCATTGAGGCGTTCAACGATGCCCAAGCAGCCGCCGAAGGTTACGACGTGAACACAACCATCGAGGAGACCTGGGAAGCAGATGCGCTCCCCGGAACCTACTCGAAGTATTGGGTGCGAGTTGAAAGCGCGGTCAACTCCGGTGGGGAGTCCGGCGCTGGCGTGCACCTGGTGAGGAATGCGACGTCCCTGCTCATCTATTGTGATGCCCCTGAGGATGGCGGTATTTGTGGGGTTGCAGCGTTGACGAAGAGCTATCCGGAGCAATGGCAGCGCCAGCAGTAGCGGTCAAGGTCGCAGTCCATGCTGCGCAAAGCAAGACCGGCCGCAACATCATCCTTGGCGTGCTGGCGGTCGTCCTCACGATCATCATGCTGCCGTTTATCCTCATCGGTGCCACTGTCGCTGGAGCGATCGCGGAGGCCGACACTGGCACTGAGGAGATCACTCCCCCGGGTGTGGTTGGTGAGGTGCCTGTCGTTGGGGACTGGGCGTCACCGGTGGCGTCTTACGTCATCACGACCGAGTGGTGGGGGTACTACGGGCATACCGGCATGGATCTTGCTGCCCCGCAGGAGACACCGATCTATGCGGCTTCTTCTGGGACCGTGACGGCGACGCATTGGGCTGGGCAAGATAGTTACGGCTGGCACATCGTGATCTCACACGCCGGCGGGCTCTCAACTCTGTACGGTCACATGGTGAGGCCAACCACGTTGCAGGTCGGGCAGAAAGTGAAGGCCGGCCAACACATCGGCTACGTGGGTAGTACGGGAAACTCCACTGGCCCGCATCTTCATTTTGAGACGCTCGTGAATGGGGTCCCGACCGACCCGCGGCCGGTCATGTTCGCTCGAGGTATCAATTTGTAGACGACTCCTCTTGGTTGCGGGGCTGTCAGCGCGTAGTGCGCCGACGGCCCCGTCGTTTTCGTAGCGCCACATCGGGTGGCGATACGGAAACGGAGAACCAAATGGATTTCATCCCCATGCTCGTCGACGTCGTAAGTGTCCTTCCGGCAATTGAGGTGCCGGATCTCGAACCAGATTTCAACGCCCCGTTCGTGAAACCTTCATTGCATGTCGTGAATTCAGCTGCTGCAATCGCCACCATCGCTTGTCTTCTTGGCGTAGTGCTCTCAGTTATTCTGCTCGCTGTCGGAAAGCTGAGCCAGCGCAATCAGAACATCGCCTGGATCGTTCTTGCTTGTGCCCTCGTTGGCACGATGCTCCTTGGCTCTGCAACCGCGTTGATGACGTACGTAGGAGGTATTCCGCTGTTCTAGCGGGAGTCCAGTATGCGTCACATGGAAGACACCCTGGAGATCGACTTCGATTGCACGCCAATCGATTTGGCCTGCCACGTCTTTGAAACCCAGACGAAGGGGATGAGCGAGTTCCTTGCCTGGGTCGCGGACATCACCATAGGAAACCACTCGATTGCTCCCGGATCGAAGCTGTGGGACAGCGCAATCGGTGAATCGGGGTACTGGTTCGGGATCGCGATCGTCGTGTCCCTTGGGATCCTCTCCGTGGGAATCGTGCGGGGTGTCTTCCAAGCAGACATGAAGTGGCCAATCATCGGTGTCCTCGCAGGCATCCCATCAACCTACTTCGCACTCACCCTCGGCGGCGCACTTCTGGAAATATCCGAGTTGATCAGCAAAGACCTTCTCGACCGGCTCGGTGGGGGTGAAGGGTTCGCGGCCGCGATTCGAACGACCATGCAAGTCGGCACTGGCTCAGACACCGGAGGCGCGTTGCTGCAAGTTGCTGGGGTCGGGTTCCTCCCGATGATGATCTTGATGCTTGTCCTCATCCTCGGCATGATCATGCTCAATTTCGCGCTCGCGTTCAGAAACTTCGCAATCATGATCCTCATCGCGTTCGCCCCACTCGCATTCATGGGCGTCACCACGAAGGGCGGGTGGGGGCTCGCGAAGAAATGGTTCAGCGTTGGACTCGCGCTCCTGATCGCGGAGCCACTTATGTTCGGGCTCCTCGCGATGATCCTCCGGGCGACGAAGGGGGCGACCCTGTTTGACGGCGGAAGTCTGACACTTGCGATCGGAATGTTCATGACGGCGTTTATGCCGCTCATGGTGGTGAAGTTCTTTGACTTCCTCGGCGCCGATGCTGTGTCTGCTGACCAGGCAGGCTCACAGCTGGGCCGAAGCGCCAGCCAAGGGTCACGGAATGTGGTTCGAACGGTCTCCGCCGGAAAATCAGGGGCTGCCGGTGCGCGCGGCGGCGGCGCGGCCGCACGAGGTGGCGGTACCGCCGGCAGCAATCGGGCTCCCGGCTCACCCGGCGGAGGCAGCGGAAAGCCTGGTGCGACTGGTGGCCAGGGTGCCGGAAAGCCCGGCAAGAGCGGGGCGAACGGCGGAAGTGGGAAGCCTGGGAGTAACGGCTCTCCCGGTTCGCAGCGGCGCGGTGGCGGTGCGCCGAAGGCCGGCGGGAACCGGTCTCCTGAGACTCCGAAACCAAAGACGAAACCTGCAGCCCCGAAACCGACAAGGGGTGTGCGATGAGCGCAGTAGACCCGCGCGAGCTTGCGAAGGTTCAGTACGCACGCCGCCCCACTCAGGGCGTGATCCTTGGGATCGATAAGTACGGGGTGTGGTCGATCGGGATCGCGGTCATTCCCGTGCTCGTGTGCGTCGTTGCGAGAAACCTCGTCGGTGCACTCGTCGCGGCCGCAATCATGGCGCCACTTGCAGCAGGCGGATTCTTCAAAACCGAAGCAGGGATCCCATGGACGATGCACGTCCTCAAGGTGCTGCAGTTCAAACGCAGAAAGGCAACTGGAATGACGAAGTACCGGCGCAAGACTGGCCCGATCATGAAGGGCCACCTCGAGCTGCCCGGGCACCCCAACCGGTTCGAAATCTGGGAGACCGAAAAGGGCTCCGTCGTGATCTGGGACAAACGCTCACAGATGGCGTCCATCACCTGCGTGGTCGCCTCCCCCGGTATGGCGCAGCACAGCGTCTCAGTGTCGACCCCTGAAGAACGAGAAGGCCTGATCACGGGATGGATGACAGTCTGTGGCGCATGGACCAGGCGACAACAGATAGCCAGAGTGACCGTACAGGAACGCACGCGGCCCGGGTCCGTGGTCGTCGAGCAGCAACAGTTCGACGCGCTAAAGAAGACCGGCCCTCTGGCCGAGTCGTATCAGGAGGCACTGAATCTGCTTGCTGATGAGGTCGTGTGGCGCCCGTCGACGATCACCCTCACAATCGACACCGGATCCGGTGCTGGTCGTTCTCTCGTGAAGAGCCACGGAGGCGGCAAGGCCGGCGTTCTTGCGGTGTGTGAGCAGGAGATGGGGTCGACCACTGAGGCGCTCATGCAGGCCGGGTTCACGCGTGTGGCGTGGTGTACGCCTCGCGAATGGGCGGCTACCGGCCGTGGCACCGTCGACCCAGTTGGGGAGACCGCGATCGACGCACGCATCGGGTCCGCGTTTGAAGGTGTCGCCCCCGAGCTCGCCGGCCCAATGTCGCTCGATGAGGACAAAGACTAGGGTCTGCTGAAGCTTTGATTGACTCTGGTTTCTTCACGCCGCGAGTGCGACGCTGCCTACATTAACAACTTCAAACTCGACCGGGGTCAACTTCCCAAGCCCACGCTGGCGACGCTTGCGATGATACTTCCCCTCAATCC
>WPCJ01346397.1_pt1 | contig 26314 bp, 23 predicted proteins | sample 5399831 | NCBI WGS metagenome assembly WPCJ01 (sample SAMN12869470, study PRJNA574797) | sludge metagenome | isolation source: wastewater treatment of pH10 | place: China:Beijing | collected 2019-05-20 | reverse complement strand
AGAAATCCTCCTTTCGTGAAGTCCCTCATTTGGTCTCAGAGGCGATGACGCCGAACACTATGACGTCAAAAAAGCTCGTGCCATGTGGGTGTCATCCACAGATGCACAGGTGTGCCAAATTTTAAGTGGATCTTTTTGTGGTACTTTTTCTGGCCCTGTATGGTACTCTTGTGTATACGCCCTAAGGGCGTGTCCTTGAAAGTTGCCCGTCTTGACGGCACAGGCAATTCGCATGTTGCGAAACAGACGTGCGGTGTTGCTTTATCGTGACGGGCGGGGAGACGACTATGGGAAGGATGCGGCTACTTGCGCTAATGCTAAGTAATGTCAGAGCACCTGACATCCTGCCAACAAGCCCTGACTTCGCACATGCGAGATTTGAACCAGTGGCCGATCGGTTAATCACCGCCTAGGGAGCTTTGTAGCGGCGGTACATCCCGTACGCCAGACCGGCGGCATGCGACGCCAGCTATTCGGCTGTCGCCCTTCCGTACCGCATAATCAAGGTTGAGCCTGAACGGACGCTGCCATATCGCTTATTCCAAGTGCCAGTGCAACAGACTGCTTCTGATGTGGTATGGACGATGGGCTGCGCAGAATCAGCGGAAGCTGCACTGCTGGGGACCGCATGAGATCATCGAAGCAAAAGTCGGAACCGGATATTTCCAAGGAGCAGGTCGCCGCGGCTGAGGCCGAAATTTTGGAACAGTCCAAAAGAATCGACTTCTATTTAACCGAGTATTCCATCGAGATACTCGCTCAAAAGATGCACGACGGGGAGTACGTGGTCCCGAATTACCAGCGTGAATACACGTGGGAGGCAGACCGAAAGTCTCGTTTCATTGAGTCGGTGTTGATGGGACTACCGATCCCGTTTCTATTCTTTTGGGAAATGCCAGATGGGAGGCTTGAAGTCGTGGACGGGTCGCAACGGCTCCGTACACTGGCCGAATTCGTTCTTGAAGGATTGAGGCTTGGGGATCTGGAATCATTGCCAGCTGTTTCCCAATTCAAATTCGAAGATCTTCCCGAGTCACGTCAGCGTAAAATCAAGAACCGATCGATCCGAGGCATCGTTCTCAACGAGCTGGCCGATGAGCAAGCCAGGTTCGACATGTTCGAGCGAATCAACACCGGAAGTAAAGTCGCGAATAAAGCAGAGGTTCGAAGGGGCGCTCTCGCAGGCCCGTTCATGAAGCTCGTCATCGAACTTGCGAGCTTGCAGGAGTTCGCCGCACTCGCTCCAATGTCGGCCAAGTTGAAGGCTGAGCGCGAGAACGAGGAGCTCGTCGTGCGTTTCTTCGCCTACGGCGATGGTCTCGAAGGTTACAAGGACCGGCCATCCGAATTCCTCTTCAAGTATGCCAAGAAGATGAATGCTGCCTTCGCGGCCGACGACGGTCTTGCGGATATCTATAGGCAGCGATTTATCGAGATGCTGAAATTCGTGAAAGCTACTTTTCCGTTTGGCTTTCGACGCATCGAAAAAGGAACTGCTACGCCGCGCGCCCGTTTCGAGGCCATCGCGCTGGGAAGTCACCTTGCCATCAACGCGGCCCCTAATCTCCGAACGAATCCACCGGACACCAGCGGGTGGCTCGGCGAGAAGGAATTTTCCGACATTACTGGTGGCGACGGCGCCAACGCCAAAGGTCGGCTGGAGCGACGAATGACTTTCGTGCGCGACCGATTGCTTGGAGTCGAGTGATGGAAGAGCTTGGCGCCGCTTTCACGGAACGACATAGGGAAATCGAGGCCTATCTCGAACTCTTGGAGAATATAGAAAAAGAAGCTCAGTCTGGGCCCCCTCGTTTAGGGGAGGTTGGCGCTCTGATCACCACTCAACAACAACGAATTCTCTACTCTGGCGTATTTCTGCAGTTGTACAATCTCGTCGAAGCTACGATCGTGAAATGTCTAGATGGCGTTACCGATGCTGCTCTGAAGCAAGGCTCTTGGAAACCTGGGGACCTGACTATCGAACTTCGAAAAGAATGGGTCCGTGTCCTAGCTCGAACGCACGTAGATCTGAACTATGAGCATCGCTTAGAGAGCGCTCTCATTCTTTGCGACCACCTCGTAAGCGCCCTGCCGGTCCCAGGCTTCGAAGTCGAAAAAGGCGGTGGGGGCAATTGGGACGATCAGGCAATCGAGCAGATAGCCAAGCGATTAGGATTCGCTCTGCAGGTGCGACCCGAGGTCTACAGCGCAGTTAAGCGCAAGTTTCGTGACGATCTCGGTTGCCTTCAGTTAGTCAAGAAATTCCGAAATCAGTTGGCCCATGGAAGCATCTCATTCGCCGAGTGCGGCGAGAATGTCACTGTCAGCGAATTGCGAGACATGACCAATCGAACGGCAGCCTACCTGAGCGACGTAGTGCAGACTTTTCGGGCCTTCATCGCCGACCATGGGTATGTCATCGAAGCCCGGCGGCCGCAGGCAGTCACCGCATGACGAACAAATCGAAGTCTCCCTCGGTGTCATCGATCACGGCCGTTGACCTGTTCTGCGGCGCCGGTGGCCTTACGCACGGCCTCATGAAGGGTGGAATCAAGGTTGTCGCGGGCATTGATGTCGATAAGTCGTGCCGCTACCCCTACGAAAAAAACAATATGGCACGCTTTCTAGAGCGAGACATCAGGTCGTTACCCGGGACCGAAATTATCGAGCTGTTCGCGGGAGCTACGACCACCCTCTTGGCAGGATGTGCTCCTTGCCAACCTTTTTCGACGTATAGCCGCAGCGGCCGGAAGCACGGCGACGACTCTCAGTGGGCCCTTGTTGCCTCTTTCGGTCGCTTGATACGCGAGGTTCGGCCAGACCTTGTCACCATGGAGAATGTGCCATCCTTGGAAGCTCACCCGGTTTTCCAGCAGTTTCTTCGTAATCTGAAGGGCTACCAAGTCTCCTACGCGACCGTCGAATGCTCTAAAATTGGGATACCGCAAACACGAAAGCGGTTTGTCCTCGTTGCATCGAAACTCGACGGTCCCGAGCTGTCCATTCCAGTGAACGATCGACGCAAGACAGTCACCGTCCGGAAGGCCATTTCAAGCCTTCCGGCATTGGCTGCTGGCGAAGCAGATAGCCGCGACCCACTGCATGTTGCCTGCCGGCTCAGCAACTTGAATTTGAAGCGCATTAGAGCATCGAAACCGGGCGGTACTTGGCGCGATTGGCAGCCTTCACTGCGAGCTGCGTGTCACCGCAAATCTTCTGGTGAGACTTATCCGAGCGTGTATGGCCGCATGGAGTGGGACGAACCGGCGCCGACGATGACGACGCAGTGCTTTGGATATGGGAATGGCAGATTTGGACACCCGGAACAGGATCGCGCCATCACGCTGCGCGAGGCAGCGATGTTGCAGACTTTTCCGCGCGAGTACGTTTTTGCCCCCCCTGGACAAAAAGTCTCCTTTAGTCACATGGGCCGATTGATAGGCAACGCGGTCCCCGTCCGTCTTGGAGAACTCATCGCTAGGGCCTTCGTAGAACACGTCGCTGGCGTTGGGCTATAGAGTGGCGAGCCGACAGTCTGTCCGAGAAGCAATCGCTCCGGCCCGTTCGGAGCTCATGTCTCGAGTCCGTGGCAAGAACACGAAGCCTGAAATAGTTGTCAGGCAGACTGCGCACCGGCTCGGTTTCAGATTCCGATTGCATCGCCGAGATCTGCCTGGTTCACCAGATCTCGTCTTCCCAAGCCGAAAGAAGGTGATCTTCGTTCACGGGTGCTTTTGGCACCGGCACTCGGGATGTTCGAAAGCTTCCACTCCTAAGACACGAACCGATTTTTGGATCACAAAATTCGAAGCAAACATTCGGAGAGATTCGCGCTCGATTGAGGCACTCGAAGCCCTTGGTTGGAAAGTTTGCGTCATTTGGGAATGCGAAACCTCAGACTATCACTTGCTTGAGTTCAAGTTGAAGGCGTTTCTTGGCAAAAGTTCATCTCGCAAAACTTCGAGCAATCAAAAAACTCTCGGACATCGAAATAAAACTCTCGGACATCGAAATAGAGGCTTGTAAACGCAACCTTTGCTCAATCCCGTCGATCATGTCACCACACTCGCATCCGGCTTCCCAGCTGTCAGAGCATTGATCCAGGCGAGGCAAAGGTCACGACTGCGATAGCTGCCCCACTGCTCGGTTTCTTCCTTTTCGACAATCGGAAAGGTTGAGTAGATGTACGCAATGTCTTCACGACTTCGCGTCGGATGGGCAGGATCGAATACGCCGTAGAGTATAAAGTACAGCGCATCAAGTTTGGCGCGCAGTGTCAGGCGGCGTTCTTCGTCCCAGCCAAACGGAGATTTCACTTTGCCAGCAGTATCGACATAGCCGAGATCGCGTGCAAACGGAGCCAAATCGTCAGCCGTGTAACTCAGTTCCAGAACCGACTCGCGGACAATCTCGGCGGCCGATTTGGCGCCGAACGTTTGGTCGTAAGCAGGTAACGGAACCACGGGAAGCTGCTCCAGAAGATACCACGCCAGGTGATTGCCGTGAACCTTCTGCCGCGCCAGATAGTCGAGAACAACGCAGTTGAGATTCGCGAGCATTAACGGAGCGAGCTCAACATATGCGGGGGCGACACTCCCTTTGGCGGGAAATAATACAGGCAATGTGTGGCCTGCACCAAAGCGAGGGATGATGGTGCTGATCGTGGTGCGAGCGTTCGTCACAGAGGTAACGTCCTTGAGTGACAGACACCAGTCGGTTGGCGCATCCCACCCTGTTTCCGATGATCGGACCCAATAGCGCGGAGTGGGTTGCCGTGCTGGGTCGCGGTGATCCTCAACGCTCAGGTCTGCTCCCTGCCCAGATCGAAAAATGTTCGCTTCAGCCAAGACAATATCTGACGCCCGATGGTCGAACGCTTGCACCATCTTGCCTTCGTAGAGTGGCACCCACTCTCCTGTCGCCGATTGAAAACGATTGCCGCCAACAAGCCACGCGCCTTCGTCGCCTTCGAGTTCGCCTCGCGTCCGAAACCGTCCGCTATCGTTAGCCATATCTAGCATCCGGACATAACGAACCGGCCAAACGGCATCAGTGGCCTCACGATTCGCCAAGACGGGTACCCGTGCATAAATTTGCGAAGTGATCTCCTTATCGCGCCGCGAGCGGAATATTGGGGCCGTTCCGCTGTTCGGATTGATTCTACCAATCTCCTCGGCGGTGACTGGAAATACGCGATCATCATTATTAATTTCGGCCAAGTCTCGGATGAAAAATCCAAAGGAAGCGCTCTCGAAGCGCTTGTTTGCACCCCCAGCAACATATGCGCAGAACTTGAAGCGGTAGTAGACGTCAGGGAAGAATAGGCTGCCGTCATAACGACGGTTGAAAAAATCAATGATGCAATGCAACTGCTTATCGTTCGTTACTTTACGGAAAAAGGCGGACGAGCTCTGATCTGATGCGAGACCTGATGGGATTAACAGCCCAACCATTCCGCCTGACTTTACCAGTGCATGGGCGCGCTCGACGAAAAGCGAATTGAGATTGGTGTCGCCTCCGGACAGCAACGGGTAGTGGCCCGATTTTCTTGCCATCCGCGCGGTATCAGACGCACGCGCATCAGCATGAGTGAAATCGTCCCACAGTGGGTCGCAATCTGTTTTGAGCCTTGCAATCAGCTTTTGTCGATCCGACGCTCGCGGAGCTAATGCGATTTCGGGCCGGCGTGCCGCGAACCATTCCACTTGTTGTAGCTTGATCCGATCCCACGGTGGATTACCGACGACGGCGTCAAATCCGCCGTCGCGTTCCTTGTCTGACCAGTTGCTCCAAACGCCGGGAAAGCTGATCTGCCAATTCAGGAACCGTTCCTCGGCAATCAAGGCACGAGCGCGGTTCCAGATTGTAGTGAATGCCGTAACTTCCTCAGGTTTTGCGAGGCCTGGCTCAGGAGCCTTACGGCCGCGTGCTATGGGGATTGGATCGCCGAATCGCCCGTCGAGCCACAGGCGGACAAGCGCTTTGTCTTCTTTGGACTTCAGGCCGAGCCAATCCAGGGCGTGAATGAAGTTGACGAATCCGTCGAGTTCACCGGTCATCAACTCGACGTCGGCATACATGGCTGCCGACCGATGCGCCTCGGCGATCTCAACGTCGGTCAGCGCTTCGATAGTCTTCATTGCTTCCGCGGAACGCTGCGCGTTTCTGAGCGCCTCGTTATAAAAAAGCTCGCCTCCAGAGGCGGCTTTGTCGATGGCGTCGCGGACCCACAGGCCAAACAAGCTGTCGCCCGCATGGAGATGATGATCGATGAATGAAAGCGGAGCACCGACTGTAAAGGTGTGCAGCCATAGAGCGACCTTGGCGAGTTCGACTGCCATCGGGTTCTTGTCTACACCGTAGACACAGCGTTTGAGAACCATGCGCCGGACGATATGGCGGTCATCGAGTTGTTCCTCGTCGATTGTCCATTTCGCCGCTCGCGCGTTTTTCAGAATGGTGGTCCGAATATCCTCGATCTTATCCGCGAGAGGTGAGACGTAATGTATGTCAACGCCGAGCGCGGCGGCTTCGGCCATTGCATCAAGCACCTGATCGGCCAACATATCGACCAGAGTTACAAGGAAGTGCCCCGAGCCCATTGCTGGATCGCAGACACGAAGCGAGAGGACAGCATTAGCCGGATCGACGTCGCGTAATGTCCGCCGTCGATAATCCTCAGAATCCGCAGGATCGAGACCGCCTAGTGCTAACCGGAATGCGTCACGGCGTTCCGAGACTAGAGGCAGAAGCGTCTTATCGAGGATGAATCCAACTAATTCATCAGGCGTGTAGTAACTTCCTGTATTTTTCCGCGCGAACAGATTGGGGCGTACGACGAGAGAGCCTGCCGGGTCCCGAACCAATTCAAATTCTAGCAAGCGCTCGTAAATTGAGCCGAGTTGCTGAACCGAGAGGTCGCGGTAGTTGATATAGCGGCGCTCTCCCGAAGATCGTTCATAAGACAAAGCATCAAGAGCTGGTGCCATAACGCTATCGGGAACACGCGCATTTGTAAGCAGTGGCGTACTTGCTGTGGCAAACAAGCCGCCATTGTAGGGCGGAATTCCAACGGAACTATCGCCTTTGTCAATAATCCGAGACAGATCGGAAATATGAGACCAGACGCGCGCTGCCGAAGTGGAGAACGGATCGCCATTCGTGACACGCTGGCCAATCTCAGATCGCAAGGGACGCAAAGCATAGTCGTCGTATCGTGTATCGCTAACTGGGAGAAGGTCACGGTCCTCTGCATAAAGCAAGAATAGCAAGCGATAGAGCAGTACCAACGCAGCGTCTCGGACCTCCCCCAAAGAAGCATCTGGAGTAGAATTGGCGATGGCGGTGGCCAAGCTAGGGAAGACGGATTCAAATACCAATTTCGATAGACTGGCGGCAACACGTTCTTCGTAAAATGCGGCTTCGGCACGCGCTCGATCGTGGAAGGAATGCTGATCGGACCCCTCACGCAGAAATGCCTCGCGCCCAAAGATAACGGCGAAGACCCGAAGCCAATGATCGCGAACTTCGGCATCAGCGGAGAGATCGCCGTCCTCCAATCCCAGCACTCGACCAAGATCTATCTCGAGAAACTCTTCGGATATTGACCGCGCACCAGCCCAATACAACCGCCAACGTGTGCCATTTGTCAGAATGCCCCAGCGCAACGCACCAGCGGAAAGGTCGTCGATCCGACGCAAGTAACGCAACATCTGGGTGGAAGGCGCGGTCGTTTCGTCTCGGCCGGATGCACGATCAAGAGGACGTGACCAGCGCTTGCTCTCGACTACCGCTAGGCCGTGAGCGTAACGTCGCCATTGTTCGCCTTGAGTATTGGCGACCGCCTTTGCCGCAGCGTCGGCAAACAGCAAGCCGTCGGGAACATCGTCCCGGCCCGAAACGGTGAGATTCTGTTGACGGAGAGAGTCGGTCCAACCGAGTAGCCTCAAGACAGGCCAGATGAAATCGTCCTCTGTCTGGCTTTCGTTTGTCTTGTGGCTTTTTGGAAATGCAATCGCAATCTCATCGAGCCGAGCGCGCAATCCGGCAACGTCCACGGCACGATATGATGGCGTCGCACTAATCGCTTCGACAAGATAGTCGACGGTAAACAGCGAACCCGAAATAAAAACAGTCGAATCAGTCAATTGCCACCCCCGGCGATGGCAATCCGATCACCGATCGGACCATCCATAAACGCTATCTACGATGCGACCAGTATAAGATTCCGTCACGAATTTCAGCCAGAAACCGAGTTACTCACGATTTCCGTTCATGCGCCAGATTGGGGCCGCTGATGCCCTCCGACGAGGAATTTTGGGCTGACTTTTGGATCTTTGAAATAAAATTTCACAAGTGCGCGGTGGTTTGTGCCCCTCATGAAGGTGCTTGGATTATTGGTCACGACGCAGATGCCCGTCCTCCGCAACGCGCTTGAAAAACGCTCTGCCCTGTTGCGCGCATGGAGGGCCATCCGCAAGCTTTCAGCAATAATCATCCGAGACCGCATCAAGGATGCGCCGCAATCTTCCCTCGTGTCCCGCGGGCACGTCTTCGGTAGTTTTCCGACACATGTGGGGGGTGCTACCAACGTCTTCTCGAACGGTCATGGAGACCTGCACGGCATTATTGCGGTAGATGGCCGGCTCAGGAGCCGAGCACTGGACGCCGCGGAGCAGACGGCTGACGAAGGCAGCGCCAATACGTGGAGTCGCGCGCCCGCCTCATCGCAAAGGCCCCCACACCGCGCTGCCGAAGTCGCCGCTACCGATATTGCTTGACGAGGCCAGGGGCACCAGCTCGTTTGACTAGTGCGCCGATCTTGGCCCCGGCCTCGTTAGGGGACCGCATGTCGAGCATACACCGCGTCGCGCAATGATCGTTGACAACCCTCAGCTTATTCAGACCGCCCGACGCCTCGTCACGGGCTAAAGACGACCGCTAAAATTCAGCGTCGTAAAACGCCGGCCGTGCTATGGGCTGCGTCGCGGCGGGCAGATATTCTGACAAGAAGATTTCCTTTCTTTCGTTCAGGTTGTCTGGCCAAGTAAAGTTTGGATGATTTATCTCTTCCAAGACGATTTCAAGCAGTGCGACAAGCTGCTTGCAGTTCTCTTTATTCAGGTCTCGTTCAGCCAATCCACTCCATGGAACCATCCGCATTAGAGCCGCCACCTCGTGGAATCTATCGACGAGGCCAACGTATGGTTCAGAGGCTATGTCAGCGACTTCCTTATTCCAGAGCGGCTGAATTACTTCCGTGCCATATTCTTTCTGCGCAGATGGGTACGCCGCATCCAGAATTTGAAACATGATAAGATGTCCAGCGCGATTCAATCGTGGATCGCCGTAGAACTCGATGCGCAGCAGCATGTTGACGAGCGTGCTGCCCTGCAGTTCGGTCTGCTCTTCCCGAAATTCTTCCAAACTAGCGTCGAAAAGGGAGCGCTCATAGGCAGACATTGTTTCAGACGCAGCTGCGAGCAACGGGGGCGCTAGACGACAGAAGACGTCGTCACGGAGCAACTTTTTCGTCACGATCTTTTCTATCAGCGCTGCGCACGTTTTATACGTTCCAATTGAAGATGCTTCGCTCAAAAACTCCTTTTTGAGAAGTTCAACGAGAATCTCCTGCGCGCGGCGAGGCAGCAGATTATTCCGGTGCAATTCACATTGCTGTTCGATGACAACACCGAGTTCAGAGTAAATCTCCGACCTCAACGGACGTCTGTCACCCTCGATACGTTCAACGAATTTTTGTAACGCGATCATCGTCGTCTATCCCCCACGCTCACACCCGCCATGTCTAAGAAGCAGTTCTCACCAATTGATCTGTCGGTCAGATAAAATATTAATTATCTCAAAAATGACTGCTTGACCTGCTGCCATCGAACCGCGTCAATCCCGAATAATGAAATCACCTCAAAAGGTGGACCGCGCTATATTATCCTCTAATTGGCTTCAAGTTTTTGTCGCTCTTCGCGTTTCTCTGGCTGCATCTGCAGAGGTTTAATTCGGTCCAGCTCGTGCAATGCCGAATTCATCTATATAAATGTCGTGATTTGGGGCTTTGTCTGCTGATTGCGTTTCATTTCGGACCGATGTGTATATTGTTGTCATGAGAATCGATCTCAAACGTTTGCGCGGTGATGCGAAGCGGCTGCAGGCTGCGCGCGTCGCCTCGCCCCAAGGGAGGGGCAAGACTGGCGCAACTCAAATCATCCGGGACAACTTCGACGAACTTGAGCGCCTTCACAATTTGGAAGGGGTCACTTGGGCTGAACTTGCAAGCTGCCTTGCAGCACAGGGGGTGACCCAGGGAGAAGGCCAGCCATTGACGGGCAGGCGGCTGACCGCCTTGATGCATAACATCAGAGTCCGGGCGACAAAGTTGAATGTAAAGAAGTCGTCCCAAGATCAGGAAGATAATTCGCCCGAAAGTTTGCGAAGGGGCAGTCGTTCTGTCCAAAAATCGGTGTCCTTAAGCCCGGAAATGGCTAGGGCGACCGGCATGCGAACGCCTGACCCAGTCATCAGCGAAGATGAAATTCGCCGGGCAGAATTGGCCAAGCACGCTCATCTCCTCCGAAAGCGCTGACTCTACGCCGTGGCGTTTCGGCAATTGGTCTGCAATCTGGCAGGCTCCTCCCCTGTAAAGCTCCTCCTCGCCTGACGGACCGCCCAATGGTTGCGCGTATTCGTTCAGTTGCCCAGGAGGATCTCATATGCCACGCCTTTTGCTCGTTGCCCAAGAAACTGGCGGTGTCGGTAAATCGACCCTGACCCGAGGTGTTGCGGAAGCCGTCCCCGACGCTCCGATCCTCGAACTTGAGTCTTCACCGCGGATCCTCGAATACGACCACGGCAAGACCAAGGGCGTGAAGCGCGTGTCGCATTTCCCGGTTCGGGCTGACCGCGCGTCCATCGACCGGACAGGCGGTCAGGCCGCCCGTGCCGAGTTCGATGCGCCGATCAACGCCATGGTCGCGGCCGAGTTGCCGACGATCATCGATGTGGGGGCGAATACCGCTTCGTCCCTGCTGGCGTCTTTCGATGACGAGTTCGTTGCGAGCATCGTTGGCACCGGGCTCGAGATGGCACTCGTCGTCGTGGTGACCGCCGATGCCTCCGCGTTGACCGATGGCGCCAAACTGTTGGCATCGTCGAAGCGCTGGGCCAAGGCACGCTTCGTGGTGGAGAACAAGCTGCGCGGTGACGTCGATCAGGCCATGCTGAAGCGCGTTGCGGATGGTGCCGGAATTACGGTGTTGCCGAAGTTCGAGTTCGAACCGCGCACCCTGGCCTTCCTGCAGGCGACGGGGCTGTACGCCATCCCGCAACTCAAGACGGCCGACTTCCAGAAAGAGTACGGCTTCAACGAGGCGCGTCGCATGGTCAATGACCTGAAGGGCTTCCGCCTGTCCGTCATGGAAGCGGTCCGTCCTGCAGCAACTTGGCTCGCGTCATGAGCCAACGTCTTGAAACCTTGCGCACGCGATTTCGGGAAGCGAAGGCTGATGCCGACGCCTCCAGTCGCGCGGTGCGCCGGGCGAGCGCCGCAAAGCTCGCTGAGCTTCTGGCTTTGCCCGACGCGGAAGCGCGTCTGGCCGGTCTTAAGGATCCAGCGTTGCTTCCTTACGATCGCAAGGTTCTGGAGAACGCCATCGCGGACGTGCTGCCGCGACGGCGTATCCAGCTGCCTCGCTCGGCAAGGCAATTCATCCGATCCGGCCTCCGCCATGCCCATTACCGGTGGCAAGGTTTGGTGATTTGCGCCCTGATCGCAATTCCTCTCACCGTGATTGGCAGCTCTGCTGTTCGGAACACCGGCGTTGCAAAGGTGTACTTCGATCGCCCATTCGACTTCGAGTGGACCTTTCCCGACGGGCATTCGCAAGTTTACCGCCTGCCGGTTGGCACCGCTGTTCTCGTAATGGGCCGGAACGCCGCGGGAGATGTCCGCCTTCGATTTTGGTCCGCCAAGGACGGGCATGGCGAGACCATCATGTCGGCCGCTGCCTACGCACAATTCGTCATACCTAACGCAGAGTAGATCAGATGTTCTGGAAAATCTTCGTGCCGTTGACCATCGCGGCGTTCGTGCTTGGTTTCCCGATTGCAGAATTCATGGTGCATGGATTCGACGCCTCATTGTGGCCGAACACAATACATGCTCCTTCGGCCTGGTTCACCGCGATGGTGCACAGCTATGGCTGGGATTGCCTGCTCGCTTATCGTGACATGGCGATTGGTCAGACCAAAGCTTTGGGGCCCTACGGCCGAATTGCGTTCGCGTGGATATTTGCAGGGCCGGCCGTGGCACTCCTCGCCTGCTTTATCCCGAACCAGGGACCGCGTCGCGACCCGAACGGCACCTATGGCAATGCCCGGTGGGCAACCCGCCAGGAACGGCGCCAGATGAACATCGGAGTGGAGCTCGGGCTGGATCCGGTGACCACGCGGCCGATCCGGGTTACAACCGAAAGCCACATCGTGACCATCGCGCCGCCTCGCACCGGCAAGACGTCAGGCCTGCTCATTCCGAATCTCGTCGTTCCTGACAATGACGGTTGGAACGGTCCCGCCATCGTCATCGATCCAAAAGGTGAAGCTTACCGTGCCGTCGTCGCGCGTCGCAAAGCGCTCGGACGGACGGTGCGTTGCCTCGATCCTATCGGGATCGTGGGTGGTTCGGATTGCTGGAATCCGCTCGCAGACATGAATCCGGAAGATATTCTGCATTTGCAGCGTATCGCCCGCGCCTTGCTGCCCGAATACGTCACTGGTGAATCTGTTTATTTCCAGAACCGCGCTGTCGCTGTCATCGTCGGTGCGTTTCTGGTAGCGCATTCCAGAAATCGCGCCAATCCGGCGACGGCTGGCTGGTTGCTGGCGAACCTTACGGTCTTCGAGAAGTATCTCAAACCCTTGAAAGGAGACGCAGCGGCGGCCGCGAGGTCCGTGCTTGAAATGGATCCGAAAGGCCGGGACTCTATCGTATCAACGGCCGCCCAGGCTTTCAGTTGGTGTACCGATCCTCGGCTGCAACGCCTCACCCATACCAGTACGTTCTCGATGTCGGACATCACGGCCGGGGACATGGACCTCTTCATCACATTGCCCGCTGAGGATATGAAGACGCTTACTCCGCTCATGCGATGGCTGCTCTGTGAGCTCTTCACCGCCGTCCGGCGACGCCGTGCACGCGAGCCGATCATATGTTTCATCGACGAAGCTGCGACGCTCGGCCGATTCGAGGAACTGCTGATCGCTGCAGGCGAACTGCCCGGCCAGAATCTGCGGTTGTGGACGTTCTGGCAAAGCCGGAGCCAGATCATCGAGGTCAACGGAACGGAGGGTGCAAAAACTCTTCTCAATACTGCAGAGTTCACCACATATTCCGATCTGCCACTGATCGATCCGGACGAACGCGAACTTCTTTCGCGGTCAATCGGAAACTACACGCTGATGGAGGCGACCGAAACCATGGACAATAACGCAGGCACGACAACCCGCGCCTTCCAGCCCAAGGGGGTTCGTCTTATGACAGACGATGCGGTTGGCCAGCTTCCGTCTACAGACCTTATCGTGTTTCCTAACAGCAAGCGATACGTCAAGCGCCCCATGATCATCCGCAAAACCAGACACGATGATACGCGGCTGACAGGGCATGTCGTGCCTCAGCGACGGTGAGGTTTGGCAACTGTAGGTAAGATGTGACACTCGATAGAACGATAATAGGCGCGCGCAACATCGAAAACGAGTTTGTGCGCGGCTCCAGATGCTGGAGCTGTCCCGAACAGTACAGCTTTGAGGTAGAAAAAGCGTTCGCGAGAAGAGCGATTTAGCCAAGGTTCATATCAATAGAATCTCTTCTAGCGGATGACCAGGGTTACAATTCTAAGTCAGATTCGTGCCTGATCGCCGCCGGATTTTGTCCGTGGGTTGCCCTAACGCTCGTCTTTTTGAGGGGCATCATCGAATAAATCCTTCATGCGACACCCGAGCGCGTTCGCCATAGCGTCCAGGAGGAGAAGGCTCGGATTGGCCCGTGCATTCTCGATGAGGGAAATAGCACTCTGCTCGACGTCGAGATGCGCTGCCAAATCATCCTGCGTCAAACCGCGGCGTTTCCGCGTACGTTTCACGTTCAAAGCAAGAAGTTTCGCGGCTGGAGCGTCGCGCTGAGGGAAACGGTCTTTGAAAGTTGTCCGGGGCATCGCCGGAAAATCCAGGCAACTTCCAATTTGAGCCATCGGATTAATCCGATATTTAAGTGGGCCTCTTATTGTCTCCCGAGTAACAGGGGGAAAACATGGGTCTCTATCGGTTCTCTGGCACGATCACGCGGCTTGGACAGTGCGAATTCACCAACGACTACGAAATCTACGCCTATGTAGAGATTGCTACCTCAAGCGGCGGCCGCCAGATGATCAAGAAGGTCGCAGTCTTCGCGGACATCGCTGCTTGTCTATTCCAAGGCCTGGAAGGGGATTTCTACTTTGACGACGTCTTCGTTCCGGGACGCCGGGCGCACTGTCAGTTGTGGGGGATAAGAAGCGCCGAACGGGCGGTTATCGATGGCGTAAACCTCCGTGTCAGCATGATGCGCCTCAATCTTCTTTGCGGGGTTCTTTTCACGCCCGTTTTCGGCGCCGGGACGTTGCGCCTGGTCGCAGGGATCGGGCAAATGATGTCCATGCTGAATGGCTCGGCAGACCGCCTCAAGTTCTTCGAAGGCACGTTGGAGCAGCTCGGATCTCCGGGACAGAATCTTGCCGGTCAGCCTGGCAAACGCCGCCTTGTTGCGGATGCCTCGCAATGAGAAAACTGCCACTTGCTGTATCGGCGTTGCTTCTGTCTGCTATTGGTGTGCAGGCCGGAGCTGGTCAGCGATACACCACAACACAAGGACCAGCTTGCCGAGACGTCTCGCGAAAGCACATGACTTTGCGCGTATGCCCAGGAGCGGGTGGATATGAGGTGACATTGGCCGACGAAGGCAACGTGGCCGCCGTCACCTTCACGCGTGCCGGATATGATCGTACCAATGGTCCGACAGCCGCCTGGCGTGCGGCGGGGGATGTCTTCGGAAAGCTGATTGAATGGCGTATCGGTCGTGATGGCCAGCCTTATGCGGCGATCCTTCGCGCGTGGGAGAGCAACGATCGGGATGAGCCGATTGCATTTCTGAGAGTGTTTGCGTTGAACCACACTTTGGCCTGTGAATACGGAAAGGTGATGGGCGGCCGATCTAACGCTAACGCAGAAGCGGCATGGTTGTCCGATCAAGCAGCGCGGCATGACTGCTCTAAACCGCCACCCGAGACGTTTGCAGTAACGAGAGAAGTACTTATGCCGAAGCACGGGCACCAAGAGAAGTCTGCGCCGTGAGAACGCCTAGTTGACGCCTATGTTCGTCAAGACGTTCTAACAAAGCCGCGGAACGTGACGAAATCGTTGCGGGCTCGCCGATCGTGACATCCTGGACCGTTAGTTAAGTCCCGGTCACATACGCGGAGCAAGAGCGTAGCATTCCCGTGTTTAGAAAGCTTGTTCGTCAGGGTGCGCTCTGGCACCCTGACGAACACTACGCCGATTGGGTCACGGGACGGGTGGCAGCGGTGGCATTATGCCCTTCAAGCTCATCCGCCAGAGCTTCATCGGTTTTGGCAGGCCTGGCGTGTACACGACCATGACAGCGGTGCGCGTCGCAACCACCAGTTCACAGATCGGAAACAGGCTTTCCGCTATGCCCAGTCGGTCGGCTACGTTTTCGACCATGGTGATCCAGGCTCCGCGGGGCGTGAGACACACGCTCGACTTTGAGACGTCGCATCCCTCAAGGATACGACGCGCGTCGTCGATGGTGAGGATACGCCAGCCGATCTCTTCGATAGCCTTGATGACTGTCAGTGCGTGCGAGCTCGGTGGCTTCCTGTTCCCCGCGACCAAGATCGCTCCATGCGCCGCAAAGATGACGGGAGCGAATGGACATGGTTCGAAGGTTGCCAAGTCCCTTGCGCTTACACGTACAAACGGCATGCCGTCAGTGAAGCGGGCCCGGTATTCCGCAAGATTGATCCCCGGGAACCCTGTATAGCCCAAGTTGATCAGATAGCAGTACGGATAGCGGTCGAGCATCTGGCGCGCCACGGAGGTTGACGAACGGTGATGCCGTGCCTGCCGCACGTTGCGGATGGCGCGTGCCCACGGGGCAGCCTGGATAGAATTCGCAACCCCGGTGAGGCGCATTTGCGCGGTGCCAAGAAGAGCTGTCAGATGTCGAAGAATAGTCATGGCCGATTTCCTTTGCCTCACGACCGCTTGATTGTGGTCGTGAGGCAAAGTGCGGAATTTACCGGATCCATGTTGCAGGCCAATTAGATGTCGGCCAGCGCTTGCCGTTTGGAATGTGGTGACCTTCACCACAAGAGGGGGCGGAAGCGCCGAAGCAACAGTTTCTCTCCATCGACCATTTGCGGGTAATTCGCGAAATCAACAGTCAGATTGATTCCGTCTTCTCCATGTCCAATCCCGAATCTCGGGTCTATCGCGGCATCGGCGCTGTCAGGCTTTTTCGTTCGCGAGGTAATGACTGTGTTGTAATAGAGCGGCGGGACCCGCACCGATGCGTGTGATGCGATCGCCTGCTGCGCAAGATCGCGAAGCCGATCCTCGCCGACAAGCAGGTCAGCCAAATAGTAGATCTGGCTATAGATTTTCTCGAGTTGCGGAATGTCCTCTCTGATGACGGCGTGACCCGGATTGGTCGAAAAGCAGGCTGCCAATGTGACGGCTATCTCGGGAGGCATCTCATCGCAGGCTCCACGAGCAAAATAGCCGAACCAGGCAGCTAGATCGAAAAGGTCGGATAACGGCTCGAACTCGCTGTAAAGGGTGACGGGGTTGATCCCGCCATACAGCGCCAAAACGAAGCAGCCCCACAGATTCAGATCGTAGTCCGCGCCGTAGTCTAAACGTGCCTTAGTACCCGGGCCCATCGGCAGGCCGTCCGCCACGCGATAACGAGCGGTCTCCCGTGTGATGCGGTGCACAGCGAGCGCTCGCAGGTGTCCCCGGCGCAAGACGCTGATGACGGGAAGTTCGCGGTCGACAACCTCATGATAGCTGAAGCGCCCATACAGCTGCTCGTAGCAAAGAAGCTCGGCCGCCGCCTGCGCGCGGATTTCCTTTGGGGTCAAGCCAAACCATACTTTCGCATCCGCGCGCCCAGCCGTACGTATATGATCAGTCGTCACTTCCTGTTCGCGTTCCTCTCGGATCTCAGGTGCGCCGTATTGATTGCTGGCTTCCGTGAAAGCTGCTTCCACAGTGGCGAGTTCAACATTTTCCAGTTGGTCGCGTTCGGCTGCATTGGCCTGCGTCCATGTGTCGGCATCACGATTGGCTCGGAACCTGGCCATCTGTAGCACCCGACTTGTCCGGACGCATTGTGCGTATAAGGCGGTCCTCAATGTGCCGACAACCATACCCTGACTTGGAGGACCTTTTTGACCTTTGTCTCCGTGCGCGGGGACAACGGCGATCCAGTCACCACGCTCGAAGCCCGCTCGCTGGGCCTCGTCAAGCATCACGCCATACGTAATCAGCTGGAATTCCGTGACCGCATGGAAGTCTTTGCGATGCCACGCCGCGAGAGTGTCCTCATCCGTCTGCAGCGGAGCACCGAATTTCGCGTTATAGTAAACGATAGGGATCTGCTTGAGGCTGAAGCGGTCGCGAATCACGTGAATGCGAGCGATCGAGCCGTCCTTGTGCATGGATGCGAGGTGCTCTTCCCCGAGATAAATCCTTGCTGCGTTACGGTTTCCAAAAGCGTCCGGCCGTCCAAATGACATTTCTTACCCTTTTTTGCTTAAGCAGAAGATCTGCTTAGCGGGTGAGCCGTTTCGAAGCCGAGAACTGCGCTCGCTCGTATTGAGTAAAATCCGTTCTTCCTCGCATCGGCGACAACTCCTGTCCGGCGAACCTCGCACTCCTCTCTATTTGGTCTGCAACGCGCAGCGATCGCGGCTCCTACCCACGCCTCCTTCGATGGAGGCGGATATGGTTGCGACAATCGCGGCAGGCACGACGGCAAGGTATTACAGCAAGCAGTCGGAATATTATTTGGGTGGCGGTGAGCCGGCGGGCCGCTGGATTTCGTCGACCAATGATTTCGGCGTCAAGCACGGTGCCGAGGTCGATAATGCTCTATTCGAACGCTTGCACGCTTCGTTGGATGTCGATGGACAGCCACTATTGTCGAATACAGGCGACAAGGAAAAGCGTGTCGGTGGCATCGACCTGACGCTATCGGCACCAAAATCGGTCTCGGTCGCTTTTGCGCTTGCGGATCAGGAGACACGCCGCGCTATCGAGAATGCTCAATATGAAGCCTGTGTTGCCACGATCGCGTTTTTGGAAAGAAATGCGAGTTTCTGCCGCCGCGGGAAGAATGGCCATCGTCTCGAAAAGGCAAGTCTGACGGTGGCCGCATTCCAGCATGGCGAGGGGCGCCCGGTCGAACATGATGACGGCAAAGTCTATGCAGATCCGAATTTGCATACCCACGCAGTTTTATTAAACTTTTCGTTTCGCGAGGATGGCAGCGTAGGCGCACTCGATGCGCGGCATCTTTTCGCGCATAAAATGGCAGCCGGAGCCGTCTATCACCTATCATTGTCGACAAATTTACAGAAAATCGGATTTGAAATCGGGGATATCGGCAAGAACGGAACGTTCGAGATCGTCGTGCCGCAAGCTCGCAATGGCGGTGAGCATTCACTGTCGGTCAATTTCAGTGCTCTACAGCGCCACTTCTCGGCACGGCGCAAGGAAATCGAGCTGGCCATCGGAGCAGAAGGATTATCCACCGCGGACGCGCCGGCGTTGGCGGCGGCCATCGCTCTTGGAACGCGCTCATCGAAAAGCGAAGAGCGCCCGCGAGATCGTTTCGAATTGTGGGCTGAAGAGGCCGCTCCGTTTCTGGACGCAGAGCGGCTCATTGCCGACCTGCGTACCACCAGGGGGCGGGATCTGGAGGAGCAAGAGAGGCAGATTGCTGAACGTGTCGCTCAGGTCCCCTCGCTTCTGACAGAGCATGAAAGCGTTTTTGAGCGGCGTCATCTCTATGCCGCCGTCGCGACCTCGCTGATCGGTACTGGTGCGGATGCGGCGCGGGTTGAACAAGAGGTTGAACGCCTTATCGAAGCTCGGCAGATCGTCGAGTTGGGACGAGATACCCTGCAACAGCCGGTCTATTCCACTCCCGAGCAAATTCTCGTCGAACGCAAGTTGGTCGCTGTGACCGAGCGTCTCATGCATGAGCATCGGGCTGCGCCTGATCGTAAGCGCGTACTTCAACTGTGTCGCGCGCACGGATTGTCGGCGGAGCAAACGCATGCAGCACAGATGGCGACAAGCTCGGCGGCCATTGCGGTCATCGAGGGCGCCGCTGGCGCTGGGAAATCGACGACACTTGCTGCAATCGTAGAGGCTTATTCGGAGCTTGATGCTGTCGGACCTTCGCTAAAGACAGCTCGGCGGGTGATCGGTACGAGCCAGTCCTGGAAGGTCGCGAGGGAGTTGCAGAAACTGGGTATCGAAGCGATGGCGACGGACGCTTGGCTCGCGAGAACCAAAGAGCCGTTTCTCGACGCGAATACCGTTCTCGTGGTGGATGAAGCGGGTCTGCTCTCGTCACGACAAATGCTCGCAATTACCGAGAGGGCGGCGGAGGCACGCGCCAAGGTCGTAATTGTCGGCGATCGCGAGCAGCTCCAAGCCGTCGGTGCTGGCCCGGGCCTATCGATCGTTGCGGGTGTGACAGGGACGACCCGTGTCGATACCATCGTGCGACAGCGCAAGGCCTGGATGCGGAAGGCGGTGACGGATTTTGCCAAAGGTCGTGCCAAGCAGGGATTGGCGGCGTTTGAGGAACGCGGGCTGCTTAACCTGGTGGCGGGCGAGCGGGCGACCGTCACGCGTGTTATCGATGCCTGGGAAAAGTCTCGCCGAGAGGCGCCGGATGGCTCCGTCCTGCTGATCGCCAAGACGAATGCACAAGTCCGCGCCCTAAATGACGAAGTCCGTATTCGCTTGAAGCGTGACAGGGTAATCTCCGCCGAAGACATCGAGGTGGCGGCAGTGACGCCATCGGGCCACGGCCAGACGCTGGGATTCGCAGTGGGCGATCAGATCCGCTTCCTGGTTCGACACGACCGCCTGTCGGTCATCAATGGCACCACGGCCGCGATCACGCATATCGACGGCAGAGATACGCAAGATCCGATCGTCCATGTGGCAATCGCGGGGCGGCAGGCAAGCTTCCCTATCTCGGAACTTGCTGATGAGTACGGCAGGGCGCGTATCGGGCACGCTTATAGCACGACTATTTATGGGTCGCAGGGCCTGACGACGGATCGCGCCTTTGTCTGGGCGGGTTCGGCTATGACCCGTAACGAAGCTTATGTCGCCTTCTCCCGGCAGCGCGACCAGCTCGAGATATTTGTCGATCTCCGCGAAATCGACGCACAGGCCCGTCTTGATCTGCCGTTGTCGGAGCGGCTGCAGGCAAAGATTACGCCTGAACATCGCCTGGAATGGTTTGCGGCTCGCTTATCACGCCTTCAGGTCAAGACTTGCACACTCGATCCCGCCCTCGCTCACGCGGTGCGTGCGGGCGAACGGTCGCTCGAACGAAATATGGCATCGGCGTATGAGCGCGGCTAAGGGGCTTTTGGGCTGAGAGCGGTTGCGCCCTTCGGCGGCGGCGATCGTCGCCGCTTGCCTCAAGCGGAAAGAGCAAGCAACATTACGACAAGCTCTTTGTACGCTGTGGCCATTAATGCTCAATGCTCGCTTGAACGCGTCAAGCCTCCTTATTTGGTCTGCAACCTGATTCTGCCAGGAGCAATACAGATGACCTCCTTCGATGGAGGTTTCCGTGGCTGCGACAATCGCATCCCATACAACAGCGAGTGGACATATCGGGCAGTGCGGAGACCATCCGGATAGCTGTGAAATCGCGCGCGTTGGGATCTCTTCGAAGAGCAGCTTTGTTCATCACGGGGCGCAGCATGCGGTCGGCGAGAGCGATATTTGTGCTCTGGTCCGCCGAGCGCCGACCACGGAGGTCGGCCATGGCTAAGCCGCGCATCAAAAAGGTGCGGTTGCGTCCCCGGGCCGCGATTGGTGCCAAATCGGCAGCGCCACCGCCGGACGCAACACAGGCCAAGGAGTTGAGGATGCGTGCAGCCTCCGGCGCCTTACGACCGTCCGACCCTGAGTTTTGGATCGTGATCAATGAGGTCATGGATCCGCCGCCCATCGTGCCGGCCGAGCTCGACGCCATCGAGCGTTATCTCTCGGCCGTGCTCGATGACGTCTTCGGTTCGTCCCGCAAGATGTCACTTTGACCAACGAAAGAGGATCATACGATGCCCACACATGATAATGCTCCCGCTCCTGTAAGCGATCACATCGTCAAACTGATTGCCGAAATCAGCGTCGAGGCCGCGCTTGCGCTTGTGCAGCAAACAATGGAGGCGACTGCCAACGGGACTGATTTCACTCTGGATCCAGAAAGGCGCTTCAAGGTTGTCGGCCGCTTGCCATTCATTCGCGAACTCAAGCAGCTCTCCGAGGAGCAACGTCACGATCTTTTCGTGTATGGCTTCCGAAGCAACCCGCATGACGCGCAGGCCGGTTTCGAGCGGCTTTTGATCGAAGAGAACGGTCGCTTGCGCAAAGCCCTCCGTGATCGCTGGAAGGTGGTCGCAGAGGAAACTCCACACCGAAGGCGACGGCATCTTAACCGTGCGAGGGCGGCTGGGCAAAGTACTGCTTTCCCCCGATTCCCTCGTATGGTTAGACTCATTTCTGTAACGTGTAAGAAAGCCCCGACATGGCCCGCAAAAATCTGCAGACCGAAACATCGTCACATGAGGCCAGTCAGCCGCGTCGCAATGTTCTCATCTACATCCGTGTTTCGACCGAGAAGCAGTCAAATAATCTCTTGAGCCTTGATTCTCAGGAGAAAAGCTTGCTCGCGCGCTGCAAGCGCGATGGCGATCATATCGCCGGCATCTTCCGCGAGGAAGGCGAGACGGCCACGAATATGCGGCGCCCCGCATTCGAGCAGATGATTGCGCGTGCGACCGACGGGACGCGTACGATCGACGCGATCCTCGTCTATTCGTTCTCAAGAGCTTTCCGGAATCAGGTCGAGCAGGAGCTCACAGTTCAAACGCTGCGCAAGCACAGAGTCGAATTGATCTCGCATGCCGAGCCGCTTGCGAATGATGACACCGGCGACATGTTCAGGAAGTTCATCGGCATCGTCAACGAATACCAGTCCAAAGAGACCGGCCGTTCCACGATGCGGACGATGAAGGCCAACGCGCAGCTCGGCTATTCGAACGGCGGCATCATCCCTTACGGCTACAAATCGGTCGCTGCAGAAATTATCGGCAGCAAGCAGAAGAAGAAACTCGCTGTCGAGCCTGTCGAAGCGGAGGTGGTGATCCGCGCCTTCGATCTGGCCAAAAACGGTGATGGCACGAGTGGGCCGCTCGGAACCAAGAAGATTGCGGAATGGCTGAATGGGCGCGGCTATCGCTCGCGCAATGGGGCGTTGTTCGGGACAGGAACCATCCATGAAATGCTGACCCGCCGCGCTTACACCGGCGTGCGCAACTTCAACGAATTCGACCGCAGAAATGACGGCGAGCGCAAGGCTCCCTCCGAAATCATCGAATACGAAATTCCGGTCATCATCGATCAGGCGACCTTCGAAGCGGTCCAGGCTTTGCTGGTGTCCCGTCGCCCGAAATCCCGTGGCCCCCGTCTGGCGTCCGCGCCGTCCCTGCTGGGCGGGCTCGTCCGCTGCGATTGCGCCCAGTCTTGTGCGTTGACAACCGCCACTGGCACCTCCCGGACCGGCGTCATCTACAGCTATTACAAGTGCACCCACGCCATCAAAAAGGGGCAGCACAAGCAAGGCAGCGGAGCATCCTGCAGCAACCGCAAGATTGCCCGCCCCGTGATCGAGAAGCTCGTGGTAGAGGCCCTTCTGGATCAGCTTCTACAGCCCGAGCGGATCACATCCATCCTGACAATCTTGAAGGCCCGCCGTGATGATCGCCAGGCATCCGCTGATCGCCGCCTGGTCGAGCTCGCCCGTCAGGTGACCGATGCTGAGGGGCGCCTCTCCCGCCTCTATGCGTCGATCGAGGCAGGGACGATCGATGGCACCGACCCGACCCTGAGGGACCGCGTATCCACACTCAAAACGACCCGGGACCGGGCTCTCGAAGCACTAGACTATGCCAGGAAATCCAGCGCCGTGCCGATTGAGATCGATCCCGTCGCCATCGATCGTTTCACTCGCCTGATGCGAGAGCAGCTCGTGTCCGGCGATGTGGCGGCCAGGAAAGCGTATCTGAGCGCGATCGTGGACGCCATCATTGTCACGGATCGCACCATCCGCATTATCGGTTCGAACGACAATATCATGGCCACGCTAGGCCCTGACGGCCAACCGCGGACTCTGGTTCGTAAGTCTGTTCAGGAATGGTGCCCCTGGCCGGGATCGAACCAGCACTCCTTTCGGAACTCGATTTTGAGTCGAGCGCGTCTACCAATTCCACCACAGGGGCCATCGGACGCCGGATACCGTCGCCGCGAAGTGGGCGGAATATAACCGGGACTACTCGCGGGTCAACCGGCGAAAAGGCGAGAAACGGCGCTGCGCACATCCGGTTCGATGTCGGCAGTGTGATCCCCGACGTCTCGACAGGCTGACAGGCCCGCGATAGGACGCCATGGCCATCCCGGAGAGCACTGTGACCGCCGTTTCATCCTCGCCTGCCGCGTCGACCGGCCCGAATCCCGCATTTGCGGCGGCCGTTGCGGTCGCCGTCGTTGCCGTCGCCACCATCGCGGGGGCGTGGTTCTTCCAGCTCGTGCTCGATATCCGGCCATGCCCGCTCTGCCTCGAGCAGCGCTATGCCTATTATCTGTCGATCCCGCTGGCCGTGCTGGTGGCGATTGCTGCCGGCCGGGGCGCGCCTCGCGGTGTGCTGGCAGCCGGGCTTTGGATTCTCGTGCTTGCGGCGCTCGCCAATGCGGTGCTTGGCGGCTACCACGCCGGCGTGGAATGGAAGTTCTGGCAGGGGCCGACCGATTGCTCCGGGCCGGTGGTCGATCTCGGCAAGGCCGGCAGCCTGCTGGAGCGGCTCGACACCGTGAAGGTGATCCGCTGCGACGAGGTGCAATGGCGTTTCCTCGGCCTGTCGCTGGCCGGCTACAACGTCCTGATTTCGCTGCTGATGGCTGCCATCGCGCTGTGGGGAGCGACGCGGACGGCGCGCCGCTAGCTTCCCGACTTCGCTCGAAAACGCCTTAGTCGTCGATATCGTCCTGCGCCTTGCCGAACAGGTGCACGATCCCGGGCGTCACGATCGAGACATAGATGAAGCGCGACAGGTGATGCGCGCCGACGAAGATCGGATCGATATGCAGGGTCAGCGCCAGCGCCAGCATGGCGTCCATGGCGCCCGGCGCGAAGGCGACGACCGCATCGCTCAGCTTCACGTTGGTGGTCAGCGCGACGATGGCGACGAACACCGCCGAGATGGCGATCGCCACCGAGAACGAGCCGAGCGCGGCCCAGACATGGCTGAGAATCGTGCGCGGCGAGATCTTGCCGAAGCGCGAGCCAATCAGGCTGCCGATGCCGACAAGGGCAGTGATATAGGCCCATTGCGGCAGGGTGCCGTGGACCCAGCCGGCGCCGTGCAGCACCGATGATGCCATCATGGCGCCGAACATCCAGCTGGCGGGAAACCTGATCCATTTCATTAGCAGCGACACCGCAACGGCCGCCGCGGCCAGTTCGAGCAGCGCCAGCGGCGTGGCTTCCGGTCCGCGGGAGGGCAGCGGGCCATGCCCCATCAGCCCCGTGGCTGCGAGCAGCAGCGGCACCATGCCCGTAAGGATGATCACGCGAAAAATCTGCACCACGGCGATGCCTGCAACGTCGGCATTGCGTTCGGTGGCGAGCATGATGATCTGCGACAGCGCGCCGGGGCTGCCGGCTAGCAGCGCCGAGGTGCGGTCCCAGCCATGGATGCGTTGCAGATAGATGCTGCTGCCGAACGTTGCGCAGAAGGTCGCCAGTGCGAGCAGCGCGATGGTCAGCGGATAGGCTGCGAGATTGTGCACCATCTCCGGCGACACCATCGATCCCAGCGACAAGCCCAGTGTCATCAGGATCACATGGGCGAGCGGCTGTGGCAGGCCGACGGGGCGACCGAAAATGCCGTAGGCCGCCACCGCCACCATGGCGCCGGAGATCAGCCCGCCCGGTAGCTCCGCCCAATAGAAAAGCGCGCCGCCGAGCGTGCCGAGCAGCAGCGTCTCGACGGTAGTGCGGATCTGTAAAAAACTGGGAAGGGCGAAGGGCAGGGACATTCGGCGGCGGCTCGAGGAGCTCGCTTTATGACAAAGTCCGACCCCGACGACAAATGCGTCCCGGTCTACCTGTCCCTCGCTTTCGCGGGCGAGGGACAGGGCACGGCTCGTTTAGTTCGTCTTCACGCTCTTCTTGCACTCGGAGCGGAATTTGCGGCGGGCGTCGCCGTGCAGGCCCTTGGCGTCCGCCTGCTTGGAGCATTCGAGTGACGCGGCGGTGCGCGGCTTCTCTGATTTGCTGTCGTCCGCTGGCGCCATCTTGCTGGCGGGGGCCATTTTCTGGCCGCTGGTCGCGGGCGCCTGTGCGCTTGCTGCGCCGATCAGCATCAAGGAAGCAAAAGCAGCTGTGGCAAGGCTGGTCGTGAGTCGGGTCATGGCGACACCTCTTCTTTCGGGGATGGGCAGCGTGATAATGCCGGGATGAACCGCAGGTGAACGAACTACAATTAGCGTCGTGCCATCGATCACGATAAATTTTCGCCGCCGCGCGCGATCTCATTGCCGTTGCATGTAGCAGCGCTAGGATAGCCGGGTCATTCGCATATCCAGGGAGAAAACGACATGACGAAACACATCGCTGTTGCCCATGTTCTTGCCAGTGCCTTTGTGATTTCCGGAATGGCCTTGCTCGCCGCGCAGCCGGCCAGTGCTTTGACCGCGGCTGAATGCAGCGCAAAATATCAGGCGGCGAAAACCGCCGGCACGCTGAACGGCCAGAAATGGAATGACTTCCGCAAGGCCGAATGCGGCACCAACGCCGCGGCCGCGACGCCGGCTGCCACGGCAGCGGCTCCGGCGGCGGCCGAGGCCAAACCGGCGGCTGCGCCGAAGACGG
>WPCJ01050638.1_pt1 | contig 26347 bp, 18 predicted proteins | sample 5399831 | NCBI WGS metagenome assembly WPCJ01 (sample SAMN12869470, study PRJNA574797) | sludge metagenome | isolation source: wastewater treatment of pH10 | place: China:Beijing | collected 2019-05-20 | reverse complement strand
CGGGCCTTGCCGCGCGCAAGGCGGCGGTGCGGCTGCTCGGCGCGGTCATCGACGCCCGCACGCCGCTCGACGGGCTGACCGACAACGAGCACGGCCATCCGCATTATATGGCGCTCGACATGCGCGACCGCGCACTGGTGCGCGCCATGCTGGGCGCGGCGCTCCGTCATCGCATGACCATCACGGCGCTGCTGACGAAACGGCTGCAAAAGCCGCTGCCCGCCAATGCGACGGCGCTTGCCCACATTCTCCATATCGCTGCCGCCCAGATCCTGTTCCTCGACGTGCCGGACAGCGCCGCCGTCGACCTCGCCGTCACCCACGCCAAGTCGGACCCGCGCACCCAGCGCTTCGCCGGGTTGGTCAATGCCGTCCTGCGCGCGCTGACCCGCGCCAAGGAACAGGAACTCGGAACAGCACTTGCCGCCACCGACGATGCGCCGGACTGGTTCGCCGCGCGGCTGGCACAGGCCTACGGCATCGGCGAGGCGCGCGCCATCCTTGCCGCGCACCGCCTCGAGACGCCCTTCGACCTCACGGTGAAGGCCGAGCCGCAGATGTGGGCCGAACGTCTCGGCGGCATCGTCCTGCCCACCGGCACGGTGCGGATCGAGCGCCTCGACAGCGCGGTCACCGAACTGCCCGGCTTCGAGGATGGCGAATGGTGGGTGCAGGACGCCGCCGCCGCCCTGCCGGCGCGGCTGATGGGCGACATTGCCGGCCGCAAGGTCGCCGACCTGTGCGCCGCTCCCGGCGGCAAGACCGCCCAGCTCATCCTTGCCGATGCCGACGTCACCGCCGTCGATGCCTCGCAAAGCCGCCTGAAACGCCTTGCCCGCAATCTCGAACGGCTCGGGCTGAAGGCCACTGTCGTCCACAGCGACCTGATGGACTTTGCGCCGCCGGAGCTGTTCGACGCGGTGCTGCTCGATGCGCCCTGCTCCTCCACGGGCACGGTGCGCCGCCACCCGGACGTGCCATGGACCAAGACGCCCGAAGACATCGCCAGGCTGGCCGCCCTCCAGCGCCGGTTGCTCGACAGGGCCTTCACCCTCACCCGTCCCGGCGGCATCGTCCTGTTCTCCAACTGCTCGCTCGACCCGCTGGAAGGCGAGAAACTGGTCGCCGGCTTCCTTGCCGACACGCCCGGGGCAGAGCTGGACCCGGTCTCGCCGCAAGAAATCCCCGGCATCGCCGGCTTCGTGACGGCCGAGGGCATGCTGCGCACCACGCCCGCCGGGCTCGACATGGGGTCGCCCGCGCTGTCGGGGCTGGACGGTTTCTTCGCCGCAAGGCTGAAGAAGCGCGGCTAAGGCCGGGCACCTGCGCGCCTGTGCAAGCCTCCACTTACGAAAGCATGTGGACAGAATGCACCCGCCCCGGTTGTGCAGGTTTGAATTCGTCTTCGCATAACCTATTGAATCGCATAGTTTGTAAGTGAAACTGAGGCCTCGGAAACAGCATTGGCACCCGCCGCCGCAGATATGACACGCCTGTGGGCACTGGTCGCGCGGGCGTTCTGGCGTAACGCGCGCCGGCATCTGCGTGCCGGGCCGGCCTATCGTTGGCGCTATTCCGGCCGCACTCCCGAACGGGTGCTGATCGCCCCGCCGGACCTGCGGCTGGCCGATCCGCAGATCGCCATGGAGATCTATTACGGCCGCTTTCCGCTTTCGGGGCGTCTGGTCGAGACGGGCGGCGAATCGCCGTTCAAGATCGAGGTTCACCACCGGGGCTGGCAACGTTCCCTGCACGGGTTTCGCTGGCTGCGCCACATGCGCGCCGCCAGCACCGACCTGGCCTCGGCCAATGCGCGGGTGCTGGTGAAGGACTGGCTCGCCGCGCATGGCAGCCACATTTCCGGTGTCGCGTGGGAGCCGGGCGTGACCGCCAAGCGCATCATTGCCTGGCTCCAGCATTCTTCCGTCGTGCTGCAAGGGGCGGAGCTTGCCTTCTACCGCGCCTACCTCAAGTCGCTGGCCATGCAGATCCGCTATCTGCGCTCGATGGCCCGCGAGATGCCGGGCGGCAAGGACCGCCTGCGCGCCCGCATCGCGCTGGCCTTCGCCGCCCTCTCGCTGCCGGTTCCCGCCTCGGCGCTGCGCAACGCCAGCCGCAATCTCGCCGACGAACTGGACCGCCAGATCCTGCCCGATGGCGGCCATATCTCGCGCAATCCGCTGATGGTTCTGGAATTCCTCGCCGACCTTCTGCCGCTGCGCCAGACATACGCCAACCAGGCCGAGCAGCCGCCCGCCGCCCTGATGGGCGCCATAGACCGCATGCTGCCGGCATTGCGCTTCTTCCAGCACCAGGGCGGCAGCCTTGCCTGCTTCAACGGCATGGGCGCCACCGTGCAGGACCGCATCGCGGCCATATTGCGCCATGACGACACGGCCGGCGCGCCGCTGCTGCACGCGCCCCATTCCGGCTATGAGCGGCTGTCGATCGGCGACGTCACCGTCATCGCCGACACCGGCGCCCCGCCGCCGCTCGACGTCGCGGGCGCCGCCCATGCCGGCTGCCTGTCGTTCGAGCTGTCGTCGGGCCGCCACCATTTCATCGTCAATGCCGGCGTCGACACCTATGGCGACCCGGAGTTCCGGCCGCTGGCCCGCGCCACCGCCGCCCATTCCACGGCCACGCTCAACGACACCTCCTCGGCCCGCTTCAGCCATTCCTCGCGCCTGTCGAGCCTTGTCGGCTCGCCCCTGGTCGGAGGGCCGCAGCATGTCGACTGCGAGCGCCGCGACGGCCCCGACCGGCACGGCTTCCTCGCCCGCCATGACGGCTATGCGCAGCGCTTCGGCCTTGTGCATGAGCGCGAGCTGATCCTGATGAGCGGCGGCGGCACGCTGGTCGGCCGCGACAGCTTCCTGCGAAGCGACGGCAGTCCCCCTCGCGACGACGGGCAGGACCTGGTCACCATCCGCTTCCACATCCACCCCGACATCAACCTGTTCACCGATTCCGGGGGCCATTTCGTGCTCGCCTCGGACAATGGCGATGCCTGGATGTTCTCCTGCACCGACGTCGCGCCGCAGGTCGAGGAATCGATCTATTTCGCCGGGATCGCCGGCCCGCGCATCAGCCGCCAGTTCCTGCTGTCCTTCCATGCCTCGGCTCTGCCGGAGGTGCGCTGGCGGCTGAAAAGGGTGCGGTTGGCCGGGGCCGCCCTCCACCGCTGATACGGCACAGGACGGTCCGGGAACGATTCGCACGTTTGATTCGCCGCCCTCATGTGCTAGGGCGCGGCCATCTTCCCGCAACATGAAGGGCCGCGCGCATGGCTGTCTCCTCCAAGAACATTCCCGCTCCCGATCTGGTGCCGGTGCGCCGGGCCCTGCTCTCCGTCTCCGACAAGACCGGCCTCGTCGATTTCGCCCGCGCTCTGGCCTCAGCCGGGGTCGAGCTGGTCTCGACCGGCGGCACCGCCAAGGCCATCGCCGAAGCGGGCATTGCGGTGCGCGACGTGTCGGACCTGACCGGCTTCCCCGAAATCATGGACGGCCGCGTCAAGACGCTGCATCCTTCCGTCCACGGCGCCCTGCTCGGCATCCGCGACGACGCGGACCATGTCGCGGCGATGCGCGCCCACGGCATCGAGCCGATCGACCTTGTCGTGGTCAATCTCTACCCGTTCGAGGAGGTGCGCGCCTCCGGCGCCGGCTATGCCGCCACCGTCGAGAACATCGACATCGGCGGCCCGGCCATGGTGCGCGCCTCGGCCAAGAACCACGCCTATGTCGCCATCGTCACCGACCCGGACGACTATGTCGCCGTGCTGAACGCCATGGAGCTGAACACCGGCTCACTGTCGCTGGATTTCCGCAAGCGGCTGGCGGCAAAAGCCTTCGCCCGCACCGCCGCCTATGACGCGGCGATCTCGGGCTGGTTCGCCGAGGCGCTGGAGATCGAGCACCCGGCCTGGCGTGCCTTCGGCGGCCGGCTGGACAGCGTCATGCGCTATGGCGAGAACCCGCACCAGCAGGCAGGCTTCTACCTCACCGGCGACAAGCGGCCGGGCGTCGCCACGGCCCGCCAGTTGCAGGGCAAGCAGCTCTCCTACAACAACATCAACGACACCGACGCCGCCTTCGAGCTGGTGGGCGAGTTCGATCCCGCCCGCACCGCCGCCGTCGCCATCATCAAGCACGCCAACCCCTGCGGCGTTGCCGAGGGAGCGACGCTGAAGGACGCCTATCTCAAGGCGCTCGCCTGCGATCCGGTCTCGGCTTTCGGCGGCATCGTGGCGCTCAACGGCCTGCTCGACGCGGAAGCCGCCGAAGAGATCGTCAAGACCTTCACCGAAGTCATCATCGCCCCCGAGGCCAGCGAGGAGGCGCAGGCCATCGTCGCGGCCAAAAAGAATTTGCGCCTTTTGGTGACCGGCGGCCTGCCCGACCCGCGCACGGCCGGCATGCTGGTCAAGTCGGTCGCCGGCGGCCTGCTGGTGCAGGGCCGCGACAACGCCGTCGTCGACGATCTCGATCTCAAGGTGGTGAGCCGGCGCGCGCCGAGCGAAGCCGAGATGGCCGACATGCGCTTCGCCTTCCGCGTCGCCAAGCATGTGAAGTCGAACGCCATCGTCTATGCGAAGGACCGCGCCACGGTCGGCATCGGCGCCGGCCAGATGAGCCGTGTGGACTCCTCGCGCATCGCCGCCCGCAAGGCACTGGATGCGGCCGAGGCCGCCGGCATGGGCGAGCCGCTGACGAAAGGTTCCGTCGTGGCTTCCGATGCCTTCTTCCCCTTCGCCGACGGCCGGCTGGCCGCGGTCGAAGCGGGAGCGACCGCCGTCATCCAGCCGGGCGGCTCGATGCGCGACGACGAGGTGATCGCCGCCGCCGACGAGCACGGCATCGCCATGGTGTTCACCGGCACCCGCCATTTCCGGCATTGATCATGCTGCCCCTGCCGCGAAGGCGGGGGGCAGGACGTCAACGCCCTTTCCGGCCCGCCGGATAGGGCGTGCCGGCCAGCAGCGCCATGCCGGCGACGAGGAAGAGGATGATCATCGCCATGCCGAGGCGCGGCGAGCCGCTGAGCGCCGTGACCGTGGCCACCAGGAACGGGGCGGCGAAGCTCGTCACCCGCCCGGCCAGCGCATAGATGCCGAAATAGCGGCCGGCTTCCTCGGCCGTCACGCTGCGCGCCATGTAGGAGCGCGACGAGGCCTGCGCCGGGCCGAAGGCGACACCGATCAGCAGGCCATAAAGGATATAGGCCTTCTCGGCCGCCGTGCCGAACAGCCCGCCCGGATCCTCGACGGAAAGCGGCAGCGCGCCGAACAGCGTGTAGCCCGGCCCGGTCGAGACGATGCCCACCGTGGCTATGGTCAGCAGCACCAGCGCGACCATCACCACGACCTTGGAGCCGAGCGCGGTGTCGAGCCGCGCCGCCACCCAGCAGCCGAAGATGGCGACCACGTTGAGGATGATGCCGAACACGCCGATTTCGGTGATCGACCAGCCGAACATCGCCGCTGCAAAAGCGCCGCCGAGCACGATCAGCGCATTGACGCCATCCTGGTAGATCATGCGGGCGACGAGGAAACGGAAGATGCCGGGACGTTGCCGCACCTCGCCCAGCGTCGCCTTCAGCTCGGCAAGCCCCCTGCGCACCGCCGGCGCGATGGGAATGCCCTTCGCCGCATCGGGAGTGAACAGGAACATCGGCAGGATGAACACCAGATACCACAGCGCCGACAGCGGGCCGGTGGCGCGGGCATCCTCGCCCAGCACCGGGTCGAGGCCGAACAGCGGCTTGAGGCCGGCGATGGTGAGGCCCGTCTCCGGCGAGCCCGCCATCAGCGCCACGACGAAGATCAGCACCACCATGCCGCCCAGATAGCCAAGCCCCCAGGCCATGTTGGAGACGCGGCCGATCTCCTCCTTCGGCACCAGGCGCGGCATCATGGAATCGTTGAACACGGTGGAGAACTCCGCCGCCACCGAGGCCAGCGAGAACACCGCCACCACCCAGAACAGGCTTGAGCCCGGCATCGCCAGCCACAGCAGGCAAAGGCAGGCGATCTTGATCGCCGCGAAGAAGCCGATCCACGGCTTGCGCGGCCCGGTCTGGTCGGCGATGGCGCCGAGCACCGGCGACAGGATGGCGATAGCGAAGCCGGCCGCGGCGACGCCATAGCCCCAGGCCGCCTGCCCGGCGGCCGGGTCGCTCGCCATGCGCGAGACGAAATAGGGTCCGAAGATGAAGGTGGTGACCACGGTGAAGAAGGGCTGCGCCGCCCAGTCGAACAGCATCCAGCCCCGGATGCCGGCACGCGATGCCTTGCGCGCCCCAATATCGGTTTCGGTCATGCCCTCTCCACTTGCCTGCCAGCGCGCCATGTCTGCACGTTTTTCATCATGGTGCAAAAGATGAATGACGGTGGCGGCACAGGGCAATACGAGGAGAGGATGGTGACGGCCCGTGGCGTTGCATGGCAACAGCCGGAAAAAAGAACAGCCCCGCCTGAAACTCAACTACCCCCCTCAGGCGGGGCTTTGCCAGAATAGCCCGTCCGCAAGCTGGCGAGACAAGGATTACCGGATCGGCACCGGAAGCGATGTGAACGGTTTCACGTTCGCACGGAAAAATGGCCGGCCCGGCAAAAAGGCCGGGGCGATGCCGCCCCGGCCTCCGGATCGATGTCAGGCTCCCTGAAGATAGGGCAGTATCTCCATCGTGCCGCGATAGATCATCTCGCCCGCCACGTAGAGGATGACGATCAGGCCGACATAGGCGATCCAGCGGTGCTTCTGGAGAATGCCGGCGATGAAGCTTGCGGCAATGCCCATCAGGGCGATCGACAGGACCAGGCCGAAGACCAGCACGCCGGGGTGCTCGCGCGCGGCGCCCGCGACGGCCAGCACATTGTCGAGCGACATGGACACGTCGGCGATGATGATCTGCCAGGCCGCCTGGGCGAAGGTCTTGCGCGGCGCGGTGCCGGCGACTGTGCCGTCCTTGTCGACGTCCACATCGGTGAGCGCCTCGACCGCCTGCGTCTCATGGCCGTGGTTCTGCTGGAGTTCGCGCCACATCTTCCAGCACACCCATAGCAGCAATATGCCGCCGGCAAGCAGCAGGCCCACGATCTGCAGGAGTTGGGTGGTGGCGGCCGCAAAGCCGATGCGCAGCACGGTCGCGGCAATGATGCCGATGAGGATGGCCTTGGCGCGCTGGTCCTTCGGCAGGCCGGCAGCGGCCAGGCCGATGACGATGGCGTTGTCGCCGGCAAGCACCAGGTCGATCATGATGACCTGAAACAGGGCCGTTAAGGCTTCAGGCGTGAAAAATTCTGTCATTCTGCACCCTTGCGTTCAGCTTGGGCGATCTGGCTCGCAAACGACCGCTGCCGGACCGAAGTCCGCGCAAAGCGTCACTTGCTGATTGGAGTGGAAGACATCTTAGCCAGGCCGCCGGATTGAATTCCAGTCCGACATCGCAGCCATGGAGACTGCCAGAGGGGCCCGGCCTGGTGGCGCATGCCTACGTCAGCGCTTTTCGAAACGCAAGGAGAAATTGTGTCCGATAAGAAGCCGCCGGCCCGTTCCAGACCGGCGGCTGCTTCATGAATCGGACAGCGAAACGCCGTCAGGCGCCCCGCGGAACCGAGAGATCGCTCATCAGCCCGGCGGCGACGGACAGGCGCGACACCGAGATGTCGCCTCCCTCGGTCAACGCCTGCAGACGCTCGCGGATGGCGGCGATGTGCTCGCCGCCGGCGTCCAGCCATGCAGAGACCGGATCGTCCGCTCCGGCATATCCGGTCAGCGCTGCCACGGCGATGCCGCGCCGCGCCGCGTCGATGGTGTCGGTGGCGCGCGACAGGGCGAGCTGGTCGTAATAGTCGGACGGCGAGATCGCATGCGCGGCATCCTCGATGCGGGCGATGCGGAAGGCCTCGCTGACCGCGAAGAACGCCCGCGCGCCCGCAACGATGTCGGCGCCGGCCATGCGCGCGGTGAGCACGATGTCGGGCACCAGATCGGCGAACTCCGCCAGCGCCAGCCGTCCGGCAAGGTGCTCGGGAACGCCCTGCGCGACAAGGTCGCTGTGCGTCGCCTCCACCCGCTCGCGCGAAATGGCCGGCAGCAGTTCGCGCAACTTCGGCTCCAGCACCGCGCGTGCCTGCTTCAGGGCAGCGATGCGCTGGACGAGGTCGCCCGTGCCGGTCTCGTTCTTCAGGTACCAGCCGCAATTCACATAGATCAGCCGGCTGACCGTCTGGTAGAGGCCGAGCTGCAATTCGCCGTCGATGCGGTTGTCGAGCGCATCGATCTCGCCATAGAGCGCCGGCAGTTCGAACCCTTCCCGGATCAGCGCGAAGGTCAGCATCACGTCGGCCGGGCTGCGGCCGGTGGTCTCCATCAGCCGGTTGACGAAGGACGGGCCGCCGCGATTGACGAGGTCGTTGGCAAGCACGCGGGTGATGATCTCGCGCCGCAGGCGGTGGCTGCGGATTTCCTCGCCGAACTTCTCGGCCATGGCGTCCGGGAAGTAGCTCATCAAATCTTCTTCGAAATGCGGATGGTCCGGCACCTCGGAAGCGACGATGTCGCTGAACAGCACGATCTGGGCATAGGCGAGCAGCACGCCGAGTTCAGGCCGCGTCAGCGGCTCGCCGCGCGCCTCGCGCTCGGCCAGCACCGTTGCCGAGGGCAGATTCTCGACCACCCGGTCGAGCAGGCCGCGGCTTTCCAGCGCCGCCATGAAGCGGGCCTGATGCGGCATGTCGGCCAGGCCGCGCCGGCGGGCGAGCGACAGCGCCAGCGTCTGCTGGTAGTTGTTGGCCAGCACCAGCCCGGCCACCTCGTCGGTCATCTTCGCCAGCAGCTTGTCGCGCGCCGGCCGCTCCAGCGCGCCCTTGCGCATGGCCGCCGCCAGCGCAATCTTGATGTTGACCTCGACGTCCGAGCAGTTGACGCCGCCGGAATTGTCGATGGCGTCGGAGTTGTTGCGCCCGCCGCTGAGGGCGTATTCGATACGCGCGCGCTGGGTCATGCCGAGATTGGCACCCTCGCCGATGACCTTGGCGCGCACCTCGCCGGCATTGAGGCGGATGGCGTCGTTGGCGCGGTCCCCCACCTCCTGGTTAGTCTCGCCGGCGGCCTTGAGGTAGGTGCCGATGCCACCGAACCACAGCAGGTCGACCGGAGCAGCCAGAATGGCGCGGATCACCTCGACCGGCGTCGCCACCGTCTTGGCGATGCCGATGGCCGCCGCCGCTTCCGGCGTCAGCGTCACCGACTTCTGCGAACGCGACACGATCATGCCGCCCTTGGAGAGCTTGGACTTGTCATAGTCCTGCCAGCTCGAGCGCGGCACGCCGAACAGGCGCTGGCGCTCGGCGAACGAGGAGGCCGGTTCCGGATCGGGATCAATGAAGATGTCGCGATGGTCGAAGGCGGCGATCAGCCTCGTCTGTTCGGAGCGCAGCATGCCGTTGCCGAAAACGTCGCCCGACATGTCGCCGACGCCGACGCAGGTGAACGGCGTCGCCTGGATGTCGCGGTTCATCTCGCGGAAATGCCGCTTCACCGCTTCCCAGGCGCCGCGCGCCGTGATCGCCATGCCCTTGTGGTCGTAGCCGGCCGAGCCGCCGCTGGCGAAGGCGTCGTCCAGCCAGAAGTCGTGGGCCTTGGAGATGGCGTTGGCCGTGTCGGAGAAGGTCGCCGTGCCCTTGTCGGCGGCGACGACGAAATAGGGGTCGTCGCCGTCATGGCGCACCACGGCTTGCGGCGGGATGACCGCATCGGTGCCGATATTGTCGGTGATCGACAGCATGCTCGACACGAAGTTCACATAGGCGGCCCGGCCGGCCTCGAACACCGCGTCGCGGCTGCCGCCCGCCGGCAGGCGCTTGGGATAGAAGCCGCCCTTGGCGCCGACCGGCACGATGACGGCGTTCTTGACCTGCTGTGCCTTGACCAGCCCCAGCACCTCGGTGCGGTAGTCCTGGGCGCGGTCCGACAGGCGCAGACCGCCGCGCGCCACGGGGCCGAAGCGCAGGTGCACGCCCTCGACCTCGGGCCCGTAGACGAAGATCTCGCGCCACGGCCGCGGCTCGGGCAGCCCGTCGATGGCGCGCGGGTTCAGCTTGAAGGCCAGCGAATGGCCGCGCTCGCGCTTGTCCTTGACGAAGTGGTTGGTGCGCAGCGTCGCTTCGATCAGGTTGAGATAGCGGCGGATGATGGTGTCGTCGTCGATGTTGGGGACGTCTTCCAGCGCATCCTTGATCTTGGCCTTGAGATGGCGCGCCGCCACCTCGTCGCCCTGCAGCGAGACGGGATCGAAACGCGCGACGAACAGCGAATAGAGCCCGCGCGCGATCTCGGGATAGCGGTTTAGCGCCGCCGCGATGAAGTCCTGGCTCTGCGGGATGCCGGCCTGCTGGAGGTAGCGGCCATAGGCGCGCAGCACCAGGATCTCGCCGGCCGCAAGGCCAGCGGTCTGGGCCAGTGCATTGTAGCCGTCATTGTCCATCTCGCCGTGCCAGACGGCGAGGAAGGCCTCGTCGAACAGCGCCCCGCCGTCGGACAGGTCGACCGGCTTGCCGTAGGCGCTCTCCAGTTCCATGTCGTGGACGAACACCTTGTCGGTGTCGTCGCCCGACACTTCAAACGTGCGTTCGCTGATCACCCGGAAGCCGAGGTTTTCGAGGATCGGCACGCGCTGCGACAGCGCCACCGGGCAGCCATGGTGGTAGATCTTCAGGGAAGCCTGTTCGGACGCCTGGCCGGTGTCGCGATAATAGTCGATGACGATGGGGTTGCCGGCATCCATGGTGGCGATGCGTGCGGCATCGACCAGCGCCACCTCCGGCGTGAAGCTGTTGCGGTAGTTCTGCGGGAAGCGCCCGGCGATCGCCGCCACCTGCGGATCGGCGCCCCCCGGCCCGGCCGCCTCGCGCAGCGCGTCTTCCCAGGTGCGCACGATATCGCGGATCGCCGCCTCGATTGTCGCCTGCTCGACCTTGGGCGTCTTGCCGCCGGAGCGACCGATGATGAAGTGGATGCGCGCCAGACCGCCGGCCGGGAAGGCCGGATAGTAGGCCGACACGCGCCCGTCGAAGACCGTCTTGAGATAGGCGCCGATCTTTTCGCGGACTTCCGAATCGTAGCGGTCGCGCGGCACGAACACGAGCACGGAGACGAAGCGGTCGAACTGGTCCGTGCGGATGAGGGCGCGCACGCGCGGCCGGTCCACGAGGCCGAGGATCGCTTCGGAATGCTTGCGCAGCAGCGGCACCGGAATCTGGAACAGCTCGTCGCGCGGATAGCTTTCCAGCACGTTGATGAGCGCCTTGCCGGCATGGTCGTGCGGGTTGAGGCCGGACTTCTCGATCACCGTCCCCGCCTTGGAGCGCAGATAGGGGATCTTCATCACCGAGCGCGTATAGGCGGTGGAGGTGAACAGGCCGACGATGCGCAATTCGCCCGCCAGTTCGCCCGTCTGCGTGTAGGTCTTGACCCCGACATAGTCGAGATAGATGCGCCGGTGCACGGAAGACTTGGCGTTCGCCTTGGTCACGATCAGCGGTTCGGGGCCATGCAGGAAGGCGCGGATTTCCGGTGTCGTCGTCACCGCCTCCGTGCCGCGGCGCAGCACCAGCACGTCCGGATCGGTCAGGATGCCGAGGCCCGCCTTGTCGGCCAGTTCCAGCGTGCCGCTCTCCTCGCCGCCGCTGTATTTGTACTCGCGCATGCCGAGGAAGGTGAAATTGTCGTCGCGCAGCCATTCGAGGAAAGCGATGGCTTCGGTCACCGCCTCCCGGTCCAGCGGGATCGGGGCATAGCGGAATTCGGTGATCGCCTGGTCGAGCCGGGCCAGCATCGGCTTCCAGTCATGCACGGCGGAGCGCACCTGCTCCAGCGTCCTGGCCAGTTTTTCCGCCAGCGCGCCCTGCTCCTCGGCGCTCATGCGCCCGACATGAACCTGGATGACGCTCAGCCGGTCGCCGTCCTTGTCGCCCTTGTGCGAGCCCGTATCGCCGAGGATTTCAGCCACGCCGGAAGCGCCGTAGCGAACATTGAGAACCGGGTGGGTGACGAAGGACGCCTCGCCCACCGCCTCGTTGATCTCGCCGATGACGGAATCGAACAGGAACGGCATGTTGTCGTTGACGACGGTTATCACCGTCACCGGGCGGCCCTGCCGCGAGACGCCCGAATCGGGCGCAATCGAGACCGTGCTTTCGCCCTTGCGATGCCCGGCAACCGCCTTTTCGGCCAATGTCGCCGCGCGCTCCAGGTCGGCCCGGTCATAGGCCGCGACATCCTCGTCCGGGGCCCGCGCCAGAAGATAGTCCAGAAGCCGTTCCTTCTTGCCCGATGCGCCCGCCGCACCGCCCTTGCCGGTGGCCGGCTTGCCGGATTCGGCTTTCTGAATGGCCATGATACGCTTTTCCCTCCTGGCGAAATAACGGCTGTATGATGGTAGCAGATGGCTGCTTTTTGACGACGGTCCCTGGACCGATCGAAATTATGAACTGGAACGTAGGGTGATGCCTGTCACGAGCGCCCGGCGATTGCGGCGGCGGCGCCGGCCATGGTCGCGGCACCGATGCGGTTGGCGATCTGCATCGCGCGCCGGCTCTTCAGCAGGCGGCGTGCCTGCGCCGCCGTCAGCGCCCATGAAAGGTCGATCACCACCAGCACGATCACCATGGTCAGCGTCAGTTCGAGCCAGCCGAGCAGGGTGACGGATTGGAGGTCGACGATGGTCGGCAGCAGCGCCAGGTAGAACATCATGATCTTGGGATTGCCGAGCGTGACGGCCATGCCGGTCAGGAACAGCTTCAGCGGCGAACCCGCCTGCGGCAGCGATCCGCCCCCGGTCTCCACCGGAGCCGTCCACATTTTCCAGGCGAGATAGAGCAGATAGCCGACGCCCGCCCATTTCAGGGCGAGGAAGGCGAGATGGAAGGTCTGCGCCACCACGGCAAGGCCGAACACCGCCAGCGACAGCCAGACGGCCTCGCCGACCCACATGGCGAGCAGGAAAGGGAGAACACCGCGCAGACCGCCGGAAATGACGCGTGCGACCAGTGCCGCGACCGATGGCCCCGGAGACCCCGCGGCGACGAACAGCGCCGCGGCGAAAATGAACAGAGAGGTCAGGTCCATTGCGCAAGCTCCGCGAGCCTTTCCGCCTTCCTGCGAACACGGAAACGCTCAATCTCCTGTTTCACGCAACTCCGGGCAGAACACCGGTTTCCGCCATCTCTGGAATTGCCCCCCAGCCGACGCGCGCCATCATAGCCATTTGCCGCGTACTGGCCAGACGCGATCTTGCTCTTAAATCGATAAGAAAAACCCGGCGCCAATGGCACCGGGCTTTTTTCTGTTCAGAACGTCGTTTCGGGCCGAGCCTCGCCAGAACCAGCCGCGAAAGCGGCGGTGCGGCCCGTGAGCGGCAATCAAGCCGCGCCGGCCACCTTCTGCTTCTCGAAGCGCTTGCGCTCGTTGGGATCGAGATAGAGCTTGCGCAGGCGGATCGACTTCGGCGTCACCTCGACCAGTTCGTCGTCCTGGATCCAGGACAGCGCCCGCTCCAGCGTCATGCGGATCGGCGGCGTCAGCTTGACGGCCTCGTCCTTGCCGGCGGCGCGGATGTTGGTGAGCTTCTTGCCCTTCAGCACGTTCACTTCAAGGTCGTTGTCGCGGGAGTGGATGCCCACGATCATGCCCTGATAGACCTTGACGCCGGGATCGATGACCATCGGCCCGCGATCCTCCAGGTTCCACAGCGCATAGGCCACGGCCTCACCCTGTTCGTTGGAGATCAGCACGCCGTTGGTGCGGCCGGCCAACTCGCCCTTGTAAGGCTGGTAGGAGTTGAACAGGCGGTTCATCACCGCGGTACCGCGCGTGTCGGTCAAAAGCTCGGACTGGTAGCCGATCAGGCCGCGCGTCGGAGCCAGGAAGACGAGGCGCTGGCGGTCGCCGCCGGAGGGGCGCAGCTCGATCATCTCGGCCTTGCGCTCGCTCATCTTCTGCACGACCACGCCGGCGTGCTCCTCGTCCACGTCGATGACGACTTCCTCGATCGGCTCCAGAAGCTGGCCGCTCTCGTCCTTCTGCATGACGACGCGCGGGCGCGACACGGCCAGCTCGAAGCCCTCGCGGCGCATCGTCTCGATCAGCACCGAAAGCTGCAGCTCGCCACGGCCCGACACATAGAACGAATCCTTGTCGGCCGATTCCTCGATGCGCAGCGCCACGCTGCCCTCGGCTTCCTTGAGCAGGCGGTCGCGGATGACGCGGCTGGTCACCTTGTCGCCCTCGGTGCCGGCGAGCGGCGAGTCGTTGACGATGAAACTCATGGTCACCGTCGGCGGGTCGATCGGCTGGGCGACCAGCGGCTCGGTCACCGACGGATCGCAGAACGTGTCGGCCACCGTGCCCTTGGAAAGGCCGGCGATGGCGACGATGTCGCCCGCCTGCGCCTCTTCGATGGGCTGGCGCTCGATGCCGCGGAAGGCGAGAATCTTGGACACGCGGCCGGTCTCCAGCAGCGAGCCGTCATGGTGCAGCACCTTCACCGTCTGGTTGGGCTTCAGCGTGCCGCTCTCGATGCGGCCGGTGATGATGCGGCCGAGGAACGGGTTGGCCTCGAGGATGGTGCCGATCATGCGGAACGGACCGTCGCCAACCTTCGGCGCCGGCACATGGTCGAGCACCAGGTCGAACAGCGGCGCCAGTCCCTGGTCCTTCGGGCCTTCCGGGTTGGCGGCCATCCAGCCGTCGCGGCCGGAGCCGTAGAGGATCGGGAAGTCGAGCTGCTCGTCGGTGGCGTCGAGCGCCGCGAACAGGTCGAACACCTCGTTGATGACCTCGTCGGCGCGCGCGTCCGGCCGGTCGATCTTGTTGATGGCGACGATGGGGCGCAGGCCCACCTTCAGCGCCTTGCCGACCACGAACTTGGTCTGCGGCATCGGGCCCTCGGCGGCGTCGACCAGCACGATGGCGCCATCGACCATGTTGAGGATGCGCTCCACCTCGCCGCCGAAGTCGGCGTGGCCAGGCGTGTCGACGATGTTGATGCGCGTGTCCTTCCACTCGACCGAGGTGGCCTTGGCGAGGATGGTGATGCCGCGTTCCTTCTCGATGTCGCCGGAATCCATGACACGTTCGGCGACGCGCTGGTTGTCGCGGACCGAGCCCGACTGCTTGAGGAGCGCATCGACCAGCGTCGTCTTGCCGTGGTCAACATGCGCGATGATCGCGATGTTACGGAGCTTCATAGGTGTCTTCTCTGGGGTGCTGACGGCGGCGGCCGAAACGGGGTCGACCGCCCGCGCCATCATTTTCGGTTGGCGCGCTCATACAGGTTTTTTCGCAATTGCGAAAGTGCGGGCGCCAAAGAAATCGCCGGTTACCCTTTGTTAAGGGGCGGGATGCGATAAATTTTCGTTAACCAAGGGTGCCTTCTGCCCTTTCCGAAAGGCGATTGGACATGACCAGGCCGACTGTATCGCGAACCGGACCCCACTATATCGCGCTGGGCCTCGCCACGCTGTGCATGGCCGCCGTTCTGGCGGGCGGCGTCGCCCATTCCATGGCCACGGCCAAGGAAACCGGCGCGGACAAGATGCTGTCGGTGACCGCCGCCCAGCAGCTGTTCTCCGACGCGCCGGACGGCGTCGACCCGATGGTCACCGGGCCGGTCAGCGCCGCCTTCGAAAAGCGCCAGCGCGAGGCCGGCTGCGCCGAGGCGGTGTGGCCCAACGTGCCGCTTTCCTGCTATCCGGGCTGAACCCTAAGCGTCGCGATCTTTCAGATTCGCTTCTTGCGCTTCAAACTGTTGTTTTCGCATGTCGCCGATCAAGCCGGCTGCGGTTCGGGATCGAATTCCGGCTTGCTGGTGTCGATCAGCAGCGAGATGCAGGCCGCCGCAAGGCCGGTCAGCCCGGCGATCAGGAAGGCCAGTTCGTAGTCGCCTTGCAACTCGTGCATGATGCCGCCGAAATAGGCCGCCGCCGCCGCTCCCACCTGATGGCCGGCCACCACCCAGCCGAACACCAGCGGGCCGGCGGCATCGCCGAAACCTTCATTTGAGAGGCGCAGCGTCGGCGGCACGGTGGCGATCCAGTCGAGCCCGTAGAAGATGGCGAAGATGATCAGGGCGGTGGCCGAAAAGCCCGAATAAGGCAGGTACATCAGCGACAGGCCGCGAATGCCGTAATAGATGAACAACAGCTTGCGCGGATCGAAACGATCGGTCAGCCAGCCTGACAGGGTGGTGCCGATCAGGTCGAACACGCCCATCAGCGACAACAGTCCGGCCGCCTGGATCTCGGTGATGCCCATGTCGCCGCAGAAGGCGATGAGATGGGTGCCGACCAGCCCGTTGGTGGTGAAGCCGCAGATGAAGAAGGTGGCGAACAGATACCAGAAGGTGCGCGTGCCGGCGGCCCGCTTCAGCGTCGACAGCGTGTGGACGAAGAAATTTCCGCGCGCCGAGGGCGGCACCGGCGGCGCGTCATCGGCAGCGGCGCCATAGCGCACCAGGCCGATCGAGGCAGGCCGCTCGGGCACCAGAAACCAGACCAGCGGCAGCAGGGCGGCCGTGGCGATGGACACGGTGAGCGCCACCGGCCGCCATCCGCCGGATTGCGCGAGCGCCGCCAGCAGCGGCAGGAACACCAGCATGCCGGAAGCGCTGGACGCCGACATCAGGCCCATGACAAGGCCGCGATTGGTCTTGAACCAGCGATTGACGATGGTGGCGCCGAGCACCGTCGCGACCGCGCCGGAGCCGATGCCGGACAGGATGCCCCAGGTCAGCACCATGTGCCACGGCTGCGTCATCCACAGGCTGAACGCCGTAGCGCCCGACATGAGGATCAGTGCGGCCAGCAGCACCCGCCTGAGGCCGATGCGCTCCATCAGCGCGGCGGCGAACGGCCCGGCAAGGCCATAGAGGAAGATGCCGATGGCGGCGGCGAAGGAAATGCTGTCGCGCCCCCAGCCGAGGCTTTCCTCCAGAGGCAGCATCATCACCGCCGGGGCGGAACGCAGACCGGCCGCGATCAGCAGGCACAGGAAGATGACGGCGACGACCACGAAAGCGTAGCGCTGGCCAAAGGGAACGGATCTGCCTATCATGTAACTGACCGGTACGTTTCAACCCTGCAAGCTGTACGTACCGATCGGTAACATTGTCAAGTGAACTTCGCTGATGGCACACGACAACAAAATTGAAGGCCACGAGGCCGAAAGGGATCGCCACCCGGCAGCGGCCGAGAAGATCCTCGACGTCGCGCGCGACCTGTTCTACCGCCAGGGCATCAGGGCGATCGGCGTCGACCAGATCGTCAGGACGGCCGGCGTCGCCAAGCCCAGCCTCTACCGCGCCTTCTCCTCCAAGGACGAACTGGCCGCTTCCTATCTGAGGCGATACGACCGCGAATTCTGGGAGCGGTTCGACAAGGCGGTAACGGCCCATCCGGGCGACCCGCGCGCCCAGATCCTCGCCTTCCTGACCGGCGTCGGGGAACGCACGCAAACGCCGTCCTACCGGGGCTGCGGCATGACCAATGCGGCGGTGGAATATCCTCAAGCCGCCCATCCGGCCCGCAAGGTCAGCGAGGACAACAAGCGCGAATTGCGCCGCCGCCTGCGCGAAATGGCGCGCGGCATGGGTGCCGCCGACGCCGACACGCTGGGCGACGGCCTGCTTCTCCTGATCGAAGGCGCCTATATTTCAGGCCAGCTCTTCGGGGCCGGCGGCCCGGCGCGATCGGTGGCCCGCAATGCGGCGTTGCTGATCGATGCGAGCGTGGTGAAGCCGGGCGCGTAGTCTGTCCCGCAGGGCGTTCGTCGATGTTCCGGCATGGATCCCGGCTCGCGGTCGCTTCGCTTCCTTGACCGTCATCAACTCTGATGGTTTTGATTGTCTCTGAGCCTTGCGTTGAGGGTTATGATGATCTTTCGCATGGTCGCTGCGATTGCGAGGATCGGTGGTTTTCCGTTGGCGATGAGGCGCGCGTAGAAGGCGGCGAACTCGCCTTGTCCGGCAGCGGCGCGCAAGGCCGGCATGAAGAGTGCGGTCCTGACCTGCGGTCTGCCGCCGCGCTGGCGTCGCCGGCCCCTTGCTGTGCCGCTCTCGTTGGGGTGCGGGGCGGTGCCGGCCAGCGCTGCGGCCTGTCGGCGCTGGAGATGGCCGAGCTCGGGCATCAGGGCGAGGATCGTCACGGCGCTGACCGTGCCGATGCCGTTCATGCCGGTGCAGATGGCGACGCGGTGGCGCAGGCCCGCGTTTTGCGCCACCAGCGCGGCGATCGCCCGCTCGAGCGCCGCGATCTGCCGGGTGATTGTTGCGAGCATGGCCCGAAACGAGGCGGCCATCGCCCTGGCACCGGGTGCCCGTGACCGGTTCTGCTCGGCAACCTTGAATGCGACCAGGTCGGCCCTTCGGCGCACGAGGGCCTGCATCTGCTTCTCGTCGGCGTCGGGCGCCTGCCACAAGGGCAGCTTCGTCCAGCGCTCGCGTCCATAGGCGGCCATCTGCGCGGCGTCGATGGCGTCGCTTTTGCCCAGCGTTCCGAAGGAGCGGATGAAGGCCTTGAGCCTGAGCGTGTCGGCGCGGTGGCAGGCGATGCCGGCCCTCAGGCACTCTTCCAGGAGCAGCAACTCGTAGCCGCCCGTCGGTTCGCACACGACGAGATCGGGGCGGCTGGTCCTGAGCAGCGAGCGGATGGCTGCGCGGCTGTTGGCGACAGTCGCAGCCGTGATGCCGTCATCGACGGCCAGCCGGTCCCTGGCGACATCGACACCGAGGCAGCGGACGGGCGCATGGTGCAGGAAGGTCATGACGGTGCTATCCTTTGCAGGCTTCGGATTGTTTGCGGGCGTGGTGGTGTGCCAGAGGCCCGATCAACTCTCCAAGCGGGGGTGCAAAGGCGGCAGAGACCTTGATGACGTCGGGTGTCGGCCCGATCCCGGAACCGGTCGCCTGCCGCCGAGGCTGCGGGTTTGCAGGCCCGCAGCCTCGCTGCTCAACCTACCCCATATCGATCAAACAATCCCGGAACCTTCTCTTTTTCGGCCTTCATCTCAGGGTATCTCAACGCGATCGCCAACCTTGGATGCAGTTGGTGAACGGCAAACCAGTCCGGGTCGTATCGCTGAAAGATCGGCTTTGGGGCTTTGATTCCGAAGAGGGCTTGGCAAGCTCAAGCCCTGCCTACGCCGCAGCCCGGATGGAGGCCGCTTATTTCACCCTTCGGGCGTGATCAGAGTCAGCCCGGAAAAATAGCTGCGATAGCGGCCGGTGTCGCGCGTCAGAAGCGACAGGCCGGAGACAGCCGCATGGGCGCCGATGAAGAAATCGGGCAACACACCGGTGCGCGCTCCGCCAGAACGGCGGTAGCGGGCAAACACCTTGCCGGCCAGGAACAGCGCCGGGCGCGGCATCTGGACCAGTTCAAGCCCCGCTGCCTCGATGAAATCCTCCAGATCCTCGATACGCTCATAGCGCACCGAAAGCTCGGAATAGACGACGTCGTTGATCAGAAGCGGCCCGCGCAGGCTCGCGGCTTCAAGCTGCGCGATTGACCAGTCCGCCCAGCGCTCATCGTCGGTGACCAGATCGAGCAGCACATTGGTGTCGACCAGCGTCACTTTTCACCGCGCGTCAACGCCATGATCGCATCGGTGTTCAGGCCCACCCCCGCATGGCCCCGCAGGCGGGCGAACCGGTTTTTCGGCGCCTTTCCGTCGGCCCGTGCGATCACCACACTGCCATCGGCCGCGCGCCGGAAATCGACCTTGCTGCCCGGTTCGATGCCAAGAAGGTCGCGAACCGGCTTGGGGATAGTCACCTGCCCCTTTGCTGTGACCGTGGTTGCCATAATAATCGCCTCACGAGGTAATGACTGTTTTTCAGAAGGTATTACCTAGGCTGTAGAATTTCAACTAAAAGCCTGCGGGGAGACGCAACAAGTTCCTCTTTTGGCATCCCCTACCCTGCCCTTCTGACAGGCTCCGCATTTGCCCGCAGAGCGGCTATCAGCATCGGGCCGACGGTAAACTCGCCTACCCCGGCCTTTTCTGTCAGCGCTCGCAGATAGCCGCCAGCGGAATTGATCTCCTGTGCCCGCCCCAGAATACAGGCAATGACGATGGAGGCGGTCTCCTGCCCCATGATTTCGAGCGCATCGGCATAGGCGGAGGGGGAAATTCCAAGATAACCCCGGACCTGGGCCGCGGTCGCCATGAAATCGCGCCAGTTGGCGATGCCGTCGATCGCGTAGTCGAGGATTTCCGGGCAGGCCTTGAGCACGAGCCCGAGCGGATAGGCATTCGGTGGTACGGCTGTTCGTCCGGTTGGCTCGACCTTGCCCATGCTTTTTTCGGAAGCAGGTTCAAATTCAATAGGAGAGTTGGTGTTTGAATTAGATTGCTGCCGCCCAGTATGGGATTCATTGCCAGTCGGATTCTGGGTTTTCATATGCGAATCCAGCAACATATCGATCTCTTCCCGGATTGCAGCCAGCTCGTTCGCAATTGGTGCAAGATCGATTATGGCTGCGCGACGCGGAATGGCCTCGACCACCGTCCTGTAGCGCCTCCACAGACCGCCCCAGTCCCCCGGCATGGCCTCTTCGAGAGCCACTTCGATCAGCTTGCCGATGTCACGGCGCAGCAGCGTGATCCTTTCCCGCAGCCGCTTGAGGGCCTCGATTTCGGCGCGCACGCTCTCGGCGGCCCGGGCGAATTCGTCGGCGCGCGCCAGCATGGGTGCAAGAGAGAAGCCGAATGCCTCTTCAAGGCCCCCTGCCCTGCTCTTCCTGGCGTAGCGCTTGCCGTTTGGAGAGTCCCGCCGGATGATCAGACCGCACTCCACCAGCGCTGCCAGATGGCGCCGCAGGGTCGTATCCGACATGCCGTGGGCACGCAGTGCAAGCTGCTTGTTCGAAGGGAATACGACCAGGCCGTTTTCCTCCGACAGGTCACTATCCGGATAGAACGACAGAAGCGCTGCCAGGATCGCCAGCGACCGATCGCTGACGCCGACGACTGACTTCCCCTCACAGAGATCCCGGTAGACCTGCCACTTGTCCGCCACTTTGCCTTCAGGGATATCGGCAGCTTCTTTTTGTGCTGCAAACATGGCAAGCGACATCGGCCGCCGCCCGAAGGGCGTCGTTGCAATATGCGTCTGCATTTTCTTTCACCTTCCGATCAGGCAAAAGAAACCTGTCCGCCAGAACGACGGTTACGACTCTTGACAGTGATTCGTGGAAATGCGATTCTCTAGCTGCTAAACATCGAGAAGGGCTTCCACGACGCAAGTCGCCTGGGGGCCTTTTTCTTTTGCTGGTTCAGTTCTCCTGTTTCGACTGCCTGAACGCCTCGTAGAGGCTGTCCAGATTCCTTGAAATCCATTGACCGAAGGGCTTGGCTTCCTTTTCCGTAAGGTCGAGGGAAAAGCCCTTGGGGCTGGGCTTGGCGACAACGGCAACCGATCTGTCAGCCGGAGCCCAGGCCGCAGCCGCCTTCCTTTGGCGCACGGGCTTTGCTCCCCGCTTGGCCTCCTCAAGATGGTTGACGAGAAAAACGAGCCTCTGGTCGCTGTCGGAGGAACGGAAGTCTGGCGTCGCCACCAGTTCCCCTGCCCGGCGGCGTGCGTCACCATCCCGGCATGCAATGGCCAGCTTGTACCAGCGATCCCGCCCGCTGCTTCTGGCGGGTCCGATGGCTTCCAGCATCTCGGCCGGAATGTCGCCGACCACCGAGATCATCTTGGAAACCACCGTCTTGTCGACCGACAGGGCCTGCATGATCACGTCGCGGTCATAGCCCTTGCCCTCGAGATTGCTGGCGAAGACCGCCTTCTCGATGAAGGAGAGATCGGCCCTGGCGGAATTCTCCTGACCCTGGGCGATCACATGATCCTGGTCTTCCATCTCCTTGACGACCGCCCTCACCTTGCGACCCAAGGCTTTGGCCACGCGGTGGCGCCGGTGGCCGAAGACGATCATGTAGCGGCCTTCGCTGCCGGGATGGGGCCGCACGAGGATTGGCGAGCCCTGACCGTGTTCCCGGATGGCCTCCAGCAGTTCATTGAAGGCCGCTTCGTCATCGCCCATGCGGTCGGCGACGAAGGAGGCGTCGATCAGGTCCGGATCAAGATCGATGATGGCAGCCCCTTCGAGAAGCCGGGCCTCGATATCGCGGGCCGCCTGCGCCTTCTCGGCCAGTTCATCGATCGAGCGGGTGATGGCGCCGAAGGCCCCGCGACTGCGATTTCTCTCCAGCGCCGGGGAGGGTGAAATCCCGTCGGCGGGGGCGGAGTTGACTGCGGTCAACTTCCGTTCCGTGAGGGATGACAAAAGGTTCTTTCTCGACATCAGCGACGACCCCATGCCTTGTGGATGAGTTCGGTGACCTCACCGTTGACGCGGTGGAGGGACTCCATCGCCCTGTCATAGGTGGCCCTGGTGAACTGGGCGCGCTCGACCTCGTACAGCGTCTGCTTGGTGATCCCCGCATCCGAGACGGCCGTGGACTTCAGCATCTCACTCACGAGCACATGCTGCTTGAAGATCGCCCGCATGAAGGCCACCATCTGGCTTTGCGGTCCATCGGTCGGCTCATAACGGGTCACCAGATAGCGCAGCCAGTCGAGCCGCATATTGGCGCCAGCCCGTTTCAGCGTGCCCATCACCTCCCCCATCATGATGAGGAACTGGCACATCGACATGACGTCGAGCATCTGGGGATGGACGGTGATCAGGACCCCGGTCGAGGACGACAAGGCGGTCAGGGTCAGGTAGCCGAGTTGCGGCGGGCAATCGATGACCACGACGTCGTAATCGTCGGCGACGTCCGCCAGCGCCTCGTCCAGCCGGCCGAAGAAGATGCGCCCCATGGAACTGTCATCGCGCGACAGCGCGAGCGGGGTGTCATACTCATATTCCTGCAACTCGAGATTTGCCGGAATGACATCGAGCCCGGGAAAATTTGTCTTCTTGACCAGGGCGGACAGAGGCTTGCGCTGGTCATCATAGCGCAGGGCCTCGTAAAGCGACTCGTTGTGATCGATTTCGGGCTGGAAGCCGTGCAGTGCCGAAAGCGACGCCTGCGGGTCGAGGTCGATGGCCAGCACGCGGTGACCGGTGAGGGCCAGGTGCTGCGCCAGATGGGCAGCGGTCGTGGTCTTGGCCGAACCGCCCTTGAAATTGACCACAGCCACGATCTGGAGGTGCTCGCCCTCCTTGCGGTGCGGAACATAGCGGGCCGTGCGGCTGTGCTTATCGAGGAAGTGGCGCATCGCCACCATCTGCTCCGCCGTATAGGAACGACGGCCCGACGGTGTGACCATGGGCTGCGGTCCCTTGCCCTCGAGCGAAAGGTTCTTCAGATAGCCGCTGGTAACCCCGAGATAGTAGGCCACTTCGGAAAGCTGGAACGGGCGCAAGGTCTTTTGCGCATTCGGAGGAAACATCGCCAGCCGGTGCTCATGAAGCATGGCGGACAGGTCGTTCGCCTGCTGCGTCACCAGCAGGTCGACCTCCTCGATCTCGTCCGGGATGTCAGCTTTCAAATTCATCGAAAAATTCCGCACATGCGCTTAAAACGCCATTCCAGCGATCAAAGCGCATCTAGCGCTGATTCTTTCGATGCAGCAAGGAGTTTAGTCTTAACGAAAACTTAACGGGCCCGCTATCCTCAGGAATCCAGCCAGTTGACTGCAGTCAACTTTCGCCGAATCACCAGCCGCTCTTCATCCTGTCGATGGCATGTTGCCCGAATCCTAGCGAGCGGCTCATCCGCATGTGTGCCTCTCATCTGCTTCAAACCCCAGCGCGCGCGACAACCCACAGGGCTTTCACCTGCCCACATTGACCTCGATGCCCACACAGGCCACGCTGGCATCTAACCAATCTCGCAACAACTGTTGCCAAGACCTTGAGAGGACGGCCGAAGCCCCGAACGACATGCAGGAAAAGGCAGCCAGAAACAGCAACCCGACGGAAGCCGGCAGAGCCCACGATGTCCATGTGGATCTGATCGCGGTGGTTGTCGCGGTAAACGGATACGAGCCTTGCGCGCTGACCATCGGCGAGGCCGACACGCTGCCTTCGGGGCCGTTCGAACTCGGCCACCGTTCCCTGCAATCCGGTCTCAGGACATGGGTCGAACACCAGACGAGGCATCCGCTCGGCTATATCGAGCAACTCTACACCTTCGCCGATCGCGACCGTATCGGCGACGAACCGCAGCAGCGCGTCATTTCCATCAGCTATCTGGCGCTCACCCGCGACGAGCAGGGTCCCGGCAGTTCGTCGCGCCGCTGGCGAAGCTGGTACGACTATTTCCCGTGGGAAGACCATCGCGCCGGCGCCCCGCCGCTGGTTGCCGACTTGCTGGAACCGGCGCTACACCGATGGGCGGCAAGCGCGAAACTTGAGGGGGCAAGTGCTGAACGGCGGCAGCGAATCGCCGTCGCCTTCGGTTTCGGTGACCGGCCGTGGAACGAGGAACTCGTTCTCCAGCGCTACGAACTGCTCTATGAAGCGGGGCTGGTGGAGGAGGCGCAGCGGGGGCAGGGGCCAGCTTCCGGCCAATTAATGCCGGGCAGGGCGATGGCGCTGGATCATCGCCGCATCCTCGCCACCGGGATTGCCCGGCTGCGCTCCAAGATCAAATACCGTCCCGTCGTCTTCGAATTGATGCCGCCCACCTTCACCCTGCTCCAGCTCCAGCGCACGGTCGAGGCGCTGGCCGGCCGGCTGGTGCACAAGCAGAATTTCCGCCGCCTCATCGAGCAGCAGGAACTGGTCGAGGAAACCGGCGAGACGACCTCCGACACGGGCGGCAGGCCGGCCAAGCTGGTCCGATTCCGTCACGCCGTGCAGGCCGAGCGGGCCGCCGCCGGCACGAAATTACCGCTCACGCGCTCTTGACATCTCTTATGCTCCAAGTAAGCATATCTCCATTATACTCACCTGGAGCATAATGGAGATGCCCGATGACCGCCATGCCGCTGCCGACCGCCGCGTCCCTCTACGACCGCGTGCAGCGGGTTATCCCCCCGATCGAATGGCCGGTGTTTTCCCAGGACATCGACGCGATCCTGAAGCTCAAGCGCGAACGCGACGCCGTCATTCTGGCCCACAACTACCAGACCCCGGAAATCTTCCACTGCGTCGCCGATATCGTCGGCGACAGCCTGGCGCTGGCCCGCAAGGCGATGGAGGTGGATGCCGAGGTCATCGTGCTGGCCGGCGTGCATTTCATGGCCGAGACGGCCAAGCTGCTCAATCCGGGCAAGACCGTGCTCATCCCCGATTTCGGCGCCGGCTGCTCGCTGGCCGATTCCATTACCGCCGAGGACGTGCGGCTAATGCGCCGCTGCCATCCCGGCGTGCCGGTCGTCACCTATGTCAACACCTCGGCGGCGGTGAAGGCCGAATCCGACATCTGCTGCACCTCGGGCAACGCCCTGGCGGTGGTGGAATCGCTTGGCGTGCCCCGGGTGATGATGCTGCCCGACGAATATCTGGCCCAGAACATCGCCGCCCAGACCGATGTCGAGATCATTCCCTGGAAAGGCCATTGCGAGGTGCATGAGCGCTTCACCCCGGCCGACATTCGCGAGCTGCGCGAGGCCCATCCGGGCGTCACCGTGCTTGCTCATCCCGAATGCCCGCCCGAGGTGGTGGCCGAGGCGGATTTTGCCGGCTCGACTGCGGCAATGTCGGACTATGTCGGCCGCCATCGGCCGGCCAGCGTCGTGCTGATGACCGAATGCTCGATGAGCGACAATGTCGCCATCGACTATCCCGATGTGGATTTCGTGCGGCCATGCAACCTGTGCCCGCATATGAAGCGCATCACGCTCGCCAATATCCGCAAGGCCCTCGAGGAACACCGCCATGAAGTGACCATCGATCCGCTGGTGGCGGAGCGCGCCCGCCGCGCGGTGGAGCGGATGCTCGCAGTATGAGTGTCGAACCGCACGATCTGCGCGGCCGGCCGGTGGTCGTCGGCAGCGGCGTGGCCGGGCTGATGACGGCACTGCTCCTGGCGCCGGAGCCGGTGGTACTTCTGTCACGCGCGTGGTTAGGCGATTTCTCCTCCAGCATTCTGGCGCAGGGCGGGCTGGCCGCCAGTCTCGACGCCGACGACAGCCCCGACCTGCACCATGCCGATACGCTCGCGGCCGGCGATGGCCTTTGCGATGAAACCGCGGTGCGCCGTGTGGTCGAGGCCGCGCCGCTGGCGGTCGAGAAACTCGCACGGTTCGGCGTCGCCTTCGACCGCGCGCCCGATGGCACCCTGCGGCTGGGGCTGGAAGCGGCGCATTCGCGCCGCCGCATCGT
>WPCJ01159784.1_pt1 | contig 26466 bp, 30 predicted proteins | sample 5399831 | NCBI WGS metagenome assembly WPCJ01 (sample SAMN12869470, study PRJNA574797) | sludge metagenome | isolation source: wastewater treatment of pH10 | place: China:Beijing | collected 2019-05-20 | reverse complement strand
TCTCTCGAAACCCGTCACATCGACGGTCTCATGAGAAGCCAGTTCTGCAAGCAGTTTTTGCGAGACCGTCGCCAGCAGAATCCGCGACGATCACGCCAACATCACCAGCGTCGCGGAAACGACCGTTTGTGAGAAGGGCGGGTTCGAGGGGCGCGGAGGTCGGGAGGTGATGGCTCCAACACGCTCGACAACGCGTTCCAAGATCGTCGCGAGATCAGGAAATGCAGAGGTTTATGGGACCGCCGTGGAGACGGTTCGAGGGAGGGTTTTTGGAACAGGGGTGAGAGGGGGATGGAGGAAGGTCCAGCGGTCGGCAGAGGATGCGCACTACATCGAGAACGATCGAAGTGGACGTTGGGCATAACTGGAACGCTCGGCACAGGAATGGCCGCGCTTTGGCTCTATTTTGTTCTGATTTCTGACGTAACGGCACTGTAGCCTTCTGGCGCTCCAGTAGGGGGCATCTTTTAGCGGACATGCCGCTCCCTACCCTGTGTCATCTTTGCCGTTCCGCCGCCGCCGGATAGGTCACCTTGCCCTCCGCATCTCTCTGCGACCGATGACGTGGATAAGAGCGAAGGCGCAGTTGAATACCTAGAGTTAACTCTCGTACGTTACGATGTCGCTGAATTTGGAGCGGGTGACATGCCAGAACGGCGTCAGCATCATCGTGTCTCGGTTAAATTGAAAACCCGTTTTATGCTGCGCGATGGCAGCGAGCATTCGGCAGAAACGATTGATGCCTCCCTGAATGGCATTAGTTTTCGTGCTCGCACAGTGCCTTACCGGGGTCAAAAAGTGATTGCCTACGTAGCAGACCTTGGACGCATTGAGGGTATTGCAACGCGAATTTCAAAGGATGGTTTTGCGATATCGATTGCGGGAAGCCGTTATCGAAAAGACAAAATTGCTGGCGCTTTAACTTGGGCTAAACTTGAGGAACTTGGCAGTCGCAATTCAGAGAGGATTGTTCCAACAGTGCGGGAAGCTCGGTTATTTACTAACAATGCTCTGCATTCGGTTGAAATAATAAACGTTTCTAATGGCGGAGCATCGGTAAGATCAAGCGCGTTTCTGCCGCTAGGAACCACTGTCCGCCTCGGCGACTGTTCAGCGATAGTATTACGGGTTGAGAACGGAATATACGCGCTTGCTTTTGAGAGCGAACTCGATCCCTCTAATGTAAATGCTGATATCCGCTTCATCTGATACAACTACATGTTCGAGAGAGAAATTCGCATTTCATTTGTCGGATCAAACTTCGAGCGGGACGGTGGCAGCGGAAGGTTGCGAGAAGCGCAATAGCCACTTGACGACGATTAGGCCGAGGACCATCGTGAATGCCCTCGCAGAAGTGATGATCGACTAAAGATCGTTCCGTGCCTATCCGTCCGGCCTCCTAAACTGGCCATTTTTGGATTCGAGGTCTGCTATGATCTCGTACTTGCAAGCCGCGCGCGAACTCGACACGCGGTGGGCTGACTCGTTGCAGTTTTTGCCGCCAACACCTGTTTTGCGGAACGGCCACGATTGTGACATCGCTCGACAGATAGCTACCACCGAGCTTGAACTGTTCAATCGATACGCGGAGGAAATCGCCAATAACAACGGCCTCAATCTCGACGTGCTGATCGATCTCTACAACATGCTGCTCGTGACGGGGCGACTATTCGCCCCGGAAGACGAGGCAGTTCGTATCGACGGGAGGGAACCGCTCAAACCCACTCCCGAAACGCCTCCGTCGGCATCCAAGCCCCGCCGATCAAGGCTACTGGCGCATCGTGCGCACGACCATCGCGAATGAAGCGCTCGCGCCGCCGCCGCTGGCCGTGAGTTCAACAGTGCGAGGGCTCTCCTGCCTTGCGCAATCAGAAGCCGCTTCGACGGAGGGATGTTCGAGACGCCTTTCGACGTGTCGCCACTTCAGTTCATATGTGGCGGGCTCAGCAAGTTCCTTCGGACAACTCCGCACGCGCAGTTGCCGAACCCGCTGCGTACTTCGGCCCAACCCTGGGCCAGCCATCTCCTGAATGTCCTCGCTAAGCCTCTCATTATGAACGGGAAGGTCTTATACTGCCTGTCCCCGATGGAGTGCGGTTAATGGAACCAGAGAAACTAAGCGGCCTTTGTCATTAGAATCTGACCCGGTTAACTGATGGCGATGTGGACAGTCTAACTCAACGTCACGTTGACAAATGTCTGCTTTCAGCGTTGTTTGAGATCAAGCCGACTACCCCCGCTTGGGCGGTTAGCAATCTCAGTTTCCGCGTCGCACGCGGGCGATCGGCTTCGAATGAAACCCTCTTCCGAAAGCTACACAATCGCTATGCCGTGGTACGAGCGCGCGGATTTCGACGAATTGTGGGAGCTATCAGCGGACCGACACGAGGTGCCGCGAGACTACGATCGCTGGCACTCCGAGGCGCTGCGCGCAATGAATGATTATCTGGCACGTGGTCAGGCTATACAGTTTATCAGGATCAAGCCGAGCGAGTACATCAGTTGGCTTGGCAACGCTGCGAACACCTCCTCAATGCGTCGCAGGTATGTGGAGTACCTCGCCGCTGGAGTGGTGCGTGACCGTGTGCAGGAGCCCGCCCTCTAATTTGCGTTCAAGCTTGCGCTAATGCCGCTTCTAGCCGATGCGGCGACACGGGCTTGGTCAAAAACTGAGCATCGTCAGGAAGCTCGGCAACTTCGGGCTTAACCCGTCCGCTGATGACGATGATTTTAACCGGCGGCCAACGGTCTCGGGTTAGCCGCGCCAGTTTCAACCCGTCCATCGAACCCGGCATATCGATATCGGTGACAAGCAGGCGGATGGTCGTATCCCGCTCAAGAACGCTAACAGCCTGATCGGCGTCTTCCGCCTCATAGACCTCAAAGCCCGCATCCTCGACCATCGCGGCGATATCCATGCGAATGAATGGATCGTCATCAACAACCAGTACACGGGTTTTCAAAATCAACTCCCAGAACGCTGACGCCATCAAACTCGGATGCCCGAAGTTTGTTCCAAGCATTTTTCACCCAGAATTTCTCATCGGAGCCCAGACCTATCCCGATGTTCCGACCACCAGCCGAAGATGTGGAATCACGAAAAGCCCTTGCATCCCAGAATGGCTGTAGAAGCTCCCCGGAGCCCTGAGAGCCTCCTCGACGCCGTCCGGCCATAACCAGGAGCCCTCGCGCCCGCATTGAAGCGCCAGCAGCGAGCCGTTTGTGAAGAATGACGGGGGCAGTGGTGTGGTCTTCCATTCCCCCGAATTAAGAGGCCGATCCGCTCGGTAGCCCTCCCTCTCGATATCACCGAAATATTCTATTCCCTGGGTCTCGATTGTCGAAGCTGTCTCACGAGCCAAACTGAACGCGTAGGCGCGTTGAAAGCCCGGAAATGCGCCGCAACTGCCCTCGGCGTAGAACCATCCGAGTTTGAACTTCGAGGGCAACGTCTGGCGCTGAATTTCGCGATTGATCAGGAGATATGCCGACCACGCTGTGGAGAGCAAAAGCGCGAATGCCGCTAAGATATGGAAGAATGGCCTAGCCAAGGATGCGCCCCGCGCATCGATCTTGGTCATTGGCCCCTCTGCGATCAAAAGCGCAATGGGCAAGGAGTTTTTGCCGAGGCGTGAACGAATTTCCACCGTTCATCCCCTGCCGCATTGAAGGAAAGTGAGCCTTGCCCGATCCGTGCTCATGTTCAAGAATTTCTGATGGCCGTGGTTGATAAGTGATTGGCCGGTTCATCGAAAAGCAGGTGGAGCATGGCCTTTAGCGCCGCTCCGGTTGCAGCGAGGGTGGTTGCCGCAGGTTTGAATAAGACAAGTGACACTCACGGCGGGGTCTCCGGCGGATACGTGACCTTGCCGTCGCTCGTGCGCTTGGCTCCCGGCGTAGCAACAGCGTGGTCGATCTGCCCCGGCCCCATGAGATGATCCACGGCATGGCCGTTCAGAACGAGGTAGTCGGTGATGATCCGGCGATGACATCGCCACCAAACGGCTTCAGAACACATCAAGGAGACGCGCCGACCCGCGCCCAGGAGGAGCAGTTCCTGGAAGGCGGCGCGGAATTCAGCACTCAACGCGTAGTCCGCATAGTTATGGAAGCTCTGCACCCGCCATAGTGCGTTCACCCGCTCGTCTACGCCGTTCTGCTTGCGCCGCCGCCCGCCAAGGTCGGGAAGGTGACGATAGCTGATCTGGAAGCGCTCCAGATCGGCCGGAAGGCGATCGATATTGAATGCCGGATTAGTTCTCGATCGAGGGAAAGTGCGGACATCGAGCAACAGATCGACGCCAGCTTCGCGCAGCATCATCACGAACTCGGAAAGCGGTCGATTGGAATGGCCAATCGTCGTGAACAGCGCGACCATCAGCCGATCTTCGTCAGAGCCGTGCACTTGTGAGCAGCCACGTGGTCCGTCTTGTCGCTTTTGATCTCGTATTGCGGGTCGTCTTTCGAGGCGCGATGTCGGTGGCCTTTGTAGTCGAAGTCGCCGCGATGGACCTTGATGACCCTGCCACTGACCATACCGGCTTCGGAATTCCACCGGACGTGGTCACCCACCTTAAATTCAGCCATCGCGACCTCGCAGTTTTCGAGGCAATGCGCGACACCTGCGGTTGTTCCTGACCGCAGGAAGTGGTTCAAATCGAGCGCTGTGAGCGAGCCCATTACGTCGCTGCCGGGCGTAGTCCCTCTTACGCCCTTCGTCGTAGTGAGGAGGACCTTGCGTCGTGCACGATGCTCTCATAGGCCAACGATATGCCGTTTGGAGCCCTTGTCGCCGACGAAGACGATATGACGACTCTGGTCGAGGCGTTTGACGCCGCGTGGATTGAAATCAATCGCACCACTCCGATCGCTCCACCGTTTCGGTCGGCTGCTCAGAACCGGCTAGGCGAAATTATCGTTGAGATGTGGAAGGCCCGCTCTGAGGAGCCGATCGTCGAGCGGGCGGTGGCCGCGTTTAATTCTCAAAGCTCGGTACCACCGCCCGGCCCGCAGGTGCTCTGAACCCCACCGGCGGTGTTGGGCAAGGGGCTACCGAATGAGGCCGCCTTCAAAGCAGCACTGGCATGGCATCGATCATCACACCCTCCATGCTTAAGACAGCGTGCTTCTTCATCGTCACCGGTTCGATGGCGATTTTGAGTGGCTGGTATCGACCTGCACCACTTGGCGTAGTCGCGACCGACCGCGCGGCCGCATAGACCTCGTTGCGGAGGTTTTCGACCTCGATCGGTCGAAGCCTAATCTGTCCGCGCCGTTGGAACGTGTGGATGAACTCGGCTGTCGAAACCGAGCCAAACTCGATGATGCCGTGGAAATCGGCGTCATTGTACCAACCCCAGACGCCGACGCTTCTCCAGCCCCGATACCGACGCCGTTGGTAGGCCACGGCATTATGGGCCGCCTTTCTCAGTCGCTCGATATCCTGCGGGCCAGGAACTGCGCGTTTCATTGTCAGCACGTGGAGGCGCTGCGGTTCACAGGCGAGGATGCGGCGGGAAACATGCAGCGCGTAGCGCCAAGTACAAGCCGGGCACGAGACCTTTTGGCACCGATGGGACGAGCAGCACGAAATGGGCATGATCTATTTAGCCGGGGTGAGCCCCCTCGGCTAAATATAGGATGACAAACGCTCTCATCCAATCGCTCAACCAGCTTGCCGCAGATCACGTCGCAAGAAACCGGGAAACGCATCCCTACGGCATCGCCCAGCCCGGACTGCTACGTCTTGCCCTCGGTGAAGATCGCTTCCTCGCCGAGACGGAGATTCGTCGCCGATGGATCAGGCAGAACTGCAAACGAGGGTTCTGGGTGGACGACCTAACTGCCAACGGCGAGGTCACCGGAAAGCTCTACCGCTTCGAGGACAGTTATGACGCGGTGTGGTTCAGGTTTGTCTTCTAAGCGTCCGCAGCATGAGCCCTGTCAAGTCCGATGACCTTCATGTTACCTGGACGGTTGCGCACCTGGATTGCCTCACCCAAGCAGTAACGATAGCTAGTCCCTGATTCGGGTTCTGTTCTTAGTCGGCCACCATCCTATGCATCACCACAGCGCCCGCGCTGCCGGGCTTGGAGCAGAGATCGAGCGCGCGCGACTGAGGAGAGGGCTTTCCCAGCGCGGGCTGTCCGATCGAACGGGGGTTGCGCGCGCAACCCTCGTGAACCGGGAGTCTGGAAACGCCTCGACGACCGCGCACCCGACAGTGCTCCGCGCGCTCGATTGTCGGTTCTACGAACAGCCGGATGGACTTGAACTTGGACAATGGGTGAAAGAACGGCGTCAGGCGTCCCGCCTGTCGCAGGAGCGCTTCTGCGCCATTGCCGGGATCAGCAAACCTGCGCTCATCAGAGTCGAAGCCGGTGGCGGGAACATCCTGTCCCTTGTGAGAGCGCTCTCCGCGACCGGTGCCACGATGACGCTTGTGCAGAGCAAGCGATCTCCTCCCGGCCCCCTCAAAAAAGTCTCGGTGATCAGCCCGCTCCGATATCCGGGTGGGAAGTCGCGTGCGTTGCCGTTCCTCTCACGATACATGCCGAGCCACATCGAAGAATATCGAGAGCCCTTCGCGGGCGGTGCAGCGATGGCCTTTTTCGTCGGTCAGAAGCACCCTGGGGCGAAAATCTGGATCAACGATGCCTATACGCCGCTCGTAGCGTTCTGGCGGACCTTGCAACACCCTGAAGCAACCCAACGGCTAGTGGCGGAACTGCTACACCTACGCAGGCAATGCGCGGACCACCGCGCGGCGAAAGCGCTGTTCAGCCAGCTTCGTGAGGTCATTGGGCAACAGAGCGTCGATGAACCCACGATGGCGGTGGCTTTCTATGTTCTGAATAGATGTTCATTTAGCGGATTAGGCGCACGAAGCTCCTTTTCATCCCAGGCTGCCGAACAACGTTGGACACTTCAGCATATTCGAAGGCTTGAAGACCTGACACCGCTCATGATGCATTGGAAAGTGACCAATCTGGACTATACGTCCGTGATGCGAGAGCCGTGGAAAAGCACCCATGCGTTCTCCTTTGTCGATCCGCCCTACGAAGTTGTAGGTGAGCGCCTTTACGGCAATCAGGATCGCAGGCCTTCATTTGAACACACCAAATTCCGCGAAGAAATACGAGCCTCGGAATCAAGAACGATGCTCACGTATAATTACCACTCGGATGACGGAAGATTTTTCAGTGACTGGCAGTTTATCGGATGGGAGTTACGATACTCGATCCAGTCCAATGCCATCTACAAAATGACCCAGAAGCGCCGCCAGGAAATGCTTCTGCTCAACTACGCTCCGACCTGACCGGTGGCGATGCATGGCGAATAATAGGCAGTTCGAGTGCAACGCCATCGGATACCGAGAAATTGCGCCGAGTTCGCCGACGCTATCAGCGCCCGCGCGGGTCCACATGGGGCCTCTTGATCGAACAAAACGTGATGCTGGTATGGAAATCGTGACTGGAAGCTGTCGTCATCCTCGACACACCCAGCATGAGGCGGAAGCTTGAGGGGCTGAAGCAGTTGGACAACATCCCCATGGGGCGCTTCGTCGTCCTCGACTTCGAGACCACGGGTCTCAGCCCCGCCCTGGGAGCGCGCGTGATCGAGGTGTCCGCCCGCGAGATCGTTGACGGTCGGGCCGGTCGGGAATTTTCGACGCTGGTTGATCCCGGCCTCCGCGTGCCCGCTGAGGTCACCCAGATCACCGGAATCACGACGGCGATGCTGAGCGGAGCGCCACAGTCCACCGCCGTGATGCAGGAGTTGGCCGACTTCATCGGGCCATCCCTCGTCGTCGCGCACAACGCGGGTTTCGACCGGAAATTCCTGGAGTTCGAGGCGCAAGACTTTCTCGGCGGTCGAGAAATTCGCACGCTGTGCACCCTGCTGCTCGCCCGGCGCGTGTTTCCAGGCCGGGCGAGTTACAGGCTCGGCAACATCGTGCGGGAGGTCGGGATCGACATTCCTGGGCAACTTCACCGGGCCAGTGCAGACACCTGGGTGACCACCCACCTGTTCGCCCGAATTTGCGCGGACGCCCGCTCGCGCTGCACCGCACAGCACTTCGATCACGACGTGCTGCACCGGCTCCAGCGCGTGCGCATCACCGCCGCTCACGAGTGGCTGGCTGGTGTTGGAAACTCCCGCACGGCGATCAACCTCAACTGAACTTGTCAGGTTGAGGCGCGCTGCGCGGCTATGGCTTCGAAGACGCTCTCTGCCGCCTTGAAGCGCCGCTCGGCTTCTTCCTTTACCGCAGGAGGGTGCCGATCTGGATGCAAAGCTGCCCGATACGCGCGCCGGGCCGCTGCCACGAGCCAGGGTGGCGCATCTTTCGTGAGACCGACCCGGCCGTGCAGGGCAGCCTTCGGGTCAAGCTCCGATGCAGTAGCGGAGCGAAACCGCTGGAGTTCGACCCGCAGTGTCTCCGCTTCCGCCTCAGCCTGGGCGACCATGTCTTCGAGCGCAGCAACGTAGTTGTGGTCGATGACCTTGCGATCGCTGGGCGAAACGGCATGGCGCTCGATCGAGATCGAGAGGAACCACATCACGACGAGTGCGACGACGATCAGGACGAAATAGCTGAACAAGGCCACCCAGGGCAGCGACATCGCCCAACCCAGGACGGCAAGAACGAGGAAGGTCCGCATGGATTAGGCCGCCTCACGGCCATGGATTTCCTGCTCCAGATCATCCAAGAGCGCATCGAGATCGGCATTGTCGCCCCCGTCATCCCCCGCTTCGCGTTGCCGGTCCCAAGCGAAGGCTGTGGTGTGATCAACCAGTCTATGAAGCGCCTGCTCTTCGGCAGTGGGGGGCGCTACTGACTGGTAGAAGATGCCGTGCTGGTCGAGCTTAGATTGAACCCACGCGGCCATTTCGGGGCTTGCGCGCCTGTTCCGAGGACCTCGCAGGTCTTCGCACACCCATCTCGCTTGATCGCCGCTCGTCAGGCGGAGCAATTCAAGCACGGCCTGCTCGCCCGGCTTCACGATCTCGTAGATCAACCGTTCACCGAGGAACGTGAACGACTTTCTGTTTGCGGCGCAGTTTCGGAAGCGACGCCCAAGGCTGTCCAGTTCCGCACCGAGGCAAAGCTTCAGGTCGGGATCATTAGACGGAATGGGAGCCGCAAACGGTAGGTGGACCTGCCGGGCCATCCAGCTTTCCGCCCATTCAGTCATTTTGCAGCCTCGGGTGCCGACCGCCAATTGGTCGAGGCTCTCGCGGATGAGTTCGGGCGTCGCGCCGCACAGGTCCACGATCATCTCAACGAAGCGGTTCAGCGCGGCAACTTCTCTCGGATGACACCGCTCCAGAACGCTGCGGTGCAGCAGCCGTTCGTCGAGGCTGGCAGCGACGGTGACGTGCTCGGCACGAAGCTGCCCCTCCCATTGTCCGAGGACTTTTGCCCGGCGTCGGTGCTCAGTCCGAGAGAACAGTTCGAAAGCTAAACGGTAGGTGTCCGGCCCATAGACGGGTTGACTTCCGAAACGGCTGAGCAGCCCCAGAAGTCCATCGGGGCAAGCGCCGAACACACCTTCGAGAACACGTTTCGGCTTCAGCAGGATCAGAGCGCGGGCAACCCGCGCGAGCGGATCGAGATGACCGAGATCGCTCATAATATCCGGCGCATGAACCCCAAGCCGATGAAGGAATTCATCAGGTCGATCGATGTCGATCTCAGTGGCGAAGGCGAAGAACGCTTGGCGGCTTAAGTTACTGGCATAGAGCAATCTCAGCAGGAAATGAGGCAAGGGCGCTTCCAAGCGAGCCGCAACGTTTAAGGAGTAGCCGCGAAAATCTCGCGGCAGACGCGGTTGACGCTCGATCGGCCCCAATGATGATTTCTCCTCGCTTGTTTCGTCGATCAATTCTGAGGGCATTCGGAATTTTGTCCAACGAATGTTGGCGAACCGGCCGACATCATCCCCCGGTCGTTAATTCAATCCCAGAATCATGGCAGCGGAGAATGGCAGAGATCGCCCAGGCAGGGTCGGGACACCATTTTCAACATGGCCTGCCCGGTTTGCATGATCAGCCCGGTAACGATAGCTGGGCCAAGTTTCGAGTTCTGTTCCCTCGCCGACTGGTCAGCCGCAATCGCCATGCATCACCACATCGCCCGCGCTTCCGGGCTTGGAGCAGAGATCGAACGTGCTCGACTCACGAAAGGGCTTTCCCAGCGTAAGCTTTCCGATCGAACGGGATTAGCGCGCGCGACCCTCGTAAACTTGGAGAATGGAACCGGCTCGGTGGCGGCTCTAGCGACAGTGCTCCGCGCGCTCGACTGTCGATTCTACGAGCAGCCCGATGGGCTTGATCTCGGACGATGGGCGAGGGACAGGCGGCAATCGTCCCGCCTCTCCCAGGAGCGTTTCTGCGCCATTGCCGGGATCAGTAAGCCTGCGCTGATCAAAGTCGAAAGTGGTGCTGGAAACGTCCTGTCCCTCGTGAAAGCGCTCTCTGCGACTGGTGCCACAATGACGCTCGTGCCGAGCGTGCGATCTCCCCCTGTGCCGTTGCGGAGAACCTCGGCGATCAGCCCTCTCCGATATCCTGGCGGGAAGTCGCGTGCGCTCCCATTCCTCTCGCGATACATGCCGAGCTACATCGACGAGTATCGAGAGCCTTTCGCGGGCGGTGCAGCGATGGCCTTCTTCGTCAGCCAAAAATACCCTGATGCGAAAATCTGGATCAACGATGCCTACACCCCGCTCGTCTCGTTCTGGCGGACCCTGCAAGACCCTGAAGCGACCGAGCGGCTTGTGGCGGAACTGCTCAATCTACGCAGGCAGTGCGCGGACGACCGCGCCGCGAAAGCGCTCTTCAGCCAGCTTCGTGAGGTCATCGGGCAACCGAGCGTCGATGAGTCCACAAGAGCGGTGGCTTTCTATGTTCTGAATAGGTGTTCCTATAGTGGACTAGGCGCACGAAGCTCATTCTCAGCCCAGTCCGCCGAACAGCGCTGGACAGTTAATCATATCAAAAAGCTTAAAGCCCTGACGCCGCTCATGATGCGTTGGAGAGTGACCAATCTTGACTATACATCCGTGATGCGTGAGCCGTGGACGAGAACCCATGCGTTTTTATTTGTCGATCCTCCCTACGAAATTGTAGGAGAACGACTTTACGGAGATCAGAATTGTTCTCCCCCATTCGATCACACCAAATTCCGCGAAGAAATATGTGCCTCTAAGCCAAGAACAATGCTCACGTATAATTATCATTCGGATGACGGAAGATTTTTCAGTGACTGGCAATTTGTCGGATGGGATTTGCGTTACTCGATCCAGTCCAATGCCATCTACAAGATGACCCAGAAGCGTCGCCAGGAAATGCTTCTGATCAACTACGCTCCGCACTAACCGGTCGCGATGGACGGCCAAGAATGATCAGTTTGAGTGCAACGCCATCGGATGCCGAGAAATTGTGCCGAGTTCGCCGACGCTCCAAGCGCTCGCGGGCGAACAAAACGCGATGCTGGTATGGAAATCGTGACTAGAAGCTGTCGGCATGCTCGACGCACCGCGCATCGCGCGGAAGCTTGAGGGGTTGAAGCAGTTGAACAACATCCCCATGGGGCGCTTCGTCGTCCTCGACTTCGAGACCACGGTCACGAGGTCGCGCCTGCCCCGCGCCTTCACCCGGATGACGGCAAAACCCGTGTCTGCATTGTGGAAAGTGACCCGCTCGACGGTCCACGCCAGGGTTTCCAGGGGCGTTAGCGCGGGTGCGGGTTGGTTACGCAGGCTGAAGCTGATCCTCGTGTTCGCTGCCAACGGTCTGCCCATCGCCCGACTTGGTCTCGGCGATGTCCAAGGCCGGGAGGCTCCACACGAACATCACGGCCTTCAAGCTGACTGTGATCACCCGGCGGAATAGCTCAAATGGGTGGACCGGATCGCCGAGCACGCGCAATCTCAGTGGGTTATGGGCCTTATGCCGAAACGGTCGGATCAGGGATTGTCCAGGCATGTCGGCATCTCTGCGTAGACTGGTCGGGGCCTAGATGTCACGAAATCCATGGTTAGCGAGTCGCCCGATCTTCGTTATCGTGGCTCGTCGGAATCCATCCTTATCTGCACCATGATGGAAGCGGCGGTGACATGTTGGGCAAGCTGCGATCGCGTTGTCTGCACTGTCTGGACCCCCTTCTGCCAAAGGTCGAACATGGTGAACTTCCAAGTATGGTTCCCCGTCTTCGCGGGAAAAGGGAGCGGGGCTTTCACATGCCTCGCAAACTCCCCCGGCATTCAACGTCACCCACGCGATGACATTCGGATCACGTACGAACCGCCAGCCTGTGGTCTCGGCTCTCACCGCAGCCTCCGTTTTCAGCGGCAACGAAGTGAGTGACCCCGCTTTGATCTTCTTGCGTGCGGATTGAACTCGCGTCTGGAGGTCGTCCGGGTCGGCGGTGGGGATTTCGGGCGTGTGCTCGCGCTTCCAGATTTCATTGATCAGCGTTACGAGAATTGCCGTAACGCGAGGTCCCACATTCCGCCTTGGAGTGTAGCCTGCCAGGATCGGGAGCCCGAGCCCGGACACTACTGCTGCAATGTTCGCCATGCGAAACTCGTATGAGCCCGCCGAACGAGCTTGAAGGTACGTTGCGATCACCTCATTACGCTTTGCAGTCTTGTTGATCTTCTTGCCCGCCTGATCAGCAAGTTGCATTTCGCGGTAGGCCATAACGCAAGCCCGCAACTCCGCAGCAGTCCAGTCTCCCGGTTTCTCGCTCTCGTGCGCCACGCCGGGCCTCCTCTCCGTGATAAACACAGCCCGATTTGCTGCAAGGCCGAGAACGAAGCAAACTTTTCGCCGCGCTGAGATAGAGCGGTTTGCGGAACGGGCTATATGCGACGATTATCCTACCATCCCGTTGTGCCAGCAGCAGTGCCTTGAAGTCTCCCTCTGCGCTCGCACAGTCGTCTGTGATCATTTGGCCGGGTCAGGCCAGAACGCCCATAAACGCGCTCCGGGCACGATGCACCAGATGGCGACAATCAACACGACGGCGGTCCGGCTGACGGGACGCTCAGCACTTTGGTCTGTCCGCATTCACACCCAGCGCGCTGGGTTAGCCGATGCAGTCGCGCTCGGCCAAGCTCCGCTCCGAGCGTGCGATTCAGGAACTGCACTGGCCGCCCGGCGCGGAGAACAGATCGCGTCCTTGGCATCGGAATCGTGACTGGAATGCTAACTTAGAGACCTCAGCCGCCCAAGGTTTACCGGCGTAAAACTCGACTTTGCAGGTGGGGCATGTACATTGGCGCGGGTTGGGGGAACGCCATGGAATTTTGGTTGGTGATTGGCGCGGGCGTTGCTGCGGGATGGTTTTTTTTGACCCGCCCACCATCGTCGAGCGCGACACGGCAGAGCCCGCTTACACAAGCGGCGTCTGAGGCACGCCCCGTAGCTGCCTCAGCGCTTCAGTCCACTTCCGATGCTCCGATCGCCCGAATTGGCACGCCGCCTTCCCGTAGGGTAGCAATCGACATCGCCGCCCAGGCTCCACCACAAGCTGCAAAGATCAGCGCGCCAACGGTACACCGACCCCGCGAGCTACAAACTTTGAGCAACGCTCCAGGTGGACGTTTCGTTGTCCTTGATTTTGAGACTACGGGGCTGAGCCCGGCTCAGGGTGCGCGGGTGATCGAGGTGTCGGCCCGCGAGGTAATCGACGGGCGGACGGGTCAAGAGTTTCTAACCTTTGTTGATCCGGGAGTTCGCGTGCCCGTCGAGGTCACGCAAATCACAGGCATTACGACAGCGATGTTGAAGGGTGCTCCGAGTTCTGCTGTTGTCATGAAAGAGTTAGCCGCTTTCATAGGGTCGTCCCCCATTGTCGGCCACAATGTCGGCTTCGACCGAAAGTTTCTGGAAAACGAGGCAGGCGTGTATCTGGGCGGCGTAAACGTCCGCACATTGTGCACGATGCTGCTCGCCCGACGCGTGTTTCCGGGACGGTCAAGTTATCGCCTGGGTCACATTGCAAGTCAGGTCGGCATCATTTTACCGGAGCGACTTCACAGGGCCAGTGCGGACACTTGGGCGACGACGCACCTGTTTGATCGCATTTGCCAAGACGCCCGCTTGCGATGCGGTACCCATCCCGCTCTTGATCATGATGTTTTGGATCGGCTCCAGCGCGTGCGTATAGCGTCCGCCCACGATTGGCTGGTAGCGCTCGGTGGCTCCTCTCGCACAGTGACGACGCGGCTTAACTGACTGATGGCGTTTACGAATAGCCATCGCGCACTACAGTGAAGTCGGTTTCGCCGTGGAATGATGTCCCAGGGAAGCAGCATGCAAAAACGGCCTTTAATTTCGCATTCCATCGATGACTTGGAGAAGGCGTTCAAGCGAGCCGACAATGCCGCTGATCGAAACTCGCTGGCTGCCATTGCTCATGAACTCGGCTTCAGAAGGACCCCGCGAGGGCGAGAGTTGCGCGACACCGTAGACAAATCTCTTGCCCGCAACAGCCGGTCGGGAACAGCAACTACTCAGGGACCTTCGGCCGCATCGCAACAATCGCGAGGCTCTCTCGCCTCCAAAGCGGCTGCCAGTGCCAGCCCTTCGGCGGGGAAGTCGGCTGCTTCGAAGGCGTCCACTAAAGGCAACAGCACCCCAAGATTGAGGCACTCTCCAACGCCGGAACAAGAGCAGGCCACTTCTTTCTTTAGGCAGGGCGGATCGCTCAAAATCAATGCTTACGCTGGGGCGGGCAAGACCTCCACTTTGGAAATGCTGGCCCATGCGACAGGACGCCGGGGCCAGTACCTCGCCTTCAACCGTGACATTGTAGCAGATGCCCGGAAGCGATTCCCCGAAACCGTGGCCTGTAACACCACTCACAGCCTTGCCTACAAAGCGATGGTGGGGCGTTATCGAGGAGACGAAAGAAAACTTACCGGCCGCATTAACGCAAACCAACTCGCCGAAATTCATGGCTTCAAGACTTGGCGCATCGACAAGGACCACACACTCCAGCCTCGGTCACAAGGTTTCCTGATCCTCGATACCGTACGCCGCTTCGCCATGAGCGCGGACCCTGAGCCTCTCGCCACGCATGTGCCAAAGCATGGCAGCCTTCTTGCCGCGCCAGCAGATACGCTTCGCGCGGTGAATGACTTCGCTGTGCGAGGAGCAAAGCATGTCTGGGCGCAAATGCAGGCTGCGAACGATACGATGCCGCTCGGCCACGATGGCTACCTCAAGCTATGGGCGCTTTCAAATCCCGTGATTGCGGCGGATTTTGTCCTCATGGATGAGGCCCAGGATACCAACCCGGTTGTGCTCGACCTACTAAAGAGCCAACCCGGTCAGATGATCTACGTTGGCGACAAGTACCAGCAAATCTACGAGTGGCGCGGCGCTGTGAATGCGATGGAGGCCATTGATACAAATCACGAGACTTTCCTTACCACCTCTTTTCGGTTTGGGGCTGGGATCGCAGAGGGCGCGTCAAAAATTTTGTCTTTGCTTGGTGAGAGCCGCCCTTTGCGTGGCAATCCAGCATCGAGCAGCCGAATTGGGCTAACGCCCAATGCGGGGACTGTTCTGGCACGTACCAATTCCTACACTATTACGGCTGTCATCGAGGCTATCGATGCTGGGCGGCGACCTCATCTGATCGGCGGGTCCGATGAACTCGTGAGAATGTTGCGCGGTGTCACCGATCTGAAGAGAGGCGAGCCCAGCGACGTGCCAGATTTTTTCGGCTTTGCGAAATGGCAGGAGGTAATCGAATTCGCGAGAAGTGGAGAGGGCGAACACCTCCAGACCTTCGTCAATCTTGTTGAGACTAGGGGCGAGAAGCAGCTTCTGTGGGCGTTGGGGCGTGTGGTCGAAGCGGACCAAAGCGATCTGATAATTTCGACCGCCCACAAGGCTAAGGGCCGTGAGTGGTCAACAGTTCGTCTGATGGATGACTTCATCAAAAGCCAACCCAGGCGAGGACCTGACGGCGAGCCCGGCACGAAGAGGCCCCTCTACGAGGCGAGCGAACTGCGGCTGCTCTACGTAGCCCTGACCCGCGCCAAGGTATCGATCGAGGTGCCGCCTCCGCTGCTGACGCTTCTAGGATTGCCTGCCTCTCTCGGAGGAAACTCACCGGTCCGCGCCGCCGCGCCGAGCGTCGGCCGGACGCAGGAGCCGAGTGCACGAACCCACGTTCCTCGCCCGGCTGGTTCGTCGGTCCAGTCCGCGCCATCCCCACCGCTGGGTAAATCTGCATGGACCCCGCCGAAGAATTGGAAACCAGAGCCGTCCCCACTGTCATCGACCACGCAGAAATACCCGAAACCGGCTCAGGATCAACCGATGCCGCCCAAACGAAGAGGACTCCTTGGCTGGCTCCTCGGGTCATGAATGCAACGGATGAGGGGGCAGCGGCTTAGCTACGGCCGACATCGTCAGTCAGCCGTAAATGCGATTCAATCCTTCGCGCAACTTACGCCGACGTTCCAGTCCGCGTGGTCAAAACTCTGAACCGTCAACCTCATCGAAAAGTAACGCGGCAAATTAGGTCGTTGACGCCAGTGAGATTTCCGTTCTCCGAAACGAAGGCCATACCGCGACCATCTTTCCTGTCGAACATAATGCGCGTTTCGGACTTGTGAATTAAGACGATCATTTTTCGACCTTTGACAGCCATTTGCCCAAACGTCCAATACCTATCTTTTAGAGCCTTTTGCAAAGGCGCGAAGTCGCTGCGGCTATTTAGCTGCTCAGCTATCGCATCGCCTTCAACCTGAAAATTGATCGCTGTTCCGGGCCGCAAGCATTCGCCACGAGCGTAACCGGGCATCGGGTATATCTCACCCTCGATCTGTTTCACCTCGGGCGCTCGCCCTCTAACAAAGGCTAGGCAACCTTCGTGAAAGGAGGCTCTATTTCCTACCAAAGGGCATTGCGGCTCTATCCTGACATCACGCTTCTTCGCCCATTCGTAACCGGCTCGATGGCCGCTACAATTCGTGCGACATTCAAAGCCCATAAAGCTCTCGGCTTCAGACGTTTGTGGATAAAAGCAAACGAGTATGGCTCCAAAAGCCAAAACATTGAGCGTCTTCATAAATGGCTTCGCCCATCAACTCAGATCGACTTCTATGGGGGCACGCCCGCCTCAGGGAATCAAGCTCCGCTGCGAATTCTCCTTTCCCCCGTACCAAAAACCCTCCCTCGAACTGCCCCGTAACCGTCATCGCAAACCCCTGCAAAATCGGGGCTTGCGACGCGGCGAGATGATCGGCGAGAGCGTGGCTGGAATCATCTGTTTCCGACCACGCCATTCCCTCGAACCAGCCCCTCTCACAAACGGTCGTTTCCGCGACGCTGGTGATGTTGGCGTGATCGTCGCGGATTCTGCTGGCGACGGTCTCGCAAAAACTGCTTGCAGAACTGGCTTCTCATGAGACCGTCGATGTGACGGGTTTCGAGAGAGGAGAGGCGATGAAGCTGGGGTTGGCGCGGGTTTCCACGGATGGTCAGGATCACAGCCTCCAGCTTGATGCGCTGAAGGCAGCGGGGTGCGAGCGCATCTTCACCGAGACGATCTCGGGGACCAAGGCCGAGAGGCCCGAGTTGCGGAAGCTCCTCGACCATGCTCGGAGCGGCGACGTGATCGTCGTTTATTCGTTGTCCCGGCTGGCCCGTTCGATCCGGCACCTGCTCGAACTCGCCGAGGAACTTCGCGCCCGAGAGGTCGGCCTGCAATCGCTGACCGAAGCCATCGACACGACCAGCCCGGCAGGACGGTTCGTCTTCACGATCCTGGGCGCGCTCGGTCAGATGGAGGTCGAGCTTCTCCGCGAGCGTACCCATGCCGGTCTTCGCGCAGCCCGTGCCCGTGGTCGCGTCGGCGGACGCCCGAGGGCGTTGGACTCGGTGAAGCTGACCGTCGTGAAGACGCTCATGACCGAGGGCTCGTTGACCATGGCGGAGATCGCCGAGCACGTGCAGGTCGCGCCCTCGACGATTTACAGAGCGTTGAAGGGCGGGCGGAGCGCGCTGGCCTGACGGTCAGGGAGATCGTGGTGCTGCGGTCTCGTAGACACGAGTCAGTCAAAAAGCACCCCTCTCACGCCGCGATCGGCGAACAGACCTGCTTCAGGAACGGGAAGTCGATCTGGTCGATGTGCTTCTTCAGCAAGGGCACATCGTCCTTCAGCATCAGGTAGTGCTCCTCCGACACGTCCCCCGGCTTGTGGCCGGTGATCGCATTGATCGAGGGCTTCGCAACCCCGATCACGTAGGCGGCGTGCTCGAAGGTCTTGCGCAACGAGTGCACGGTCAGCCGCCGGTCCCGCCCCAGAGCCGTGTCGATCGTCCTGTTCAACTTCATGCTGATCGCCCCGCTCCAGCGCTCGGCTGACGGCCGGTACCGAAGCTCGGGAAACAGCCGATCGGGAGAGCGGCGAACCAGATCGAGGATGCCGAGATCGAGGAGATCGCGGTGCAGCGGAATGTACCGGCGATTATGGGCACTCTTCACCTGCGCGTCGTGCAGGTCGATCACCTCGACGCCATCCCGGCGCACAAACCATGCCGCACGAAGCTGGGCCATCTCTTCGAGCCGGGCACCCGTCAGGAGCAGGAGCCTGGGAAGCCACAACACCGCCCCGTTCTCGCGCTCCGTCCTGGCGAAGAACCGAGCCAGTTGATCATGATCGAACCGGGAGTAGCTGCGCCGGGCGGCGGCGATCGCCGACCTGTCCGGGCCGAGGCCCCTGAACGGATTGGCCGGGATCAGGTCGGCCGCGACGGCGGCATTGCAGACCGTCGAAAGGGCGATGACGATCTTCTTCTTCGTGCCGATCGAGCCCACCTCCAACCCGCGCACGAACTTCTCCGCCTCCTTCCGGGAGATGCTGGTGATGGCGAGATCACCGGCCGAAGCCACGAAGAGCGCGATCGCCTTCTCCATGTCGAGACGAGCCCTGCGGCGCGGCGGCGCTCCCTTCCGGTCTTCCCGCCGAGGCAGGTACACCTCCTTGTAGACGCGGCTTAGAGTCATCGCGTTCTTCTTCGGCTTCGCAGCGTCCGCGCCAGCCCCGATCGAGGGAATCTGCTTCCGGCTGCCGAGGTTCGGAACGACGATCCCATCCCGCTGGTACATGGCCGGATCGAGCCGCCTGGGTGATGTCGCCCCGGCGCGCACCGCCACGATCATGTCGCCGACATCGGCCGCAGCCCGAAGGGCTCGGCTTCGAGCGGTCAGGGGATCACGCGTCTTCAGCGAGAAGGCAATCGTCCGTCGCGCGTGGGTGACTTCGGCAGCAGCGAGCCTCGCGAACACGTCGGCAGGAAGTTGGAGGCGGAACCGGAAAATACCTCCCTTCACCGAGCATCTGGTGAAAGGAACCAGTCCGAAACGCCCCATACTCGATCGCAACCTCGCTCACCGTCTTCGGCCACTTCAATGGGCCGATCTGCTCCGAAACAGCGAAAAGGCTACCTCAGATCAGGAAACCCGCAATCAAAAGAACAGGTTCGCTCGACATCCGAAACGAGCACAGAGGGGTCCCGTAGACCGCGCCACCTTTTCCAGGGTGAGCCAAGCGTTTGAAAATCGAACGATAACCTAAGGTTGGGCCCCGGCGATCGTCGCCAGGAGGCCCTTCGATTTGCCGGGCTGCTGGCCGATCGCGAAGCGTAGTCGGCCGGTTTTGCAGCCTTGGCCGATGAAGCGTGAATCCTGCGGTACCTGGCGCTTGCACTCGGTGCGGCGGCAACGATGTCGAGCTCGGGCTTTCAACCTTCGAAAGCTCGGCTCCCCGGTCAATTTCCTGCTATCATCAGGTCCGCCTCAAGCGGCGCACTTCAACGAGTGGTCGCAATTTTACCTTGAATGGCGCGCCGCGTTTCCAGGCCAGCTGCGGCGCGACCAATTGCGGCGTGTCAGATCGCCACTTCCCCGTCAAAGACGCGCCGTCGGGCGACGTCGATGTGATTGCGCATGGCCTCATAGGCCGCATCGGCATCGCTCGCCGCGATCGCCTCGAGGATCATCTTGTGCTCGGCCTGGCGGAGATGGAGCTTCTGCCTGGGGCTTTGCAGCGAGAGCTGGCGGTTGAGCAGCATGGCCGTCTTCATCGATTCTTCCAGCGACTGAAGCGTCGTCGAAAAGTAGCTGTTGCCGGAGGCGTCGGCCACGGCCTTGTGGAACAGGAAATCAGAATCGACGTCGACCACGCCGCCGGCGGCAGCCTCATCCTGCACCTTCACGATGTCGCGGATCACGTGCAGCATGGCCTTGTCGCGGCGCGTGGCGGCCAGGCTCGCAGCCATCGGCTCGAGCGCGATGCGGAATTCGAAGCAGCGCTGAATGTCGGCGATGCTGCCGATCGGCGCGAAACGGAGCAAGGCGCTGCCAGGCCGCTTGATGACGAAGCTTCCGGCGCCCTGGCGGGGCTGGATCAGCCCATCGTCGCGCAGCCGTGCCAGCGCCTCGCGCACTACCGGCCGGGAGACGGAGAATTCATTGGCCAGCATCGTCTCGGTAGGGAGCTTCGAGCCTTCCGGATAGCGCCCCTTGACGATATCGGTCAGGACGACCTCGTAGACCTGATCGCTCAGCTTCGCCTGCTGCCGCATCACCGGGCGGCCGCCTTGCGCGGGTGGCTCCATCGGCTTGCTCATCGCCAGACCTCACCTCCCTTTTGCTGCCTCTTGGCGATCTGTGGTGTCCTGCGGTCATTCAATGGCATATTTCGTGAGCCGGGTGGAACCGCTGGCGGGTCGGAGCAACAGGGCTGTGACCCAAGGCCGCGGCGCCGGCATCAGGCATGGGCCGCATTCGCTTCTCCTGTGAGCAGCTTCCTGGCCGCCGCCGAGACCTCTGGCACCAGCAGGGCCGGAATCTCGCTCACCAGCGGCATGACGGGGCCCATGTCGGCCACGCCCGCAAGGGTCACCGCTGCATGGAGGATCTCGGCCGGCCCATATCCGTCACGCAGGTTCTCGAGAGGGAGGAAGCCCTGCCGGATTTCCTCGGCCGCCGCGTAGTCCTTCGCCTTGAGCTTGCGCAGAAGGCGCATCGAGGATGCGGGTGCGACCGATCCCGATCCCGTCGTGAACGCCTTGAGTCCGAATTTGCGGAAATGCGCCAGTGCCGGCCGTTCGCCGATGCCGCTCACGATCCGCTCCGTGCCGATCGCCCCGATCAGCCGTGTCAGGAAATCGTCGGTCTCGGGATCGTTCCTGACGATGGCATATTTGACGAAGAGGATGCAGCCGTCGCGGTACAGCGCCGCGATCTGTTCGACACTGAGATAGTTCTCGGCCTTGGCGTAGACGACCAGCGGCTGACCCAGCTTGTCCGCCGCATAGCGGATCGAACGCTCGATCCCCACGGAAGACATGTTCGCTGTGGCGGGAAGCACCATGGCGGTTGGGAACCGCTTGCGCGCAAGGATCGTCACCTGGTCGCGGATCGCTCCGAAGGCAGGACCGATCGCGGGAATCACCCAGGTGTCGGCGGCGACGGTCTCGGCCAGGAAATCGAGGATGCCTTCATACTCGGAAATGGCAATGTTGTAAAAATTGGCGTTGCCGCCGCACATTATGATCGAGATGCCCGCCTGCTCGAGGTGGCGGATCAGGTTCCGGTTCGCTTCGGGCGCGAAATCCAGATCCGGCGTGCGCGCCATGGGCGGCACGGCAATGACGGATTTCTGCCATTCGGCCGGCCCGCTAAGCGTCTCTCGCATTCCATCCTCCTCAGAATCCGCCGCTGCGCGTGCGCGTCTTCATGCGCAGCGGAGGGAGCCGGCGAGCGGGCTTTCCAGCAGGCGCCTTCCAGCCCATTGACAGGTAGGTACTCGGCCGCCAAGTTAGAATACGTCATCTTGACTTACAACATCTATTTGCCGACTCTCGGCCCTAGCGCGGCCGGTGCCACTTGCGGGTGGGCAGAGGGGCGAACAGGCAGAGGGGCGGCCGCATGGCGAGGATATTGCTGAAGGATCTCAGGAAGATCTTCGACGACAACGAGGTCGTCTGCGGCATCAATCTGGAGATCGCCCATAACGAGTTCGTCGCGCTTGTCGGGCCCTCGGGATGCGGCAAAAGCACAACCTTGCGCATGATCGCCGGGCTCGAGGACATCACTTCGGGCGAGGTCGTGATCGGCGACAGGCTGGTCAACAAGGACCAGCCGAAAGACCGCGACATCGCCATGGTCTTCCAGAACTATGCGCTCTACCCGCATATGACCGTCTATCAGAACATGTCCTTCGGCCTGCGCCTCAAGCGGCTGCCGACGGAGGTCATTCACGAGCGCGTCACGCAGGCGGCGGAAATCCTCAACATCACCGAGCTGCTGCAGCGGCGGCCCAAGCAGTTGTCGGGCGGGCAGCGCCAGCGCGTCGCCATGGGGCGCTCGATCGTGCGCAACCCACAGGCTTTTCTCTTCGACGAGCCGCTTTCCAACCTCGATGCCAAGCTGCGCGTGCAGATGCGCACCCAGATCAAGCGGCTGCATCAGCGCATCAAGACCACCGTGATCTACGTTACGCACGATCAGGTCGAGGCGATGACGTTGGCCGACCGTATCGTGGTCATGAATGCTGGCAGGATCGAGCAGGTGGGCACGCCGCAGGAGATGTACGACCGGCCGAAGACGAGGTTCGTCGCCGGCTTCATCGGCTCGCCAGCCATGAACATCGTGCCTTGCACCATCGAGAGGCGCGGCGGCCATCTCGGTGTGCGGTTGTCGGACACGCTCGTTCTCGACATCCCGGTCAGCCGGACGAAGCGCTATGCGGAGTTCGCCGACAGGCCGATGCTGTTCGGAATCAGGCCCGAGCACATCACCGAGAGGCGCGCGCATGTGCACGGCGAGCAGATCGATTTCGATGAGACGGTGCAGGTGCTGGAACCGATGGGCATCGACACCATGGTCTATCTAGAGATCGGCGGCGCGGAGATTTCGGCTCGCGCGGCGCCGCAATCCGTCCGTCCGCCCGGCGACAGGATGGCGTTCACCGCAGACATGTCGAACATGCACCTGATCGACCCGCGGACCGACGACATTGTCTGAGCGTTGGGGCCGAGCGGCAGGCGTGCAGGGACCGGCGCCATGAAGATCACTGCGATTGAAACGCTGCTGATGCATGCGGGCGGACCGCCTACCACCAGCATCGCCACCAACCCGACTGCCCAGAGCGGGAGCGTGTGGGCCGCGCGCAACTGGCTGTTCGTGAAAGTCCATACCGATGCCGGCATCGTCGGAATCGGCGAATGTAGCGGCTGGCCGCGCATCGTGGAGACGGCGGTCCGGGATCTCGCGCCGCTGCTGGTCGGGCAGGACCCGACCCATATCGAGCGCCTGTGGGGGCGCATGATGGGCGCGATGATGGGCCATGGCATGCTCGGCACCGTGGGCGCGGGTGCCATGACCGGCATCGACATGGCGCTGTGGGACATTAAGGGCAAGGCGCTGGGCACGCCGGTCTGGAACCTGCTCGGCGGCAAGGTGCGCGAGCGCATCCGTGTCTATGGCCATGCCGGAACGCCGGAGCGCGCGCGGGAACTGGTGGGGCGCGGCTTCACTGCCATCAAGACCGGCGGGCTTTCCAATCCGGTGGAGCGGGTGGCGGCGATCCGCGAGGCCGTTGGCGACGACGTCGACCTGATGGTCGACATGCATGGGCCGCCCTGGCTCACGACGAAGGACGCGATCCTGCTTGGCCGGGCGCTCGAGCCCTTCAAGCTGCTCTTCTTCGAGGACCCGGTGGCGCCCGAGAACCGCAATGGGTTGAAGCGGGTCCAGGACGCGGTGACGATCCCGATCGCGGCCGGCGAGAGGCTCGCCACGATCTGGGGCGAACGCGAGTTGATCGAGCAGGAGCTGGTGGACGTCATCCAGCCCGATACGGGCCGTGCCGGCGGCATCACCCAGATGCGCAAGATCGCAGCCATGGCCGAAGCGCATTTCATCTCGATGGCGCCTCATTCGGGTTCGCTCGGCCCCGTGGGCGAGTATGCGGCGTTGCACCTTCTGGCAGCTATCCCGAACGCGCTCATCCTCGAGCGGATCGAGGACGATGTCGCCGTGCGCGATCAGGTGATTTGGCCGGTGCCGAAGGTCGTGGACGGGCATATCGAGGTTCCGGACCGGCCGGGGCTCGGCGTCGAGATCGACGAGGCCATCGTCGCGCGGCACCCCAGCCTCGGCAATGTCTCCGTGCCGGGGCACCCAGATGACGGCGCTTATGAGCCGGGCAGTTGGGACGAGCACGTCTATGTCCAGAGCCGCTTCAGGCGCCAGCGCTACTTCGCGCCATGAGGGGCCGCATGACCGGCGGAGGGGAATATGGGGTACGAGCCAAGGGTGGAAATCGACCTTGCCGGGGCAGGTAAGCAGGTCGGTCGCGTCGTCTTCCCGCTCGATGAGCCATTTCAAGGCCGCAGCGAGATCGCGCTGCCGGTCTGCGTGATCGCGAATGGAAAAGGCCCCACCGTTAGTTTGTGGGGCGGCAATCACGGCGATGAATACGAAGGTCCGACCGTGATGGGGCAACTCGCGCGCGAGCTCGATCCTGCGGCGGTCGAAGGGCGGCTGCTCATCCTGCCGGCGATTAACCCGCCAGCCCTTCAGAACCGCTCGCGGACGAGCCCTATCGACGGCAAGAACATGAACCGGGTCTGGCCGGGTGATCGGCAAGGCACCATCACCGAGCGCATCGTGGCCTGGCTTGCCGACTCTGTGCTCCCGGCCAGCGACGTGCTGATGGACTGCCATACGGGAGGTGACGCGCTGGAACTGATCCCGATGTCGATGTCCCACCACACCGACGACGCGGCCGAGCGCGCGCGCATCACGGCGGCGCACCTTTCCTTCAACGCGCCGCTTTGCGTCGAGCTTCGGCTGGGGGCGAACCGCGCAACCGCTGCCAGCTGCGCCCATGAGCGTGGGCTGCTCGTGATCGGTAGCGAGTCGGGCGGCGGACATCCGGTTTCCCCGGCCTCGCTGGCCAACTGCTATTTCGGCATCCGCAACACGCTCGCGCATCTCGAGATGTTGCCAGCCCCGCCGGCGCCGGGGCGGCCTCGTCACGCCACTCGCTTCACGCGCAAATGGGGGCACCAGGCCGAGATGTTGTCCGACAGCGACGGCATCTTCATCCCTTTCCGCGGGCTCTGGGACGAGGTGGAGGAAGGAGAGCCCGCTGGGCAGATCATTCCGCGCGACCAGCCTTTCGAGGCGCCCCGGACGCTGCATTTTCCCGCTTCGGGCCTGATTGCGGGCCGGGCGGCCCGCAGCGGCGTCGCGGCGGGGGACGTGCTTTACTGGGTCGTCCGTGATGCGGAAGGTTGATCTCTGCCGGAGGCCTGTCCTTCGGGCAGCCCGCCCGAAGCTATTGACGAGGGCTTGACGTGGTTTTATGTAAAGTTGTCAAACAATATGTCTGACGGGAGGAAGCGGGCGATGCGCAGGGTGCTCGTCACGGGGTGTGAACAGGAGATTTCCTCGTTCAATCCGCTTGCGAGCCAGTATGCGGATTTTACGATCCTGCGCGGCCCGGACGTCTTCAAGGCCCATGCCGGGGCCGACAGTTGCATCCATGGCTTTCTCGACGTGCTCGGGCGCAGGCCCGATCTGGAGCTGGTGCCGGCCTATGCCGCTTCGGCGTGCAGCGCCGGACCGCTCTCGGCAGACGGATTCGATCGTATCCGGCACGAGCTGCTCGAAGCCGTCAGGGAGAATGCCCAGGATCTGTCGGCAGTCTATGTCTCGCTCCATGGCGCCATGGGTGCGCTGAACGAAGCCGATCCGGAAGGGGCGCTGCTGGAGGGCGTGCGCGGCATCGTCGGGCCTGATGTCCCTATCGTGATCTCGCTGGATCTGCATGGGGTCGTTACAGAGCGCATGCTGCGCAATTGCGACGCGGCCGCCGTCTTTCATACATATCCGCATAACGACTTCACCGGCACCGGCCGCAGGGCGGCACGGCTGCTCGCCCGCATCCTCGACGACGGCGCGCGCCCGGTGATGGCCAGGATCTTCATGCCGGCGCTGGTGCGCGGGCCGGAACTCTTCACCGCCACTGGTCTCTACGGCCGGATCATCGACCGGGCCAAGGCCATGGAAGAGAGCGGCGAGGCGCTGTCCGCGGCGGTGCTGATCGGCAACCCGTTCACCGATGCGCCCGAGCTCGGCTCGCAGGCGCTGGTCGTCACCGACGGTGACGAGGAGGGGGCGCGAAAGCTGGCCGACGAACTCGCCGCGATGTTCTGGCGACATCATGAGGCGATGGTGGCCGAGCTCGACGAGCCGGACGCCGCGATTGCCGACGCCATGGCGCGGCCCGGCCCGCTGACCTTTACCGATGCTGCCGACGCGCCGAGCAGCGGCGCCTCGGGCGACAGCAATTCCATTCTCGCCAAGTTGGTCGCGGCCGGCTACGCGGGCGAGGCGCTGATCCCGATCGTCGA
>WPCJ01021111.1_pt1 | contig 26504 bp, 28 predicted proteins | sample 5399831 | NCBI WGS metagenome assembly WPCJ01 (sample SAMN12869470, study PRJNA574797) | sludge metagenome | isolation source: wastewater treatment of pH10 | place: China:Beijing | collected 2019-05-20 | reverse complement strand
GAACGATCTCAAAGCCATCCACGGTCACCTTTACATCGCTGCGCGGAACCGAGATTTTGAGCACGTCGCCGGTCATGGCCCCGGCGATGCCTGCAGCCGTCTCAACCGTTTTTTGATCCAACATAGTGCCATCAGTCATAGAGGGCATCGCGTTGAAAGTACGCTAAACAACGCCAAGGCGGAACAAAGCGAGATTTGGCTCAAGCGGTGCGACTGATGCCCAGCCGCCTCATTTCCCGATAGATTGTGGAGCGGCCGAGCCCCAGCTGCCTGGCGGCTTCGGCGGGTGAGGTTTTCGCTGCGACCAGCTTGATGGCGGCCTCGACCTTTCTCATGTCGAGCGGTTGTCGGCCGGGCCGTTTGCCTTTCGCCCTCGCGGCTGCCACGCCGTCTTTCGTCCGCTCGGAGATCAGGCGCCGCTCGAAATGAGCGATGGCGCCGAACACATGGAAGACCAGCTCGCCGGCGGCCGAAGAGGTGTCGATCTTCTCCTCGAGGCTGAGCAAGGCGATCTGCCGCTCCCGCAGCATCGTCACCGTTGCCAGCAATTCCGCCAGTGACCGGCCGAGGCGATCGAGGCGGACGATGGCGAGCGTGTCGCCGGGCCGCGCATAGGCGAGAAGGTCGGCGAGACCTGGCCGGTCCATGCTCTTTCCCGATTTGACGTCGGTGAACACCCTGATTGCGCCGGCCTGCTCGAGACGCAGGGTTTGGCCTGCGACATCCTGATCGCCGGTAGAGACGCGAGCGTAGCCGAGAATATGCGCCATTTTTCGCGTCTCCCAAACGGACGTTCTGTGGACGAGTGCAGCTTGGCCTATCGAACGATTCGAAATCCGTCCACAGAATATGTCTCTTTACCCGGTCTTGTCCACGGATTGGAAGGGCCTTTTGTGGACGAAGGGAGGAGGCCGGAATGGCGAAACACGAATTACTGAGCGACGGCGAGCGGGACCAGTTGCTGGGAATCCCGACGGAGCGGGATGACCTTGCCAGGCTCTATACCTTTGAGCCAACGGATATCGATCTGATCCGCCTGCGGCGGGAAGACCGGAACCGCCTCGGCATCGGCATGCAACTGGCCCTGTTTCGCCACCCTGGTACAACATTGGCGCAGATACTCAATCGCGTTTCGGGGCTACCTGAAGAACTGCTGTCCTTCATCGCCGAGCAACTTGGCGTCCCGGCCGATGCGATTGCGGATTATGCTGCGCGTGAGCAGACGATGACGGATCATGCCCGCGAACTCGCCACGGCGTTTGGTCTCCGCGGCCCGGTCAAGACCGACATTTCCTTCATGATCGAAATGGCGGCCAACGCCGCATGGCCGACCGATAAGGGCGTCGTGATTGCCGCCGGTGTGATCGACGCTTTGCGGCAGGCGAAAATCCTTCTGCCGTCGATCTCGACGATCGAACGTGCCGGAATTGCCGGTCGAGCGCGGGTCCGAAAGCAAGCCACGCATGCCCTTTTGTCCAACCTCAATACGGACCAGTTGGTGAAGCTCGACGCGCTATTCGTCGCCGAATCCGGCATGGACATCACCCGGCTTGCCTGGCTGAAAGCCATACCTGCGGCTGCGAAGCCGGATCATGTCCGCGAGATTCTCGACCGGTTGCGATTTGTGAGGACGATAGGCATTCCGGCAAAAGTCAGCGCTACGATCCATCCCGAGCGTTATCGTCAATTCGTCCGCGAGGGCCGGGCATCGCCCGCCTATCTGATCGAGCGCTATACCGCATCGCGCCGGCGCGCCACGCTGGTCGCTCTCCTGATCGACCTCGAAGAGCGGCTGACCGATGCCGCGATCGAAATGGCCGACAAGTTGATCGGCAGCGTCTTTGCCCGGGCGAAGAACACGCAGGCCCGGCGCTATGTCGCAACCTCGAAAGACGTATCGCGCCTGATGCGGTTGTTTCGCGGCACGATAGACGCACTTTCCGCGGCGCACGAACATGATGTGGATCCGATTGAGGCGATCGACGAATCCGTCGGATGGGCGACCTTGCTCAAGGTCAGACACGAAGTCGCGGCAATAGCCGAAACGGCAGACGAGGATCCCCTCATTGTGGCGGTCGACCGTTATGCGACGCTCAGGAAGTTCGCTCCGGCGCTGATCGAGGCGCTTGAGTTCAAGGCCGGGCGCGGCAGCGCGCGCACGATCGCCGCCATCCGCGTCCTTTGCGAACTGAATAGTTCGGGCAAGCGTGATGTTCCGCCCGACGCGCCCATGCCGTTCAAGAAGGAGTGGCGCAAGTTGGTGATCGGACCGGACGGCAAGATCAATCGCCGTCTATATGAAACAGCGGTCCTGGCCCACCTCCGCAACAAGCTGCGCTCGGGCGACGTCTGGGTCGAGCGGTCTTCCGCCTACCGTCGCTTCGACAGCTACCTTTTGTCGGAAACGGCCGCCGCTCCTATCGCGTCCGCATTGGGATTGCCGGCGACTGCCGATGAGTGGCTCGATCAGCGTGGCAGGGAACTCGACTGGCGGCTGAAACGGTTCTCACAACGTCTCAATCGAAACCAGCTCGAGGGCGTCAGCTTCATCGACGGCCGCTTAGCTGTCACACCGGTCAAAGCAGCCGCGCCCGCCGAAGCGGAGGCTCTCGCCGATCGGCTCGATGCCATGATGCCGCGCATCCGCGTCACTGAGCTGCTGCATGAGGTTGCCCGCGAGACCGGATTTTTATCGTCCTTCACAAATCTGCGCACCGGTGAGAAATGCCCCAACGAAAACGCGTTGCTGGCGGCGATCCTGGCTGACGCCACCAATCTCGGTCTCTCCCGAATGGCCGCTGCCAGTCAGGGCGTCACCCGCGATCAACTCGTCTGGTCCCAGGACGCCTATATCCGCGAGGATACCTATGATGCGGCTCTCGCCACCATCATAAATGCTCATCACCGTCTGCCGATCGCCGCGGTCTGGGGCGACGGCGCCACATCAAGTTCGGATGGACAGTTCTTCCGTGGCGGGAAACGAGCCGCCCCGGGCGGCGATATCAATGCCCGTTATGGCGTCGATCCCGGGTTCAGCTTCTATACCCATGTTTCCGATCAGCACGGGCCCTATCACGTGAAGGTCATCTCGGCTGCCACGCATGAAGCGCCTTACGTTCTCGACGGCCTGCTGCACCATGGCAGCAATCTCAACATCGCGGAGCACTACACCGACACCGGCGGCGCGACCGACCATGTGTTCGCGCTCTGCGCCATGCTCGGATTCCGCTTCTGCCCCAGGTTGCGGGACTTCCCGGATCGGCGGCTTATCCCGATCGATCTTCCTTCGACCTATCCTGGCCTTGCCCCGCTTCTGGGAAAACGAATTCGAACCGACGTCATTCGCGAGCATTGGGATGAAGTGGTCCGTCTCGTCGCATCGCTGAAGGCCGGCCATGTCGCGCCGTCGATGATGTTGAGGAAACTCGCCGCCTATGAGCGGCAGAACCAGGTTGATATCGCCTTACAGGAAATCGGCAAGATCGAGCGCACCTTGTTCATGCTCGACTGGCTGGAAAATCCGTCGCTTCGCCGACGCTGCCAGGCTGGGCTCAACAAGAGCGAACAGCGTCATGCGCTCACCCACGCAATCTGCACGTTCCGACAAGGCCGGATCATCGATCGCAGCCACGAGGCCCAGCAATACCGCGCCTCTGGACTGAATCTCGTCATCGCGGCAATCGTCTACTGGAATTCCACCTATATGGCCGACGCCGTGGCCCATCTGCGATCAACGGGCGAATTCGTTCCGGATGACCTCCTGGCTCACACGTCGCCGGTAGGATGGGAGCACATCGCCTTCTCCGGCGACTTTCTCTGGGATCGCGCCGCGTTGGCAACGAACCGAAAGCTGCTCAACCTCTCGTCCAAAAAGCGGGCGGCATGACGACGTTCCCCACCCGTTCACCCTTAGCGTTGTTTAGCGTACTTTCAACGCGATGCCCTCATGAAGACGCACGATTGGACGAAGCAAGCTCGGATTGAACGGTGTGGACCAGCTAAGACCCGTTGAACTGAAGGTGGTGGACGAGCTGTTCGGAATGGCCTCCGGATACGTCCTCGATTTTACCAACGCGACCTTCGACGATCTCTTCCGTCGCGAGGTCGGCGTCGACATCTATGACGACGCCTATGCTCAAGGGTCAGGCAGCAAGGGCAAGCGCCTGCGCGCCTTTCTCACCGTCGGTCAGCCGCGCGCGATCGTGCGCGCGCTCACGGCGTTGTGGGAGTATCGCGAAACGGCACGCATCGCTCGCGGTGACGTAGAAACCGTCACCAATGCGCGTAGGCGCCTTAGCGCGATCGTCGAGCGGGTGGGCGGCGCGCCGTTGCCGTCCTTCGACCTTGAGGAGTCTCCTGTCCGGCCGGACCTCTCGTCCGTCCGCAGCGGCCCCGACCACGCGGCGCTCGATCGTCTCGAAAACGAGTTCATGGCGCTTTACGCCATATCGGACGAACCGCAGGCGCGAGGTTATCATCTCGAGCGGCTTCTCACAGCCTTGTTCAACGCCTGGCATATGGACGCACGGGGAGGGTTCCGCCTCACCGGAGAGCAGATCGACGGCTCGTTCCAGCACGGCAGCACCACATACCTGCTCGAGGCGAAGTGGCATCGTGCGAAGACCGATGCCGAGAAACTGCATGCGTTCCAGGGAAAGCTGAGCGAAAGGCTCGAAGGCACCAGAGGACTGTTCGTCAGTTTCGAGGGGTTCACCGACGGCGCGCTCGAGGCCTTCACCGCGCGTCGCATCATTCTCGCCGACGGGATGGACATCTTCGATGCGCTAAAGCGCCGGATCTCCGTGCCCGACATCATCACCGCCAAGGCGCGCCACGCATCCGAATACCGCGATCCGTTTGCGCGCGTGCGAATCCTGTTTCCGGCATGAGGGGGGAGGGCGGCCCCGGGGGACTGTCCTCATCCGGTCAAATCATCCGCTTGAGTTCGCTGTATGCGCCGCGTGTCCGCAACGTCAGGGTGACCGGTTCTGCGGTCCGGTTCCTCCAGAACCAGCCGTGGTTTCCGGTAAACGCCGCTTCCAGAACGCCGTCCTGTTCGCCGACGCTGCGACCCTTTTCATACGACACGGAGTTGCCGCCGCCGTCGCCATGGGTGTCGTAATTCACGACCGCGCCGTTGGCCGTCCAGTGGAAATGGGCCTGCGCGCCTTGCTCCATGACGAGCTTGAACTCGGCGCCCTCGCCGGGAGCCAGGGTGAAGGAGACTTCGTCTCGCCATTCCGACGTCGGAGCTTCCGCCTGTTGCTGGGTTTCGGGAACGGCCGCTTCCCCTTCGGCAGGTTGGGCTTCGTTCAGCTCGGCAACCGGATCGGCGGCCGGCGTCGTGGCTGGGCCGCGCGCTGCGAGCCCTTGAAGCGTCGCCTCGATCCGGTCGAGACGGGCGACCATCTCGGCATTGCCGCTTGAGGCGGTAGCCGCTGCATCCTGCGCGGCTTCTTCGGCGAGCTGCATCTTGATCTCGCCCATCTGCGTCAGGCCGAGGATGCCGCCGACGCCGGTGGGATCGACGGCGTATTCGGAGGGCAGCACGACGAAGGCCAGGATGCCAGCGGCGGTGATGCTCGCGATCCAGGTGGAGCGCTTGAGCTGCGCCGAGGTCGGAAGTTCCGCCCGGCGGGGAAGGTCGGTGTTGTACATGGTTCAGTCCTTTCAGGCGGCGGGGGCGAAGAAGAAGCCGGCGATCTGGTAGCCGGTGAGCACGAACCCGGCGACCATCACCACGACGTTCGCGGTATAGGCGTGCCTCCAGAAACTCGGCTTCCAGCGCCAATAGCTGATGACGATCAGGATGGCGGACAGCGCGAGAAGCTGACCGATCTCGACGCCCACGTTGAAGGCGAGCAGGTTCGGCACCAGCCCGTCCGGCGAGATGTTGTATTCGATGATCTTGGTCGAGAGACCGAAGCCGTGGAAGAAGCCGAAGATCAGCGTCGCGGCCTTGGTGTTGGGCTGGAAGCCGAGCCAGCGCTGATAGGCCCCCATGTTGTCGAGCGCCTTGTAGACGACCGACAGGCCGATGATGGCGTCGATGATGTAGCTGTTGATGCCGATGTTGAAATAGACGCCCGTCAGCATCGTCGTGGAATGGCCGATGGCGAACAGGCTGACATAGGTGGCGATGTGCTTCGGCCGATAGAGGAAGAAGATCACGCCGAGCAGGAACAGGATGTGGTCGTAGCCCGTGACCATGTGCTTGGCCCCGAGATAGATGAAGGGGATCAGGTGAACCCCGCTGATCTCCTGGATGTAGCCCTTGTCGCCCTCGGCGACGGCGTGCGCGAAGGCAGGGCTGGCGAGCAGCGCCGATCCGAACAGGACAGCGAGCATGATGAAGGCGGGCCGTCCGCGCGCATAGCGCGGCGGACCCTCGTGGGAAGGTCGTTGCATGGAGACTCCAATCGTCGTCGTTGACTCAGGCCGCGCGCGCGGCCGCGATCAGGCGATGACGATCGGTCTCGGCGGGCGTTCGAGCCGATAGATCGCGCCAAGGGTCACGGTGCTCGGTGGGACCGTGAGCCATGTGCGGACAAGCGCGGGAACGGTGGCCGCGACAGCTGGCGGCGCGGTCGGCGTCTCATGCGAATGATCGGCCGGGTTGTGGCCGTGCGAGTGACCCGCAGCCTGCTCGTGATCCTCGCCGTCGTCGTGGCTGTGCCCGTGTTTGGCGATCTCCGCTTCGAGCTGGGCGTGCCGCTCGGCCTCGGCCGTCGAAAGGCCGACCGGATCGTTCGACGGGGAGTGCGTGGGATGGGGCAACAGCGAGCCGAACGCCATCGCGAGGGCGACGACGAAGCAAAGGACGGCTCTGTTGACGCGGTTCGACATGCTTAACGGGTTCTCACCAAAATCTTAACATTTCTTTGCCCGTCAAGTGCGGCCGATGCGGCGGTTTGGAAATCAACTCGGTGATGGGATACAATACCTGGGCTGCATTCCAAGGCACTGAGGAACGGGCTGCGGTGTGCGGCGACTTCGCGATGCTGGAACTCGAAGTCGCTCCGATCATTAGGGAACTTCGCGCCGGCGGGATCGAGGTGGTCGCCGTCCATAACCACATGTTTTTCGAGGAACCACGGATCATCTTCCTCCACTATTGGGGCATCGGCAAAGCCACTGACCTGGCCACTATTTTGGGCCGTGCCTTGGCAACCCAGAAACAGGTCCAGTCCGATGACGCGTGCTGTTCGCCTTGATTAGTCGAGAGGTCACGGGTCCACGTTGCCGATATATCTGCCGTCAAAGCGAGGCACCGCCGCACAATGGGTCTCTTGCGGCGTCCCGAAGGCCTCGCGCAGAAAGGCTTCCTCCCGGAAAATGACGATATAGAAGGCAAGGAACCAGCGAGAGTTTGCCACGCAACTTTCGAGGTTGACAGGAAAAAAATAGAGGCATATGGGCGGTTTTGTGAGCGCAATAGCGTTCGCGAGAACCCAAACGAGAGAATAATGGACGGCTACTCTTGTAGCGTCCCGGCAGCCGCAAGTCGGTACGCCGGGACCTTCAGCAACATCTGGATTGCTTTCGGCAGAGCCTGCCGGATGAGCACGATTCAGGCCTAGCCTGTCCGCGTTCACCTCCCGGCTTGGTCGAAGGCGACCAAAAGGAGGTGAATGATGACGAACAATCCTTCGTCTTCCCCGTATGCGCCTCTGTGGGCGCTGTCACGCCGGCTCGGCCGATCATGGCGATCGCCCGTTTGAAGCTACGCACCACCGGCATTTTCGAACCAACGACGAAACTCGTCTGCATTTGGCGGCCTAACCCGCAAAGCAGGCTTCGCGAATGCCGCTGGACGGCTGATCCCCTTTCTCAGGAAGGGGCCAGTCGGCGATCCGGCTGGCCTATCGCAGCGTAACGGGCTTCACAGCCGCCGCGCTTCCTCACTTCCAAGAACTCAACCTGACGCCATTCCCAACGAAAGCGCGGCTTCGCCTGCGTGGAACAGCCCATCCCTATTGATAACCCCCACAGGAGAAATCACATGCTGATCACCAAGCTCGACCGCATCACCAAGACCACGGAAGCCAAGAACGAAACGCCGCCGCTAGAGCGGGAGGTTATTTTCTCGACTGTCATACTCTACCTGCTGATCTGCGGCGCGCTGATCGCGGTCCACTACCTGCAGCCGTCCGGACAAGAGACCGTCACCTCCTCGTCCTCTCCGTCCCACCAGGAATTTTCGACCTCGGCGGGGAAATAGCCGCCAACCAGACACCAAAAACACTACAAGAAGGAGAGGTTACCATGAATACGTTGGACAAGATGGACGTCACTGCATCTGAAAAGGTCTGGATCAGGCTGCTGGCCGACGACCACAAAGCAATCGCTGCTGAGCGCGAGAAGTGGAGTGTTAACTTTCCGTCGTCCGATAAGAGCATCGCAGAGGATGATCTCTATTACTATTTGCCGGTTACGCTGACGCTTCGGCTCGGCGATGAGTTCCACGCCGAGACGGTTGTGTTCGCACTCGGAGACGGTCCGTTGATCACCCTGCAGTCGACGCCGGACCTGCCTCCGCTCGATCGTTTCGAGCAGCGCCTCACTGGTAACCCGGCGATCGCCAGGAATGGAAAGGATGCCATGCGTCTGATCCTCCGCGCGATGAATCTGGCGTCGGATCAGGTCATCGAGGCGGTGAGCGTCTCGCTGGAGACGATGAACGACGAGATCCAGAAGTTGACGAGCGGCCGCGACGAAAAAGGGCGCGAGATCGGCGTCAGCGACGTGAACGACACCATGCTGCGTCTGAATGAGATGGAAGAGCTGATCGCCCGCGTCCAGGAATCGCAACTGGACCTTGCCCGCTGCGCCCGCTATTTGCGCAGCGAGATCGGCAGCCGGGACACAGAGTTGCGGACGGAAGTCGAAATGCTTCAAGCCGACATTACCGGTGTCAAGGAACATGCGACTTTCGAGCACGAGAAGGTGCGCTACCTCCAACAGTCGGTAATGACCTCCCTTGGCGTTAAACAGAACCAGATCGTCAAGGTATTCACCATCATTACCGCTGTTTTCCTGCCGCCGACCCTGGTTGCTACGTTTTACGGCATGAATTTCGCCGTGATGCCGGAATTGTCGTGGGAGTGGGGTTTCACGGTGACCATCGCCATGACGCTCGCTGCCGCGCTTCTCCCGCTGATATATATCCGGCAGAAGGGGTGGCTTCGGTGATGGCGGCAACAGGATGTGCACCAACTTCGACATTTTGCGCATCTGATGCGCATCTGAGCTGCTGCCAGCCATGGAGGGAGCGGATTCATGTTCCGCCCCTCCGACGTGCGCCGCTATGTCACTGAACAACCGACCATCTTCGCCACATGCCTGTTGCTCCGCATCAGCAAAGTCATCCTGAAGATGACCGCTCAGGCATATTGGCGCGGTATCCTGAGGCCGGGAAGCGCGCTGCTCGTCATCTATGCCGTATCGGCGCTGAACAAATTGGCTATTCGAATGATCCGACGCCGTGCGGGAAGACGGACGGGGATGGGCGATCACCCACGCAATTTGCTTTTCGGCCTCCAGGAGAGGCTCAACGGGAGATTGGGAAGCGGCCATTCTGCTCTCCCTTCGTTCCCTTGGTCACGGGTTGCACTCCCCGCATTGCCCCGGGTCCGCTGTCGCCGCCTTCACCGCGCGCTCTTCCCGGTAACCGCACCCCTCACAGCTATAGACATCAGCTTTCAGCGCGAGCGTTGGGCCTCCGCACCATGAGCATGGCAGGCCGGATAGCCGTTTGGTGATGGCAAATCCGGGTCGAGCGCAGATCGGGCACAGGCTCCGAAACCGGCGGACAAGGTCCAGCGTCGCGCGTTTAATGGCGCGCATTCGGGTGGGGTTGCGATGGGCGCGCATATCGGTCTCAACGAAGGCGGCGCCGCAGATCGTGATCACCTCCTCAATCGCCCTTTGCAGTTCGGCCCAAGCGTCAATGCCCTTGATCAACGCGCACCTGGGCGCCGGCTGCTGATCGACGCAGCCCATGACGATCACCCCATGTCCGGGAAATCGCGCGCGTTCGGCGAACGCACTGGCGCCGGCCAGGTCCGTAACGACCGCGTGGCCAAAATTCGTCGATAGGCCCGCATAATGACCGATCAATTCGAGACCGCTGACGCGGTCCCTCATTACGACAATCTCGCGGCCGAGCGGGACGAAGGGAATTTGGGGATGTGGCCCGAAGCTGCCTTCGCTTGCGACTGCCACACGTGCATGCGGTACGCGTTCGAACGCCGCGGCGATCTTGGCACGTGCGGCATCGAGCTGCGAACCGGTCCGCTCGATCTCGCGGCTGAAGGTCCCGAAGCGGTCGGTATCGAAGGCCGAGGGCACAACGCAATCGAGGCCAAGCGCCTCGCTGAGCAACGGGGCGATCACACGCTCCTTGCCGTGCATCGTGGCGATCACGGCCCTTGCGCCCGCCAGATGAAATTGGTCGCCGCCGGCCTGATCGGGAAGCGCGTGAGAGAGGGTGTCGCGGGGATCAGAGATCGGCATGGAGGCGCGACCCCGCGTCGATTCGGAAATGGCTATCCGCCGTGCTGTACATTTTGGGCGAAGGCTCCCTAGTTATCGGTTACTTTGAGGGTGCGGCCGAGTTGCAAGAGATGGAGAACTCGATCGGCCAGCGCCTTGGCTGGCGCGTCGTGGGAGGTGAGCCGCAATTCCGGCGCCTCCGGCGCCTCGTAGGGCACATCGATGCCTGGAACATTTGCGATTTTTCCCGCCCGGGCCTTCGCATAAAGCCCCTTGGGATCGCGCGCTTCCGCCACCGTCAGCGGCGCATCGACAAAGATCTCATAGAATGGATGGCTGCCGGCGATCTCACGGGCGAGCGCCCGGTCGCGCGCGTAGGGTGAGATCGCGCAGACCAGCACGACAAGCCCGGCATCGGCCATCAGCTTGGCGACCTCGGCCATGCGGCGGATGTTCTCGACCCGATCCGCCTCGGTGAAGCCCAGATCGCGATTGAGCCCGTGGCGGACATTGTCGCCGTCCAGCACAAATGGATGGAAGCCGGCGGCCATCAGCTTGCGGTCGACGATGTTCGCAATCGTCGACTTGCCAGCCCCCGACAGGCCGGTGAACCACAGGATCGCCGGACGCTGCCCCTGCGCTGCGGCACGCGCATCGGGAGCAGTATCGAAGTCTTGCCAGGGGATATTGCCGGCACGCCGCAGCGCGAAGTCGATCATCCCGGCGCCAAGCGTGGCATGGGTGATACGATCGATCAGCACGAAGCCGCCCATGTCGCGGTTTTCGGCATAAGGGTCGAAGGCCACGGGGCGATCGGCCGCAAGATTGACCATCGCGAGTTCGTTCATTGCGAGCTGGCGGGCAGCCAGGTGCGCACGCGTGTCGATGTCGATCCGATGCTTCAGTGCTGTGACGGTCACCGGGATCTCATCGGTGCCGAGCCGCATCAGGTACTGGCGGCCGGGGATCATGGGTATCTCGCCCAACGACAGCAGATGCGCCTGAAACTGATCCGCGATGACGGGCGGCCTATCGGCCGCAGCCAGCACGTCGCCACGGCTTACGTCTACGTCGCGGTCGAGCACCAGCGTGACCGACTGCCCGGCGACGGCCTGGCCCAAATCATATTCCGGCATGATCCGAGCGACGACGGCACGCGCGCCGGAGCGGGTCACCATCAACTCGTCTCCCGGCCGCACCCGGCCGCCGACGATCCGTCCGCAGTAGCCGCGAAAATCCTGACCGGCGCGACTGACCCATTGCACCGGCATGCGGAACGGTCCCCTCACGACGGCGGCGGCGACGTCGACCGACTCCAGCCATTCAATGATCGTAGGGCCGTCGAACCAGGGCATTGCGGCCGAGCAGGTCAGCACATTGTCGCCCTTGAGCGCCGAGACCGGGATGGCAACCGCTTCGGCGAAGCCGAGCGCTTCGGCGAGGGCGGCAATCTCGGCCGCATGACGCTCGAACGCAGCAGGTTCGAAGCCCACCAGGTCCATCTTGTTCACCGCCACGGCGACGTGGCGGATGCCCATCAAGGCGAGGATATGAGCATGACGCCGCGTCTGGGTGAGGACGCCCTTGCGCGCGTCGATCAGCAGCAAGGCGGCATCCGCCTGCGATGCGCCGGTGGCCATGTTGCGCGTGTATTGCTCGTGGCCCGGACAGTCGGCGACGACAAACTTGCGCTTGTCGGTTTCGAAGAAGCGCCAGGCGACGTCGATGGTGATGCCCTGCTCGCGCTCGGACATGAGCCCGTCGAGCAGCAGCGCGAAGTCGAGGTCGCCCTCCGGCACGCGGCCTCTGCTCTCATTGAACAGGCGCGCAAGCTGGTCCTCGTAGACGCAGTCGGCATCGTAGAGGATTCGTCCGAGCAGCGTGGATTTGCCGTCATCGACGCTGCCGCACGTCAACAGGCGAAGCTGCGACTTGGCTTGCTCGGCGGCGATGACGCGGGCGATGATGGCGTCCGGGCTTTCCTCTTCCGGCATCTGATGGGGCGTGTCGCGCATCAGAAATATCCTTCCTGCTTCTTGCGCTCCATGGAGCCGGGCTGGTCGTGGTCGATCAATCGTCCCTGGCGTTCGCTCGCACGGGTTGAGCGCATCTCGAGCAGGATGTCGGCGAGCGTGGCGGCGGTGCTTTCGGTTGCGCCGGTGTATGGGTAGCAGCCGATCGAGCGGAATCGGACCGACCTCTTTTCGGGGGACTCTCCCGCCTCGAGCGGCATGCGGTCGTCGTCCACCATGATCCAGGTGTCTTGGCGCCGACCCGTGCTCCGACTTCAAGCTGATCAAGTACGGCAGGGAACGTCACACGGATGACGATATCGCCAGCCTTTAGCTGAGCGGGCATTCGACCGGCCAACATGAGAAGGTCGCCGCGGTGGAGCCGCGTCTTCTTCGGCGCGCAGACTTCGGCGATCCGGCATTTCGGGCCGGCGATATCCATGAGGATTGGACAGGTCCTGCCTTGCTCAGCCGCCGCGGCGCGGCTGTTCTCGATCATGGCCGCCCAGGTCTCGGGTCCCCCATGCGCGCAGTTGATGCGCAGGCAATCGGCGCCGGCCCGAATGATGTCAGCCACCAGGGCGCGATCTTCACTGGCTCTGGTCGGCAACGTGACCATGATCCGCGTGCCGGGCCCGTGCGGATCGCTCCCGAAAATCCTGGCCTGCTCTCGCCTCAAAATCCGCTTTCCGTTCCGGAAGGCTAAGGGGACGGGATGGGACACGGCGGGCTCGCCGGCGATTTCGGTCAGCCTCGCGCAGACGGCGTCAAGGGTCGCCATGACGCGGCCCTCACTCCGCCCGAGCGAAGTCAGTCCAAGCGCCGAGAGCTGATGTTGTAGACCGCTTAAATCATGGCGACGAAACGCTAGATACTGCGCGAGATTGATGGCTCCAGGCAGAAAACTCGGCCGAGCCACGTTGGGGGTCCAGTCCTCCACAATGGCTTGGCTCTCCCGAATGACGGCAGCTCGGATGCGAACGATCCTGGACAGGAGGCGCTTCGCAGACACCTTCCGGTCTGCCTCACGGGTGCGGCCCGCAGCAGGACGTTTCAAGCTCGAACGTTGGATCGCATTCAGCGTCATTGGCTCTCCGATCGCGCGTCCTACAAGATCACGCGGTACCGCGGCCGGCGGCCTCGATGTTCCTGCGCAAAAGCGGATCGAGGCCGAGCTTGTTGGCCAAATCGTCGAGCCAAGCCGCTTCGGCGGGAGTATCGGCATCAATTGCGATGAAGGCTGCCAGGTACACCTGCGCGGCCTCCTCAGGAGAATTCGCAGCGGCGGCGAGTTGCTCCGGCGTATCCGGATGGGCGATCAGAGACTCGAGAAAATGCCGCTCCTCGCCCGGGAGAGCGCTCGCTTCGACGCGCTCGATCAAACGGGAACGCTCGGTCTCGTCAAGGCGACCATCGGCCATGGCCGACGCGATCATCGCACGCAACAGGAGGGTGGCGCTGCTGTCTGCCGGCAGAGCACTCGGTGGCGACAACAGACCGCCGGAAGCCGGTTGTGCCGCACCGGCCTGCTGCGGCGAGAGGCCGCCAAGCGCATCGCGGATGGTTTGCGGAACGAGCGGCTTGCCGTCGCGATAGTTGCTGTAGGCCTTATAGGCGAGCCCTCCGAGCAGGGCGACAGCCCCGATCTGCAAAGCGCTGCCGCCGAGCTTCCGCGCGTGCTTGGAGGTCAGGAGCGTGCCCGCCAAACCACCCGCGAGCGCGCCAGTTCCGAGTGCGCCCACATTGCTGGAGAGGTAATCGCCGAGGCCCGCGCGTCTACTGCGGTCGACCGGTAGTCCGACTTCCGCGTTGCCTTGCCGTGATGCCGGGTCACCCGCCAGCACGGTGTTCAGCAGTTTGTTCACGTCGATCATTGTGTTCTCCTGTGATGGACCGGTCGGCTCGTGCCTTTTGCAGACATGCATTCACAGCGCTGCGCCGCGGCAGCAGCGCAGCGGCGATTCAGTGCTACGGCACGTGCAGTTCGCACGCGACGGCGCGTCATCTATACGTGCCGAGCGATTTGCCTTCGCCAGTCGTCTCTTCCGGGTCATTCAGTCGGTCTCGCGGGTTTGCACGATCGCCTGACGATGGAACTCACAGAGCTTGCGGCGTACTTCCTCGCGCGTGATGGCAAATCCGCAACGGGTAAGGTCGCCAAAGAGCTTGTCGACGACATCTTCGTCCCCAGGCTCGCAAAAGTCGGCGTGGTGAACCGCTGTCGCGTAGCCTTGAACTCCATCGTCCCGGAGCTGCATCAGTCGACCGGCCCACAAACCCGCGAGCACGTTGCGGCGGGCAAGGACGTTGTCACGCGTGTCGGTGTCTATGCACGAGTCGGTCCCGGTGGAGGATGCGGTGCCGTGTGTCATGGCAGCAATAGGGACATCAACGTTCATCGATCATCTCCGGCAGAGCGGGCATGGGGGTGCTCTCCGACGGGGAGCGGAGGCAAATCCGTCTGGCCGCGACCATGAGTTTCCTCGCGCGCGGCCGCACGTGTCTTCCAGAGCGAGAAGAGCACACCGCCCGCGATGAGGGACAGGGTCACGCCGAGCGAGATCGCGGGGTCGAGTTTGCCGACGATCTGGTTCCAGAAGATCTTCGCCCCGATGAAGACCAGCACGATGGCGAGCGCGTATTTCAGATACTCGAAGCGATGCACCATGGCGGCGAGAGCGAAATAGAGGGCGCGCAGCCCGAGGATCGCCATGATATTGGCCGTGTACACGATGTAGGTGTCCGTCGTAATGGCGAAGATCGCCGGCACCGAGTCGACCGCGAATACCAGATCGGCGATGTTGATCATGACCAGCGCCAGAAACAGGGGCGTCGCAAAGCGCGCGAGCTTGCCTGTCTTCGGGTCTGGCTTGCGAACGAAGAAATGCGAACCGTGCAACTCTGCCGACACCCGCATACGCTTGGACAGAAAGCGCACGATCGGGTTCTTCGACACGTCTTTTTCGCCCTCGCCGACGACGAGGATCTTGATCCCCGTGGCGATCAGAAAGACAGCGAAGATGTAGAATACCCACTCGTACTGCTGCACGAGCGCCGCGCCGAGCCCGATCATGATGCCGCGCAAGACCAGCACCGCGATGATCCCCCACAGCAGGGCCCGGTACTGATACTTGGCGGGAATGGCGAAATAACTGAAAATCAGCGAGATGACGAAGACGTTGTCGATCGAAAGCGCCTTCTCCAGAGCGTAGCCCGTGAAGTACTCCATGCCCGAGGTCGGGCCCATGGACCACCACAGCCAAGCACCGAACACGAGCGCGACAGCGATGTAGAACACCGATAGCTTCAGGCTTTCCGCGACACCGAGCTCTTTATCCTTCTTGTGAAGAATGCCGAGGTCGAAGGCGAGCAGCGCGCCGACCACGAAGAGGAAGGCGAGCCATAGCCAGACAGACTTGCCGAGGAAATCGCTGGTCAGGAAATCGGCGAGCAGTTCCATGCGTAATCCTTACTATTCGGGTGTTTGAGAGCACCCGTTGAATGCGTTACGGGCTCCCTATTGCGCCATGCTCGAACGCCAGCGGGACCCGGGGCCTTCGGGAGCGTTTGAGACGTTAGCGAGCGGGCCAATTGCGATAGCGCCAATGGCTCTTGTTCGGGTTGTCGCTCGCCGATGCACTGCCGTATGTGCTCCATCTCAATGTGAGAGGAACACTGGCAGCGGCGGGTTCGCGACGATGGTCTTCGTCGCGCCACCCAGGATGAAGTCGCGCAAGCGGGAGTGCCCGTAGGCACCCATTACGAGCAGGTCGAGGTCGTGCGCGGTTGCATACTCTTCGAGAGCCTGGCCGATCGTCCGGCCGGCGGCGTCTTCCTCCTCCAAGACAGCCTCGATCCCATGACAGGCGAGATGCTCCGCGAGTTCCCCTCCCGAGCTTCTCGTATCGGGCGCCTTCTTCTGTGTGATCGTCACCACCCGCACGGTCTTGGCGCGCTGAAGGAGCGGGAGGGCATCCGCCACGGCTCGTGCCGCGGGCCGGCTGAAGTCCCAAGCCACTCCAACGACATCGAGGGAAAAGAACTGCTGCTTTTTGGGCGTTTCCGGGAAGACAATCGTCGGTCGCCCAGAGCCGAGTATCACGCACTTGGCGATTTGTTGCTGTAGGTCCGCGTGCTTGCCGATCGGGACCATCGTGACATCGTGCATCCTGGCGCGTTCAGTCACGATGTCCGGGAGCTGCACCGTGGTGCATGACACGATGATCTGCTGGTGTGTGAGGCCACGCTTCGTCGCCATGCTTTCGAACGCACCGATCAGATTCTGGGCATGCGCCACGCTCCTCCGCCGCGCCGCCGCAATCATGCCCGGGATGTCGAGCAACATGTCCGCAACTATGTTGCTGGCTAGCGGGATCTCGACCTTGAAAGTCAGCGCCGAGATGCGCGCGCCTAACGCCGCGGAGAAGTCGACCGCTTGCTCGACGGCCGCAACCGGGGTCGGATCGGGATAGCTGCTCACGTGAAGCAGGGCGTCGTTGAAAGCCATTCTCTCAAATCCCAGCTTGGTCCGGATGGTTCGGGACGGCATCGCCCTCTTGTGCCGTCGTTGTTCGTCAGTCCGCACGGCGCCTGTTCCTCCCCGTCCGTTTGCCTGTACCTTTGCCGAGCGCAGAGCTGCTTGGTGACGTCGGGGAACGAAGCCGCTGCGCTCGATTTCAATGGCTGAAGGCTCCGACGCGGTCTGGCCAACGATGCCGCGGTCGGGAAGCCGATCCGCCGGTTTCACGACGATCGTATTGCCGATCGCCGTGATGCAGTCGGCGTGCAAGCACCATCGGTCGGTCCCTGTCAGGCGTCTGAACAACGATCATCAATCCTCCATCCACCCAGATTCTTGAGCATGTGCGGAATGTGGGCTTGATTGATCGTCAAAAAAAGCAGATTAATAATAGTGCTTTGATCGAGAAAAACTGCGGATCGGAGTACAAGCAGCCACACTACGCTGGACGGTCACGAACCAGCATCGAGCGCGCTGCCGAGCAGCTGCGTCTCGCCCGCAGACCATCAGAACGGAACACTCAAGGAAGCCTTCGGAACAGCGCCATTCCGCCGCGCGGGGCGCGTGCCGACTGGCGCTGTCCCGCGGCGGGACAATTGACTGTGTCCCTGTGTTCGACGCAAGTGCTCTCACGGCATCCTTCTGAACGCTCAAGGGCCGAAAAGCCTTACGCTAGCTGCGCAATCTCAAGCAGACCGTGGAGCGGCTGGGGTAGCGCGCGCAATAAGTGCTCATGACTCACCTCGTGTCAGCCGTCTTGGCTGTCACGAGCTAGGCTCGGCCGGACGGCCTCAGCGGCGTGTGCTGTCGACTACTGTCGCTAGGCATCAGTTTGGTCCCAGACTTGCCCAAGCGCGCCTCAGCGCGCTGGACGGTGTGGCGGCTGGGTAAACTGCCAAGGTCGGCAATGCCAGGGCGCGTGAGGAAAGCCACGCCAGCCGAAGGTAGCTTGCGCCGCGGCCTGTCATGCTGATCGATTGCTTGATGTTGACTTTGCCATCAGGGTCGCGGACCACTGGCGGCTGTTAACCCCCGACAGTCGCCATGTCGGACCGCTTCGGGCGAAAAGGTAAGGAAACCGGCATGAGGCTTCTGCTCACATGCGCAACCGTCGCGCTGCTCGCTCTGTCGGCCTGCAACGCGCCTGAGCGTGAGCCTGACGATGACGATCGCACGGAGCAGCGCGGCCAAGACGATGATGAAGAATAATCAATGAACAGAATGTTGGCCGCTATGTCGCTTCTCTCACTAGCGGCCTGTGACAGCGGCGGCGTCGTCGACCAAAGTATCCGGCGTGGGGTTCGGCAAAGTGCTGTGCAAGCCTGCACGGCTTGGGTTCCTCAGTCTGAGATCGCGCTGGCGGCGGGGGTCGATCCAGAGCGCCTTTGCGGCTGCGCGGCAGATCGCATCTTGGAGGGGAAAGGCGCGTCCGACCTCGCCGATCTGAGGCCGAGCAGCCCAGAACTTCGTGCTGCCGTTGCTCAGTGCGTCGCGGAGGACCAGACGGCCGAGACAGGTGCAAGAAAATGATCGATCGATTGGACAACCTCGACGCGTCGTCACAGCAGTTGTGACCTACACCGAGTTTGAGAATAGGGCCGCAGAGCCGAGGAGAGTTGAAGGTGGTCGGAGCTGTTTACGGCCTCGCTACCGGGGAGGTGCGGTGGCAGTGAGAGGGGAAAGAGGCACTGTTGCCGTTCGAACGGCCAAGCCTGTAATACACCGAGTGCCTAGCCGTACTGACCCTGCAAGCTTGCGGCCGAATATCGGGCGTGACTTCATTGAAGGCTACGTCAGCTTGACGGCTCGCACGATCTGCCACGCGGCCAACCCGAGTACGAGCAGGCCAACGGTGTGCATGGCGGTGACAAACTGGGCCACTGGAGCGCCGGCATGTTGCCGGTGCGGGCGGAGTAAAAACCGTCCAGTGGCTAGGCTGGTCCCTTTGGGGGGTCGGCCGGGATGTTTGCCGTGGAAGTTTATGCCGCCGTCCGGCACTTCGTTTTCGTCGAGGGGAACAGCCGCCGTGAGGCGGCCCGGATATTCGGGCTGAGCCGCGAGACGGTATCGAAGATGTGCCGGTTCTCGTTGCCGCCGGGCTACACGCGCACGAAGCCAGTGACGAAGCCGAAGCTGGGGCCGCTGCTGCCGGTGATCGACACGATCCTGGAATCGGACGGCACGGCGCCGGTGAAGCAGCGGCATACGGCGAAGCGTATCTTTGAACGCCTGCGTGATGAACACGGCTATGGCGGTGGTTATACGGTGGTGAAGGATTATGTCCGGATCGCGCGGTCGAAAGGGCGCGAGACCTTTGTGCCGCTGTCGCATCCGCCGGGCCATGCGCAGGTGGATTTTGGCGAAGCGGTTGGTGTGATCGGCGGGGTGCGCCAGAAGATCCACTTCTTCTGCATGGACCTGCCGCAGTCGGATGCCTGCTTCGTGAAGGCCTACCCGGCCGAGACGACGGAGGCGTTCCTGGACGGGCACGTATCGGCGTTCGCCTTCTTTGGTGGGGTGCCGCTTTCGGTGCTGTACGACAATCTAAAGATCGCGGTGGCCAGGATCTGCGGCGACGGCAAACGGGAGCGGACGCGGGCGTTCACGGAGCTGGTGAGCCATTATCTGTTCCGCGACAGGTTTGGCCGGCCCGGCAAGGGGAACGACAAGGGCAAGGTCGAGGGCCTGGTGAAGTATGCCCGCTCGAACTTCATGACGCCGATCCCGGTGGCCGCCAGCTTCGACGATCTCAATGATATGCTGGCCGAGCGCTGTCGCGCGCGGCAGGCGGAACGTGCCGGACGCCATGCCGCGACCATCGGCGAGCGGCTTGCCGCCGATCTTGAAGCGTTCAGGGATCTGCCCGCAGTGCCGCTGGAGCCATGCGAGAAGCGAGCCGCCCGCGTCTCGTCGACGGCGCTAGTGCGCTACCGCGGCAACGACTACTCGGTTCCGACCAGCCATAGCTTCCAGGAAGTGATGGTGAAGGGGTTCGTGGATGAGGTCGTCATCCTGTGCGGCGGCGAGGAGATCGCCCGGCATCAGCGTTCCTATGGGTCGGGAGCCTTCGTCTTCGACCCGCTGCATTACCTGGCGCTGATCGAGACCAAGCCGAACGCGCTCGATCAGGCGGCGCCGTTGAAGGATTGGGACCTGCCCGAGACATTCCAGCATCTGCGTCATCTGATGGAGGCGCGCATGGGCAATCGCGGCAAGCGTGAGTTCATTCAGGTCCTGCGGCTGATGGAGGCGATCCCGAAGGAGGTCGTGACCTATGCCGTCACCGAAGCGATCCGACTTGGAGCGATCGGCTTCGACGCGGTCAAGCAGATCGCGCTGGCCCGTGTCGAGCGCCGTCCGGCAAGGCTGGATCTCGCCGCCTATCCACACCTGCCGAAGGCCAGCGTGAAGACAACATCGGCAGCCGATTACGCGGTGCTCATTCCAGGGAGGGCGGCATGACCGTCAAAGGGACAACCGACGCGATGCCCGCGGGAACGACAAGCGGAACGCCGCAGGTGCTGCTCGGCCATCACCTCAAGCAATTGAAGCTGCCGACCGTCCTTCGGGAATACGACAAGGTCGCCCGCGAATGCGCGCGCGACGGCGTCGATCATCCCCGTTACCTTCTGCGCCTTGTCGAACTGGAACTGATCGACCGGGAGCGCCGCGTGGTCGAGCGGCGCATCAGGCAGGCGAGGTTCCCCGCCGTGAAGAGCCTCGATACATTCGACTTCACCGCGATTCCCGGCCTCAACAAGATGCTGGTGCTGGACCTGGCGCGCTGCGAGTTCATCCTGCGCCGGGAGAACGTGATCGCGCTCGGCAACTCCGGCACTGGCAAGACCCATGTCGCGCTCGCGCTTGGCCTTGCCGCCTGCCAGAAAGGATTCCCCGTCGCGTTCACCACCGCGGCGGCTCTGGTGCACCAGCTCATGGAAGCCCGTGACGAGAAGCGGCTTCTGAAGCTGCAGCGCGACCTGCAGGCGGTGAAGCTGCTCGTCGTCGACGAACTGGGCTACGTGCCGCTGTCACCGACCGGAGCGGAACTCCTGTTCGAGGTGTTCTCCCAACGCTACGAGCGCGGCTCGACCATTGTCACTTCGAACCTGCCGTTCGAGGACTGGACGTCGGTCCTGGGGTCCGAGCGGCTCACCGGCGCGCTTCTCGACCGGTTGACCCACCACGTCCACATCCTGACCATGAATGGCGACAGCTATCGTCTCAAGCAATCCGCCGGACGCCGGCGCGACGCTGCCGAAAGGGCGGAGCAAAACCAGGCCACAATCGAGACCGCCGATCCCGAGACCGGCGAGATCACCGAAGCCTGATCCCCATACCAACCTGCCGATACAGAGAAGAGCCCGATCGGGCTCTTCTCTGTATCGGCGTCCTCGCACGCCAGTGGCCTGGTTTTACTCCGCCGCAGTGGCCTGGAATCGCTCCGCCGTTGATGTGGTGGAACGACCCGCTACCGCAGCATCAAAGTGCTAAAACGTGGTCGTTGTTTCAACGCCACAAGGTAGGAGCCGTTCCGTGAAGCAGATTACAACCATTGGGCTGGATTTGGCCAAACACGTTTTTCAGATCCATGGCGCTGACGCCGAAGGGTCTCCAGTCGTCAATCGCAAGCTCCGCCGTGCGCAAGTGTTGCGGTTTTTCGAGAAGCAGCCTGCGTGCCTGGTTGGCCTCGAGGCCTGCGGCAGTTCGCACTACTGGGCCCGCGAGATCGCCGCGCTCGGTCACGAGGTGCGTCTGATCCCACCAGCCTATGTCAAGCCGTTCGTCAAGCGCGGCAAGTCTGATGCCGCTGACGCCGAGGCGATCAGCGAGGCCGTAACGCGCAAAACCATGCGCTTTGTCCCCATCAAATCAGCCGAACAACAGGCGGCGGCGATGGTGCTGAGGACGCGCGGCCTTCTGGTTCGTCAGAAAACCCAAGTGATCAACGCGCTGCGCGCCCATCTGTCGGAATTGGGTATTATTGCTTCCATCGGCACGACGAAGATTGCCGGGCTAATTGAGATCGTGCGTGATGGGTCCGATGCCCGCTTGCCGAAGGCTGCGCGCTTCGCTTTGACGGCTATCGCCGATCAGATCGAGATGCTGATCGAGCAGATCGACAAACTCGAACGGGAAATTGTGGCCGAGGCAAAGCGTGATCCGGATATGCGGCGTCTGGCAACGATACCGGGCGTTGGCCCAATTACGGCGGCGTCCATCAAAGCACTGGTTCCAGATCCTGGCGGATTCAAATCCGGCCGTCACTTCGCGGCTTGGCTGGGATTAACGCCCAGGTCCCATTCGAGCGGTGGCAAGGAGCGGCTGGGAGGCATATCGAAGATGGGCAATCCCGAGCTCCGCTCCTTGCTCGTCCTCGGCGCAAGCTCTGTCCTGCGACGTGTCCGAGGCAATGATAAAGGGCCGAAATGGCTGAGTGCGCTTCTGATGCGGCGGCCCTACAAGGTCGTGGCCGTCGCTCTCGCCAACAAGACGGCCCGGATCATCTGGGCGATGTTGACCAAGGGCGGAACATATCGAGGTATGGCAATGGGAAATGGCGTCGAGAGCGCCTGACCGGAAGTGAGCCAAAACAAACTGTCGGTGCGGTAGCCGGCAGGGGCGAGGTGCAAGAAACAGACGATGATTCCGTGGGACGAAATCCCGAGGCGAGAAAGGCCGCTAGTGTCAATGTGCTCAAAGCGCGTGCCGTTGATTAGCCACTCGCATCGCGGACTTCATCAAGGCCAGCGGTCAGAAAGCCGCGCTGAAAGGCCGAACATATGACCGCACCGTACCCGCGTCATCAAGCGTCTGAAAAATGCCCTTGCCAAGCGGGTCGTTCCACATATGACAGACAGCACCAACCCGGTCTTGCAGATCGGACAGGGCATCGCCGCGACAGTTTCCTCGGTTCGCAGGGCTCAAACCCTCTCCTGCCGACCGAAGCGGACGAGCAACTGCAGGCGATCCTTCACCGCGAGTCTGAGCTTTTTCAGCCGCAGCAGTCTGATGCCGTCGGGAAAACGCCGCTTGTGCTCGTGTCGAATCGCATCGTCGAGCTTGCCGTGGACGACCGTCAGTTTGTATATCAAAGCACTCATACTCATAGCCTTTCTCCGGTTGGTTGTTTGAGATGCGGTCCTCGCGGTACTCCTCGCCAAATTCCTACTGAGCCGGAACCGTCAAACGAATCTCCACACGCTCCTCCACCTGGCGGAACAGCAAGAGATCGATTGACTCTTGGTCGCGCTTGAAGCGGTGATGTTCGGCCTCGGGCGATCCATTCACCACCTCATGGGCGTATCCTGCGGCCGCGAAGCCTTGAACGTAGTGCGCTCGCACGGCCTCAAACGCGGCGCGCCCGGCATAGCGGACCTCGACCGTCTTCTCCCCGCGCGCGAAATAGCTGCGCACCAGGCCGGGAAAGCGCGGCACGGGCCCCGCATCGATGCCGCTGACGTCGCTCGTCGCCGGGCTTTCCGCGAGATCCGGCACCCACTGTCCGATCTGTTCTTTCAGGCCTGGCACCACCTGTTCGATCTGCGTCGCCGCATCGTTGGCAAGGCGCCTGCCTGCCTCGGTTGCCGTCGGAAACTGCCCCCATAACCAGGACAGCAACGCGATCCCGGCCCAGGTAACCAGACCGAGGATCCCGACAACGGCGGCAACCAGGATCAGCCAGGTGCGCGCCCGCACCTTGCTCAAAGCCGAAACGGCCAGCGCCGAAAACCGATGCTTATGGAGGGGGCTGCGCATCACCGCCTCACGAAGCCCGTTCACTGAAGGTGTCGCGCACGCGCCGCAGGCGGCGCCCCAGAGTTCGCTTGGCCCGATCCGCGGCGCGATTCACCGCGACATGAAAGTCCGCCTCTGTCTCCTCGATGACGATATCTGACCGCCCGTTCAGCCGAACGCGCAGACTGCAGCGCTTGTCTATGCCGTCCTTCGGTCCGTTGATATCGGACAAGACTACGACAACGCCGCGAATGTGCTCTGGAAATTGCGACAGTGCGAATGCCAGCCGATATTCCACATGCTCACGCAGCTCCTCTGTGAGGTCCGCGTTACGCACTTGAATCGCGATTCTCATCATTCCTCCATCCACCAGCCGAGTCCGCGCAGTATCTAGGCTTGATCGATCATCAAAAAAAGCAGATAATCCGGTGTGTTTCAGTCGAAAAAAACTGCTGATTGGATTGGCCGGCCGTGTTGAATTACAAGCAGCTGCACTATTTCTGGCGGGTGGCGAAGGCAGGCAGCATCGCCCGCGCCGCCGAGCAGCTGCATCTGGCGCCGCAGACCATCAGCGCCCAGATCGGCACGCTGGAGGAAGCGCTCGGAACCGAGCTGTTCCGCCGCGCCGGGCGGCGGCTGGAATTGACTGCGGCGGGGCAGTTGACCCTTTCCTACGCCGACGAGATCTTCCAGATCGGCAGAGAGCTGGAGGAGACGGTGCGCAACCGCCCCGGCCGCGGCGACATGCTGTTCCGGGTGGGGGTGGCGGACGTCGTCCCGAAGTCGATGGCCTATCACCTGCTCGCTCCGGCGCTTGGCAGTGCCGGGCGCGTGCGCCTGATCTGCCGGGAAGACAAGCTGGATCGGCTGTTCGCAGAGCTCGCCATCCACAAGATGGATCTCGTGATCGCCGACCGGCCGCTGCCCTCCGAACTGGGGGTGAAAGGCTACAGCCACACTCTCGGGCGCACACCGATCGCCTTCTATGCCGTGCGCGCACTTGCCGCGCGCTACCAGGAGGGCTTTCCGCGATCCTTGGACGCAGCCCCCATGCTGATCCCAAGCGATGGCTCGACCATGCGGGGCGCGATTACGCGGTGGTTCAGCGAACACCAGATCGAGCCGCGCATTGTCGGCGAATTCGACGACACCGCGCTGATGAAGGCCTTCGGCAAGGCGGGTGCAGGCATTTTCCCTGCACCGGCGATACTGGCCGACGAGATCCGAGGTCAATACGAAGCAGAGATCATCGGCCGCGCCGACGGCGTCGCGGCGAGATATTACGCCATCTCGATTGAACGCAAACTGACCCACCCTGCTGTCGTGGCGATCAGCGAAGCAGCGAAAACGGATCTGTTCGTCGACGACAAGCGCTAACCTCTGCTCGTCTCAAGCGGATCGCCCGCCGCAATCGTCCACGACGAAGATAGACGCCGTCATGCGCGGCGAGCGCCTTTGCGGGAGGTTTGGCGTGCTCTCGTCTTGGTCACCATGCCGATCAGTTCGGCGATCGTGCAATGACCTTCGATGGGATGCCGGAGTAACAAGTTGTCATGGACCATGTACCGATTGGCGCGGCCTTCACGGATCCGGCTGAGATACCCCGCCTCCGCCAATTCGGCGACGATGCGCTGCACGGCGCGCTCCGTGATCCCGACGCGGACTGGCCCGGCGGTGGGTGACGGGCATCCGTAGGTGGGCGATGCAGGCCTCGAGGTCGTCCATGAAGCAGGCGACTGCGGAGGGGAGTTGCTTGTCGAAGTCCTCGACGACCCCCTTGGCCAGCTGCCGTGCGATCGGGCTTGGCTTGATCAACAGCTTGATCGCGACCTGAACGATTATTTCTGCTACAACGAGAAACCCTCGTCGGTCAGTCGTGGATGATCGTGTCCATGGCGCATCGCGATTGGGCCACCGTGGGTCATTCAATGTGAGAATGTATTAGAACATGAAAGCGGTTGCGACAGCAAGGCGCCTCGTCGCCTTCTCCACCTTCTGGCTGGCGCTGACGGGGGGGACGATGGATGCGCTGTACCACGGGGCGCCGGCGGTTCTGCTGGCAGCCCGGATCAGCCTGGCGCTGTATCCGGCGACGCAACCGGGGATTCGGCTGTGGTGGGCAGTCCTTTACGTGCCCCACCTCCTGCTCCGCGGCTTCTGGGGCGGTCTGGATGTCGCGCGGAGGGTCCTTGATCCACGTCTGCCCGTTCGGCCCGGCTGGCGCCGGGTGCCGCTCTTAACGAATATCGCTGAGGTGAATGCCGTACTCGGCGGGGTCGTCAGCGTTCTGCCTGGCTCATTGGCCGCAGGGATCCGCAGCGGCGCGCTGGAGGTTCACGTGGTTGACACCGAAGATTTCGACACGCGCAGCCTGGAGGCGGAGGAACGCCGCGTGCTGCGCCTGTTCGGTGTCCCTGTCGCCGCCCATCGGTACGCAGGAGGGCATCGTGGACGCAGCTGACCATTTCATGGTCGCCGCCATCGCTCTTCTGCTCACGCTCGCGCTGGCGCTTTTTCGCGCCTGGTTCGGGCCACGGGCGATCGACCACATCATGGCCGCGCAGCTCGTCGCGACCAGCGGGGTCGGTGTGGCGCTGACGCTGGGGGCGGCAAGGGACGACGCCTCGATGCTGGACGCCGCGTTGGTGGGTACGGTGCTTGCCTCGGTGGCAATTCTCGCCTTCGTGCGGGACGGCCGGAGCGATGGGGACAAGCCGGGAGACACAAAGCCATGACCCTCA
>WPCJ01211986.1_pt1 | contig 26520 bp, 34 predicted proteins | sample 5399831 | NCBI WGS metagenome assembly WPCJ01 (sample SAMN12869470, study PRJNA574797) | sludge metagenome | isolation source: wastewater treatment of pH10 | place: China:Beijing | collected 2019-05-20 | reverse complement strand
CCCGCAAGCGCGCCCAGCGCGAAGGCCTCCTCCCCGGCGCCGCGCGTCCGGCCCCGGCAGCCCGCGCCGCGCGCTGATCCGGTCTGTTTTTCGCCCTTTTCGAGGGTTATCGAGGTGGCGCGATTCCGGTCGCGGCCACCTTTTGTATTTGAGCGGGTTTTTTGGCCGGGACACGACGCAAGCGGCGGGCTAGGGTCAGCAGGACAAAGCGAGGACAAGACAGCGATGGGAGCATTGAGCGAACGGCGCGCCGCCCGTTACGGATTTTCCACGGCCGCCATTCTTTTGGGCGGGTTGGTGCTGGCGTCCTGCCAGTCCGGTCCCGCCGTGGACCTGGCCAATGTCGATGTCGCGCAGGCCTCCACCGAGAACATTTCCTCGCTGACGCAGGTGGTGAGCGCCAATCCGCAAGATCCCGAGGCCTATAATGTGCGGGGCTCCGCCTATGGCCGCGGCGGCCGCTACCAGCAGGCGCTCAAGGATTTCGACACCGCCATCTCGCTCAACCCGAATTTCTATCAGGCCTACGCCAACCGCGCGCTGATCTACCGCTTCATGGGCGATCAGAACAAGGCGATGGCCGACTACAACCGCGCCCTCCAGATCAATCCGAGCTACGACGCCGCCTATATCGGCCGCGGCAATGTCTACCGGCAGGCCGGCCGCACGCAGGAGGCCTTCAACGACTTCCAGAAGGCGATCCAGCTCGACACCACGGATGCGCGCGCCTACCACAATCGCGGCCTGATCTATCAGGGCCAGGGCCAGCATGCCTATGCGATCGAGGACTTCTCGACCGCCATCTCGCTGGCGCCCGATGCGTCCGAGCCCTACAACGGCCGCGGCCTCTCCTATCTGGCCATGAAGCAGGAGGATAACGCCTTCGCCGACTTCAACATGGCCATCAAGCTCGATGCCAAGAACGCCGAGGCCTGGACCAACCAGGCGCTGATTTACGAGCAGCGCGGCGAAAAGGCGAAGGCGGCCAAGTCCTACCGCGAGGCGGTGCGCCTCAAGCCGACCTATCAGCCGGCCAAGGACGGTCTCTCCCGCACCCAGTAGGCGACTTCCTTCGCCTCACCATGCGTAAACCGGGCCGCAGCCGATCGACACGGCTGCGCCATGATCGCGCCACGGTTCGACGCAACGTATGAAGCTCCCAAGCGTTGACCGGCATGGCGATTTCGCCACTGACCGATCAGGATTCCAGGAGTTCTCCCATGATCAAGAAACTTGTCGCCGCTGCCGCCCTCGGCCTCTTGTCCCTGACGGCCGCCGCCAATGCGACCGGCCAGTTCGAGCTTGGCGTGCTCGATTGCAAGATCGATGGCGGCACCGGTTACCTCATCACCTCCAACAAGGGACTGGCCTGCACCTTCAAGCCGTCCGACGGTCGCGCGGCGGAATATTACAGCGGCATCATCTCCAAGCTGGGGGTGGACCTCGGCAAGACCCATCAGGGCAGCCTCACCTGGGCCGTCCTGGCCGCCACCCGCGACTATGACAGCGGCAAGCTGGCCGGCAATTATTTCGGCGTCAACGCCGAGGCCAGCGTCATCACCGGCGGCGGCGCCAACCTGCTGCTCGGCGGCTTCCAGCGTTCCTATGCGTTGCAGCCGCTCAGCGCCCAGGCGCAGACCGGCCTCAACCTCGCCGTCGCGGTGCAGTCGCTCGAGCTGGTGCATTCGCTGAAGTAAGTCCGGCAAACAGCCAGAGCTGGAAAAGGGCGGACCCGGCTCCGCCCTTTTTTCTTACACTTCGGCCGCCTTCAGCCGGTCGGCGACCAGCGCCGCCAGCCGGGCGGCCACCTCGTCCTTGGTCAGTTCCGGCCATTCCTCGGCGCCCGTCTTCGAGACGATGCGCACCCGGTTGCGGTCGCCGCCCATCACCCCGCCCGGACCGATGCCGCTGTCATGCGACACGTCGTTGGCGACGATCAGGTCCGCGCCCTTCCTGTCCAGCTTGGCCCGGGCATTCTTCAGCACCTCCTGCGTCTCTGCCGCGAAGCCGACGACAAGGAAAGGCCGCCGCGCATGATGGCCGATGCCGGCAAGAATATCCGGGTTTTCCACCATCTGCAGGGCCGGCGGTCCCTTGCCCGCCACCTTCTTGATCTTCTCGCCGGCGGCATCGGCGGTGCGCCAGTCGGCCACGGCGGCGACGAAGATGGCGGCATCCGCCGGCAGCAGGCTTTCCACCGCATCGCGCATCTGCCGCGCGCTTTCGACATGGGTGGTGGCGACACCGGCAGGATCGGGGATCGTCACCGGGCCGGAAACAAGCTGCACGTCGGCCCCCAGTCGGGCAAGGGCCGCGGCAATGGCATGGCCCTGCTTGCCGGACGAGCGGTTGGCGATGTAGCGCACCGGGTCGATCGGCTCATGGGTGGGGCCGGACGTGACGATGATGCGCCGGCCCGCGAGCGGCCTGGCGGCCGGGCTTAGCAAGCCTTCGATTGCGGCGACGATCTCCAGCGGCTCGGCCATGCGCCCCTCGCCCGCCTCGCCGCTTTCGGCCATCTCGCCCCGCATCGGCCCGACGAAGGCGACGCCATCCTTCGCCAGCGTCTCACGGTTGCGGCGCGTGGCCGGATGCGCCCACATCCTGGGGTTCATGGCAGGCGCAATGAGCACGGGCTTGTCCGTTGCCAGAAGCACCGCCGAGGCCAGATCGTTGGCAAGGCCGTTGGCCAGCTTGGCCATGAGGTCGGCGGTGGCCGGCGCCACCACGACGAGGTCGGCCTCGCGCGCCAGGCGGATGTGGCCGACATCCTGCTCGTCCTGCCGGTCGAACAGGTCAGTGAACACATGGTCGGCGGCCAGCGCGCCCACCGCCAATGGCGTGATGAACTGCTGCGCCGCCTGCGTCATCACCGGGCGCACGGCGGCGCCCCGCTCACGCAGGCGCCGGATGAGGTCGAGCGTCTTGTAGACGGCGATACCGCCGCCGATGATGAGCAGGATGCGCTTGCCGGAAAGGGTCATGCCGGGGGAACGCCCCAGGGATTGATGACGTGGATACCGCAGCCCTCGAAATCGACGACATAGCGCGTGGCAACGGCAAAGTTGTGGGACGCCGCAATAGCGGCGATCTGGCCATCCAGTTCCTTCACCGGCTTGCCTGCCTTACGCCGTCGCGCGGATAACCTGGCATAGGGAAGGGCATCCTGATCTCCAAAGGCAAGGATCGGGGTTTTCATCCGTTCCATGAGGAAAATGTGGAGTGCCTCCGCCAAGGCCTCCTTGCGTCTTCCATCCGGCAAAAGTGCAAGCCCGTACAACAACTCCGCCTTGGTTATGGACGTGATGTAAATGTCTTCGATAGGCTGGCGCCGCAACCATGCGGCCACCTTGGCGTCCACAGAGGGCTTCATTGCCTCGGATACGACATTGGTATCGATGACGATCATTCCCAATCCTTGAAAGGGGGATCGCGCTCTGCAAAGCCGCGGGCCGGGACTTCCAGTTCAAAGCCACCATGTGGCTCGACCAGATCACGGATCGCGTCATACAGATTATCGAACTGGGCGAGTTGTTCGGTTCGCCGAGCCTCACGACGCAGAATGGCGCGCACCTCTTCCTCAAGCGACACGCCGTGCCGGGCCGCCTTCAATCTGAGCTGCTGCTTCGTCTCTTCATCTACATTTCGAACCGTGAGCGTCGCCATGGAAGCCTCCCGTCACGCCGCAAATGTAGGCACTGCTAGCAATGCAGTCAATCCAGCCGCTCAGACGAGTTCCCACGCTATATAGAGCAGCGTCAGCGCAATCACCCAAAGCGCCAGCCGGCCGGAGCGGGTATGGCGGGCCTCGGCCTTGCCGATGGCGTGCGCGGTCGCCTCGTCGAAGCGCAGCCCGTGCTCGGCCATGTGGTCGAGTTCGCGCGACAGGCGCTCGGTGCGCTGCGCCATCTCGGGCATGTGCCGCGCCAGCGCCGACAGCGCATGCAGCCCCTCGCGCGCGTCGGCCAGCATGCCGCGCGGGCCGAGATTGTCGCGGATCCAGCCGCCGACCACCGGTTCCGACGTCTTCCACATGTTGAAGGCCGGATCGAGCGTGCGCGCCACGCCCTCCACCACCACCATGGTCTTTTGCAGCAGGATCAGTTCCGGCCGCGTCTGCATGTCGAACAGTTCGGTCACCTCGAACAAAAGGGTGAGCAGCTTGGCCATGGAGATGGTCTCGGCCGGCTGGCCGTGGATCGGCTCGCCGATGGCGCGGATCGCCTGCGCGAAGGCGGCAACATCGTGCTTCGCCGGCACGTAGCCGGCCTCGAAATGCACCTCCGCCACCCGCAGATAGTCGCGGGTGATGAAGCCGTAGAGGATTTCGGCGAGGAAGCGGCGCTCCTTCTTGCCGAGCCGCCCGGCGATGCCGAGGTCGACGGCGACGATGGTGCCGTCCGCCTCCACGAACAGATTGCCCGGATGCATGTCGGCATGGAAGAAGCCGTCGCGCAGCGTATGGCGCAGGAAGGACTGGATCAGGTTGGCGGCGATCGCCTTGAGATCGTGGCCGGAGGCGGCGAGCGCGGCGACATCGTTCATCTTGATGCCGTCGACCCACTCCATGGTCAGCACATCGCGACCCGTGCGCTCCCAGTCCACCGCCGGAACGCGGAAACCCGGATCTTCCCCGGTGTTCTCGCCAAGTTCGGAAAGGGCGGCGCCTTCCAGCCGCAAATCCATCTCGATGCGCGTGGTCTGGGCCAGCGTCTCGGTCACCTCGACCGGCCGCAGCCGGCGGCTGGAGGGGATGTAGCGTTCCTGCAGGCGTGCGGCGAGGAAGTAGCTTTCAAGGTCCTGCAGGAAGCGGCGGCGCACGCCGGGGCGGATGACCTTGACCGCCACCTTGCGGCGGCCTTCGGGATAGTCGACCTCGGCGGGATGTACCTGGGCGATGGAAGCCGCCGCCACCGCATCGCCGAAACCGTGGTAAAGCTCCCCGACCGACCGCCCCAGCGACGCCTCGACCGCGGCCTCGGCCTCGGCCTTGGGGAAGGTCTGCATCTTGTCCTGCAACAGGGCGAGGTCGAGGGCGATGTCGTTGCCGACGACATCCGGGCGCGTGGCCAGGAACTGGCCGAGCTTGACATAGGAAGGCCCGAGCCGCGCCACCGCATGCGCCAGCCGGTCGGTGCGCCCTTGCCGCAGGGCGCGGCGGCGCGTGAACATGGTGGCCACCTGCCAGCCGAACTTCGGCAGGCCCGAAAGCTGGTCGCCCGGAAAGGCTGCGACCACGCCCTCGCGCACCAGCACCCAGCCGGCCCTGACGAGCCGGAACGCCGCCCCTGCACTGCTCATGAGGCCTGTCCCGTCAAAGCTTCCAGCCCGAATGCAGCGCCGCTATGCCGCCGGAATAGTTGCGGAAGCTCACCCGCTCGAAGCCGGCGTGCCGGATCATCTCGGCGAAATTATTCTGGTCGGGGAACTTGCGGATCGATTCCACGAGGTAGGAATAGGGCTCGCCGTCGCCGGTCACCATCTTGCCGATCCGGGGAATGGCGTTGAACGACCACGCCTCGTAGAAACGGTCGAGCCCCGGCAGGTCGACATCGGAGAATTCGAGACACAAGAGGCGCCCGCCCGGCTTCAGCACCCGGAAAGCCTCGGAAAGGGCGACATCGATGCGCGGCACGTTGCGGATGCCGAAGGCGATCGTATAGGCGTCGAACGTGGCGTCGGCGAAAGGCAGTTCCTCGGCATTGGCCTCGACGAAATCGAGATGCGGGGCCAGCCCGTTCTTTTCGGCGCGCTCGCGCCCGACCTGCAGCATCGAGCCGTTGATGTCGAGCACCGTGGCATGGGCGTTGCGCCGGCTGGCCTCGACGATGCGGAAAGCGATGTCGCCGGTGCCGCCGGCCACGTCCAGCACCTTCCAGCCGGGCCGCTTCGGCGGGTTCAGCCAGGCGACCATGGCATCCTTCCACAGCCGGTGCATGCCCGCCGACATCAGGTCGTTCATCAGGTCGTAGCGGTTGGCAACCTTGTGGAACACCTCGTTGACCAGCGGCTGCTTCTCGCCGGTGCCGACCTGCCGGAAGCCGTAGGAGGTTTCCATGCCGCCCTGGGCGGTGGTTCTTTCAACTGACATGATCATGATCCGCCTTGAATGCGGGCGGACCATACAGGAACCGATTTCGCCGCGCCATGGCCTTGGCCCCCGATTTGACCGGTGAATGGTCGCAGGGTCCCTGTGGACTTTGGCGCCCGCAGCCCGCATAGGCCTTTTCTAATTTCCTTCCACCCTTCACTATTCAGTACGAATTGGCGCAATTCCAGAAGCGGGACGACTTTCCGTCCGGAATTGCCAGGCAAGCAACGAGCCGGAGAAGACCATGCAGGGCGTCACCGTCGTCGATCATCCGCTGGTCCAGCACAAGCTGACCATCATGCGTGACAAGAACACCTCGACGGCGGGATTTCGCCGCCTGCTGCGGGAAATCTCCCTGCTGCTCGGCTACGAGGTGACCCGCAATCTGGAACTCACCACCACCACCATCGAAACCCCGATCGAGACGATGGAGGCCCCGGTTCTCGAGGGCAAGAAGCTGGTCTTCGCCTCGGTGCTGCGCGCCGGCAACGGCCTGCTGGAAGGCCTGCTCGACCTCGTGCCGGCGGCGCGCGTCGCCCATATCGGGCTCTATCGCGACCACGACACGCTCGAGGCCATCGAATATTTCTTCAAGGCGCCGGGCGATCTCGGCGACCGGCTGGTGATCGTGGTGGACCCCATGCTGGCCACCGCCAACTCGGCCATCGCCGCGGTCGACAAGCTGAAGGCGCGCGGCGCCACCAATTTGCGCTTCCTGTGCCTGCTGGCCGCGCCCGAAGGCATCGAGCGCTTCACCGCCGCCCATCCCGACGTTCCGATCTACACCGCCTCGATCGACCGGCAATTGAACGAAAAGGGCTATATACTGCCCGGCCTCGGCGATGCGGGCGACCGCATGTACGGGACGAAATAAGCGGCAACGCACAACCGGAAACGCGACCGATGACTACCGAGGCGGAAAGGCTGGTCACGCTGGAAATGCGTGCGGCCGAACAGGAAAAGACCATCGAGGAACTGTCGGGCCAGATCGCCGAACAGTGGAAGGTGATCGACCGCCTTCAAAAAAGGCTCGATGCGCTGACTACGCGGTTTCTGGAACTGGAGGAACAGGCGTCGCCCGAAATACAGGTGACCAAGCCGCCGCATTGGTGAGCGGCTGGCGATCAGGCGAAAGAGAGCTTTCGGACTGCCTGAACCACTTCGCGTCCTCCCGGAAGCCGCAGCAAAGCGGAGGCTGTCCGGGATCCATTCCGTGACTTTGCAAGGTTCCGGCATGGATCCCGGCTCACGGTCGCTTCGCTCCCTTGGCCGGGATGACACCCCCCCGGGCTCAGGCGGAAACGCCGGTCGGTATCGGGCAGGAAACGCCGGTGCCCTGCAAGCCGCAATAGCCGTTGGGGTTCTTGGCCAGATATTGCTGATGCTCGGCCTCGGCGAAATAGAATTCGGGCGCCGGCGCGATCTCGGTCGTCACCTTGCCGCGCCCGGAAGCCACCAGCGAAGCCTCGTAGGCATCGCGCGAGGCCAGTGCCTGCTTCCGCTGCTCGTCGCCGAAAGTGAAGATCACCGAGCGATAGGTGGTGCCGATATCGTTGCCCTGGCGCATGCCCTGCGTCGGGTCATGGTTCTCCCAGAACAGCTTGAGCAGGTCGGCATAGGAAACCACCTTCGGGTCGAACACCACCAGCACCACCTCGGCATGGCCGGTCAGGCCGGTGCAGGTTTCCTGATAGGTCGGATTGGGCGTGAAGCCGCCGGCATAGCCGACCGCCGTCGCCCAGACGCCCGCCGTCTGCCAGAACAGCCGCTCCGCTCCCCAGAAGCAGCCCATGCCGAACAGGGCCGTTTCCAGCCCTTCAGGGTATGGCCCTTTCAGCGGATTGCCGTTCACATAATGCTTCTGCGCGGTGGGAATGGGCTTGTCGCGGCCCGGCAGCGCCTCCTCCGCCTTGGGCAGGATGGCCTTCTTGTTCAGGATATCGCTCAGGGAAAACATCGCTACCTTCCTTGTCTCATGAATGCGCCGCCGGCCGGCCGGCGGCATAACGCTCCTGCGGGCGCTCGCGCCGATAGCCTACGGCATAGAGCAGCAGGGCAAGAGCGGCAAAAACCACGAAGCCCGGCAGGGCCAGCACCCAGTTGACCGCCGTGTCCCACAAAAGCGGGTTGACCTTCTCGCGCACGAACATCTCGGCCGCGCCGAGAGTCGCGGGCGACACCGCGTTCCAGCTCGTCTTGAACGGCGTCGTCACCAGTTGCGAGGCCGCGACCGTGCGTGTTGCATCGAGCACCGCCATGATGACGGCGACGGAAAGCGAAACCATCGCGGCAAGCCGGAACAGGAAACGGAACATGGATGCACCTTTCTGGCACAACAGATATGGCGGACGGCCATCCCGCGCAATCGCGCGAAGACGAAAAACACGGGACCAGAAGGCCTTATCCTACATCGAGGCAGGGTCGTGAAAGTCAAAAAATACTGACGATTCAATGTCGACCTGTAGAAAGCAACCACGGCGATTTTGCATTTATTAAGCACAACCGCCGCGCACATTTCGTTTACCATTGCGTTTAACTCAACCGAAAGCGGCGACCGCGAATATGGGGCCACGGTTCAGCAAGAAACCGTCTGAAAAGTCACAACCTGGGCAACAAGGAATACTGGAATGACCAAGCTTTTCGCACGTTTCGCCAAGGACGAGTCCGGCGCCACCGCCATCGAATACGGCCTCATCGCAGCCCTCATCGCCATCGCCATCATCGGCGGCGCGAAGTTCGTTGGCGAGGAAGTGAATTCGAAGTTCACGGATGTTGGAAACTGTCTCTCGGATCCGGACAGCTGCCCGAGCAACGAAACCACCCCGTAAGTCATCATAGAATTTCGGAAAGGCCGCCTTCGGGCGGCCTTTTCTGTTTTCGCGGGCCCGATGCTGGAACAATTCCGTCGCGCGCTTATATTTAACTTATGATCACTGGCGCGAAATCGATGCGGAAGGCACATGGCGGCAAGGCGCTTGCCCTGATGGTGCTTGCTTTCGCCCTTGCCGGTATGACCCTCCCCGCCTCCGCACAGCAGCGCCAGCCTGTCGTGCAGGATCAGGCTTCGGAAATCATCCAGTTGCAGAACCGCATCCAGCGCCAGCAGTTCGAGCAGCAGCAGCAAATCTACAAGCAGCTCGACCGGCAGCAGAACGCCCAGCCGCAACCGCCGCCACGGGTGCCGGCATTCCAGCAGAACTGTCAAATCCAGTTGTCCGGCAACAGCTATATCAGAACCTGCCGCTGACCGGCGGGGTTGCCTCGAATAATTAGCCGACTATTCTGTTCGGTACCATCGAATCGGCAGAATATGGCGAAGCAGAAGAAACGAGTCCTGCGCAAGGCGAAGAAAGGCGAGAAGATCCGCCAGGTGGCGGCGATCCCCTTCCGCATCGGCCCCGACGGCGACTTGCAGGTGATGCTGGTCACCTCGCGCGAAACGCAGCGCTTCATCCTGCCCAAGGGCTGGCCCATGAAGGGCAAGAGCGGCCGCAAGGCAGCCACCATCGAGGCGCTGGAGGAAGCCGGCGTCGCCGGTAAGACGCTGAAGAAGCCGGCCGGCTCCTATCACTACTGGAAGCGGCTGCCGACAGCTTTCGTGCGCATCGACGTCACCGTCTACATGCTGGCGGTGTCCGAGCAGTTGAAGGACTGGCGGGAAGCCGGAACGCGCCAGCGCGCCTGGCTGACGCCGGCACAGGCGGCGGTGCTGATCGACGAGCCGGAACTGGCGAGCCTGGTCAGGAACCTGACCGTGCCCGAAGAGGGGTCGAAGGCCCGCCTCGAGAAAGCGAAAGCCTGAACCGCTTTCCAAGGCCGGCTGAGGCGACCCCACGGAAAGCTATCCTACAGCGCCTGCGGAACCTCCTGCGGGGCCAGTTCCACCAGCGGCGCAGGGATCGACGTGGTCTTCACCGGTGCCTTGCAGATATCGGCGATGACGCAGGCCGGACAGTCCGGCTTGCGCGCCTTGCACACATAACGGCCGTGCAGGATCAGCCAGTGATGGGCGTGGCGCATATATTCGTCGGGAATGATGCGCACCAGTTCCTGTTCCACCTGCTCGGGCGTGTTGCCGGGTGCCAGGCCGGTCCGGTTGCCGATGCGCAATATATGGGTGTCGACCGCCATCGTATGCTGGCCGAAGGCCATGTTGAGCACCACATTGGCGGTCTTGCGGCCGACGCCCGGCAGCTTCACCAGCTCGTCGCGATTGTCCGGAACCTTGCCGCCATGGTCGCGGATCAGCGCCTCGGAAAGCGCGATCACGTTCTTCGCCTTGTTGCGCCACAGGCCGATGGTGCGAATATAGTCGCCCACCTTTTCCTCGCCCAGGGCCAGCATCTTCTGCGGCGTGTCCGCCACCTTGAACAGCGGCCGCGTCGCCTTGTTGACGCCGGCATCCGTCGCCTGCGCCGACAGCACCACCGCCACCAGCAAGGTGAAGGCGTTGACATGCTCCAGCTCGCCCTTCGGCTCCGGCCGCTGCACGGAAAACCGCCGGAAGATCTCGTGTACCTCGGCCGGTGTGTAGAGCGAGCGCGGGCGGCGCGGCGCCGCAGTGCGCTTTACGGGTTTGCCCGGCCGCGCCGCAGGTGGACGCTCGTTTCCAGGCGCGGGGCGATCTTTTGGCTTGGGCTTGCTCATAACCATCCTATAGTATCGCCGCATGAGCGATACAAATGCCGACTTTGCCGCGGACCAGCCCTTCTTCCAGGCGCTGCTGAAGCCGCACAGATCGCTTGGCCGCACCGGCTTCATGATCCTGATCGGCGCCCTGCTCGCCGCCTGGGCCGTCACCGGCATCATCTTCCTCTCCCACGGCGCCTGGCCGGTCTTCGGCTTTTTCGGCCTCGACGTGGTCGCGCTCTATGTGGCCTTCCGCCTGAACTACCGCGCTGCCCGCACGCGCGAGGAGGTTTCGGTGTCGCGCACGGAACTGCATATCCACAAGACCTATCCCTCCGGCAAGTCCGAGCAGCATCGCTTCAATCCCTTCTGGACCCGCTTTGCGGTTGCCCGCCATGCCGAAATCGGCATCACCCGCATGGCGGTGGAATCGCGCGACAAGACCGTGGCGATCGGCTCCTTCCTCAATCCCGACGACCGCGAAAGCTTCGCCTCGGCCTTCTCCCGCGCTCTGGCAACCGCCAAGGCCCGCTAGAAAAGAGCTTTCTGCAGGAATCGGGTGGGAAAGACGCAGCGGCGGGCCGATATTGGCGTCAACGCACACAGATTTGCGAGAAGAACCATGAACGCCCGCACCCAGATGAAAGCCGTTCCCGTTCTGGAAAAGGACATCACGCCCGAGGGCAGCGACTACGAGATCGTGCGCCGGGTGATCGAGAAGATCAGCCTCGACTATCGCGACCAGCCATCGCTGGAAGAATTGGCGCAGGATGTCGGCGAAACGCCCACCGGCCTGCAGAAACTGTTCACCCGCTGGGCCGGCCTGTCGCCCAAGGCCTTCCTGCAGGCGGTGACCCTCGACCACGCCCGGCGGCTGCTCGGTTCCGGCCTGCCGCTGCTGGAGGCCTCGCTGGAGGTCGGCATGTCCGGCCCGGCCCGCCTTCACGACCTGTTCGTGACGCATGAGGCGATGTCGCCCGGTGCCTACAAGAACCGTGGCGAAGGCCTGACCATTCGTTACGGCTACCACATCTCGCCCTTCGGCATCGCGCTGATCATGGTCACCGACAGGGGGCTGGCCGGCCTTTCCTTCAACGACCCCGGCGACGAGGCGGCCGCTTTCGCCGACATGTCCGGCCGCTGGCCGAACGCCACCTATGTCGAGGACATGGCCGCCACCCAGCCCTATGCACAGCGCATCTTCGATCCCTCCCGCTGGCGGCCGGACCAGCCCTTGCGGGTGGTCATGATCGGCACCGACTTCCAGGTGCGGGTGTGGGAAGCGCTTTTGTCCATCCCCATGGGCAGGGCGCGCACCTATTCCGCCCTTGCCGAGCAGATCGGCGAGCCCAGGGCATCGCGCGCCGTGGGCGCGGCCTGCGGCGCCAACCCGATCTCCTTCGTGGTGCCGTGCCACCGGGCGCTGGCCAAGTCCGGCGCGCTCACCGGCTACCATTGGGGCCTCACCCGCAAGCGCGCCATACTGGGCTGGGAAGCGGGCCAAGTCCCGGCGCACTGAACGGCCGCACCGCCGATTGCAATCTCCTCGCCGCGCTATAGTTTCGTGCACAAAGGCAAGGATTTGCAGGCATGATCGTCGTCGTCGGATCGATCAATCTCGACCTGATCGCAAGGCTGGAGCGGCTGCCCGCGCCCGGCGAGACCTTGCAGGGCAGCGGCTTTTCCACCGCACCCGGCGGCAAGGGCGCCAATCAGGCGCTGGCGGCGGCGCGGGCCGGCGCTGAAGTGCGCATGATCGGGGCGGTCGGCAAGGATGCCTTTGCCGGTGGGGCGCTCGCCCTCCTGAAAAGCGGCGGCGTCGACCTGTCCGGCGTGGCCGAGAGCGCCGCTTCCACCGGCACCGCGCTGATCCTGGTCGATAGCGACGGCGAGAACATGATCGCCGTGGTGGCGGGCGCCAACGGCGCGGTGCTGCCCGGCGACATCGTCAAGGCACGGCTGGCGAAGGGCGACATCGTCCTGCTCCAGCACGAGATTCCGCTGGAAACGGTCGAGGCGGCGCTCGAGGCGGCCCGCAATGCGGGTGCGACGAGCATCCTCAACACCGCCCCCTATCGCGAAGAAGCCGTGTCGTTCCTCGCCAGGGCCGACTACATCCTGGCCAACGAGACGGAATTCGACCTGTGCAGCACGGCCCTCGGGCTCGCGGGCGAGGACCGCGAGGCGCGCATGCGGGCCTTCGCGGCCGGCACCGGCAGGACGATCATCGTGACGCTGGGCGCCGGGGGCGTGCTGGCCGCCACGCCGGACAGCTTCTTCGCCGTGCCGGCATTGCCCGTCGAGCCGGTGGATACGGTCGGCGCCGGCGACACCTTCTGCGGCTATCTGGCTGCCGGACTGGCTGCCGGCCTCGCGCTGGACAAGGCGCTGGAACGCGCCGCCGCGGCAGCTTCCCTCTCCTGCCTGAAACAGGGCGCGCAGCCCTCCATTCCCCTTGCGGCGGAGGTGGATGCGGCCCTCGCCAGTCCACCCGGCGGCTGAAAGCCCGCACTCCGGCTGCCATTCGTTTCCTGTGCAGCGCCCATGCCCAAATCTTGAACTCGCCGCCCCGGCAGACCATATCTGGTGCAAGGAGGAATGCCGCATGGGTTCTTCCGAAACATGTCGCTCTCAAGAGGACAGGATTGCATGACCAGAATGACGCCTTTTTCCAGCCCGCTGCTTCTCGGCTTCGATGCAATGGAGAAGACGCTGGAACGCCTGGCAAAATCGGGTGACGGCTACCCTCCCTACAACATCGAGCGCCTTCGCGGCGCCGATGGAACAGCGCAGAGGCTGCGGATCACGCTCGCCGTCGCCGGCTTTGCCGAAAGCGACCTGGACGTGACCACCGAGGAAAACCAGCTGGTTGTCAGGGGCCGTCAAACCGACGACACCGAGCGCGAATTCCTCCACCGCGGCATCGCCGCCCGCCAGTTCCAACGCTGTTTCGTGCTGGCAGACGGCATGCGCGTGATCGGGGCCGAACTCAAGAACGGGCTCCTGTCCATCGACCTCGACCGACCTGAGGCCGAACGGTTGGTACGGAAAATAAATATATCGGTGAAAGACTGATCTTTGCCGATGGTGAGGAGCCGGCCTTTGAAGGCGGCTCATAGACAGGAGGCCTGGACATGACCAGAACCGTTGACACCACTGCTGCGAAGCCGGTGATGAGCGCCGGCGAACTGGCCCATCTTGGCGAAGGTACGGTCGCCTATCTGAGGAAGATGTCGAGCGACGATCTGCGCGGCCGCTTCCCCGGTCTCGACCAGATCGCCCCCGGACTGGAGCTTTGGGCTCTGTTCGCGGCGAACGGCCAGCCGATCCTGCTCGCGGACGAGCGCGACCGCGCCCTGGCCGGAGCAATGGAGAACGACCTGACCACCGTTGCCAGGCACTGAGGCAGCGGCAGGAACCGGACCCGGCAACCAATCCGGTGCCTTGAGAAGGTGTGTTTGAGGATCGTGACCGGTGGCGCTTTCCACCGGATGGACTGCCAACCAGACGAAGGGCCGCACAGGGCGGCCCTTGAGGAAAGCTTATTTTTCCAGGGAAATGAGGCGCGCCCTTAGCGGGCGTTTCAGGCCGCGTGCGAGGCGGGGGTTTCCGACAGCAGCGCGTGGATGGCCTGCGCGTCGCGCGTGCCGCGGATTTTCGCCACCGTGTCGGTGTCGCGCAGCACGCGCGCGATGCGCGACAGCGCCTTGAGATGGTCGGCGCCCGCGCCCTCGGGCGCGAGCAGCAGGAACACGAGATCGACCGGCTGGTCGTCGAGGGCTTCGAAATCGACAGGCGTTTCCAGCCGCGCGAACACGCCGGTGATGCCCTTCACGCCGGCCAGCTTGCCGTGCGGAATGGCGATGCCGTTGCCGACGCCGGTCGAGCCCAGCTTCTCGCGCTGCAGGATGGTCTCGAAAATGTCGCGCTCGGGAATACCCGACACAGCCGAAGCGCGCTCGGCAAGAAGCTGGAGAACCTGCTTCTTGGAGTTGGCCTTCAACGCCGGCATGATCGCCGGAACGTCGACAAGATCGTTCAGAGCCATTCTTGAAATTCCTCTGCTTCGCCTGCCGCGGCCGGCCCGGGAAACCCCGGGGCGCGGCCGTCTCTCCTACCCTTGCGCGGTCTTGACCGTCGCGGGATCGATCCAGCCGATGTTTCCATCCGGCCGGCGATAGACGATGTTGAGTTGTTCGGTGCCGCCATTGCGGAACACGAGGACGGGGCTGCCCGTGGTGTCGAGTTCGATGACGGCGGACGCCACCGACATGGTTTTCAGCGCCAGCGTCGATTCGGCCACGATGGTGGGGGCGAAATCCGCCGGAATGTCCTCCTCGTCATCCTCCGCCAGGGCCTCGACCACCGCATAGGCGATGCTGGTGCCGTCGGCCGAAGCGTTGACGGGATAGTGCGACTTCAGGCGGCGCTTGTAGCGGCGCAAACGCTTTTCCAGCCGTTCCGCCGCCGCCTCGAAGGCCTGGACAGGATCGTGAGATTCGCCGGTCGCATGCAGGGACGCTCCCGAATCGAGCCGCACGACGCAGTCGGAGGTGAAGCGGGACCCTGACTTGATCATCGTGACCTGGCTGGAAAAGCCGCGGTCGAAATATTTGTCGATGATATCGGTGACCCGCTCGGTGATGCGCGTACGAAACGCATCGCCGACATCCATGTGTTTTCCCGCTATCCGCAGTGCCATCTGAATACTGACCTTCCTTGCACAGGCTTCAAACTAACTTGGAGTTTATACCCGTAGTCCGTTCGTACAAGCCGCGCAGCACCCCATGTGCCGAATTTGCTCGTGAACTTTGCAGTCGCCTCTGACAGCCTGCCGTTCATGCATCGATGGCTATCTCCGTGCGGGCGTCGCCCGCCTCATGCGGGCGGGCTTCTAGACACTTCGTTCGAGCTTGTCAACGAAACGCAAAAGTGTGGAAAATGCTCCGTGCTCAGCCCTTGATGCCGGCAAGGGCCCGTTTTTCGCGCCGCCGCTGCACCGATGAGGGGATGTTCATGCCCTCCCGATATTTGGCGACGGTGCGCCGGGCGATGTCGACACCCTCCTTCCTGAGCAGGTCCACGATGGTGTCGTCCGAAAGTATATGGGCAGCCTGCTCGGCGTCGATCAGTTCGCGAATGCGCTCGCGCACGGCTTCCGAGGAGTGGGATTCGCCGGCATCCGAGGCGGCGATGGCGGCGGTGAAGAAATAGCGCATCTCGAACACGCCGCGCGGCGTGAGCATGTATTTGTTGGCCGTCGCCCGACTGACGGTCGATTCGTGCATGCCGATGGCATCGGCCACCGTCCTCAGGTTCAGCGGCCGCAGGTGGCGCACGCCGTGGGCCAGGAAGGCATCCTGCTGGCGCACGATCTCCGAGGCCACCTTGAGGATGGTCCGCGCGCGCTGGTCGAGGCTGCGGGCCAGCCAGTTGGCGCTTTGCAGGCATTCGCCCAGAAAATCCTTCTCCGCCTGATCGCGGGCGCGGCCCGACACGATCGCGAAATAGGATTGGTCGACGAGCACGCGCGGCAGGGCATCGGGGTTGAGTTCCACCGCCCAGCCGCCGTCGCTGGCCGGGCGCACCTCGACATCGGCGACGATCGCCTCGCTGGGCCCGCCGGAAAAGGCCAGCCCCGGCCTGGGGTCCAGCCCCCGGATCTCGGCCAGCATGTCGAGCAGGTCCTCCTCGTCGACGCCGCAAAGGCGCTTGAGCGACTGGAAGTCGCGGCGCGCCAGAAGGTCGAGATGGGCAAGCAGCGCCTGCATGGCGGGATCGAGCCGGTCGCGGGCACGCAACTGGATCGACAGGCATTCGGCAAGGTCGCGGGCGAACAGGCCCGGCGGATCGAACCCCTGACAACGGGACAGGACCGCCGCAACGCTGGCCGGGTCCGCGCCAAGCCGTTCGGCCGCTTCGGCCGGGTCGGTGCGCAGATAGCCCGCCTCATCGAGCCCGTCGGCCAGTTCGGCCGCAATCAGCCGCTCCTGCGGCTGGGTGAAGGCAAAGGCGATCTGTTCGCCGACGTGATCGCGCAGCGTCACCGGCGCCGCCGCCAGGTCCTCCAGGTCGAAGCTCTCGGAACCGCCCCCGGCACCGCCGGCGGCGGATTTCCATTGCGTCGACAGCGCCGGATCGAGCCGTTCGGAGCGGCCGGGATCGTCCGGAAACAGGTTTTCCAGCGAGGAATCGAGGCGATCGGAAATGGTCTGCGCCGACAGGTCCGCCTCATTGCCGAACCAGTCGTCGCCCACCTCCCGCGCTGCGGCCGCTTCCGGCTCCCGCATCGGTTCCCCGACATCTTCGGAAGCCGATTCCCCCCGCTCCAGCAACGGGTTGCGCTCGACCTCCTCGTCGACAAAGCGCTCCAGTTCGGCCTGGGTGAATTGCAGGAGGCGGATCGATTGCAGCAGTTGCGGCGTCATCACCAGCGACTGTGTCTGCTTGAGCTGCAATTTGGCTGAAAGCGCCATCTGGTACCGCGTTTCCCCTTCACGCCGGCTTCGGAAACGAATTCTCCGGGCCAGCGATTGAAACTGGCCCGGCTTTTGCTTGTCAAGCGCAACCACGTGTCCGGCCGCCGGCCGGACCCTTAATTCCTTTACCGGATCATAAAGCGGGGCAAAAAGGGACGTCCGCGACGGCGAAAACATCGGATCGGAAAGCGGGCTGGTTTCCGGTCCGATGCCCGGTCAAAGCGTCAGAGCGTAAAGCCCTCGCCCAGATAGAGCCGCCGCACATCGGGGTTGGCCACCACCTCCTCGGCCCGGCCATGGGTCAGCACCTCGCCGGCGTGGATGATGTAGGCCCGGTCGATGAGCCCCAGCGTCTCGCGCACATTGTGGTCGGTGATGAGCACGCCGATGCCGCGCTGGGTGAGATGGCGAACGAGCTGCTGGATATCGGCCACGGCGATCGGGTCGATGCCGGCGAAGGGCTCGTCGAGCAGCATGTAGGCGGGCCGGCTGGCGAGCGCCCGCGCGATCTCCAGGCGGCGCCTTTCGCCGCCGGACAGCGCCATGGACGGCGCATGGCGCAGATGGCTGATGTGGAACTCCTCGAGCAGCTCGTCGAGGTTCTTCTCGCGCTGATTGCGGCTCTTTTCCACGACCTCGAGCACGGCGCGGATGTTCTGCTCGACGCTCAGGCCGCGGAAGATCGAGGTTTCCTGCGGCAGATAGCCGATGCCGAGCCGCGCCCGGCGATACATGGGCATCGAAGTGACGTCATAGCCGTCGATCTCGATGGTGCCCTCGTCCACCGGCACCAGGCCGGTGACCATGTAGAAGCAGGTGGTCTTGCCGGCGCCGTTCGGGCCGAGCAGGCCAACCGCCTCGCCGGCGCGCACGCCGAGCGACACGCCGTTGACCACCTTGCGGCCCTTGTAGCTCTTGCTCAGGCCACGGGCGATGAGCGTGCCCTTCAGCCCGGCGGCAACCGAACTGCTTCTTGGCCGTTCGGCCGGCTTGCCGGCTTTGCCCAGCTTGGGGAATGAAAGCATTCGCGATCCTACGGCTTCTTCTGCGAACCCGGCGTGATCGACATCATGACCCGCTTGCCGCAGGCATCGACCTGGGCAAGCCCCGTCTTCATCTGCACGGTGAGTTTGCAGCCGGTCAGCACATTGTCGCCATCCGACAGCACCACCTTGTCGCCCGACAGCACCAGCACCTCGCTCTTCATGTCGAAAGTGCCGCGATCGCCGGTGGCGACCTGGGTGTCGGACTTGATGTAGACCTTGTTGTCGACTTCCAGCCGGTCGATGTTCGCCGTGCCGGTGGTGGCCGAGCCGGAGGAGGCCTGCTGCGACTGGTTGGCCTGATCCTTGACGTAGTAGACCTTCATGGAACCGGCCTTGAGCAAGGTCTGGCCCTGGACCACCTGGACATTGCCGGTGAAGATGGCGAGGCTTTCGTTCTCGCGCACTTCGAGCTTTTCGCTCTCGATCTGGATCGGCTGGTCGCCGGCCAGCTTCAGGCCCGGCATCGAGCCGGTCGCACCGGACTGGGCAAGGGCGGAGCCCGCCACGGCAAGGAACAGCGCTGGTGCAAGGACAGCCAGCCTCGCCGAATCACTGCGTCGCATTCTTGTCTCCGCTCTTCTTCTCTTCCCCACGGCTTGCGCCGGGGTCGATGTTCACGCGAACCCGCTTCTCAAATATCATGACCTTGCCATTGTTCTCCACCGACATCGTGTCGGAGGTGATTCGAGACCCTGGCCGGCTGATATCGACGGGCTGTTCCGTCTTCATATTGCCTTTGTCCATGTCGAGGAAGGCAGATTTCAGCTTGGCCACCATGCCGTCCGTCGTGGTGATGGTGACGTCGCTGTCGATGTTGAGCGTGTTGTTGCCACGGTCATAGGTGCCGTTGGCGGCATCGACCTTCGCCGTGGTCTCGGCATTGATGGGCAGGCGGGCGCTTATCCCCTCCAGTTCGATCACCCCTTCCTTGGTCACGTCCTGTATGGCGCGCACCGCCGTCATCGCATAGGGCAGCAGGCCCTTGGTGAAGCCTTCCAGCTTGGGATTGGACATCACCAGCTTGCCGTCGGAGATGGCGCTGCTTTCAGTGGAGACGGGGACCGTTTCCGGCGCCATCATATAGGAATAGAGCGGGAAGGCGACGGCCATGGCGATGGCGATGGCGGGAACCACGAATTTGAGCCTGCGCACCCGGCGCGAATGTTGCTGGGCGCGGCCGAAGGCCGCCGCGCGATCGCTGGCGCCGGCATGAGACGCACCGGGCATCGGCTGCATGTCTTCCATGCCGATCGGGTCTGTCGTTCGCGACAAATCACTACTTTCTACAAATGAAGCTCACGCGTCTCGCCCTGTAATTCGGCACGCGGGGCGTCTTAAACAAGTCCGGATGGACCAAAAACGTAAAAATATGACCAGCATAAGGATACACGATGGCGCAAATGCCCGGCAAGGCCCCCTTGCCGGGGAGGATGGTGAAAGCAGTGGCCGCCGCCACGTCCATGCTCTAAATAGGCTCTGCCAATCCCGAGGAACGAGGCCGAGCATGGCACAAAGAGCCGATGACCTGATCGACCGGCGCAGACTGCGGCGCAAATTGACCTTCTGGCGGGCCTTGACGGTCGTTCTCGTCGCGCTCGCCATCGCCGGCATCGCCTCGTGGTTCCGCGACGACGGGCTGAGCGCCGTCTCCCACATCGCCAAGGTCAAGATCGAAGGCACCATCACCCAGGACGACAAGCTGCTGGAACGCCTGGAGCGGATCCGCAAATCGTCGCGCGTGGCCGGCGTCATCGTCCAGGTCAACTCGCCGGGCGGCACGACCACCGGCGGCGAATCGATCTACGAGGCGATCCGCAAGATCGCGGCCGAAAAGCCGGTCGTCGCGGAGGTCAGCACGCTGGCGGCTTCGGCCGGCTACATGATCGCCAGCGCCACCGACCACATCGTCGCGCGCCAGTCCTCGATCGTCGGCTCGATCGGCGTGCTGATCCAGTATCCGGACGTCACCGGGCTGATGGACAAGATGGGCATCAAGCTGGAAGAGGTGAAATCCTCGCCGCTCAAGGCCGCGCCCTCCCCCTTCAAGCCGACCACCGAGGAAGAGCGCGCCATGGTGCGCCGCCTCATCATGGACAGCTACGACTGGTTCGTCGATCTCGTCGCCGAACGCCGTTCCCTGCCCCGCGACCAGGTGCTGACCCTGGCCGACGGCTCGATCTTCACCGGCCGGCAGGCCTTGCAGAACAAGCTGGTCGACAGCCTCGGCGGCGAGGACGAAGCGGTCGCGTGGCTGGAAAGCCAGGGCGTCGGCCCGGACCTCAGGGTTATCGAATGGAAGCCCTCGGAAGGCGCCACGGGCCTGATATGGTCGCAGGCGCTGGCCCGCACGGTGGCGCGCGCGCTCGGCCTGCCCGAGCCCAGCGGCGACGTGCTGAAGGAGCTTGGCATGGAGCGCCTGTTCCTTGACGGGCTGGTCTCGCGCTGGCACCCTTGACAGCCCGCCTTTCGGGTGAAAAAAGCAAATAAAATCATTTGCATAATTTCGACCGCGTGTTTTCTGTCAGGGGATCGTCCGCATGATCAAGTCCGAACTCGTGCAAATCATCGCCTCGCGCAATCCGCATCTGTTCCTGCGCGACGTCGAAAACATCGTCAGCGCCGTGTTCGATGAGATCACCGATGCCCTCGCCGAAGGAAACCGCGTCGAGCTGCGCGGCTTCGGCGCCTTCTCGGTCAAGAACCGTCCCGCCCGCACCGGTCGCAACCCGCGCACCGGCGAGGCGGTTGAGGTCGAGGAGAAGTGGGTGCCGTTCTTCAAGACCGGAAAGGAACTGCGCGAGAGGCTGAACGACGAGAAGTAGGCCATGTTCAACCGCTTCGCCCTCGTTCTTGTTTTCGTGCCGCTGGCCATCGTGCTGATCGCGCTGGCCGTCGCCAACCGCGCGCCGGTGCCCTTCACCATCGACCCGTTCAACCCCGGCAATCCGGCGCTGACCTACACGCTGCCTTTCTTCGTGTTCCTGTTCGCGGCCTTCGCGCTGGGCCTGATCATCGGCAGCCTGGCCACCTGGTTCCGGCAGGGCCGCTACCGCAAGCTGGCCCGCCAGCGCGCCATCGAGGCCGAGAGCCTGAAGCAGGCCGCAGGCCGCCCGGCCCCGGCTGCGGGAAATGACCCGGTCCTGCCGCGGTCGACCAACTGACCCGGCCTTTCCGGCCGAAGCATCTTCAGGGGGATTTGCGATGTTGACCATTTCGGCCGCCGACGTCGATCGCGCGCTGACCTTTCCCGGTCTGGTCGAGACGCTGCGCGCCGCCTTCCGCGAAGGGGCGGTGCAACCGCTCCGGCACCACCACACGGTGGAACGGGCGGCCGGCAGCGAAACGACCCTCTTGCTGATGCCGGCCTGGACCGACTTCAAGCGCGTCGGCGTCGAAGCCGAGGGCCATATCGGCGTCAAGATCGTCACCGTCTCGCCCGACAACAACACCATCGGCAAGCCGGCGGTGATGGGGCAATATCTGCTGCTCGACGGGCGGACCGGCGAGCCGAAGGCGATCATCGACGGCCAGCGCCTCACCCAGTGGCGCACCACCTGCGCCTCGGCGCTCGCCGCCTCCTATCTGGCCCGTGAGGACGCCTCGCGCCTGCTGGTGGTCGGTGCCGGCGCGCTGTCGCCCTTCCTCGCCAAGGCGCATTCGGCCGTTCGCCCGATCGGGACGATCCGCATCTGGAACCGCACGCCGGCCAATGCCGAGAAGGTCGCCGCCGACCTGCGTACCGAAGGACTGGCCGCCGAGGCCGCCACGGATCTCGACGCCGAACTGGCCAAGGCCGACATCGTCTCCTGCGCCACCATCTCGCAGACGCCGCTGGTCAAGGGCGCGCTGCTCAAGCCCGGCGCGCATGTCGATCTGGTCGGCGGCTTCACGCCGCAGATGCGCGAGGCCGACGACGACGCCATCCGCCGCGCCAGCGTGTTCGTCGACACCCGCACCGGCGCCACCAAGGAGGCCGGCGACATCGTCCAGCCGCTGGCTTCCGGCGTCCTCGCCGAAAGCGACATCCTCGCCGATCTGCATGAACTGGCGCGCGGCGAGAAAAAGGGCCGCAGCTCGGCCGACGAGATCACCCTGTTCAAATCGGTCGGTGCGGCGCTGGAAGACCTCGCCGCCGGGGTCGCCGTCTATGAGGCGTTGAGGACCTGACCAGCCCTCAATCCCTGCGGCTTACGAAATCCACCACCGCATCGGCCAGACCCGGCGCCAGCGGCGGCTTCGGGTCGCCGTAGGAAGCGAGATTGGCCGCGATGTCGCCCAGCGGCACCGATTTCAGCACATGGTTCATGCCGGCAATGACCTTCAGCTCCGCCGCCGGTTGCCCCTGCGACAAGGCCTCGGCATCCGCCATCCACACCTGAAGATCGTTGTCGCCCTGCACGATCAGCACCGGCACTTCGAGCTTGCCGATCAGTTCGGCCGGCCTGCGGCTGAAACCGTCGATCAGGAAATCCTGCACCTGATCCCCGAACAAGGGCTGAAGCACCTGCGGAAGCGTGGCCGTATCCACCTTCTCGCCGCGCTCCAGCGCGTCCACGGCCGCAAGCGCCTGCGGCAGGATCGGCTTGTTGAACGGGTTGCCTTGCAACTGCTCGCGCAGCACCTCGCCCAGCGGCCGGCCGGGCGTCGACACCAGCACCAGCCCGCACAGGTCCGGTCCTGCCTCCTGCGCCGCGATCAGCGCCACCAGCCCGCCCTCGCTGTGGCCGAGCAGCCAGGCGCAATCGGCGCCGGTCTTCTCCCGCGCAACCTTGAGCCAGGCGAGCGCGTCGCCGGCATAGTCGTCGAACAGCACCGCATTGGGGTCCGCGAACGCGCCCTTGCTGGAGAACATGCCGCGCTTGTCGACGCGGATCGAGCCTATGCCTTTTTCGGCCAGGGCCTCGGCCAGCATCTTCAGATAGCCGGCCTCGATGCCCATCGGGCTGTCGCCGTCTCGGTCGGTGGGGCCGGACCCGGGGATGATGACCACCGCCGGCTTCCCCGCGGCCTGCGGCGGCAGCAGCATGGCGCCTTTCAGCGGGCCGTTCGCGACCTGCGCCTCGACTTCGGTTTCGCTCATGTCCTCGGCCCCCGCTTGCCATGCAGGCAGACAGCACAGCAAAGCGCATACGGCGATGAAAGCTGTTTTCCCGCTGGTTCTCATGATCGTGTATCCCGCCCAAAGCCCCGCATGTTGCGGCTCGACGGCCGCTATGGCAGAAGCGCAGGCACATTTCCACCGGAGCATTCGCTTGAAAGCCACGCGCAACAGAAGCCAGGAGGCAAGGCCGCGCCCCGAACGGGAGCACGAGGCACCGCCACAGCCGAAGCGCCAGCTCGTTCGCCGCGAAGGCGCGCTGCCGGCGGAAAAGCTGCCGCTGATCCTCGAGGTCGCGCCCAACGCCGATTATGCCCTGCTCGACAGTGGCGACGGCCGCAAGCTGGAGCAATACGGCCCCTACCGCATCGTGCGCCCGGAGGGGCAGGCCATCTGGCGTCCCGCCCTGCCCGACAAGGAATGGAGCCGCGCCGACGCCATCTTCACCGGCAACACGGATGAAGAGGGCATCGGCCGCTGGCATTTCCCGCGCAATCCGCTCGGCGAGACATGGCCGATGAAGCATGACGGCATCGACTATCTCGGCCGCTTCACCTCCTTCCGCCATGTCGGCGTGTTTCCCGAACAGGCCTCGCACTGGGACCATATGGCCGGGTTGATCGAGAACGCCCGGCGGCCGGTGAAAGTGCTGAACCTGTTCGGCTATACCGGCCTCGCCTCGCTGGTCGCGGCCCGCGCCGGGGCCGAGGTCACCCATGTCGATGCCTCGAAGAAGGCCATCGGCTGGGCACGCGAGAACCAGGAAGTGGCCCGGCTGACCAGCAAGCCGATCCGCTGGATTGTCGAGGACGCGATGAAATTCGCCGAGCGCGAGGAGCGTCGCGGCAGCCGCTACGACATCATCCTGTTCGATCCGCCGGCCTATGGGCGCGGGCCGAAGGGCGAGGTCTGGCAACTGTTCGAGCATCTGCCCGCCCTTGCCGACATCTGCCGCTCGATCCTGACGCCGAAGCCGCTGGCCGTGGTGCTCACCGCCTATTCGATCCGCGCCTCGTTCTTCGCCATCCATGCCCTGATGCGCGACACCTTCGCCGGCATGGGCGGCACCGTCGAATCCGGCGAACTGATCATCCGCGAGAAATCGGCCGGCCGCGCCCTTTCCACCTCGCTCTTTTCCAGATGGGTCGCCAGATGAGCGAACATGAAAGACGCCGCCCGGTCGGCCGGGTCAAGGAAGTCACCAGCCTTTCCAATCCGCTGGTGAAGGACATCAAGGCGCTGGCGCTGAAGAAATTCCGCGACCAGAACAACGCCTTCATGGCCGAAGGGCTGAAGCTGGTCATCGACGCGCTCGATCTCGGCTGGGAAATCCGCACGCTGATCTTCGCCAAGGCCGGACACGGCAATCCGGCGGTCGAGAAGGTCGCGGCGCGCACGGTTGCCGCCGGCGGCGACGTGCTGGAAGTCTCGGAAAAGGTGCTGTCCTCCATCACCCGCCGCGACAATCCGCAGATGGTGGTGGGCGTGTTCACGCAGCGCCTCGTGCCGCTGAAGGACATCCGCCCCGCCAAGGGCGATGTCTGGGTGGCGCTCGACCGGGTGCGCGATCCGGGCAATCTGGGCACCGTCATCCGCACCGTTGATGCGGTCGGCGCGAAGGGCGTGATCCTCGTGGGCGACACCACCGACCCCTTTTCGCTGGAAACGGTGCGCGCCACCATGGGCTCGATCTTCGCCGTGCCTGTCGCCAAGGCCGGCGCCGAGCCGTTCCTTGCCTGGCGCAAGGGCTTTCCCGGCCTCGTCGCCGGCACGCATCTGAAAGGCGCGGTCGACTATCGCTCGGTCGATTTCTCCGGCAAACCCGTCCTGCTCCTGATGGGCAACGAGCAGCAGGGCCTGCCCGACGATCTGGCGGCAAGCTGCGACCGGCTGCTGCGCATTCCGCAGGCAGGGCGGGCGGATTCGCTCAATCTCGCCGTCGCCACCGGCGTGATGCTGTTCGAAATCCGCCGCGACGCACTCAAGCTGGAGGGGCCTTCCCCGTGACCCCCGCACCCGAAAAGACAGGCGCAGCCAGGACGCTCGTTCCCTATGCGGTGCTCACGGTCGCCGCCATGGCGCTCGACCAATGGATCAAATATCTGGTCGAAACCGGCCTTCCCTTTCAGGAGAAGATCGACCTGCTGCCGTTCCTGGCGCTGTTTCGCACCTACAACACCGGCATCGCCTTCTCGATGCTGTCCTCCTTCGGCGATACCGGGCTCATCGTCATCTCGCTCGTCGTGTCGGCCTTCATCGTCTATCTCGCCTTCCGCAGTTCTCCGGGGCAGCTCTTCGCCCGCCTCGGCTTCGCGCTGATCCTCGGCGGCGCCATGGGCAATGTCATTGACCGGGCGGTCTACGGCCATGTCGTCGATTACATCCTCTTCCACACGCCGGGCTGGTCCTTCGCCGTGTTCAACCTTGCCGACGTCTTCATCAGCGTCGGCGCGATTCTGGTGGTGCTGGAGGAATTCGTCGGCTGGCGGCGCGAGGCAAGACCTTCGAACGATTGATTTCGGAGGACCTGCGTCGCATTCTTCCCCCCTGAGAATGGGGAGAAGACATGCCGGAAACCTTCAAGGCCATCCTGATATCGCGCGACGAGGACAAGAACCAGACCGTCGAAGTGACCTCCCTCTCCGAAGCCGACCTCATGGAAGGCGACGTCACCGTGGCCGTGGAAGCGACCACGGTGAACTACAAGGATGGGCTGGCGATCACCGGCAAGGCGCCGGTGGTGCGGCGCTGGCCGCTGGTGCCGGGCATAGACTTCGCCGGCACGGTGCTGTCCTCCGACCATCCCGACTGGCGCAAGGGCGACAAGGTCATCCTCAACGGCTGGGGCGTGGGCGAGGTCCATTACGGGGCCTATGCCGGACGCGCCCGGGTCAGCGGCGACTGGCTGGTGCCGCTGCCGGACGGCATCAGCACCCATGACGCCATGGCGGTCGGCACCGCCGGCTACACGGCCATGCTGTGCGTGATGGCGCTGGAGCGCCACGGCGTCCTGCCGCAGCGCGGGCCGGTCGTCGTCACCGGCGCGGCGGGCGGGGTCGGCTCGGTCGCCGTCTCCATCATGTCCGGGCTCGGCTATCATGTCGTCGCCTCCACCGGCCGCAGCGCCGAGGCGGCTTATCTGCACGAGCTCGGCGCCGCCGAGGTGATCGAGCGCGA
>WPCJ01203163.1_pt1 | contig 26591 bp, 20 predicted proteins | sample 5399831 | NCBI WGS metagenome assembly WPCJ01 (sample SAMN12869470, study PRJNA574797) | sludge metagenome | isolation source: wastewater treatment of pH10 | place: China:Beijing | collected 2019-05-20 | reverse complement strand
GCCGCCGTGCTCGCGCGGCGCGACGCCTTCACCAGCGATTGGGATGACTCCGGCCAGGTCGAGTGGGTTGCCGCGGATGGAATTGACCTCATCCGGGGATTCGGTGAGATCGTCGGGGACGGGCGCGTGCGCGTCGGAGAGCGCACCTTATCGGCCCGGGCTGTCGCGCTCGCGACCGGATCGGTGCCGACGCTGCCGGATATCCCGGGCCTCGCGGAGGCTCGCGCATGGGGAACGCGGGAGGCGACCTCAACCGAAGAGGTGCCGCAGAGCCTCATCATCCTCGGTGGCGGCGTGGCGGGCACCGAGATGGCGTTCGCATTCGCCGCGCTCGGAACCAGCGTGACGCTGCTCTCGCGCGGCGCGCTGCTCGGGCGTGAAGAGCCGTTCGTTGGCGCCATGCTTGCCTCCGCGCTCGCCGCCGAGGGTGTTGACGTTCGGATTGGTGACGAGCCCGTGCGCGTTGACCGAGGCGCCGACGGCAACGTCTCGGTTGAGCTCGCCGGTGGCGCGACCGTGCGGGCCGCCGAGCTCCTCGTCTCGACCGGACGCCGCCCAGCGACCTCGGGCCTCGGCCTCGAGACCGTTGGCCTCGACGACACGCTGACGGTCGACGACACAATGCTCGTTGCTGGCACCGACTGGCTCTACGCCGTCGGGGACGTGAACGGCCGCGCGCTGCTCACGCACCAGGGCAAATATCAGGCGCGCGCGGCCGGTCAGGCCATCGCCGCGCGGCTCGCTGGCGAACAGGTGCAAGATGGTGCGTGGGAAGCCCATGCGGCGTCGGCGGATCACGTTGCCGTGCCGCGGGTGGTGTTCTCGGACCCGGAGGTTGCCGCGGTTGGGCTCACCGAGGCGCAGGCGCGCGAGGCCGACCTCGAGTTCAGAACGGTCGAGTACGACATGGGCCAGGTTGCCGGGGCGAAGCTCCACGCGGACGGCTACGTTGGCCGGGCCAAGCTCGTGATCGACCACACGCGCGGCGTGATCGTTGGCGCGACGTTCGTCGGGCAGGACGTCGCGGACCTTGTGCACGCGGCGACGATCGCGATTGTGGGGGAGGTTCCGATGGAACGGCTGTGGCACGCGGTGCCGGCATACCCGACGATCAGCGAGGTATGGCTGCGGCTCCTCGAAACGTACCGAAGCGAGGTGGCGTAGCGGGTGTCGCGCGGTGGCGTGCAGCCCTGAGCGAAACACTCCCTACAGGATACCCGGAGGGGGTATCCTGTAGGGAGCGGCGAGTCGCCGCAGCTGAGGAGGGGCAATCGTGGACGCAGTGCAGGACACGCATGAGAGCACGCACGGATACATCACCGATAAGGAGAAGTATCTGCAGCGCCTGAAGCGGATCGAGGGTCAGGCGCGGGGCATCTCGCGCATGGTTGACGAGGAGAAATACTGCATCGACATCCTCACCCAGATCAGCGCGCTCACGAGCGCGCTCCAGGCGGTCGGTCTCGGCCTGCTCGACGATCACCTGTCGCACTGCGTCGTGGACGCCGCACGCAAAGACGGGCCGGAGGCGCAGGAGAAGCTCAAGGAGGCGAGCGACGCGATCGCCCGCCTCGTGAAGTCCTAGGCAGCCGCTGTGGGGGAGCAGGCCGCCGCGTAGACTGCACGCATGTCTACACGAGATGTGCCCGAGCAGATTGGGGACCTGCCACGGATCGGCCGGCCTGCGACCTCGGCGCTCCTGCTGGCGGGGGTATCGACGCTCGCCGAGGTGCGCGAGCTTTCGCGAGCGGAGCTGCTGTCGTTGCATGGGGTGGGGCCGAAGGCAGTGCGAATCCTCGAGGCGGCGCTCGCCGAGAATGGCCAGACGCTCAGGCAGTGACGCGGAGACGCGAGGAAGCAGTGACGCTGGCCGGCTAGCCGGTCGCAGTCGGAGCGACAAACCTGCGAACGGGCTCGCGCCGCTCGAATCCGAGGCGCTCGTAGATCCCGGCGCCGTCGGGTGACGCGGTGAGGATCGCGTGACGCGCACCATGGCTGTGCCCAACTGCGAGCGCCGCCGCCGTGAGCTGGCTGCCGATCCCGCGCCTGCGGTGCGACGCCGCCGTGACGATGTGCTCGACGGCGAGAGTTCTCCCGGCGATGACGGCCGCGCCGCAACCGACGGCGACGCCGTCGACCTCTGCAAGCAGGTGGTGCACGGTGCGGTTCGCGCCGAGCCCCGCCGACGCGAGGGCGCGAAGCGTCGCCGGGTTTGGGGCCTCGCCTCTCCAGACCTCCTCCCAGACGGCGAGGTCGCGCTCGGTTTCGACGCGGCGAACGGTGGCTGGCCCCGGTCGCGCCGCGGTGGGTTCCCCTGAGCCGCTGCCGAAGGCGAGCGTCATGATGGGTTCCTCCTCGACGAACTCAAAGCCGCGCGCACGGAGCTGCGCCTCGACATCGAATTCGGGTCGCTCGGGCCACGAATGCCACAGCGCGGGAACGCCAGCAAGCTCGGTTCCCGCGGCGTTCAAATCTGCCGACGTGGCGTAGAGCATTCCGTTGAGTTCCTCATGCGGGGCGCCTGTTCGGAACCAGGCGAGCCGCTCGGACTGGAACGAGCTGGCCGCGCGGGCGAGGTGGGTATCGACGTACAGCGAGAACGCGTCGGGTGCAGTGATGGTGATGCCTTTCGTGATGCACCGAAGTCTAGTGAACCTGCCGGGGTCCCTGGCGGCCTGGCTTGGGAGTGCGTCAGAGACGCGCGATCGTAGCGGTTCGCCGCTCGCGAAAATAACTTGCACAGCAATGTGCAAGTATCGGGTACACTGTTTCGGTGCGGCAAAGTTGGAATATCTTTCGGAGAGACGTCGGGCGGCTCGCCCGGCAACGAAAAAGCTGGGTTATCGTCATCGGTATCCTCATCACGCCTGCCCTGTACGCGTGGTTCAACATCAACGCGTTCTGGGACCCGTACGCCAATACTGCGAACGTGAATATCGCCGTCGCGAACCTCGATTCCGGCGCGGAGTCGGAACTCACCGGAGAGGTGAATATCGGCGACCAGGTGGTCGAGCAGCTCGAAGAGAACGACCAGCTGGGCTGGCAGTTCATGAGCGAGGCGAAGGCCAAGGAAGCCGTGAAGCGTGGCGATGTCTACGCGACAATCGTCATTCCGGAGGACTTCAGCAGCGACCTCCTCAGCATGACCTCTGGCGACTTCACCCAGCCCGCACTCCAGTACTTCGTGAATGAGAAGGCGAGCGCGATCGCGCCGAAGATCACTGACGTCGGTGCCTCGCAGCTCGACAAGCAGATCACGAGCGCCTTCAAAGAACAGGTCGCCCAGGCCGCCACCGAGGCGGTAAAGGACGCCGGTGACTCCGTCGAACTTCGCCTGCTCAACGCTCGCGGTGACACGCTCAACGCCTTCGACCGCACGACGAAGACGCTCGACCAGGCCGACAAGAACATCGACAAGATGCGCCAGGGCCTCGACTCGTCGCGCGACTCGCTCGCATCGACTCGGACCACGCTCGGTGACGTCGCCGCTACGCTCGGCGACGTGCAGGTCGCCGCGCGGCAGGCACAGGCGATCGTTGCGGAGACCCAGCAGCAGATCGTCGCTTTCGGGGACGCAGCGACTTCCGCCTACCTCGCGGGTACGACGGCGCTTGCAGACGCGGCCGGGTCGGCAAACGCCTCCGTCGGCGAGCTGACGCAGCAGCTCAAGCAAGCGAACGTGCGCATCGACGCGTCGATCACCGAGGTCAGTTCCGTCATCGACGCGAATCAGCAGGCGATCGCGCAACTGCAGGATCTCGTCGACCAGGCAGACCCTGGATCGCCCCTCGTCGCACAGCTCCAGAGCGCGCTCGACGCGCTCACCGCGCAGAACGCGGCCCACGGGGACGTGCTCGCGGCGCTCCAGAAGGCGAACAGCGACGCGTCCGGCGCGGTGCAGGCCGTCTCCGACGCGTCGAACGCGTTGAGCCAAGCGATGAAAGAGACGCGCACCGCGGCCGCTGGCATGCGGCAGGTGCTCAGCGGCACCGTCCCGGCGCTGAACGCGGCGATGTCGCAGCTGTCCGCGAGCTCCGGTGCGTTCGCGTCGGCCCTCGGCGCGCAGCAGGCAGTACTCGGCGACGCCGATACGCTGCTCGCGGGCATCGACACCCAGCTTGGTTCGACGGGGGAGGCGCTCGATAGTTTCACAGCGGACCTCAATGGGATTCGCGGAAGCGTCACCACAGCTCGTGCGGACGTGCTGGCGCTCGGCGCCGCGTCGGAATGGGGCACGCTCAAAACGCTCACCGGACTCGACCCCGCGCAGATCGCCGAGTTCGTGGCCTCGCCGGTGACGGTCGACGAGCAGGTCGTCTTCCCAATCAACGCCTACGGCTCCGCGATGGCGGCGCTGTTCACGAACCTGTCGCTCTGGATCGGAGCGTTCGTGCTCATGGTGATCTTCAAGATTGAGGTCGACACTGAGGGCCTGAACGACGTCACCGTGCGGCAGGCCTACTTCGGCAGGTTCTTCCTGCTCGCGACGCTGGCCGCGCTCCAGGCACTGATCGTCTGCATCGGCAATCTCGTGATCGGGATCCAGACGGCGAACGCCGTGGCATATCTCGCGACCGGTGTGTTCACGGGACTGGTGTACGTGAGCATCATCTACGCGCTCTCCGTGGCGTTCGGGCACGTCGGGAGGGGACTGTGCGTGCTGCTTGTCATCATGCAGATCCCCGGCGCCTCCGGGCTCTACCCGATCGAGCTCATGCCAGGATTCTTCCGCGCGATCTACCCCTTCCTCCCGTTCTCGTACGGCATCGACGCGATGCGCGAGACAATCGCCGGGTTCTACGGCGGCCACTACTGGCGCTTCGTCGGGGTGCTCGCGCTCATGGGGCTGCTCGCCCTCGTGCTCGGTCTCGTGCTGCGGCGTCGCCTCGCGAATTTTAACCTGCTGTTCAACCGGCAGATCGCGTCGACCGACCTCCTCATCGGCGAAAAGGTGCAGGTGGTGGGCTCCGGGTATCGCCTGAGCGACGTGATCCACGCGCTGCGCAACCGCGGCGAATACCGCGAAGACCTCGAACGCCGGGCGCAGCCCTTCACCCAGCACTACCCGACGATGCTCCGCACGACGCTCATCGTGGGCGCCGTCGGCATGGTGGTCATCGGCGTTGTCGCGTGGGCGCTGCCGGGCGGCAAGGCCCCACTCCTTGGGGTCTGGGTACTCTGGTGCCTGATCATCATGGGATTCCTCGTGGTCATCGAGTACATCAAGCAGAGCTTCGTGCACGCACGAGAGGTCGGAACGCTCGACGATGACGAGCTTCGCGACGCGGTGATGACCGACAGGCGGGGGATCCACACCGATCCCGAGATGGCGCTCGCGACTGCGCCGCCACCGACGACCCGGCTCGAGGTCGCCGGGGCGGGCCACTCGCGCGAGCGGCCCCCGGCGCAGACGGACACCGCCGACATCGACGACGTGATGGCTGAGCTCTTCGGCGACGCATCCGAGCAGACAAACAATACGACAGACACGAACGAGGGAGGGCCGCGCTCATGAACAACGTACTCCGCCTCGTGCGCCGCGACCTGCGCCACGCCACCCGCAACGTGATGGCGTCGATCGTGCTCTTCGGCCTCGTGATCATCCCGTCGCTCTTCACCTGGTTCAACGCGATCGCGAGCTGGGACCCGTTCGCGAACACGAGCAACCTGAAGGTCGCCGTCGCGAGCACGGACGCCGGGTTCCAGAGTGACCTCATGCCGATCCCGATCAATGTGGGGGAGCAGGTCCTGTCCGAGCTGCGCGCGAATGACGGGCTCGACTGGGTCATCACGACGAAGGACGACGCGATCGACGGCACGAAGTCGGGCGCCTACTACGCCGCGATCGTACTGCCGCCGTCGTTCAGCTCCGACATGCTCACGTTCTACGCCGACGGCGCGGACCGCACAAGCATCACCTTCTACACGAACGAGAAGAAGAACGCGCTCGCCCCGAAGATCACCGAGCAGGGGGCCGAGGGGGTGTCCTCGCAGATCAGCGAGGCCTTCACCGTCACGCTGAGCGAGGTCGCGCTCAGCCTGGTCTCCTCCGTGTCCGACTACCTCACCGACGACAACACGCAGGCCGCCCTCACCCGGGTCGAATCGCGCATCGGCAATATCGCGAGCCAGCTCCGGGGCGGCGCCCGCACCGCGGAGACGCTCTCCACTCTCGTCGAGTCGAGCATTCCGCTCGTCGACAGCGCCGAGTCGCTGGTGGCCTCGGCAGGGGGCGCGTTCGACGACACGTCGACGGCGATCGGCAGTGGCGCGGCCGCTGTTGGCGACCTGAAGGGAACGCTGCAGGGCGCCACCCAGGCGCTCGTCGACGCGCTCGGCGCCACGGCCGGCAGCTACGATGCGGTCGGGGCGCGCATCGACGACCTCTTCGCGCAGGCGGGGGCCGTCGGCGGGAGCCAGGCCGCGGCGCTTGGCGCCCTCGCCGATTCCGTGCAGGTCCAGGTGGACCAGACGACGGCGCTCAAGCAGACGCTCGTCGACGAGGTCGAACCGCTCGTGCCCGAGTCTGGGCAGGCGGCGTTCGCGCGCATGCTCACGAATCTTGACGAGTCAATCGCCCGCCAGGAGGGCGTGCGCGACCGCATGCGTCAGGCGGCAACAGATATCGCGAACGGTTCAGGATCCGCGCAGGAATCGCACGACGCCATCGCCGCGGCGGTGGCCGAGGCAAAGAAGGCCGTGACCGACGCACAAGACGCCTATGCGACCGGGCTGAAGCCGCAGCTCGACACCCTCGCGACGACGCTCGACACGATCAGCGGCGACATCACGGGCATCCGCGACAGCCTCGCGGGATCGTCGTCCACGCTCGCGGGCGCGGCGGGTTCCGTCCGCACGGTGCTCGCGGAATCAGGCGAGGCCACAACGAAACTCGCGACGTCGCTGAACGACACCGCCGACAAGTTCGGCGAACTGCAGCGCGCGATCGCGAAGGCCGCCGACACCGGCGACCTCAGCGAGCTCTCTGAGATCATCGGCGCCGGCCCAGCCGTGCTCGCGACATCGCTCGCCGAGCCCGTGCGCGTCGAGCGCACCGCGGTGTTCCCGATCGTCGGCTTCGGCGCGGGCATGGCCCCGCTCTACAGCGTGCTCGCCCTCTGGGTTGGCGCGCTGCTCATGACCGTCACGATCCGCGTCGACGTGAACGAGAAGACACTCCCAGATCGGCCGGAGCTCACGCCAACCCAGAAGTATCTGGGGCGCTACGGCGTCTTCGCGCTCGTCGGTCTCGCGCAGAGCACGCTGCTGACGCTCGGGCTCGTGCTCTTCGTGCAGATCGAACCGGCCCACCCGCTGCTGCTCATTCTTGCGGGCTGGGTGATCTCGCTCGTCTTCACGCTCATCGTGTACACGTTCGTCGTCGCGTTCGGCAACGCCGGCAAGGCGCTCGCGGTCTTGCTGCTCGTGATCCAGATCTCTGGCTCCGGGGGCGCGTACCCGCTCGAGCTGCTCCCGCAGTGGTTCCAAAACATCAGTCCGTTCCTGCCGGCGACGTACGCGATCGAGGCGCTACGCGCCGCGGTGGCGGGGGTGTACGGCGGCGACTTCTGGGTCGCGCTGGGGATGCTGCTGCTCTTCGCGATCCCGGCCCTGCTGCTCGGGCTCGTGCTCCGCCGGCCCATGATTCCGTTCAACCGGAAGCTCATGGACGCGCTCGAATCAACGAAACTGATGTGAGGAAGTAGAGATGACGACACCGGAGCCACCGCTCGACGGCCGCAGGAAAGACGCGACGAAGAATCGCGAGCTGCTCCTGCGCGCCGCCCGCGCGGCGATTGCGGACCACGCGAACGCCTCGCTCGACACCATCGCGCAGGCGGCCGGGCTCACCCGGCGAGCGGTCTACGGGCATTTTCCGGATCGCGACGCGCTCGTCCGAGAGGTGATCGCCGACGGCGCCCGCGAGTTCGCGGAGATGGCGGCGAACGCGACCGAAGAGGATCCGCGGCTCGCGCTGGCGCACCTCGCCACCGAGCTGTGGCGCGCATCGGTGAGCGTGCGTGCGTCGGTGAATATCGCCGCCACCGAGCAATACCACGCCGCCACCGCACAGGCATTCGAACCGCTCCGCCGGAAGCTCGCCGAGCTCACGCGCGGCGGCATTGCCTCGGGTGCGCTGCGCGGCGACATGAGCGCCGAGGTGCTCGCGATGCTCATCGAGGAGGCCGCGAAGGCGACGCTCCGCGACCAGCGGATCACCGCGGGCCACACCGCAGAAACCGCGATCAAAGTCGTGCTGAGTATCGCGGGACTGTCGTGGCGCGAGCAGGATCAGCTGCTGACGGCGCACCCGTCCGTGCTGGAGGCCGGGGCCCGCTAATTGGCCCTGCGCATCGCGCCAAGCAGGCCTGGCCCCTGACGTTCTTGGGGACTGGGCCCTCGCGTGTGTCAGTCTGACTCTTCCCGCGCTGGTGCGGGGACGGCTTGGCCCGCTGCGGGCGCCGCTGCCGGCTCGTCGTCGGCGTCGGAGTCCTCCTCGGCAGCCCCCTCATCAATAGTGCCCGGCGCATCGATGTCGTCGGTTTCGGCTGCGTCGTCTTGCGCTTCGACCTGCTCGGCGTCTGCTGCTGCCTCCTCGGCTGCCGCGTCCGCCGCTTCGCCGGCCTCATCCGCTGAGCGGGCGAGCGTCAGGTTGATGAGCTTCGGCGTGACCTGGAACCCCGTGGCTGTCGTTCCCAGTCGACCAGCGTTCTGCATGCCCCAGCCGTAGAGCGCATTGTTCGCGCCGAGCGCGAAGGCATGGGCGTCGCCCGCGGCGATGTCGATGTAGCCGCCCTGGACGGCCGGGAGGTGAATGAGCGTCGGAATCGCGGTCTGGTACGGCGTCGCGTAGCCGAGGGTTTGGATACCCCACGAGTACACCTGCCCGGTTGAGCTCAGCGCGAGCGAGACGCCGTCGCCGGCGGCGAGCTTGGTGAACCTGACGCCCTCTGGCGTCTGGATCTTCCGCGGGGTCCAGACGTAGTCGGGCTGCGAGCCGTCGATGCCGATCCCGGCCTCGCCACCGACGTTCATGCCCCACGCGATGATCTCGCCGTCCTCGGTCAGGGCGAGGGCCTGCTGGTTCTCGGTCGACGCGTTTGCCGCGATCTGTACGATTCGCGCATTGTCTGGCATCGGAATCTGCGTAAAGACGTTCGTCCTTGGTACGTCGGTTCCGAGGCCGAGCTGGCCGCCGGCGTTCGAGCCCATGCCCCAGACGCGGCCGTCGGTATCGATCGCGAACGTCGTCTGGTTGCCGGCTTCAACCTGCACGAACTTCATACCTTCGGGCTGGGGGAGTGGTGTAGGTCGGGGCACGGTGGAACCCTCAGCACTCTTCCCGAGTGCACCAGAGCCTCCGTCACCCCAGCCCCAGGCTTTGCCGTAGCGGTCGAGAGCGAGCGACGTGCGCGTTCCGGCGGCCACCTGAGTAAACGCGACGGCCTGCGTCGGGATCGCTTCCGTTGGTTTGAGGACCTTCCCCCCAAAGCTCTGGTTCGTCCCGGTCTGGCGGTACGCATCGGATCCCCAGCCGTACAAGCGAAGGTCGGCGCTCAGGCCAACGGTGTGCTGGGCGCCAGCCGCGACCTGCAGGAATGGCTGGACACCGAGCGCGCCGAGGTTGGTCGGGGCTGTCACCTGCGCCGCGCTGGACCCCGAGCCGACCTGTCCGAACGTGTTGACGCCCCAGCCGCTCCCCGCCCGGTTGGCTTCCGAGATAGCGATTGACTGCCCGCCACCGGCGGCAACGCGCCCGATCCCTGGGGGAGAGACCTTGCCGGGAACCTTCGTCTCCATGCGTGCCTGGGCGCTCGTGAACCGAACCGGGAGGGTGGTCTCCGCCTGCACCGTGTAGCCGGTGTTCCACACCAGGTTGGTGACTGTCGCCGTGAACATGCCGCTCGTGGGCCCGTACCTCTCCACGGGGGTGGTGACGGTCTGAGTCTGGGTGACAGCCCAGCCCTGGCCGACGCGCTTGCTCGCCCAGGAGTAGGCGATGCCGTCGACCTCGCTGGCGCCGGGAAGTTGCGCGGGCGAGACACCGGCGGGAAGCGTCACCGTGGTCGAGATGACGTCACCCGGAACGAGGTGCAGCTTCTCGCCGGTCGGCCCGGGGTGGCTTGCGAACTGCAGTGAAACGGTGTTTGATCCGCTTCCCGAAGCCGCGAGGCCATACACGCCCGCCGCGACGTTCCAGTGAGCTGGAATGACTGCGCTGTCTGTCGGGTGCGTGCTCGCGTACCGCTCCGGGAGGCCCACGGTCGCCCGGACAGTGAGTTCCTCGGCGGAACGAACGTCGGCGAAGTCGGTGGTGATCCCAAAGCCCGCGCTGGGGAGCGCGATCGGCCCTGTCGCCGTCGCGGTCACGGCCTGGCTGACGGTCCAGGCGTCCTCGATCTGCGTCGCCGACCAGGCGCTGGTGTACCCGCCTGCGGCGTCATCCGCGGGAAGCTCGGCGGGGGCGACCCCCAGGGGGAGCGACACATCGATGGTGATGGTATCGCCAGCCTCGAGGTCGACGACTGTCGCACCGCCTGGCAGCATGTCGAAGCTCACCGTGCCGGCTGCTGGGCCGGGGCCAAACGAGGTGCCGTGCTCGGGCGTCGCGGCGAGCCCGTAGACGCCAGCAGCGATGCGGAGCGCCTTCGCGAAGCGGTTGCCGTGCACAGTCGAGTTGTCGGTGGTGACCGCGCCGACGAGGGTCGACGTTGCGCCGAATACGACGACCGCGAGGGCAGCGCCGACCGCGAGGCCAAGGCCGACCCGCTTTCCTGTCCTGGCGTGTCCCGCTGTCGTCAGTTCGCTGTGCTTGCCCATGAGAGGCCCCCTTCGTTAGCACCAGTCAAGCTGGGGGCCGCGCGGGCAGTACGGGAAGCGGGCTGATCTACGGGGTCGCCCACCGAGAACTACGCGTGTGCCGCAGGGCGTACGCGTGCGCGTAGCGGGGTTGGGGTTGGGGCTCGTCGGCACAACCAGCCTGGAGTGGACGCATGGTATCTGCCGCGAAAAGCATCCGCTATGGTCGCGCGTACTCGCCACGGGGCAGCAGCAGTGCTGCGAGCGTGAGCAGCCCGACGAAGCCGATCGCGACGCCGAGTATGCCGGCGCCGCCGCCCAGCTCGATGACCGACTGCGTGGTCAGCCCGCGCGACCGGAGGAGCTGCACGAAGAAGCCGCCTGCGATCGCGCCGGTGACCCCAGCAGCGACTGAGGTGAAGCCGCGTGCGAGCGGCGACCACCCGCCGCTGAGGAGGTTCCCTACGGCGATACCCGCCGTGACGAGAGCGGCTACTGCCGCGGCTACGGCCTGAGTGTTGATGTACTCCTGAGGGGCAGCGAACCGGTCGACGTCACCGCCGCTCCAATGCGCGGGGTAGCGGGCAGGGAGATCCGTCCACGACGATTCGATGCCCCACACGATCAGTACGACGAGCGCAGGCAGGACGACGCCGACTCCGATCACGCGCACGAGTTCACTCGCAGAGAAGCCGGAGTGCTGCCTGTTTGATCCGGGCGGGTTCGCATGTGCGTCCTCGGTCGCATCAGGAGTAGACACCGCACTGCCCTTCGCTCACGTGTAGATTTCCGCCCGCGCGCAACGTTACCGCATCGGAGGCCGACGGTGGTCGGGGCATGTTCGGCAACCGGTACGGCCGGTTGCGAGGATACCCCCGGGGGGTATAGCGTTGTGGGTGTACCTCGTTAGTGCAGCACACGAATCGGAAGGTGAGCACCCATGGGTCTCCTGGCCAATCGCGACTTTCGGCGCCTGTTTTCAGCCCAGATCGTCGCCCTCTTCGGTACGGGGCTCGCGACCGTCGCACTCGGGTTGCTCGCGTACGAGCTCGCCGGCCCGCAGGCGGGTGCCGTGCTCGGTACCGCCCTCACCATCAAGATGGTCATGTACGTCGTCATCGCGCCGATCGCGGCCGCCTACGTCGACCGACTGCCGCGGCGCCTGTTCCTGACCGTGCTCGATGTGGTTCGCGCGCTCGTCGTGATCGCGCTGCCGTTCGTCACCGAGATCTGGCAGATCTATGCGCTCATTGCGGTGCTCCAATCCGCGTCGGCGGCGTTCACCCCGACCTTCCAGGCCGTGATTCCAGACATCGTGCCTGACGAGGACGACTACACGAAGGCGCTCTCGGCCTCCCAGGTCGCGACCACGATGGAGAGTCTGCTGAGCCCGCTGCTCGCGGCCGTTGCGCTCAGCCTCATTTCGTTCAACTGGCTGTTTATCGGCACGTCTATCGGATTCGCGCTGTCAGCGATTCTCGTGCTGTCGACGCGGATACCGAACGCCCGGCCCAGCGCGCACGCCGGCGCGTGGGCGCGCATCGCCTCAGGCACAAGGACCTTCCTCAGGACCCCGCGGCTCCGCGGGCTCATGGCCCTCAACCTGGCGGTGGCGTCCGCCGGTTCGATTGTTGTCGTGAACACGGTGAACTATGTGCGCGACGAACTCGGCGGCAGCCAGGCAGACGTCGCGTGGATGCTCGCCGCCTCTGGCGGCGGGACGCTTGTCGTCGCGCTGGTGCTCCCGCGCGTGCTCGGCGCACTCGCCGACCGCAGCGTGATGCTGACTGGTGGCCTCGTGCTCGTCGCTGCGGTAGCCGTCGCCGTGTGGATGGCGACCGCAGGCGTCACCAGTTGGCCGCTCACAGCGAGCGTGTGGGCGGTGATCGGCGGAGGCATGGCAATGATCATCACCCCGACGGGCAGAGTCCTGCGGTCCTCGGTCGAACCGAACGCCATTCCCGAGGTCTTCGCGGCGCAGTTCTCGCTGTCACACCTCGCGTGGCTCGTGACCTACCCCATCGCGGGATGGGTTGCGACGAGCCTTGGGTTTGTGGTCGCCTGGTGGATGCTCGCGGCGCTCGCCGTCGTCGGGGCCGTAGCCGGGTTCGCGCTCTGGCGGCGGGAACCGGAGGTCGTGCGTCTCGACGCTGAACACACGCACGAGGCGCAGGCGGCCGAGGGAACCCTCATCGCCGCGCAGTGCGCCTGCGTCCGCCCGGTCTAGGCGACGCCACCCTCAGGCTGAGCGGCCTGTGGCGAGTTCGACGCGTTCAGCGGCGCCACGACGGTGAGCCCAGTGATCCAAGTCCTCATGGGTTCACCCTACGCGCGGATCGTCAGGGTCTGCGAGAGCGTGCCGACCGGGCCGCTCGCGTCGTGCACGACGGACTCCGTCAGGCCGACGGCGTCAGGCCCGAACGACACCGTTGAGTCGAGCCCGAGCCAGTCGCCGGAAGGCGCGCGGAAGAACGAGACGTTGAGGTCGATGTTCGGGAAGCCGATCTCGAGCGGGTCGACCCGGGGGACAAGACCGTTCGCGAAATCGAGCATGCCAATCAGACGCGCCTGCTCGCTGACCTCGGTGCCCTCGATGAGCGCGGTGTCCGTGCGGATCCAGCTGCGGGCGCGGCCCGTGCCGAGGAAGTCGCGGCGGGCCTCGATGGTGTTCACGCACTCACCGTTCCACGTCGTGCCGAACGGGTACTCCGGGGTCGAGTCGAGCTGGGGCATATCGGGGAAGGAGGTGCCCGCGAGCGCGGTCGTGTCGGACGTCTGTAGCAGCCATGCGCGCGCCCGGACACCAGTGCGCCCGTTGCTGGTGAGCACGGCCTCGACGAGTTCGATGGTGCGCCCAGGCCGGATCACTGACACTTCAACGTCGAACTCGCCGAGCGGCAGCACTCCGAGGATGTCGCACGACAGCGAGCCCAGGCGCAGTGCGCCGCCGCGCTGCGCGTGATCCTGCTCGATGAGATGCGCGAGGAGGCCAATTACTGGGGCGATGTGCTGCTCGGCGGGGTTCCATGCCCCGGCCGTGGCCTCGGTCGCTTCGAAGCGGGTGCCTGAGAGTTGCCGAAAGTACGCGGTTGGGGAGACGGTCATGTCGAGGAATGGCCTTTCGACGGGGCGGGATGCGTAGCGGGCGTGAGGTCCGGTGCGCGCTCGCCGTGGTCGATGGTGAGCGCGTCGCTGCGCATGGTGAGCCGGTGATCAATGAGGGTCGGCTTCGACTCTATCGTCACCGCGCGGGCCCAAGCTCCCCACTTACGGGGGTGACGGGCGACTGGCCCGCGCCCGCTCGACGCGCTCGCGCAGGTCGGTCGTCGACGGCGGTTCGGGTACCGAGGTGAACCCCGTGACGAGGTCCCGGGGAATGTAGCCGAAGGTGCCGCCTGGGTAGGCCGGCGTCGTGATCTCGGTGTACGCCCGACCACCGCGCATGGTCGGGACGTTGTGGGACACCGCCGTGATCCGGCGCAGCGGCACGCGAATGTGCGAGCGCCCGACGAGCAGCGCGTCGCCTGCGTCGAGCACGACCGGCGTGTAGCCGACCCCCAAGAACCAGAGCGCGAGAGCGGCAATGATCCCGCCGCCAAGCGCATAGAGCGCGCGGTCGACGTGCGCGGTCTCGCCGACGAGCTGACCGAGCGCGAGCGCGCTCCCGGCCGCGAGCAGTGCGGCCGCGAGCGCGCGCGTGACGACGACGAACTTCAGCGAGGAAATGCGTCTGGGATCGTGCACGAATTCAGCCTAGTCGCGCAGGATCGGGGGAGCGTCGCTGGAGCTGTTCCGTGGGCGCCTTACGGCCTCGCGTCTGGTGCCTTGGTCGAGCGCCCGGCGCCAATCCGGGGGAGCAGCTGCGGAGTGCGGGCCCGGTACGCCTGGTACTCCGGATCGTCGCCCCATTTTCGCTTCGCTTTTGCCTCGAGCAGCGGGATTCCGCTCACGCGCGTCAATAGGACGACGACGAACACGGGCGAGAGCAGTGCGATCCATTGCCACCCCTGCAGCGCCGGGGCGGCGATGATGAGCACCCCGATCCAGAGCACGATCTCACCGAAGTAGTTGGGGTGGCGAGAGACCGACCACAGTCCCGTGTGAATGAAGTGGCCGTCGTTGGCAGGGTCGGCCTTGAACAGGCGCTTTTGGTCGTCGGCGATAACCTCGAAGGTGAATCCGAAGGCCCACACGGCGAGACCGATCCAGGTGGTCCATCCGAGGGGAGCGCTCCCTGCCGAAGCGATCGCGATCCAGGCGGCCGCCGCCGTCAGGCTCACCCAGAGGCCCTGCACCGTCCACACCGAGAGGAACCGCAGCTTCGAGGTCTTGATCTCATCGAATCGGTCGTCGGTGCCGGATCGCCGGTTCCTGGCGAAGAGGAAGGAGCCGAGGCGGGCCGCCCAGATGACGACGACGGCGGTCAGGATCACGCTGCGCGGATCCAGCCCGGGCGAGCAGGCGAGCAGCAGCACCGTCACCGAGATGTAGGTGAGGCTGCCCGTCAGGTCGAAGTACCTGTCGGTCTGCGCGATGGCCGCCGGGATGTATGCGATCCACTGCACTGCGAAAGCGACGATGACTGCGAGCGCGAACCCGGGGAAGCCGCCGCCGTCGGCACCGCCTCCGATGGTCCAGCTGTTGCTGCTCCCGGCGAGGGCGAGCAGACCGCCGAGCACGATGGCCGCGACAGTGAGTATGAGTGAGCGAGTGTTCGCCTGAGACATGGTGAATCCTTCGAGGGAGTCGGATTGGGAAGTGTGGGCGGAGCGTTGTGGCGACGGCGCGCGTCGGGCTGGACTAGCGGTACAACTCGGAAATGATCGGCTCTGACTCCGTAAGGAGTGCCTGGCGCTTGAGCTTCATCGTGGGGGTCACGAACTCGTCGAGGCGGTCGCCGCCGATCACGAGCCCGCGCCAGGACTGCACGCGCTCCGCCGGCGATACGGCAGCGTTCGCGCGGTCGATTGCCGCGGTGATCTCCTCCAGGAGCCGACCGTCCGAGCACACCACGAGACCGGACGCGCTGAGCGCGCTGGCCGGCGCATCGCCGCGATCCGTGAACCACGCGGCTGCCGCCTCGGTATCGATGACCACCAGCGCCGTGAGGTAGGGCCGATCCGTGCCAACGAGCGCGGCGTGCGCGACGAGCGGGTGCTGTTCGACGGTCTGCTCCCACTGTTCGGGCGACACCGTTCTGCCGGTCGACGTGACGATCACGTGCTTGAGTCTGCCGCTCAACGTGAGCGACCCGTCGGGCGCGAGCGAGCCGAGGTCTCCGGTGCGGAAATACCCGTCGACGAACGCGTCGGCGTTGTGCGCCTCGCTCCGGTATCCGGCAAAGACGCCGACGCCCTTCGCGAGGACTTCGCCGCTGTCCGCGATCCGCACGGCGTTGCCCGGGAGCGGGGTGCCGACGCTCCCCGCGCGCAGCGATCCTGGTCGTCCGCCCGTGAGTGGCGCAGTGGTCTCCGTCAGCCCGTATCCCTCGATGACCGGGACGCCGATCCCCCGGAAGAACGTCGCGAGCGAGGGGCGAAGGGTGGCGGCGCCCGAGAGGAGATAGTCGAGTCGCCCGCCCATGACGGAACGGAGCCTGCGGTAGAACACGCGGTCGAAGAGCGCGCGGCGAAGCCGTAGACCGGTGGGCGCGTGCACCGACGGATCCCGATCGGACGTCTCGAGGAACTCGCCCCACGCGAGTGCGGTGCGGTGGGCCGCCCGCCACAGCGGGAGCACCCGCTTCTCGGCCGCCGACGCCGCGGCTGCGCCCTCGATCTTCTCGAGCACGCGAGGGACCACGACGAGGAAGGTCGGCCGCAGGATCGCGAGCGACTGCACCACCTCCTTGGGGTCCGAGAGATGCGCGACGCGCATGCCGTTGGCGATGCAGATCAGCTGCAGTGCACGGCCCAGCACGTGGGTGAGGGGGAGGAAGAGCACCGTGTTGCCGGATTCCCGCACAACCTCCGAGTATGCGGCGGCCGTGTTCAACACCTGGCCTACCAGGTTGCGGTGTGTGATCTGGGCGCCCTTCGGGTCGCCGGTCGTGCCGGAGGTGTAGACGATCGTCGCAACGTCGTCGAGTGACGCGCCCAGGCGACGGGCCTCAAGTTCGGCGTCGGTGACGTGGACGCCGCCCGCAATGAGCGTTGCGAGCGAGCCGATCCCGGCGCTGTCCGCCGCGCCGGTAGTCGCGCGCTGCGACGGCGGCTGCGGCTGCGGTGAATCGGTGGACAGCACTGAGACCTGCAGAGTGTGTGGGGCTGACCCGTTCGAAGCGGCCGCCGCAGCCTCGAGGAGGCGCTCGCCGCCGGTGACGGTGCCGACGAACGCGTGCACCGGGCGGGAGTCACTGATGATCGAGCGCAGCTGCGCGGCTGACGCCGTGTCGTAGACGGGAACGACGACTGCACCGGCGAAGAGCGCGGCGTGGTCAACGACGGCCCAGAGGTACTGCGTCTGCGCCATGATCATGATCGTGTCGCCCGCGCGCACGCCCGAGGCAATGAGCCCCTTCGCGATCTCGGAGACCTGGCGGGCAAAGCTCTCGGTCGAGATCTGCTCCCACGGTGCTGTGAGGGGCTGGCCGGCCGGCCTTGTCTCGAACGCGATGTGTGCCGGAGCCGTGCGAACGCGCTGCATGAGGAGCTCGGTGACGTTGCGGGTCTGCTCGATGTCCACGGTCTGCGGGGTGGCGGCGTGCAGCATGCCGTCGGGCGGGGTCACCGCCACTGTTGGCGCGGCGGCTGGGTGGCTGGGGTTCTCGCTGGCGGTCACGGAATAGACAATACAGGAATATTACTAGACAGGCGAGATAATTGTTGTGGGTGTCGTTTCGTCACGTGCTGTGGCGCGGCCTCGAGGTGCCGTTGAGCCGGCTCAGGCCTGGGCGGGAGGGTCCTGGCCGTTGGGGTGCCCCTGCCTCTTCGTCGCCACGTACTTCTGTCGGATCAGCGCGAATCCGAGCGCCATAGTCAGGATCGGCGCGAACAGGGCGAGGAACGTCGGCTCGGGGAGGAACAGGCGCCAGACGAACAGCGCAAGGGAAAATAGGGCAAGAAATGCTCCGGGGCTGAGTAGGAGTGACCGAGTCGTTTGCTTGTCCATATGCATTGCCTTTCTGGGTTGCGGAGTCGCACGTGCGGCCATGAGGTCACCGGATGGCAACCGAGCGAGGCTCTGGTCCAGCTTGACGAGCTCATCTGACGCAACGCGATTCCCTGTTTCGATCCTCTCCCAGAAGCGATGGAGGCGCGAAGCGCGAATCTCAACATGTGTGGAAGGCGCGGTGATTTGGGCCTACAGCGGGGGTACTCGGGAGCGCGCCTGGATGGAGTGTTTGCTGACTGCGAATTTAGCGGGTCGCTTGCTGGTGCCGAGTTTCATTGGCACGGCACCGGGCAATCTAGTCAATTGCGTGACGGACCACATGCGGTTGCCCTAGGCGCCCGTGTGAGGGTCTCGCCTCAGGCCGCACCCGTCATGGACGACTTCCTGGCGTACTAAAACAATGCGTCCGCCCGGGGCGCGGGCCTGTATAGGCTGGCGGTCATGACGGGCGAGTTGATGGTGCAGAAAGCGCTGTTGCGGGCAGACCGGGGAGACGAGGCGGGCGCCGAAGAGGTGCTCCGCAGCCTGCTCGACTCAATGCCGGAGGGCCCGCTGCGCGTCCGTGCGCTCGTGGTGTTGGGGGACCTCATGCACCCCAGCGACCCCGACAGCGCGCGGACTCTCGTCGCCGAAGCGCTTGATCTGGCCCAGGGCATTGATGGAGCCGATGATCTCCTCGACGTCGAGCTTCGCGTGGCCCGCGAGATGCTCGCGTAAAGCAGAAACGGCCCCAGCGCTGAGCGCTGAAGCCGTGTCACAAGTGCCCCCGGAGGGATTCGAACCCCCGACCTACGGTACCGGAAACCGGCGCTCTATCCCCTGAGCTACGGAGGCGAGCAGATGTAACTCCCCAAGCCTAGCGCACCTCTGGCGGCGTTTTTGCAACCGGTCGGTGGCGCGCCGAGCTGACGGTAGACTTGACCCTCGTGACGCCTCTAGAACTTGCACAGGCCCTTGCCCAGATTCTCGCAGCCAACTTTGCCGCCCGCGGCGGGGACGCCGCCGAGATTGTCGTGTCCGAACAGGACACGCAGCTGGAGCGACCCAAGAGCCGAGAGCATGGCGATTGGGCGTCGAACGTCGCCATGAAGTTCGCGAAGCGCATCGGCACCAACCCGCGCGAGCTCGCGCAGGAGCTCGCCGCCGAGATCGAGAAGATCGACGGCGTCGCGAAGGTTGAGATCGCGGGCCCCGGCTTCATGAACATCACGCTTGACGCGGCGAGCGCGGGGGAGACCGCGCGGCGCGTCGTCGAGCAGGGCGCGGATTACGGCCGGAACGATTCGCTCGCCGGCCAGCGCATCAACCTCGAGTTCGTGAGTGCGAACCCGACGGGCCCGCTGCACATGGGGCACACCCGCTGGGCGGCCCTCGGTGACTCGACTGCGCGCGTGCTTCGGGCCGCTGGGGCAGAGGTGACCAACGAGTACTACATCAACGACGCCGGGTCGCAGATGAACAAGTTCGGGCGCTCCGTGCTCGCGGCAGTGCTCGGCGAGGAAGCTCCCGAGGACGCATACCCGGGCGAGTACATTCAGGTGCTCGGCGCCAAGGTGCGCGAGCAGCTCCCGAACGTCGCCGAGCTCGCTGCGAGTGACCGCGACGCGGCGCTCGAGCAGGTGCAGGAGCTCGCCTACCAGTTGCAGCTCGCCGAGATCAAGGATTCGCTCGAGCGCTTCAACGTGCACTTCGACGTGTTCTTCTCGGAGCGCACGCTGCACGCGAAGGGCGCGAACGGCGAGCCGAGCCCGATCGAACTCGCGGTGGACCGACTGCGCGAGCAGGGGCACGTCTTCGAAGAGGACGACGCGATCTGGGTGCGCACGACCGCATTCGGTGACGATAAGGATCGTGTGTTCACCCGCGGCAACGGGATCTACACCTACTTCGCGGCGGACGCGGCCTACTACCTCGACAAGATGGACCGTGGCTTCACCGAGAAGATCTACCTGCTTGGCGCCGATCACCACGGCTACATCGGCCGCCTCACCGCGATCGCGGGTGCGGCTGGTGACGACGTCGAGAAGAGCATCACCGTGCTCATCGGTCAGCTCGTGAACCTCAACGGTGCGCGGCTCTCGAAGCGCGCGGGAAACATCATCGAGCTCGACGACCTGCTCGAGTGGCTCGGGTCCGACGCACTGCGGTACTGGCTCGCACGCTACCCGGCTGATTCGCCGCTCTCGCTCGACGGCGAGAAGGTTCGCAGCCGCACGAACGACAACCCGGTGTTCTACGTGCAGTACGCGCACGCGCGAACCTGCGCGGTAGACCGCAACGCGGCCGCGGCCGGCATCACCCGCGAGGTGTTTGCACCCGAGCTGCTCACGCACGACACCGAGACCGACCTGCTCGGCAAGCTGCAGCAGTACCCGGGCATCGTCGCTGGCGCGGCGGAGCTGCGCGAACCGCATAGGATCGCCCGCTTCCTCGAGGAGCTTGCGGCCGTCTATCACCGCTGGTACGACAACTGCCGCGTCATCCCGCTCGGTGAGGAGCCCGTCGAGGACGTGCACCGCACGCGCCTGTGGCTCAACGACGCGGCTGGCCAGGTGCTGCGCAACGGCCTCGACCTGCTGGGTGTCCCGGCGCCAGAACGGCTCTAACGCATGCGCCGCGCGCTCAAGATTGTCATCGCCCTCGTCGTGACGGTGGGCGTGCTTGCAGGGCTCGGGGAGTGGGGGCTGCGGCTCGCGATCCCCGGCGTCGTGAAGACGATTGCGCAGGAGCAGCTCGGGATTCCGAGTAGCCATCCCGTCGAGGTCGACATGGGCGGGTCGGCGCTGCTGCACGCGATCGGCGGCGGCGTGGGGGACATCACCGTCGAGATTCCTGATGCGCCGGTCGCCGACGGGGTGCGCGCAACGCTCATCTTCTCTGCAGACCGCTCCCCGTTCGATCCGTCGAAGGGCGACATGACTGGCGCGACGGCGGCGATCTATGTGCCCACCGCCGACCTCGGGCCGATGATCTCGTTGCTCACCAATGGGGTCGTCGACTCCGGGAAGACAAGCAGCGGCGAACTCGTCGTCGGGCGGCAGCTTGAGGCCCTCGGGTTCACCGTGCCGATCGAAGCGACGCTGGGCCTCACCGCCGTCGATGGTGAGGTGCTTGTTGAACCGCGCGGCCTGTCGGCTGTCGGCTTCGACCTCTCCGTTGACCAGCTCGCCTCAGCGACCGGCGGGCTCCTCGACCCCCTGCTGTCGGCGCGTCAACTCTGCGTCCGCGAGTGGCTCCCCGCGGGAGCAACCCTCAGCGACATCAGGATCACGAAGAACGGCGCACGGGTCGAGTTCGCGCTCGCGCCCGATTTTCTGTCGAACCCGCAGCAGCAGGAGCTTGGCACCTGCGGCTAGTTTGATTCCAGCCGCAGGTGCCGTCCGGGCGAGTTACTGCATGGTGTTCACGATGAGCCCGATGTGGGTGAAGAAGTTCATCGCACCGAAGAGCAGGAAGATGATGCCGGTGACGAGCCAGGTCACGCCGACGAGCTTCGCGACGCCGGTCAGCGGCCGCGTCGAGGAGAAGCCGCGGAGCGCGACCGGGAACAGCGTCGCGCCGAGTCCGACGAACGCGAACAGCAGCGACATGAAGATGGCCTCGATCATCGGGTAGTCTGCGACGATGCCCGAGATGGGCTCCTCCGCCGGCGCCGCGAACAGCTGGAACACGAGGCCAGCGAGCGCGATACCAAAGAGCGCGAGACCCATGCCCAGCACGAAGATGCCCATCGGGCGGGCGACGGCGGCGGCCTCCGCGGCCCGGTCGTCCGCGCCGACAATCTGGTCGCCGCGCTTCCACAGGTACAGCGACGCGGCGAGCAGCAGCACGCCGAACGCGAGGCTCGGTTCGCCGAAGACGATGTTGTCGAACGGGAAGTACATGGCGAACGGCCATTCGAGCGTCATGTGCAGGCCGGTCGTGGTGAGGATCAGGCCGAGCACGCCAGCGGTGAGCGCCCATCCTTCAGCCTTGAAGTCCCGGTCGCGTACGAGCGCGCGTCCGAGCATGTACATGAAGATGAGGCCGGCGCCCGCGGCGACGGCCATGATGGTGTTGTAGGTCGGCATCTGCGTCCAGTCGATGACGAGACCGGTGTCGCGGCCCTTGAAGAAATCTTCGATGAAGCTTCCCATGATCAGTTCCTCTCAGTGCCCCGGCAATGAAATGCTCGTGCATTGCCCATTGGTCAGCGGGGCGTATGAAGTACAACCAACTCGCAGCAAATTGTATTCGCTTGCATGCATTTGGCGCGGGCTTTGGTCCCGGGTGTTCGCGGACTCAGCGCCAGCAGCGGCCGCGCGGGCATAGGGTGGCAGAGGCACTCCGTTCACCGTCGCACAAAGGACCACCGCATGTCTCACCCCGCCCGCACCAACGAAACCGTCGCAGTTCTCGAGGAGACCATCGCCGACTATGCGGGGACGCTCGCGCCGGCGGTCTCCGTCGCGGCATTCGACGCGACCGGCGTCATCGCCTGGCACGGGGTCGGGGAGCCGCGACTCGACGGCGCACCGGTGACGCGAGAGACTGTATTTCGGATCGCGTCGATGTCGAAGAGCTTCCTTGCGGCGACGGCGCTCGCGCTCGACGAGGCGGGGGCGCTCGACCTCGCAGCGCCGGTGGCGCGCTACCTCCCCGGGGTGCGGTTCACCTATCGCGGCATCGATTATCCAGTCACCGTTGCCGAGCTGCTCTCGAATCGCTCGGGCATGCCGGAGGACAACGCCTGGGCAGACCGGCAGCTCGGTTCGAGCCGCGAATATATTGCGGGCCTGTTCGCTGAGGGGATCGGACTCACCCAGGCCCCCGGCGTCGGGTACCAGTACTCGAACCTCGGGATGTCGCTCGTCGGGCGCGTCATCGAGGCGGCGGTCGGGCGCTCCGTGGAAGCGGAGATCACCAGCAGGTTCATCGAGCCCCTCGGGCTCGCCGGGACCCGCTTCGCCGTGGAGCACTATGGCGAGGGCGCGGATGTAGCCAACGGCTTCCGCTCCTTCGACGCGGGCGCGACGTTCATTGAGGAGCCGTTTATCGGCGAGGGGGCGCTCGCCTGCATCGGCGGCCTGTTCAGCACGGTCGACGACATCGCGACGTGGTCATGGTTCCTCGCCTCTGGCTACACCGATGAGCCGCTCGCGCCAGAACTGCTGTCTGCGAGGAGCCGGATCGAGATGCAGCGGGTGCACACTCCGATCCCAGTACCGGCCGCCACCGAGTTTCGCGATCTCACAGCGCTCGGATACGGCCTCGGGCTCTTCCCCGCCCATGACCGCCGGCTCGGGGCGACCGTCGACCACTCGGGCGGCCTCCCGGGTTTTTCCTCGAACATGCGGTGGCACATTGACTCGGGCATCGGAGTGGTCGTGTTCGGCAACTCAGACGCGTTCCGCGCAGACACGCTCGCGATGGCCGCCCACGCCGGCGTGCTCCGGGCGAATGCGGTTCCGCCGCGCACGGTAGAGCCGTGGCCGCTCGCGCTCGAAGCCGGCGCACTCCTGGACGAGCTCATTCGCGGCGGCGAGCCCCTCGCCGGGGCGGCTCACCTCACCTCGAGTAACTTCTTCGCCGACGTGCCCGACGAGGTGCGTACGGCCAGGATCGCCGAACTCCAGCAGACCGTCGGCGAGCCCCGGGAGCTCACGTCGTTCGGGGAGCGGATCGTCGGCGCATCGGACGCGGCCCACCTCCGCTGGCGCATCGACTGCGCGCACGGCGCGCTCGTGTGCGACATTCGCCTCATCGGCCTGAGTGCGCCGCTCGTGCAGAGCCTCACCGTCGCGATCGCCGACGAGACCGGCACGAAGCCGCTCGCGGGGGAGCCGGGGCTTCAGGTGCTCGCCGCCGTTGCACGCGAGGGAAGCCCGGTTTCGTAACATCCGCGTCTGGGAACGCGGCGTCTATTAAGATGGAGGGGTTCGTTCGGAGTAGTTATCCGTTCGCGCGGCTTCAGGGGCCAAGCCGGGTCCGCTCGCCACGGGTTGCAAGTGTGCAATTCTCCGAGCGTCCGAGCGTCCATGCGACACCCACCCAGAGCCGAGGAGCGTCCAATGACCGATCACCGAACCCGCGATGTCAATGCGATCGACGACCGTGTCTTCCCGCGCGGCGCCCGCCGCGGAAGCGAGTGCGGCGTGCTGAAGATTGGCGGCGTGCGCGCCACCGAGCTTGTCGAGCAGTTCGGCTCTCCGCTCTACGTCGTCGACGAGGACGCGACCCGCGCGACGGCGCGCGAGATCCGCGACGCCCTCCGCGGCGAGGCGCAGCGCGTCGGCACCGACGCGACCGTGTACTACGCGAGTAAGGCGTTCCTCAGCGTGCAGACCGCGCAGTGGATGGCAGAGGAAGGGCTCGCGATCGACGTCGCGAGCGGCGGCGAACTCATGGTCGCGCTTGCGGCCGGCGTCGACCCCGCGAAGATCGGCTTCCACGGCAACAACAAGTCGGACGCCGAGATCGTCCGCGCCGTCGAGGCCGGGGTCGGCACGATAATCATCGACAGCGAGATTGAGGTCGCGCGCATCGCCGCGGCGACAGCCGCCGCCGGGAAGCGGCAGCGCGTTCGCCTCCGCGTCAACAGCGGCGTGCACGCGTCGACACACGACTACCTGGCGACCGCCCACGAGGATCAGAAGTTCGGCATGCCGCTCACCGACGCGCCTGCGCTCGTCCGCGAGATCGTCTCGCACGAGGGCCTCGACTTCGTTGGCCTGCACTGCCACATCGGCTCGCAGATCTTCGCGACCGAGGGGTTCCGCGAGTCCGCGCGGCGCCTCCTTGGCGTCTACGTTGAGCTCGCCGAGATCGCTGGGCGCCAGATTCCTGAGCTCAATCTTGGCGGCGGCTTTGGCATCGCGTACACGCCCGAACAGGCCGGCGAGGCGCCGAACGTCTCAGACATCGCCAGGCAGCTCGCCGACATCGTCGCCGAGGCCTCCGCGGAAGCAGGAATCGCGATCCCGCACCTCGCGTTCGAGCCGGGCCGCGCGGTCGTCGGCCAGTCGGGTGTGACGCTCTACACGGTCGGCACGACGAAGCGCGTCGACCTCACGGGCACCGGCGAGGCCGACCCTGTCGACCTCGGCTACTCCGAGCGGCTCTACGTGAGCGTCGACGGCGGCATGAGCGACAACGCGCGCCCCGCGCTCTACGGCTCCGACTACCACGTGCGCATTGCGAACCGCCAGAGCGAGGCGGCCCCCGCGCTTGTGCGCGTCGTCGGCAAACACTGTGAGTCCGGCGACATCGTCGTCTACCGCGACGAGCTCCCCGCGGACGTGCAGCCGGGCGACACGCTCGCGGTCGCAGTCACCGGCGCGTACTGCTGGTCGCTGTCGAGCAACTACAACTTCGTCCCGAGGCCGCCGGTTGTCGCCGTCCGCGGCGGCGAGGGCCGCGTCATCGTGCGCGGCCAGACCGAGGCGGACCTGCTCGCACAGAGCGTCGTCGCGTAACCGCGACCCCCACGACTTGACCTCACAGAACACAGGAGAACAACGGTTGAACGCGTATCGAGACCTTCGAGTTGCATTGCTTGGTTGCGGGTCGGTTGGCGCCCAGGTGGCGCGACTGATTCTCGAGAACGGTGACGAGCTCGCGGCCCGCATTGGTGCGAACCTCGTCCTCGACGGCATCGCGGTGCGCTCGCTCGACGCCGAGCGCGACGTCCCGCTGCCGCGCGAACTCTTCACGACGGACGCCGAGCGTCTCGTGCAGGGGGCGGACATCGTGATCGAGCTCATGGGCGGGATCGAGCCGGCGCGCTCCCTGATCCTGCTCGCCCTCGGCGGCGGCGCGGACGTCGTCACGGCGAACAAGGCACTCATCGCAGCGCACGGCCGCGAGCTCTCCGACGCCGCCGACCAGGTCGGCGCGCAGCTGCTCTACGAGGCGTCCGTCGCGGCCGCGATCCCGATCCTGCGCCCGCTGCGCGAGAGCCTCGCCGGCGACCATGTCACCCGGGTGATGGGGATCGTCAACGGCTCGACAAACTACATTCTGGATCGCATGGACCGCTTCGGCGAGTCCGCCGAAGACGCGATGAAGCTCGCGAGCGACCTTGGCTTCCTCGAGGCCGACCCGACGCTCGACGTTGAGGGCTTTGACGCCGCGCAGAAGGCGACGATCCTCGCGAGCATCGCGTTCCACACGGAGGTTCCCGAGAGCGCGGTGTACCGCGAGGGCATCACCGCGGTGACGCTCGAGCAGATCACCGCGGCGCGCCACGCCGGCTTCGTCATCAAGCTGCTCGCCGTCGCAGAGCGGCTCGCCGCCTCCGACGGCACCGACGGGGTATCGGTGCGCGTCTACCCGGCGCTTATCCCACGCGAACACCCCCTCGCTGCCGTGCACGAGGGCAAGAACGCCGTGTTCGTCGAGGCCGAGGCCGCGGGCGAACTCATGTTCTACGGCGCGGGCGCCGGCGGCAACGAGACCGCATCCGCGGTGCTGGGCGACCTCGTCTCGGCCGCCCGCCGCCACGTTGTCGGCGGCCCCGGAATTCCAGGGTCGACGCACGCCGAATTCCCGGTACTGCCTGTCGGCGAGGTGCTGACCGCGTACCAGGTCATGCTCGAGGTCCGCGACGAGCCCGGCGTGCTCGCTCGGGTCGCGGGGATCCTCGCCGCCCACGGCGTTTCGGCCGCGAGCGTCGAGCAGAACACCTCCGAGGAGGGGCG
>WPCJ01333784.1_pt1 | contig 26619 bp, 20 predicted proteins | sample 5399831 | NCBI WGS metagenome assembly WPCJ01 (sample SAMN12869470, study PRJNA574797) | sludge metagenome | isolation source: wastewater treatment of pH10 | place: China:Beijing | collected 2019-05-20 | reverse complement strand
GACGCCGGCGGCCGCGGTCGGCCGCGCACACGACCTCGGCTCGCTACGGCCCGGCTACCGCGCCGACGCCGTGCTGCTCGACGACACGTTGCACGTGAAACGGGTGTGGCTCGAGGGCGCCAGCGCCGAGCCTCACGGCTCCGCCTCCCCGGCCCACCAGGCTGGCTGATAGCCTCGCGGCATGAACGCCACCGAGATTCAAGCCCTGCTGACCGAGGCACTGCACCACGCCATCGGCAACGGAGACCGGGACTACTTCGCGGAGGGCACGTTCCAACCAGACGGGTGGATTCAGGTCACCTACGCTGCGATCAATCTGAGCTATGCCTCGACCACGGACCCCGCCGAGCTGCTCGCCCAGCTCGAAGTGCCCGAGTACGTGGAGGTTGCCAGCTGGGAGGCGAACACCTATCTCACCTTGACGCACGGCGCCGACGACGTCGCGGCCATCTCGAGGTTCACTGCGGAGCTCATCGCTGCCATCGCAGCGAGCGACTCCTAGCCGCCACCGTGTGGCACGGCCGCACCGTGCCACCGCCACGGCAGCGGCGACGGCAACCAGCTACCGGGCGTCTGACTTCTTCGCCCGCTTGCGTGGGGGCGCGAACAGCACCCAGGCGACCGCGCCCGACCCACCGACGAACCATACGGCCCACCACGGGAATCCGAGACTCACGCCGTCGCCGCTGAGCGTCTCGTTCTGCGGCGCCTCGGAATCCGGCAGCCGCACCGCGTGCACCATGAAGCGGTGGCTGTTCACACCGATCGGCGTGCACGTGAACAGCGTCACCCAGTCCTCGCCCTCGCGAATCTCAAGCGACTCGGTCTCATTCGGCAGCACCGTCTCGACCTTCTCCACCCGATAGTGGTGATCCTCGCCGAGCACGCTGATCCAGAACGTGTCGCCCACCTTCGCCTTGGGCAGCTGCGTGAACAGCTTCGAGTGCGTCAGCCCCGAATGCGCCGTGAGCACCGAGCGCGTCGACGGGCCGCCGATCGGCAGTGACGTGCCGTACATGTGCCCAGCGCCCTTCGAGATCACCTGGTCGGAGGTTCCGTGGTACGCGGGGAGCGAGATGTCGAGGCGCGGGTAGTTGATAGTACCGATCGCGTCGGTGCCGCTCACCCGAAGCATCTCCTCGTAGGCGAGGTAGAGGTTGCTGCGCTTCGCCTCGTCCTCGTTCACCGAGATATACGGGTCGGTCAGTGGACCGGGCTCAAGCTCGTCGTTGTAGGCGTATGCCGCATCGAGAATGCGCTGGCGCTCAGCGGGATCAGTGCCCTCGACCTGCTGAACGTAGCCCGAGATCTCGGCGTTGTGTCCGATCCGAGCGACCCACGAGGCCGCGTCAGGGTAGACGAGCATGCCGATCGCGACCATCGCAACAACCTGCAGCACGACGTTCAGCGCTAGCTGCCCCCTGGTGCGGCGCTTCGGTCGCTGCCCGCCGCCCTCCGCGGAGGGCGCGGTATCAGCCGGCGACACGGCGACGTCCGACGTCGCCCCGGCCGGGTTCCCTCCGGTCACTGCTCGCCCGCTCGCGATTCACGCCGGCGCCTGGCGATAACCACCCCGCCGACCACGACAAGGACGCCGCCGAGCAACGCGGCCGCTGCGATCTTCCCGCCGGTCTCCGAGAGCCCCGGGACGGGCGGAATCACGGGTGTTGCCTTCCAGACGACGGCGCGGAGGGTCTCCGGGTCGGTGGCCGACTGGACGCTGCCCCGCAGGATCACGTCCTCGCCGGTCCACCCGGCGGGGTACGAAACGGGCTTTGCGAAGTAGTCGCGGTACAGCTTGCTGCCCGGCTCGCGGTCGAGTCCGTCAGCAAAGTTCGAGTAGCGCAGGCACGGCACCGTGATGAGGCCGTCGGCGGAGGTGCGCAGGTCTGACCCGTCAGCAAACTTGACGGGCCGCTTCGAGGCCCGCGCGTCCGCCTCGCTCGTGTACAGCCGGAAGTCGGCACCCTGAATGAGGTTCTTTGGGTGGCCCTTCTCGTGCACGAGAATACGGAGGGGGCCAAACTTTGTCGTCGCGGTGTCCGTGACGACGCCCGCGTCGCCGGCAAACAATCGCACCTCGTTCGTGTATACGCCTGGCGCATTGACCGCGCTCGTGAACGAGATACGGACCTCGGCGGACGTATCTACGAGCAGCTTGGCGATACCGGCCTCGGTGAAGACAGTCTCGAGTGCGACTCTGCCGTCGATCTCCGTCTGGGTGACCGAGTAGTCGGCGCCCGCGGTGAGCGCCGGCTGGCCGGTGATCTCGACTGTCGTATCGGCCGCAGTTCCGCGGAGCTCAACGCCCCGCGCAAGCACGTGCTGCACACGGTAGCTCGAGAGCTCGCTCACCGCTGGGATGACATTCAGCGCGGACCAGACGACGGGGTCGCCGCAGGTCACCGCGTCGGCGTCGCGCACGCCCAGCGTGGTGTCGACCGAGGCGGTCTTCGGATACACGTGCACCGTCGTGAGCCACTCGCCCGCGCTCGTGGGGTTCGGGAGTGGGAGCATCACCAGGAACGGGACCGAGCGGATCGCACCCGCTGGCGCGGCGGTCTCGGTGACGAGGTAGAGCCCGGTTTGCAGGTCGCTGAATACGACGCTGTTGTCGGCCGCCGAGACGCCGGTGCCCGCTACTGGCTCGCCAGCGACGAGACGCGCGGCGGCGGCGGGCTTCATGTCGACCGCACGGTTCCAGTCGACAGTCTTCTCAAGCTTGAGACCCGGAACGCGCTTGATCTCAAACGTGTGACCGGCGACGCCGGTCGGCGCGCCCGCGCCGGGCGGTAGGCCGGAGCCCGGCTTGTCGGTCGGCTCCGGTTCGACACCGGGGTGGATGACGAGCGTCTTCGGCCCGTCGGGCAGCACCAGGTCGGCACCGTGTGCAGGTGAGGCGAACCCCACGACGAGAGCGAGCACCGCGAGCAGGGCGGCCACAGCGCCGCCTCGTGTTCCGCGAAATGCGCCGTTCGTGCGCGCTTCCGTCATGACTTCCTCTTCTCGTCAGTGTCGATGTTGATCGTGGTTGCCGCGCTGTGTGTGGTTCGGCGGGGCGCAAACAGGATGGCGGCGACGGCGCCGCTCCCGCCAACGAATGCGAGCGCCCACCAGGGGAACCCCGCGGTCAGCCCGTCGCCTGCAAGCGCCACGTCGCCGGCCCCCGGAGGCGCCGGAACCCTGACCCCGTGGACGAGAAAGCGATGGCTGTTGACCCCGATGGGGGTGCAGGTAAAGAGTGTGACCCGATCCTCGCCGTCGACGACGTCGAGGGAATCGGTGACAAACGGCTCGACGGTTTCCAGCCCGTCAACCTCGTAATACCGCGTCTCGCCGAGCACCCGGACCTCGAAGACGTCGCCGACCTTCGCCTGCGGAAGCTTCGTGAACAAAGATGCGTGCACGAGACCCGAATGAGACGTGAGCACTGAATGCGTCGACTCGCCACCAATCGGAAGCGAGGAACCGTAGAGGTGCCCGACGCCGCGTGAGATCGCAGCGTCTCCCGTGCCGTGGTAGAGCGGCAGACCGATGCCGAGGCGAGGGTAGACGACCTCGCCCATCACGCCGTCACCGCTCCCCTGGAGTACCTCCTCGTACGCGCGGTACGAGGCGGCGTCCGCCGCGGCAGCCACGGGATCCCCCGCAGCAGAATACGGATCGATGAGCGAACCTGCGGGCAGGTTCGCGTTGTAGTCGCGCGCGGCGGCGAGGCCGTCAGCGCGCTGCTCCTCGCTCAGCCCGTCGACGGTGCGGACGTAGCCGGAACGCTCGGCGTTGTGAGCGAGCGTCGCGAACCAGTCGGCTGCGGCCGGGTACACCAGCGCGCCGATCCCGATCATCGCGACGACCTGGAGCACGAGCGGCATACCCAGCTTCCGCCGCTTAACGGGTCGGGAGGTGCCCGTCGTATCAAGCGCGAGTGCGTGAGCCATCGGACACCTCCTTTCCCATCTACCTATCGTCTTCCTGCGAGGGGAAGGGGCTACTCCGCAGCGTGCTGACGGCGGCGTGCGACGATGAGCACGACGGCCAGGAGTGCGATGCCGGCAACGGTGAGCATGATCGTGCCGGTGCCACCGGTGAGGGGCAGCACGAAGCCGCCGCGGTCGTACTGGTTCACGATCGTCTGCGTCGTCTGCGTCGCAGACTCCTTGGTGATGACGAACTCGACGGGCTCTGCGAGCAGCTGGTGATCCTGCAGCGCCTTGGTCTCGACGAGCCAGTACGACTGGTAGCCGGGCTGGCCCTTGGCGATCTCCTTGCCGTCTGCGAAGTTGCTGTAGCGGAGGCCGGTGATATCGACGCGACCATCAGCGTTCGTCGTCCACACGCCGTCCGTGTGCGACCCGGCTGCGGGCTTGAGCGCCTTGGCAAGCGCGTCCGCGTCGCCGTTCACGGCAGCGCGCGCATCCGCAGCGGACGCAAACACCATGAACTCAGCGCCTGCGAGGTTCGCGGTCTTGCCCTCGGGGGCGCCTTCGCTCTTCTTGATGAGCGCGTAGTTGCCGTACTTGACCTCGGTGCCGGGGATTTCCTTCGGCTCGGTCTGCGACTTCGAGGAGTAGAAGTGCGCGACGTTCTTGATCTCGCCCGGCTGGGTCACCACGGTGTCGAGCGTGAGCACGACATCGGCGGTCGCAGCGGCCGCGACCTTTGCGAGGCCCTTGGCGGTGAAGTCGATGGTCACGGTGCTCTTTCCGCCTGCGGCCGCAACGTTCACCGTGTAGTCGTCGCCGAATGCGAGGCCTGCGGGCGCAGTCACCTTCACGCCCGAGCCGTCGGCAGCGGTCTTCAGGAAGGCATCGTCGAGCACGTCGACGATCTGGAGCTTGTCGGTCGCAATGTACGCGCCGGTGGCGTTATCGCGCGGGCTCGGGTTGTCCACCGTGATCGTCCAGGTGACGGTGTCGCCGACCTTGAGGTCAGCGGCGTTCTCGACGGTCTTCTGGCCGAGCACCGTGTGGTTCTTCGGGTAGACGTAGATGGTGTCGAGCCACGTGTTGAGGTTCGTCGGGTGGGTGAGCGGTGCGGCGACGAGGAAGTCACCGGCCGCGACGACACCTGCGGGGGTGTTCGTCTCGCGGACGAGCCAGAGACCAGCGTCGAGCGCCTGCGCGCCCTCCCAGCGGACGACGCCTGCGGCGTCCGTGATGCCGGTACGGTCTGCCGACTTCGACGCCACTGCAGCCTTCGCAGCGGCGAGGGTCGTGCCAGCGATCTCCTGCTGGCCCTCGTTCGACATCGGGTTCTTCGTCAGCGGGACCTTGTAGGCCTCGAACGTGACGCCCTCGATTGCCTTCGCGGTCAGACCGGTCTGCTCGAGGCCGGTCGCCGCGGCACCGTTCTCAGCCGGCTGCTCGAGCTTGGTGATGACGAGCCCGGAGGTCTCGGGCATCGTGTCGACGGGTGCAGCCTGCGCGGCTGCTGCACCGCCGAATGCGAGCGCAACAGCGGTCACGAGCGCACCGGCGCTCGCGAGGAGGCCTCGCTTCTTGATGTTCAACATGGTTTCCCCTTCTTGAAAACGATGGTGTTGATAGGTCTTGGGGCGGAAGTCTCCGACCCCGAGTGTGGAATGTCTTGAGTGAACGGTCCGCTCGGCCTGGACTAGGCCGCGTGGCGACCCGCGCGAGCTGGTTCGCGGTCGGCGCGCCTGCGCCACCACACCGCCCCTGCGAGTGCGGCGACGAGCACCGCAACGCCGCCTCCCAGGACGACCGGGAGCCACAGGCCGCCTGTCATCGGCAGCGGGACCGGGGCCGGATCCTTCACGAGCATGAGGTACCCAGTCGGGTTCACGCACGCCGTCGGCCGCTCAGCAACCGTGCCGCCCTTGGTGATTTCACCCGTCGCTGGGTTCGTCTCGCCCGGGTTGCATCGGTCGAGCACGCCGCCAGTTCCGCCCGGGACGTCGAGCTGGCCACGGCCCTGCATCGACTGGCCGTTCGCGGGTCCGTCGGCCTCCGGCCAAATCGTGAACGGCACGGGCTGCGCGAGCCGCTGTACGCCGGCGATGTCACGCACGTGCTTGCCGTCCGTGCTGCGCTGCTGCTGTGGCGCCTGAGTCTCTACGAGCCAGAAGCTGCCGGCGCTGAGGTTCTCTGACCGCCAGCGGCCCGCCTGACCACCGTCGGTGATCGGGTAGATCGTGCCGCAGAGCGGCTTCTGGTTGTCGGGGTTCATCGTGTTCCAGTCGATGATCTTCTTGAGCGTCTTGGAGTTCTGCCCGAAGTCCCAGGTGCCAGCATCCGCGGCGCGGGTGTTCGACACCCATGCGCCGTTCCAGCCGTCGGCCGCGTAATCCGTCCGGCAGAGCTCGACCGCAGGGTATGCGCTCGGCTTGCCAGCGACGTCGTTGCGAACCTCAAACTTGTGGCCGACCATGTTCCAAAGCCCGGTGGAATCGGGATCCCACTTTTCGGTGGTCCCCGGAATCAGGTCGTCGACGTAGCGCTCGAGCCCGGCACCGGCAGCGTCCTTGCGGATCGTGAAGTAGTTCTGGCTGAGCTCGTGCCGCACCTGGCACTGCGCGGGGAACTGGGCGTCGGCCGGGGCCGTCGACTTTGGATCGAGCCCGGTGTTCGGCACGTTCTTCCCCGTGACGCAGGCGTTCGGCGCGAAGTCTCCGCCCTGCGAACCCTTCGCCATGCCAGTCGCGTAGTTCACGAACGTCCAGCCGGTCGTCGGGGCGTTGCCGACACCCTGCCAAATCGCGGGATCGGGGATGCCCGCGGGACTCTCGGCGGCCTGCACGGCGAACCACATCTCGGCGCTCACCGCCTGGGTGGGCACCTTCAACGCAGCGCCGGAGGTCACGATCCACCTGCCGTTGACCTGCTTCGGTGCGGCGACGTCCTGCACCGGCGCGTAGGTGTCCGGGCTCGAGGTGTTCGGCTGTCCGTTGAGGCCGACGGTGCGGCCCTCTGCGTTGAAGAGGTAGACACCGTGCTTCTTGGCGCCGCTCGGAACCGCAGCCTCGGGGGCCCAGCCAGCGGTCTTGAAGACGTGCGTCACGTCGTCAGTGAGCACGAGGTCGTTCAGCGTCGTCGTGCCGGTGAGCTTCGTCGCCGTGATCTTGTAGTGCGCGTTGCCGCCCTTGTGCAGGCGCGCGCCGCTCGCGGGCAGCGAGCTCTTCGTCACGGTCCACGCATTGATCGGGTTCTCGACGCACAGGCCGGGCACGCAATCGGTCGGCGGCTTCGGGTCAGTCCCGCGCGCGAGCTTGTTCCGAAGGAAGAATCCCTGCGGCGAGGTCGCGCCCTGGCGCTCGGCAGTCGCGTCGGCGTTCTCCTTGACCTTCACATACACGGTCAGCGTGAGCATTTGCTTTGCCTGCACCGTGCCGCCGATGGTCAGCCACTTGTCTGCCGCGGACCATGCATGGGTGAGGCCGGTCCCGCTGAGTTCGACCACCGGGGTCGTGGTTCGCTGCCCCGTCGCGCGGTTGAAGAACGTCGCGTCATCGAGCACGTCCGCCAGATAGTCGCGGTAGTTCACGACGGCGGGGTTCTCGCCCGCACGGTTGTCAAAGGTGAGCTTGTATCCGACCACACCGTTCTCGTCGACGGGCGTCCCCGAGGGGAGATCCTTCCCGTCTGCTCCGACGGCTGTCTTCGACACGTCCATCAGCGAGTTCTTGATCGTGCACAGGATCTCCTTGCCCGCAGCTTCTGCGGGCATCGTGAAGCTCGTGCCGAGACTCTTCTCGCTCCAGAGCACGTTGCCGTCGAGGAGGCATTCCCAGCTGGTGACGTAGTTCTTGAGATCCGTGGTCTGGTTGCCGGCGACCTCCGTGAACGACATCGACGCGCCGATCGCCACCGGTACCGGCCCGACCGTCTCGTCCTGGATGCCCGAGTCGTTGCCCGTGGTCGTCGCTTCGCCGAGCACGGTGTTGCCTGACTTCAGCTGCAGCTTGAACTGATCGTTCGCGAAGGCGCGGCCGTCGGGAAGGTCTTTCTGGATCTTCACGGTCGGCGGGAAGGAGCAGGTCGCAAGATCGGTCGTGTTCAGCGTTCCAGTCAACCGGACCGATTGCGGCTTTGCGTTGGCCGCAAGCGGCAGGTCCATGTAGCCGAGCGAACTCGTGCTGCCCGACGAGCCGCCCACGTACAGCTTGCCCTGCGCGTCGTACGCGATGCCGTTGACACCTGCGAACGGGCTACTGCTCGTGTTTTCCTTCGCGGTCACGCGGACTGCCCGGGTGCCCGAGCTGTTCGCGAGGTTCGCGGCGTCGACACGGAACACATCGAGCGCCGTCGAGCTATTGTTGCCGCGGACGACGTACAGGTTGCCGAGCGTGTCGAAGGCCATATCGCCGTTGCCGTTGGTCGCGTTCCATCCGCGGCTGTAGAGATCGACGGCTCCGCGCTGTTCCATCGCGGTTCCCGCAGCATTCGTCGCCCACAACTGGAAGTTGCCGCTGGAGTTGAACCCGCCGGCCCAGTACCTGCCCTGAGGGTCGACCGCGCCGCCGACGAGGCTCGTCACGCTTGCCGCAGACGCGGAGAACCCATTCGCATACGCGCGCTTCCACGACTTCGTATCAATGTCGTAGCTGTATACAACGTTATTGCTTGATGAGGAGCGCTCATACGCATAGACGGCGCGACCCTGGTCGCCGATGCCGAGGCCGTTGAAGCTGGAGACCGAGGTGAGTCGTGCGCCTTCGTTGGTGACGGTGCCCGTCGCCCCGGAGACCACAACGCGCTGCAGCTGCCCGTTCGCCGACACCGAGTAGATATTGCCGGCAACACAGCTCAGCGCGTTCGATGCGACTGCGGCGCGCGCCGACTTGGGCTTCGCCGGGGTCGCAGGCTGCACAGGCTGCTCGGGTTTCGGTGCAGTCTCGTCGGTGGGTGCGGGCGTCGTTGCCCCGCCCTCCGTCTGCTCGGTCGTCTCATCCGGAGCGGCGGGCGCCGTCTCCTGAGCGTCGTCTGGCTGTTGCGCAGCGTCTGTTTCCGGCGTCGCCAGAGACCGCTCGACGGCCTGGGCCGAAACGATCCCTGTGTCTGCGAGCGGCATGATGATTCCGACGAGCGCGCTCAGTACGAGCGCGCTCGTCGCAATCCCCCGATTGCGAGGCTTCCCCAACCTTGTTTCCCCCAATTACTCTGCGCGCACGTGTGTGCGACGTCACCCGCGTTGGTCTTCCCCAAGACCAGCGTTGGTGAGAGATAGTCACCGCGAGGATCATTCCTCAGCGGCAACTCGATAGCGGCGCTCAAACCCAGAACAAATTTGGTACAAAAAAACAGTTCCGTGGCGCCGAGGTTCAGCATATGGTGGTCTAGGACTGTGCGCACTAGCATTGATGCCACCTTCCCCCTGATCTTCACCCCTCACCGAGACACCTGCCCCCGTCACTACCCCCGTTCGGTAGCCAACTGAGAAAGGCTCTATGCTGCGCACACATGAAGCCTCGGGACCGGCTCCTCATCTGCCCCGCCCGGTCGTCGAGGGCGGTCGGGTTGCGCTTCCGAGCCGGTGCCGCTTGCTCGAGCGCATGGTGGAAGAGACCGCGGGGTCAGCGGGCAAGCAGCGGCTGACGCTCGTGAACGCTCCAACGGGGTACGGCAAGACCGCGACGATAGCCGACTGGCTCGGCGAGGACAGCGAGGGGCCGCTTCCGGTGCACTGGGTGCACTGCTCGAGGCGCGACCCGCACACCCTCTGGGACGAACTCATCGACGCGCTTACGTCGCGATCGGACTACGTTTCGCGCGAGGGCGCCGACCCCGTGTCGACGGTGATGCGCCTGGCTCGCGGGCTCCACACCGCTGTCACGCTCGTCATCGACGACTTTCAGCACGCGACCTCGGCAGAAACCGACATGGCCCTCGCCGAGCTATCGGCCGAGTCGTCACTGCTCACACTTGTGATTATCGGGCGCGGCGTGACGCTCCTCGACGGCCCGCTAGTGAGCGCGACGACGCGCGTTCGGCTGATCGGTGTCGACGACCTCAGCCTCACCCCGGAGGAAGCGCTCGAGCTCACCCGCTCCCTTGGTGTCCCGGAGAGCCCGAGCCTCGAGACCGCGCTCGACCGGACGGAAGGCTGGCCGCTCGCGATCCGCGCCGCGCTCAACCTCGGCGCCGATGGCCTCTACACCGATACCGCAGAGGGACGCGTGTGGGCGGACGGCCCCGCGGCGCACGGCTTCGACCCGCTCGCGAACCTCAACGCGTTCGCCATGGCGTCACTCGAAATCATGACGGCGGCAGCCAAGCAAGTTGTCCTCGCTGCCGCGCAGATCGACTTCCTCAGCGTCACGCAGATCCGCTCCATTGTCGGCGGAGACGACACCGTGGTCGATGAGACAGTCAGCTATCTGACCGAGCACGGGTTTCTGATGGAGGTCACCAGCACCGGGGCTCCCGAGTACCGGTGTCACCGATCGGTTCGAGCCCCATTCGCGGACTACGCCGTCGGGGCAATCGACGCCAGCGAGCGCAAGCGACTCTACAGCAGCCGTGCTCACGAGATCGCCGGCACTGCCCCCTTCACCGCGTTCAGGCTGTTCTGCGCCGCCGACGAGTTTGAGGCAGCGGAGATCACGCTCGCCCAGAACTTCACGACGATCACCGACGAGGTCGACGGGGCCATGCGCGCCCTCCGGTCGCTCTCGGAAGAGGTGCTGCTCGAGCACCCGACGCTGACCGCGGCGCTGCTGTTTCTCGAGAACCCGCGTGTGGGCGTCGCCCCGTCCCGCCTCAACTTTCTGCTCCGCGTCTGGCAGCTTGGACTGCAGCGCCGGCTGCCCGCGGGCGCGGCGACACCGCCCGGGCCCATCCATCTCCAGCTGCTCTGCGAGGCGATGGTACTCAATCGCGTGCTCGGGAATCTCGAGGACGCCGAGGCCTACATGCAGCACATTGAGGGAAGGCTCTCGCCCGATCACGTTCCCGCGCTCCCAATTCCGGGCGGCTCCGATGCCGAAGCTCCCGCGGTGTTGACGGGCAACGGCTCGCTCTCGGTGTTCTACCGCGAGGTTGCTGCGACCGCACTGTCGGTCGGCGACTTCGGGCGGGCCCGCCGCAACCTGAAACGGCTGCGTCGCCGGTCGGAACGAAAGATGTCGACGCCGTGGCATGGCTTCCCCCACGCATCGACGCGTACGGTGACCGACGCCGAATCGGGTGGGAACTGGCTCTTGGCAGCCTTATCGGAGCTTGCATTCACCGACACCATCGACGGCCACATTCGCCGTGCCGGCGAGCTCGTGCACGAGTATGACGAGATCGTCGCATCGACGTCCGCGAAGGCCCCCGGGATCTCCTGGGTCGGGATCGAAATCGCCCGGGCCCATCTTGCCCAAGAGAGTCGAGACCCTGCGAGCCTTGCGCTCGCCGTCGATCGGCTCGCCCCTATCGCTGACAGGCTCGAGCCCTGGCCGCTGCTACTCATTGCGGAGGCCGCGTCCATCCGCGACACCCGCGGGACCGAACTCGCCCTCGCACACCTCGCCTCGGGGCTTGAGGACACCGAGGACCGCGCGCCTATCCCAAAGGCCTGGTGCAAATACGTCATCAACTTTGAGGCGGTCCTCAATAGCTCAATCGGCAACCTTGCCCGGTCTGACGCGCTGCTCGCCTCCGCGCCTGCGGACGAGGCCATCTTCAAACTCGAGCGGGCGCGGCTCGCGCTGTTCTCTGGGAATGACGTCGAGGCGCTGCTCATCGCGCAATCCGTCGGAGATCCGGGCGCGACCAAGCGGCAACGCGTTGACCGCCGGATCATCACCGCCGTAGCGTCCTGGGGCTGTGACCGGCCGACCGAGGCTATCAACTCGCTCAGCTTGGCCGCTGCGCTCATCGACAAGTACTTCCTTCCATCGATGCTTGTCAGCGTACCGTTCGAGCAGCTCCGGGAAGTCGCGGTCGCCGCGCGGGACGCTGGTGCTTGCGACATCGTCGACGCGCTCGACGCGATACCGGAGAAGTCACGTGCGTACCGCTATGAGCACCTCACCGAGATGGAGCTGCGAACGCTCGCGGCAATCAGCGAGCACCGAAACGCCAACCAGGCCGCCGCGAGTCTCTTCATCACTGCGGGCACCGTGAAGAAGCACCTTGCCGCGGTCTACAAGAAGCTCGGTGTGCGCGATCGCGACGCCGCAATTCTCCGCGCGGGCCGCATGGGCATCCTCGACGGGCTGCCCGAACAGACCGCCTGACGCCGGCCGCTGCGACAGACGGGTCGGGATCGGCGAGTGCTTCGCCGATCCCGACCCGTCTGTCTGTCGCTGTTAGGCAGCCTGCCGCTCGGCCATCTCGACGACGTTCTTCAGCAGCAGCGCGCGCGTCATCGGCCCGACGCCGCCCGGGTTCGGCGAGACCCAGCCCGCGACCTCAGCGACGGCTGGGTCGACGTCGCCGACCACGCGGCTCTTGCCGGTCTCGGGGTCGACCTTGCGCGACACCCCGACGTCGAGCACGATCGCGCCCGGCTTGACGTCCTCGGCTCGGACGATCCCCTCGACGCCAGCTGCAGCGACGATGACATCGGCCTGGCGCAGTTCGGCGGCGAGGTCCACGGTGCCGGTGTGCGTCAGCACCACGGTCGCGTTGTACTCGCGGCGCGTGAGCAGCGGCCCGATCGGGCGACCGACGGTTACGCCACGGCCCACGACAACGACGCGCTTGCCTGCCCAGGACAATCCGTTGCGTTCGACGAGTTCGATGACCCCGCGCGGCGTGCAGGGCAGCGGTGAGGTGATCTCGGTGTTCGCGTTGAGCACGAGCTTGCCGAGATTCGTCGGGTGCAGGCCGTCTGCGTCCTTGCTCGGATCGATGCGCTCGAGGATTCGGTCGGTGTCGATGTGCTTCGGCAGCGGAAGCTGCACGATGTATCCGGTGCAGGTGTCGTCGGCGTTCAGCTCGTCGAGCACGGCCTCGAGCTCCTCCTGCGTGACGGTGTCGGGGAGCTCGCGTTTGATCGACGCGATCCCGACCTCGGCGCAGTCGCGGTGCTTGCCCGCGACGTACCACTGCGAACCGGGATCCTCACCCACGAGCACGGTCGCGAGGCCCGGCACGACGCCGCGTGCGGCGAGCGCCGCGACCCGCTCGGTGAGTTCCTGTTTGATGGCGGCGGCCGCAGCGGTGCCGTCAAGCTTCTGAGCAGACATGTGTTCTCCTTGAAATCTATGGGCCCTGCGCGATGAGGTGCCGAACGCCGCCGGGGCGCGGAGGGTACCCCTCACGCGCCCCGGTCGGCATCAGTGTTGGTGGCTTACCAGTTCTCGAGGCCCGGGTAGAGCGGGAAGGCGTCAGCAAGCTTCGTCACGCGCGCCCGGAGCTCCTCGATATCAGCCGACTGCGTCAGGGTCGCCGCGATAATGTCGGAGACCTCGGCGAACTCGGTGTCGCCGAAACCGCGGGTCGCAAGCGCGGGGGTGCCGATACGGAGGCCGCTGGTGACCATCGGTGGGCGCGGGTCGAACGGTACCGAGTTACGGTTCACGGTGATGCCGACCTCGTGAAGCGCGTCCTCAGCCTGCTGGCCGTCGAGCTTCGAGTTGCGCAGGTCGGCGAGCACGAGGTGCACGTCGGTGCCGCCCGTGAGCACGTCAACGCCGGCAGCCTTCGCGGCGTCGCTCGTGAGCGCCTCTGCGAGCAGCTTCGCGCCGGAGAGGGTCCGCACCTGGCGATCCTTGAACTCGTCGGTCGCTGCGAGCTTGAACGCCGTCGCCTTCGCCGCGATCACGTGCATGAGCGGGCCGCCCTGCTGGCCGGGGAACACGTTCGAATTCAGCTTCTTGTAGAGCTCGAGGTCATTCGTGAGGATGAAGCCGGAGCGCGGGCCACCGATGGTCTTGTGCACCGTCGATGAGACGACGTGCGCGTGCGGCACCGGGTTCGGGTAGAGACCGGCAGCAACGAGCCCGGCGAAGTGCGCCATGTCGACCCACAACGTCGCCCCAACTTCGTCAGCGATCGCGCGGAACGCCGCGAAATCGAGCGTGCGCGGGTACGCCGACCAGCCGGCGATGATGACCTTCGGCTTGTGCTCGAGCGCCTTCTCGCGGACAACGTCCATGTCGACGAGGAACGTTTCAGGATTCACGCCGTAGGAGACGACGTTGTAGAGCTTGCCCGAGAAGTTCAGCTTCATGCCGTGCGTGAGGTGGCCGCCGTGCGCGAGCTCCAGGCCCAGGATGGTGTCGCCCGGCTCCGCGATTGCGGAGAGCACAGCGGCATTCGCCTGCGCACCCGAGTGGGGCTGCACGTTTGCGTACGCGGCGCCGAACAGGCTCTTCGCGCGATCGCGTGCAAGGTTCTCAGCGACGTCGACGAACTCGCAGCCACCGTAGTAGCGGCGGCCGGGGTAGCCCTCGGCGTACTTATTGGTGAGCACCGAGCCCTGCGACTCGAGTACGGCGCGGGGAACGAAGTTCTCACTCGCGATCATCTCGAGGGTCGAGCGCTGACGGCCGAGTTCGTTCTTCAGCACCTCTGCGATCTCAGGATCGACGACTTCAAGCGGCTCGTTAAAGAAAGCTGACTGGTTAGACACGATGAGTCTCCCTTGTGTGATGTTTCCAGGATGTGTGGCCCAGGCGAGCGGCCGTTCAAAGGTGTCGCTCCCCGATGGTTTCCATCTGTACGCCAGTCACGACGCAGCAATCCTATCAGCGGCCCGCTTGCCTATGACGATAGGTTTCACCGCCCAGCTGAGGACGTTATACAAAGCGGACTAGAATTGGCTGGATGAACACAATCGTCGCCGATGCGCAGAGCCAACAGTGGGTACTGACACTTTCATGCATTGACGGTCCGGGTATCGTGCACGCTATCAGCGGCGCGATCGTCGCCGCAGGTGGCAACATCGCTGAGAGCCAGCAGTTCGCCTCGGCTGACACGGGACGATTCTTTATGCGACTGCAGGTGGAGGCCGTCGCCCAGCCCGAGACGTTCGGCGACCGCTTCCGCAGTTCACTCGCACCCGTCACCGAGCGCTACAACATGCACTGGCGGCTCGACCAGGTGGGTCGCCCCGTTCGCACCCTGCTGCTCGGATCCACGGCCACGCATTGCGTCAACGACCTGCTCTACCGCAAGCGCGCCGGCCAGCTTCCGATCGAGGTGCCGCTCGTCCTTTCGAACCACGAAACCATGCGCGACATCGCCGAGTTCTATGGCGTCGATTTCGAGTACCGCCCGGTCACCGGCCCTGACGAGAAGGCTGCGTTCGAGGCCCGCGTACTCGAAGCCGTCGAGCAGCACGACATCGAGCTCGTCGTTCTCGCCCGTTACATGCAGATCCTCTCCCCCGAGCTTTGCGAGGCCCTCGCCGGCCGTGCGATCAACATCCACCACTCGTTCTTGCCCGGGTTCAAGGGGGCCAACCCCTACAAGCAGGCCCATCAGCGCGGTGTGAAGCTCATTGGCGCAACCGCGCACTTCGTCACGACGGACCTCGACGAGGGCCCGATCATCGAGCAGGATACGACACGGGTAGACCACTCCTACTCGCCGCGCGAGCTCATGCAGCTCGGGCAGGACATCGAGTCTCGAGTGCTGCGCCATGCGGTTGGCTGGTTCGCCGAGAACCGGGTGCTGCAGGATGGCGACCGCACCATCGTGTTCCGGTAGGCGGCCACTCCGCCTACCTGCGGGCTGCTGCGTTCTCCACAGGAGATCGCAGCAGCCCGTTTTCGTAAGTTATCCACGGGTCCGGCCGAAACCATACCCTTCGAGCATTAGTCGACGTATGGTTACCATACATCATTCGAACGTCGATTAGCGCAGGAGGTGCCATGGACCCGATCATCAACCTCATCTCGACGGTCGCCGGGTTCATCACTATCGGCACCATGCTCCTACTCAGCCACCGAAGCCTCGACCAGAAGTTCCGCGCTAGGTTTGCGCAAGTCGATATACGTCTGGACCGGATCGAAACGAGGCTGGACGGCATTGACGCACGGATCGACGGCGTTGACGCCCGACTTGACGGAATTGATGCGCGGCTGGACCGCATGGACGCCCGTTTTGACGCAAATGATGCGCGACTCGACGCCTCCGACTCCGCTACGAACTCCTGGTTGACCCAGTTGGAGACGAGGATGGACGCTCGTTTCACCGAGGCCGACGCCAAACTGGACGCCCGTTTTGCCGAAGCCGACACCAAACTGGACGCCCGTTTTGCCGCGGTTGAGGGCAGCGTGGACGGGAGGTTCGCAAGCGCTGCCGCATTCGCCTCCGGGCAGTTCGAACGAATCGAGGCCCAGTTCACGCAACTCACCCAGCAGCTTGATGCCACACGCACCGAACTCACTGCCGCCATTCAACACGTCGATGTCCGGCTCAGCGAGCGGATCGACAGCCTCGATAGTCGGCTCAGCGACCGCATCGCGAGCCTCGATGTCCGACTCAGCGACCGCATCGACAGCGTCAACGGACACATGTTTGCCCTCGCGACCGGTTTGAAGCCACTACTCGATGAGTCTGCGCGGCACTCGAACGGCGAGTCGGCAGCCTAGCCCCCAAGGCGAACTATGTGAGACGGCCAAGTAGCTCACGAAGCTCGAGTACACCGACGGGCTCGCGCGCGACGAGCGGCAACTCACCCAGCGGGATTCCAGGCAGAGCCGCCCTGAGCCTCGACATGTGCGCCTCCTCGGCTCCACGACGGCTGGCCAACAGCACCCCATCGTCGGCGGGCGAGCGTCGATTGACGACGATGCCAACCGGCGCAACACCAATCTCCCTCAATCCTGCGGCGAGCGCGAGGGTCTCGTCCACGGGCATCGCCTCGGCCGTCGCGACGAGCAGAAAGCCTGTCAGGCTCGCGTCGGCGAGAACGTCGCGTGCGAGCGCAAACCGCGCGTGGCGCCGTTGGAGGACGTCGCGGAGCTCTCGGTCCCCCCGGTCTCGCCCCTCATCTGAACCGCTATCGCGTGGCACGACGAGCCCTCGCATTGCCTCGGCGAACCGCTCCGAGCGGTCCCGATTCCTGAGCAGTGATGCCGCCCATCCCGTGAGCTGCTCCGGCAGCGATAGCAGCCGCAGGGTGTGCCCGGTGGGGGCGGTGTCGAAGACCGTGAGGCCGTAGTCGTCGAGGCCGAGCTTGATCGCATCGACGACCCGTTCCAGCACCGCAGACTCCTGCCCGCCGGGGGCCGAGCGGGCGAGTGTCAGGTGCCGTTCGGCCTGTGAATGCAACCGTTCCGGCAGCATCTGGCGCATCGTCTCTCCCACGGCGACGAGATGTCGGTCGAGCGTTGCCCCGGGGTCGATCTCGACGGCATCAACGACCCCTTGACCTGATCTGAACACGAGCGCGGGCGCATCTCCAAGCGCCTCACCCCATTGCTGGCCAAGATTGTGCGCCGGATCCGTCGAGACAAGCAATACGCGCTGGCCGCGTTCCGCCGCGGCCAGCGCCAGCGCCGAGGCAACCGTCGTTTTCCCGACGCCCCCTTTGCCGCCCACAAAGACGACCCGCCTCTGGCCAACGGCGCCTAACAGCACGCCACGTGGTCCAACGGTGAGCGCGGCATTCCCATCCTGCGATGCCAGCCGTGAAAGTCTTCAAGCAGGGCCGGCATCAGCTCAACTGTGTAGTAGGCGGCGGGGTCGGGCACCCCGAGCGCTTCTCCCAGCACGACGACCGCGAACGCGTCATCCTCATCCCGGCGCTCTCTCAAACGTGTTTCGGTACGGGCCAACGTAGAACTCGCGAAGACCCGCACGAAACCTGCTCCATCGCGTCACCCGTTACACCTCCTCGCGCTGCACGACCTGCTCCTCGTCCGCGCCTGGGGCCTCGGGTGGGTCCTTCACCGCTCGTCGCATTGCGACGAGCACTTCAACCGCGACCCACACGCTCGCGACAATGATGACGAGGTCGATGGCGAACAATAGCCAGTCAGCGTTGCCCGGGTCAGTGAAGCCCGAGAGTTGCTCGATCGCAGCCCAGAACGACATCACGAACACGAACACAAGAGGGATGAGCGCGGGCCAGGGGTTACGCCGCTTGCGAAGCAGGATCACCGCGATGATCGCCAGGGTGAGCGACGCGAGGAGCTGGTTCGTCGTGCCAAATAGTGGCCAGATACGCAGCCCGCCCCCGCCCTCGAGCCCCTGCGAGAACGTCAGGCCGAGCCCGACGGCAAACACGACGAGCGTCGCCGGGAACTTCGAGATCTTCAGCTTCACGGACTCGCCAAACTCCTGAACCACAAAGCGAAGTAAGCGCATGGCCGTGTCCATCGTGGTCGCCGCGAACAGCACCGCCATCGTCGCGAGGACCGTCGCGCTGAGCGAAGCCGGTAGCCCGATCCCGTCTTGCATCAGCAGGCCGCCACCCTCAACAAAGGCGTTGACACCACCCTCGCCGAACGCGCTATAGACCTCTTCCCATTCGGCGACGGTGCGGAAACCGGCCGCGACGGCGAGAATCGTGCCGAGCGAGAGCAACCCCTCGCCGACGGCGCCGAAGTAGCCAACGAATCGGGCGTCAGGCTCCGTGTCGAGCTGCTTCGAGCTCGTCCCCGAGGAGACCACGCCATGAAATCCCGAGATGGCGCCGCAGGCGATCGTCACGAACAGGAGCGGGACGAGGCTTGGGGTGCCAGTCGGCGGCGACTCGTTGAACATTGGCGCGACAATCTCGTGCCCACCACCCGCTGCGAGCGCTCCGATCAGTACGGCCCCATACAGCAGCGCGAGCCCCACAAACAGTTGCACGCCGTTGATATAGTCGCGCGGCTGCAGCAGCACCCAGACTGGCAGCAGCGACGCGATCGCGCCGTAGACGAAGAGCGTCAGGATCCAGAACGTCGAGGGGCTCATTCCGAGGAACGAGTCGGGAAGCACGACCGGGACGCGGTCGCCGAGCACGATGAGCCCGTAGAGAACCACAACGGCGACAATCGTCACAGGGATGAGGGGCCACTTCAGCTTGTAGATCGCCAGGCCGACCAGCAGCGCGACGAGAATCGCGCCCCAGGTTGGAATGACCGAGCTCGGGGTGCCTATGAGCAGGTTCTTGATGACGACCGCAAAGGCTGCGACGACCATGAGTAGCAGCAGGAAGATGACCACAAGGAGCAGGCTCGCGCCGCGCTTGCCGATATAGCGCTCTGACAGCGAACCGATCGAGCGCCCTTTGTTGCGGGAGGAGGCCCAGAGTGCACCAAAGTCGTGCATCCCAGCGAAGAACACGGTGCCGATCGTGACCCACAGGAAGGCTGGCAGCCAGCCCCAGATGACCGCGATGGCGGGGCCGACAATGGGCGCAGCCCCCGCGACAGACGTGAAGTGGTGCCCCCACAGAATGAACTTGTTCGTTGGGACGTAGTCGACGCCGTCTTCGAGCTCGTGCGACGGGGTCGTGAATGCCGGATCGAGCTTGTAGACCCGCTTCGCTAGGTAACGCGAGTAGACAAAGTATCCGAACGCGAAGATTGCGAGGCCGATAACCATGAGAAGGACAGGGCTCATTGCGCGGCTCCTTTCGTCCGCCCGCAGCCTCGTTGCCGCGAGACAGTGTCAGCACTGCGGCGGGACCCGCCGCTCGTGTCCTTGCGCCCCACAGTAGGCGGATGCCGCGCGGAGGGCTCAAACCGATACCCATTCGAGACATTCGTTGCTGAAAAATACTACACAGCGCGTCTTCGCATCCGGTCGCTGCTTGATGGCATATCTCAGCCGGCTGCGAGCGCTGCGTGTCTGGCGCGCAGCCCGGCGAGGATCGCCGAGAGCCCCGTCTCGAAGGCCACGTCAGTCAGTCGCCTCGCCGCGGACGCGGCGGCTGCGTGCCCAGCGTCGTACACGGCCCGGAAGGTCGGCGAGTTCGGGTCGTCACCCGGATCGAGCATATTGTCGGGTGCGCTGTGATCGAGGGCCGCGCCAAGGATGAGGCACTCGACGGCGACCACGGTGCTCAGCACCTCAGATTCGGGCCACCCAGCTTCAATGAGACCCGCGAACACCGCCTCGTACATGTCGCTCGTGCGCGTCCCCGTCGCGATTGGCAGCACGCCAAGCAGCGCGATTGTCGGTGGATGATCTGCGAACGCGTTGCGGTACGAACGTGCCCAGCGATCCATTGCCTCGTCCCACGGCAGCCGCCCGAACCCGGAAACGTCGATCCTGTCGCTCACGAGCTCGCGGATCCCTGAAATGAGGTCGTCCTGGCCTGAGATGTGGTTGTAGAGCGCGGACGGCCGGACGCCGAGTTCACGCGCGATGAGCCGGAGGCTTGCCCCCGACTCGCCGCGCTCGTCGAGCAGCCTGAGCGCCGTCTCGAGAATGAGGCCGCGCGTGAGCACCGGGGTTGTCGGCCTGCCAGACCGTCTTGCCTGGGGCTGTTCGCTCACCGCCATGGTGCACCGCTTTCTCCCGGCACCGCAGCGGCCGAGCATGTCTCTCATCCGAGGGTATCGGAGCCGCGTCGCATTTCTGGCTCGCGCTCGAGGCCGTCGTGTGCGTACAATAACGAACACTGTTCATTAAACGGGCGGACGAGACGAACTGGCAGAGGCGCCAGAGATGGAGCGAGCGTGGCACTCACGGTATTCACTGGCGGAACAGTCATCGTCGCGGCGGACCGCACGGGCGGCGTCGATGTCGCCGCGGCGATCGCGTTCGAGGACGGCAGGGTCGTCGCGCTCGACGCCGCAGCCGACGAACTCGCGAGGGCCGAGCATGCAGAGGTCGTCGACCTTGCGGGTGGAACGCTCGTGCCGGGGATCGGCGAGGGCCACGCCCATCCGGTGCTCGGCGGGCTCGAGGCAGTCGGCCCGAACGTGCGCGGGGCGGCAGATGTCGCCGGGATCCTGACCGCGGTCGCCGACTGGAAGCGGCAGCACCCGGAGGCCGAGTGGATTGTCGGGGCGAGCTACGACGCGACGTTCGCCCCCGGCGGGGTGTTCCGGGCCGAGTGGCTCGACGAGGTCACCGGAGACACCCCGACGATCCTGCGCGCGTGGGACTATCACACGGCCTGGGTGAACACCGCCGCGCTCCGCGCCGGGGGCATCACGGCAGATACCCCGGACCCCGAGCTTGGACGCTACGTGCGCGACGCCGACGGCACTCCGACGGGCACACTCCAGGAGGCGGCGGCAAACGACTTCATCGCGAACGTGGTGCCGCCGTTCTCGCTCGAGGATCGCGTCGCAGCGATCGAAGCAGCCACCCGCGCCTACGCCGAACAGGGTACGACGTGGGTCCAGGACGCCTGGGTCGAGCCGACGGACCTTCCCAGCTACGTCGAGGCCGCACGTGCGGGTCGCCTCCACACGCGCGTCAACCTCGCCTTCCGCGCAGACCCCGCGACCTGGCGGGATCAGGTCGCCGCCTTCGGTGTGCAGCGAGACGAGATCCGCGCGCTCGCGCACGACCGGCTGAGCGCGAACACCGTCAAGTTCTTCGTCGACGGCGTCATCGAGAACCACACCGCGGTCCTCGCCGCCCCGTACGCCGACCGCCCCGATGAGCGCGGCCTGCCGAACTGGGCCGAGGACGAGCTCATCGCCGCGGCGCGCGCGTTCGACCTCGCGGGATTCCAGCTGCACATTCACGCGATCGGCGACGACGCGAATCGCATCGCGCTCGACACCATCGCCGCCGTGCAGGCGACAAATCCTGCCCGCGAACGCGCCCACGTAATCGCGCACGTGGCGATGCTCGCTGAGGATCAGGTCGCACGCTTCGCCGAACTCGACACCATCGCGAACTTCGAGCCCTACTGGGCCCAGTGCGACGCCGTGATGCGCGACCTCACCATCCCGCACATTGGCCACGACCGTGAGGGGTGGCAGTACCTCATCGGGTCCGTGCTTCGGGCTGGCGCGACAGTGTCATTCGGCAGCGACTGGCCGGTCACCACCAAGGATTGGCGCCCCGCGTTCTCGACGGCGGTCACACGCCACAGCCACCTCGAGCCCAACGCCGAGGCGTGGCTGCCGGACGAGCGGGTGAGCGCAGGCGAGGCCCTCTCCGCGTACACCGCCGGCACGGCCAGGCAGGCCCTCGCGAACGATCGCGGCACGCTCCACATCGGCATGGTCGCAGACGCCGTCTGGCTGTCCGCCGATCCGCTGGCCGTCGACCCCAACTCCATCCCGTCCATCGACGTCCGCGGCACCTGGCTCGCGGGCGAACGCACCTACTAACCCCCACACCATCCGCTGATTCAAAGGAGAATCGTGTCCACCACCACCCCCACAGCGTCGTCCGAAAGCCAGCCGCACATGCGGCGGGCGCTCGGGCTCACCGGGCTCACGTTCTTCGGCGTGACCTATATGACCGTTATCACCGTGTTCACGACGTACGGCATCGTGAACCAGGTGACCGACGGTAAGCTCCCGGCGGCGTACATCGTCGCCGTCATCACCATGCTCTTCACCGCAGGGAGCTACGCGGCCATGGTGCGGCGGTACCCGGTCGCCGGGTCCGCCTACACCTACGCGCAGCAGTCCTTCGGCGGCGCGGCAGGCTTCCTCACCGGCTGGGTCATGCTGCTCGACTACCTGTTCATTCCGATGATCAACTTCATGCTCATCGGCATCTATATGAACACGCAGTTCCCGGCGATCCCGATCTGGGTATTCACGCTCGCCGCGCTGCTGCTCGTGCTCGTCTTCAACGTGCTCGGCATCACGCTCGTGAGCAAGCTCAACATGGCGATCATCGCGCTGTCAGTCGTGCTCGTCATCGTGTTTGTCGCGCTCGCGTTCAAGCAGCACCTCGGCGGCGCCACGGATGTCGGCATCATCGAGCCGTTCACCTTCGGCGAGGGCGGGATCGGTGCGATCGCGTCGGGCGCCGCGATCCTCGCTCTGTCGTTCCTCGGATTCGACGCCGTCTCGACGCTCTCCGAAGAAGCGAAGAACCCGCGCCGAGACATCCCCCGCGCCATCATGCTGTCGACCCTCGTTGGTGGGTTCTTCTTCATCCTTGTCGCGTGGGCGGGCGCGCTCGCCTTCGACCCCGATTGGGCCTCAATGGACCAGGCGCAGGTCGACGCCGCTGGCACCACAGTCATGGACTCGTTCGGAGCGAGCTGGTTCACCGCGTTCTTCGTCGCGGTCTACGTTGCCGGGGCGTTCGGGTCTGGCATGACAGGCCAGGTGTCGGTCTCGCGCATCCTCTACGCGATGGGCCGCGACGGCATGCTGCCGAAGCCGCTCTCGCGCCTGCACAAGCGCTTCGGCACCCCGATCGTCGCGGCCGTCGTCGTGTCAACGTTCGCGCTCTCCGCACTGTTCGTGCCGTTCGACGTCGCGGCGTTCATGATCAGCTTCGGCGCGCTCGCCGCGTTCGCGATGGTGAACCTCTCGGTGATCCGCACCTACCTCTTCCCGAAGGGCGGTCGCACGCGGCCGGCGACGGCGTGGGAGATCCTGCGGTTCGGCGTGATCCCGCTTGTCGGGTTTGGGCTGACGATCTGGCTGTGGACCTCCCTCCAGCCGATCACCTGGCTTGTCGGCGCGTGCTGGCTCGTCCTCGGCGTAGGCGTGATCGTGCTCGTGACGCGCGGTTTCCGCAGGCCCGTTCCGAAGATGGACTTCTCCGAGGGGGACCCGACGACGCAGCAGATCGATGCGCTCGGCGACGAGTTCCCGCTGGAGGGTGAGCGGCGCTAGCCGGCCCCACCCGGGCGCTCGCGGTCGCACTCGCGATCGAACTCGAGCGCCACCCAATGCAATCTGCCCAACATATGCCCTCAACTGCGAGTTGGGGCAGATCTTGGGCAGATTGCATTGGTACCGCCGGAGGGCAGGAGCCGGCAGGGCAGGAGCTGGCAGGAGCTGGCTAGGCCAGGGCTGGCTGGACTGACAGGGGCAGGTGGCAGGAAGGCAGCACTGGCGGGGCGCGAACTAGCGCAGGTGCTGCACGTCTCCCGCGTTCACGGTGAGGGTGCCGCCTGTCGGCAGGTCAACAATCAGGGCGCCGTCGTCCGCGAGCGCTCGCGCCCTGCCATCGACGATCTCGTCGCCCGGCAGGTGAACGCGAACCTCGCTGCCGAGGGTCAGGGAATGGCGCGCTGCCCGGATCCTGATCGCCTCCGGTTCGCGCGCGGCGAGCTCCGCGAGTCGTGAGATCTCGGCGGTGACGGCGGCGACCACCCGGTCGGCGAGCTCGGCCCCGAGCGGGTCGGCGAAGCTCTCCGCGCCCCCGACGTCGGCGCCCGCGGCGAGCAGCGACGTCGCCCGCTCAGTCGGCAGTTCCCACTCGGGAATGAGCAAGTTCATGCCCATTCCGATAATCGCACTGCCGCCGGGGAGGAGCTCGCAGAGGATCCCACAGAGTTTTTTCCCGGTTCGGCCGGCGACCGCGTCCTCCTCGTCGCGGACGTGGATGTCGTTCGGCCACTTCATGCCGACACGCATCGCCTCGGTCTCGTCGCGGGCGGCTGCCGCGGTGAACAGCGGCTGAAACGCGGCGTTCACCGCCGCCCCGGCGATGAACGGCAGCCAGCCGGGGCCGAGGTCGCCCCAGGCGGCAGCAGCAGCACCGGCGGCAGCACCACCAGCAGCAGCACCACTACCACCAGCTGTGGCGCCACCACCAGCGCCACCGGCACCGTCGTGGTGGCCGTACCCGCGCACGAGCACGGAGACGGCGAGCGCCCGCCCCGGCAGCACCTCCCAGCCGCGGGTGAGCCGCCCCCTCCCGGCCGTCTGATTGTCGGTGAGCAGCACGGTGCCGTGCGGGAGCGGTGCTCCGGCGCGGTCAGCCTCGGCCGCAAGCTCGCGGAGTTCGACGTTGGTCGAGGGTGACTCGTCGCGCCACTCGACACGGGGCTGCTGGGCGCGGGTCTGCCTGAGTTCCATACGTGCGAGCCTATTCCCCGGAGCCAGGTGGCCGGGCACCCGAACGGCGCGGACGCGCGCTGCACCCCCGCACGCACTGAGGATTCCAACCAAGGATCCGCAATTCAGTTGGAGGAGTTCTTGAACTTTGCGGCATATACCCGCGCTAGGCTAAACAGGTGACCTCAGAGAACGACACCGCTCCCGAGTACCTCGCAACGACGGCCGGCCGCATTGCGGACCATCGCCGGAAGTATCAAGAGGCCGTCGGTGACCGCGACGCAGCAGCAGCAGCCAAGCAGCATCCGCGCGGCAAGATGACCGCGCGCGAGCGCATCGCGTCGCTCCTCGACCCCGGATCCTTCGTCGAGTTCGACAAGTACGTGAAGCACCGCTCGACGGCGTTTGGCATGGACGCGAATCGCCCCTTCGGCGACGCTGTCGTGACCGGCGCTGGCACGATCCACGGCCGCCAGGTCGTCGTCTACTCGCAGGACTTCACCACGTTCGGTGGTTCGCTCGGCGAGGCTGCGGGCGAGAAGATCGTGAAGGCGATGGACTTCGCGATGAAGACCGGCGCACCGATCATCGGCATGCTCGATTCGGGCGGCGCGCGCATCCAGGAGGGCGTGTTCTCGCTCTCGCAGTACGCACGCATCTTCAAGCGCAACACGCTCTCCTCGGGCGTGATCCCGCAGATCTCGATCGTGATGGGCCCGTCGGCCGGCGGCGCGGTCTACTCGCCCGCCCTCACCGACTTCGTCATCATGGTAGACAAGACGAGCAACATGTTCGTCACCGGCCCTGACGTGATCAAGACCGTGACGGGCGAGGAGGTCGGCTTCGAGGAGCTCGGCGGCGCGCTCACCCACAACAAGACGAGCGGCGTATCGCACTACCTCGCAAGCGATGAGCTCGACGCGCTCGACTACGCGCGCACGCTCATCAGCTTCCTCCCCGACAACAACCTGGCCGAGGCCCCGATCTACGACAGCGACACCGCGTTCGAGATCACCGAGGCAGACCGCCGGCTGAACACGATCATCCCGGACAGCCAGAATCAGCCTTACGACATGAAGGTCGTCATCGAGGCGATCCTCGATGGCGGCGACTTCCTCGAGGTGCAGCCGCTGTTCGCCCCGAACATCCTCATCGGCTTCGGCCGCGTCGAAGGCCGCACGGTCGGCATCGTCGCGAACCAGCCGAACCAGATGGCCGGCACCTTGAACATCGACGCGAGCGAGAAGGCCGCACGCTTCGTGCGGTTCTGCGACGCGTTCTCGATCCCGATCTTGACGCTCGTCGACGTTCCCGGCTACCTGCCCGGCACCGAGCAGGAGTACCAGGGCGTCATCCGCCGCGGCGCGAAGCTGCTCTTCGCGTACGCGGAGGCGACGGTGCCGCTCGTCACGATCATTACGCGCAAGGCCTACGGCGGCGCGTACATCGTGATGGGTTCGAAGGAGATGGGCGCAGACTTCAACATCGCGTGGCCCACCGCCGAGATCGCCGTCATGGGCGGCGCGGGCGCCGTGAACATCCTCTACCGGAAGGAGCTCGCGGCTGCCGAGGCCGCAGGCCAGGACGTCGAGGCGCTGCGCGCCGAACTCACGGCGAAGTACACGGCAGACGTCACGAGCCCGTTCCTCGCGGCCGAGCGCGGCGAGATCGACAACGTGCTCGAGCCAGCCGGCACCCGCCTCGCAGTCATCAAGGCGCTCCGCGGCCTCCGCGGGAAGCGCGACGAGCTGCCCGCGAAGAAGCACGGCAACATCCCGCTATGAGCGAGCAGAACACCGAAACCGCGGTCGACCCGGCGGCGGACATCGACGAGGAGCTCGCGG